>ERZ773359.150-NODE-150-length-91481-cov-17.744044_pt1 | contig 91481 bp, 79 predicted proteins | sample MGYA00374955_ERZ773359 | MGnify/ENA primary metagenome ERZ773359 (study PRJEB29098, sample SAMN04486028) | biogas fermenter metagenome | study: EMG produced TPA metagenomics assembly of the Biogas fermentation microbial communities from Germany - Plant 4 DNA1... | reverse complement strand
GCCTCGATAAAACGATCTATGGCCGCAAGGGCAAAGCCTTTCTCGATCAATTCTTCTTTTACGCCCTCTATGCCGACCTTATCCAGTTTATCGAAACTGATGCATACGGAAAGTACGTCCTCAGACGGGAATCCGATGAAGGCAATCATGTCAAAGAGAATCCGGCGATCGTTGATCCGGACGGTGAAATCGTCAAAACCCAGCTCCATCAGTGTCTTGGCAGTGGTGTGGATCAGCTCGATTTCCGCCTCCGGCGACGGGTCCCCGATGATATCAATGTCGCATTGATAGAACTGCCGCAACCGTCCTTTTTGTGGTCTCTCCGCACGAAACACCTGTCCGATTTGGATCACTTTAAAGGGCACCCTCAAGCTTGCCCTGTTGTTGGCAAAATACCTGCACAGGGGCAGTGTCAAATCGAAGCGAAGCCCCAGGTCCGCAAGATCTTTCTCTGTGAGGCCTTCTTTGTCCAGGTCCAGTTTTTGGCCCCTTTTAAGGATGCGAAAGATCATGTTGAGGTTTTCGCCGCCTTCGCTCTTATCTAAACGGTCGATGTCCTCCAATATCGGAGTCTGTATTTTAGAGAAACCGTTGTTTTCGTAACTCCTTAGAATAATTGACTTTATGGCATCCCTGACTTTCACTTCATGAGGAAGATAATCCCGGGTGCCCCTTACCGGCTGTACCGAATTGGCCATATCGTTCCCTCCTGTTTATCTGTATCATCCGATCGATGGTTCATTCACTCCAAATGTAATCTCTGCCTAACACAGCCTCCACATCTTCAGAGGCCTGAATGGCTCTATGCAAATGACCTGACGCTTTCAGCGCTTCGTTCTCTTCCAGCTCACTGTCCAAAGGTATGATGGCATAGACATCCTTCCCGCCTGACTTGTATTTATCCAGCCAGGTTCGCATGGCATCCGCGCCTACTAACTCAACATCTTTTGTCACAGGGTCGTAGCTCAGAATTGCTCTCGCAATCATACCCTGTTCCGTATAGCGATTATTCAAAGTCTCCGCTCTCTGATTGGACAGGAAATTCCCCATGGAGTAGAAAACAGGGACTTGCTTTCCCGTCTCTTCATTTTCCAACACGTCAACTCGCTGCAGCACATGAGGATGGGATCCGAAGATTACGTCTGCCCCCATAGCTACAGTTTGTTCCGCAATATATATTTGCCAGGGATTGGGGCTGCGCTGGTATTCCTCCCCCCAATGGTAGTAACATACTACAATATCCGCTCCCTTTTCCCGGGCGGCGTCAATGGTGGCCTTGATTTTCTCTAGATCTTGATCCAGAACCTCATAATTGAAACTGTTGGTCAACTCTTTGGCTTCGTCGGAAAGTATGACTCCGTTAATAGTGGAACGTCCACCGTTGCTCGGCGTTTCGTATGTATATGCTACGATGGCCACCTTTACTCCCTTTACATCCATCAGGGCGTAGTTCTTCTCCCAGGGCAACCTGGTTCCCGCCGTGGCAAGCCCCGCTTGTCGGAGAATCCGCAAAGTTCGTTTCATGCCGGCAAGCCCTTTATCGTAGAGATGGTTGTTGCTGGTGATGCCCACGTCAAAGCCCGCGTTGGCAAGAGCATCCGCCAAGGCGTCGGGAGCATTGAAAGAAGGATATCCAGATGGCGTACCCCCGGCAAAGGTGGTTTCCACATTGCAAAGAGCCAGGTCCGCGGCCTCAATATACTTTTTTACGTATTGAAAATTGTTATCGTAATTGTAAGTCTTGCTATCGCTGTCATATTGGCTTGCAATCTGGGATCTATGCACCATAACGTCGCCTACGCAGACAATGGAAAGCTCCATTGGGGAGGGAGGCGTCACGGGAACGCTATCCTCCGGCTCAATAGGAACTTCGTTGTCTCCGACCAAGTCTCCGGCTTCCAGCGTAGACAGAATAAGAAAAGCTCCTAAAGCCACAGCTGTTGCAAGCAATAAAACATAGAGGATGCGGTTCCGCTTTTTCATATGCTTCGCTGCTCCTCTCCGATTTCGCCTTGTTCGTGTTGTCGGTGTCATATTTTTATTACCGTTTATACGGCTTCAACTCCTGCAATTTCGGGATACTGTTCTTTGAGAATTCTCTCAATACCGCCTTTAATGGTCATCTGCGAATGAGGGCATCCCTGGCAGGCACCCTTTAGCTTAACCTGCACGATTTTATCCTCGGTATACGCAACAAATTCCACGTCACCGCAATCCCTCTGCAAAAAAGGTCTGATTGTTTCGATCGCTGCTTTTAGTTTTTCTTCCATTTGTTTTTTCCTTTCTTAGTCTCATGAGCTTTCTGATTCTTCCCATTCGGGATGAATTGTGATTTTATGTTTAAAATCTCCGTTTTCGACGGTTATCATTACCACAGATTTAATAGGATCCCCGTTCTCGTCAAAACTTATGCTTCCCGTAGCGCCTACATATTCTCTGGTTCTTGCAAGCACATCCCGAAGCATGAGACTCTTAACGCCTTCCGGATCCCTTTCCGCCATCTTCTGCATATCCACATGCCTTTCTATGGCATCCAAAGCCAGTAAATAGGCATCAAATCCCAAGGCAACGGCGCTATGAGGCGTATTCTCTTCTCTATATTCTGCCCGATATGCGGCAAGAAACTCCTCTGTCCTTTCAGTTACTGAAGATTCCGCATCAAAAAAGGTTGTAAAGACGGCACCTTCAACAGCTCGTCCCCCTGTTTCTATAAAAGATTCATCGTACCAGAGATCCGTACCGATGAACAGCGCATCCACACCATGTTTCCTTGCCTGCTTTATAATTTCAGCCCCTTCTTCAGCGGAACATGGCAGATATACCACCTCCGCGCCGGAGGCCTTAATCCGGAGGAGCTGTTTTTCGTAGTCTTCTGTGTCTTTTTTGTACTCTACCGTAGCTAAAATCACATCTTCCACTTCAGCCTGAGCCAGGGAGGCCAGCTTGTCCGAAAACTCCTGTGACAGTGCTGCGCCGTAATCGTCGTTTGCCTGTTTTAATACTGCCGCTTTGGAAAAACCGAGTTCGTTATAGACGTATTTCGCGGCCATGACCCCCTGGAAGGAATCCACGATGCTGATTCTAAAGTAGTAAGGATTTCCTTTTGTCACAAGGGGATTTGTGCAGGTGATGGCAATGGCCGGAATCCTGGCTTTATGAAAAAACTGCCCTCCAGCCATGCTCAGAGCATTGCCGTAGCTTCCCAGTACTACATCTACTTCTTTTTCCACCAACATTTGCGCCGCAGTTTCTGCTACTGTGATTTCGGATTTATTATCCGCATAGACCAATTCCACCCGCTTGCCCAACACAGTAGGATGGAGCTTGTGAGCGAGCTCGATTCCCATAATTTCAAATCTTGCGGCCTCCTCATCGCTTCCCGAAAGCGGTTCAAAAACGCCGATACGCACGATGTCCTCTTCCTTTTCTTCACTCAGAAACTCTTCCGCAAAGCTGGCATAAGTGGAACATCCGCTAACCGTGACAAGAACGAATGCAAGACATACAGCCAGAGTTATGAGCTTTTTTATGGTAAACATGTTTCTGCTCATGGGTTCATCGATCCTCTTAACACAAATACCTTAACTGTTACATTATAACAGCAATCCCGTAAAAGTAAAGGGTTCCTCCCTCATGTTGCTCAACTGCTCCACCTTGAGATGTAAATGATTGTATTAATTATAGGTTTTTTGTAAAACTCTGTCAATTTTTACTCAATTTGTGATACAATTTGAATCAAAATATAATGAGGATTATTCAACGTTATTATTAACCTGCAATTCAGATGCGTTCTTAATCCCGAGATATCGCCTGTCATACCCTTGGAAAGTAAGTTAAACAGAAAGGGGGACAGAACATTGTTGAGAGCTATTGTCATAGACAACGAAAAATCATTAAATCAACTTAAGAAATTAGCCGGCACAAATGATAATGTAAACTTAATCGCTTCGTTCACCGATCCTCTCGAAGGATTGGCAAATTTGGCTGACCTGGAGCCGGATGTAGTATTCCTTAGCACTGATATGCCGGAAATAAACAGCATAGCCGAGCAGATAATAAAGTCTTGCCCGGACACATGCATCGTATTCGTCGCTTCCCATGACGATTATGCACTGAAAGCCTTTGAACTCAACGCGCTGGACTATCTGTTAAAACCGGTGACGCGGGAACGTTTCTGCCAATGTGTGGACAAGCTTCTAAAATATGGCGGCGGTAATATAGATGCCCGCTCTTTTCATGACCTGAATTATCATTTCAATGAAAACTCAAAAAAGTTATTTATAGAATTCGAAGGCGAAACAATTTTAATAAAGCCGGAGGACATATACCAAACTTAATAACTACAACTTTTATCGCTGCCACCGCGCCTATCTGGTTAATCTGGATAAGGTGTCCCGATTTATCCATTATTCAAAAACTCGTTGCGACGTGGGGTTTGATGATATAAAAGATACCGTACCCGTAAGCAAGCACCATGTAAGCGCAATGCAAAATCTCCTCAAATTCTAATTAAAAAATCAAAAGGGACAGTCCCTTTTGATTTTTGCCTCATTTGGTGATGCATATGTTATCGATAGAACTTGTCTCGATATGCTTTAATACCGCAATAGAAAGCGGATCCATTTCATTATAATTTTCGATGTGAATGTTTATATCATATATTTGAGATGCGTGATTTAGGAATTTAACAAAAGCATTCACGATGCGAACTGCCGGCACCTTACCGACTTCCCTGTGTTCTAACGATACTGACCTCTCGTATTGCAACAATAACTCGTTCTGTATATAGCTTAGATCTAAAATATAATTTGCATGAAGTTCCATAAGATAATTCCTGTCTGCTTTCTGCAAAAGCGCATTGATAACATCCGCCACCCAGAAAAAATCTATATTTTTCATACAGCGAGTTTTAATCGTCAACTTCTTTTTTTCCACTTTGCTGCGATTCATCCCATCTTTTATCATACTACCGGGAGTTTCGGTAAGCGTTCGATATAGTAGTTTAAGGTCATTGTTCGGGGCTATATTGAGTTCCCGCCGCAGCTTTGATTCAAATTTTTTAAAATAGTTGATTGCTGAAGTGCGATTACCTGTCTTTTTATAGATGTTTAAAATGCGATATGCAAAGTTTTCGTTATATGGTTCAATAGTCATCATCTCGTGGAGAACCTGTAGTTCCTCTTCACTTCGATTGACCTCCTCATAAAGATCGGCTAATTTTTGCATAATCTCAATCTGTTTTGTCTGACACACAACCCGCTCAAACAAAATAATTTCATTAAACTCATTACAGTTTTTCATATAAAAGCCTTCAAGAAAATCTCCCTTAAAGAGTTCCTTGAGTTGAAGGAGTTCTTCCACCGACTTTTGTTTGTGAGGATCGAAACTATCTATACATAATCTGTCGCATTGAAATCTATATTTCTTATTCACACGACAACTGTCTTTTGTTATCAGAATAAAGTTTTGTCCCTTCGGATCGGCAGGAATTAGATTCTTCATCTTCCATAAGTTATAGCGCAAATTGTATCTGGCGGCTTCTTCGTCGCTATCCGGCCACAGATAAGCGCACAGCTTCTCCCTGTTCATCTCCCGGTCATGATTCAAAACAAGTAAACAGATAAGCGCTATCTGCTTTGTGCTCATCTTATCTGTAATGTTAACACCATTACAGCTGATATTCACTTGCCCTAACATTTTAATCGACAGCATGAAATCGCCCCGTTCATCCCTTTAGCTTGTTGTACAGGATTCGTCCGCTCTTTATTGTGGTCATAACCTTGATATCTTTAATTTTCTTTTTGTCCGTCGAAAGGATATCTCTGTCCAAGATGACAACGTCTGCCAATTTTCCGATCTCCAAAGTGCCCTTTCTGTCTTCTTCAAAAATACTGTACGCACCATTACAGGTAAACATCTTTATCGCTTCATACACCGAAACGCGATGGGATTCTACAGGATGATTAACCGCGGAGTGAATGCCGAGAAGCGGTTCAGCAGGTGTAACGTCACAATCGGACCCTCCACAGATAACAACCCCTTCCTGTATTATTTGGCTGAACGGATTCGTCCTTTTGTAATTATCTCCCAACCTCTCGCGATAAAGCTTATTTGGACCACCCCATATATGCTCATAAGTGGGACTCATAGAAAAAATAAGTCCGAGTTTTTTCGCCCGGCGGATATGATCTAAAGTGGGAAGCTCCACATGCTCCAACCTGTGCCTCAATCCTGTATTTCCCGTCTTCTCCAGTGCGTATTCATGAGCCGTTATGGCTTGCTCAATAGCCCGATCGCCGATGGTATAAAGAGCCAGCTGCAGTTTGTTGGCATAACATTCTCGGACAAACTCGTTCAATGCATCCTGAGTAAAATTCAATCCGCCCATATTTCCGGGGCAGTCGTTATATTCAAAAGTGAGAGCAGCGGTTCGGGCTCCGAAAGTGCCGTCAACGTAGAGACAACCACCGATTCTATTTAACTGCATCTCTTTTATCTTCATTATATCCATAGTAGAAAAAAACAGCACCACATCAATGGTAAACTTGCCGGCAGATTCATATATGAATTCAGCATCCTTATCACAGTAAAGCCTTCCGCCCTCCATAGCATTTATCGTTGTGATTCCATTTTTTATAACAGACTCGAGAAATTCATTGACAGCCTCCATCCTGGTGGAGTTGGGTATGGATTTCAACACGTTTTCACGAAGTAGAACATTGGCATAGTGAGTAATAATTCCGGTAGGAACTTGGTTTTCATCGAAGTCGATGCCTTCCAAAGTAAAAGGTATTTTGTAATATAGAAGGGCATACGTATTTAGGACGCTAGTCTGGTATTCCACGCTATTGATGAATACAGGCGCTTCCTTGCAATATTTATCAATTACTGTCCGGTCCGGAAATCTGCCTTCCTTGAGATTCTGTGCGTCGAGCCCGATCCCTCGTATATTTCTCTTTGGTGATGCTTTAGCCGCTTCGGACACAAGGGTGCCGATATCTCGAAATGATCTTGCTTTGCTCAGATCCAAACTTCTGGAATTAAGAGCAGCTTGCACCACATGAAAATGGCTGTCCACAAAACCGGGGAGAACCGTCCCTTTCTTTGCATCGATTACCTTACCCGCCCGAGCAATGTATTTTTTATAATCGTCTCCCCATCCCATGTCCTGGATGTTATCATCGCGGATCAACATCCAACTGTATTCCTTATCATCATCGCTCATAGTGAGGCATTTGCCATTGATTATCAGAAGATCTTTTTTCATAGCTACCTCTTTTTACATCAAGTCAATTCAAAGAAACATGTTTTGTTCAATTGTACTCCTCTTTCTTTCGGATATCAAATGTATATAATGAAATGAAAACTCCAGATTGTCTAAGAATCATATTTCTTGTCAGAATATACTTGGAAGCAGGCCCCATTTCATGTTCCCATTCGAGGGCCTGTTTCCGCTTTCTATCAACTTTAGACCAATTGCCGTGTTAAAAAATCATAGATGACCTCTGCCGTCTTCACAATAGAAGAGATGGTGGCATATTCGTTATGACTATGGAAATTTTCTCCTTCAGCTCCGAACAGGACCACAGGAGCCTCCAGCCTGGTGCCCAGGTAATTAAAATCTCCGATGCTTTGGAAGTAGGCTATTGCAGGCTCCTCGCCACAAACGTTTACCACAGAATCGACAAAGGCCCTCACATAGGGGTTGCTTTCCTCAACGGTATAGGGCATGAATCCTTTCGATCCTTCGCTTGGAGCCTCTCGAAAATTGATCCTATAGTCGCACTGGATGTTTGCCCGTTGGATGGCTTTTTCGATTTCGCGAACAATAGTTTCTTCATTTTCTCCCACTACAATGTGCCAGAAGAGTCTCACCTTCGCATAATCCGGCACACTGCAAGCCCCTCCGTCGCTTTCAATGGCCACAACGCAGGCAGCTCCGGTTCCCAAGTGTTCATCCATAATGTAATCCACATTTTCTAACTCGCAAACCACTTTTGCCGCATCCAGAGCAGCGCTCTTCCCGCTTTTCGGCAATGCTGCATGGGCAGATTTCCCAAAAAACTCTATCTCCAGGCCGTACCCCCCTCTGGCGCCGAGGCAGACTGTGGGAAAAGGATTTCCCACGAATCCGGCAGACGGTTCGGTGACAATTGAAAAATCTACATCTTTCAGATAACCCTCTTCTATCAGAGCATTGGTTCCCATACCGTAAGGACCCTCTTCCGCAGAAACATAAGTAGCTATTATCTTTCCTCTGAAATTATCCTTATGATTTTCCGTGAAAGCCTTTAAGGCCAGCATCGTTGCCGCGCATCCCGATTTCATATCCAGGGCGCCTACACCGTAAACCTTATCGCCTTCTACATGACCGGCATAAGGGTCCACAGTCCACCCACTGCACAGTCTGACAGTATCCAGATGTCCATTAATGCAGATGGTAGGCCCGGGCGCGTTACCCTGCAGTTCCAGAACCACATTTTTGCCATTAAAACCTGTAACCTTCTCTTCACAATACTTATGTATCCGGGAATTCATGCCGTTGTTACGAAACCAATTATCGACAAACTCCATAATCTGATCTTCTTCGAAGTAAGGGCTCTTTATGGAGATGAGCTTTTGCACGAGTTCTAATGCTTCTTTATGATTTGTCATTGCTTTATTCTCCATTTCCTACAGTTCAATTGCTTCGGCTTTTTCAGTTGCGCGCTGCGCATCGATCTCCGCCTGCATTTCCGGAGTATTTGGCCATACAAACTTACCGGTAATCGCATATATTATCGCTATAACGGGAACGATGAGCGCCAAGAAAGTATACGGGAGATAATCCAGTGTGGCTACTCCTAAGGTTCCGGTAAAGTATACTCCGCATAGTCCCCAGGGAACCAGAGGAGAGGTTACGGTGGCCGCGTCTTCACAGGTTCTTGAAGCTACCATTCTCTTGACTCCGAGTTTATCATAAGCCGGCAGATACATTCTGCCCGGAATCAGTATAGCTACGTACTGGCTGGCAGAAATCATGTTGACCAGAATCGCAGAGAATACGTGGGTTATTATAAGGTTTCTTGCATTTCTCGTTGTAGTAGACATTTTGTTCAGCAGCGCCTCCAAACAACCGGTTTTCTCCAATATTCCGCCGAAGCTCAATCCTAAATAACCTAACGATACCGTCCACATCATGGCCTGCAAGCCGCCTCTGTTGAGGAGTCTGTTGACTTCCGCGATGCTCGTATCAATGGAGAAACCATAATTCATATAGCCCATCATTTCATAGAGGCCGTAGCCATTTAAAATCATGGCGAGAATCATGCCGACCAAGGAGGCGATTACCATTACCGCCAACGCGCTCACTTGCCTGTAGGCCAACACCACTACCACTACCAAAGGTATCATGGCTATGATAGCGTAACCCGGAGCGATATTGAAGTTTTCCGACAAGCCTGCCAGAAGAACCTCTACCGTGCTCGTATCGATGGAATCTGCAGAATACCTCATGCCCAGAACCAGGTAAAGCACGCAGGATATAATGAAGGCTGGCACCGTAGTGTAAAGCATGCTTTTGATGTGATGAAAGAGCGGAGTCTCTGTGACCCCTGCCGCCAAGTTGGTGGAATCGGAGAGGGGAGACAGCTTATCTCCTATAATGGCGCCGGAGATAATGGCGCCGGCTGCCATCTCGGGAGGAATGCCGAGGCCCATGCTGATTCCCATAAAGGCCACTCCAAAGGTTGCTCCCGTTGTATAGCTGCTTCCTGTAGCTATGGATGCAATGGAACAGATGAGAGCTGCCGTAAACAGGAACATGGAGGGCGAAATCATTTTTAACCCATAATACATGAGAGCGGGGATGGTTCCCGATGCGATCCAGGACGGAATCAACATTCCGATAAACATCAGGATCAACATGGGTATCGTTGCAATTTTGCAACCGTGAATAATACCTTCTTCGATCTTTTTCCATCTCATCCCTTGAACCATCAAGACGATGGTGGCGAAAGCGCATGCAAAGATCAAGGTCATATGAATGTCGGGAGACCCCAACTGTATAACCTGGATGGTCAACAGCGCAAATAGGAAAACAACTATTGCCAAAGACGTGCCAAAAGACGGATGAATAAGTTCTTTTCTCGCCATTGATTAAACCTCCTTCTTTTATTTTCAGAATTGCATTAAAATTGCTTCTATTATAAAAGAAGGAGGTTTTTAACCCGGTGTATAATTCTTTTTATTTTTAAAAGAAATAAAATTATTTTATACCTAATAAACCATTTCTAAACGATTAATTAACAGTTTAGCAAAAAATCAAAAGGGACAGTCCCTTTTGATTTTTTGATTTTAGCCTTCGTCTCTGTTGGATTCTACGTGGCGTTTAATTTTCTTTGCCGTAGTCTTTTCAAATTCCGCTTTCCGAAGGATGACCTTTTTTATTCTCTTGAAGAACGGAAGCATTTCATTGATCTCATCAATTTCTTTCCAGAGCAAATCCATAACCTGCTCATCCGTATAGTTCTCGCCGAGAGCTTCCCCAACCGCTTCTTCGTCTATCCTGATAGTTGCGGCAATCAGGGTATCTTCGCCGTCTGCGCTGTCCTTGCCCCAGACAAGAGATTCGGCTATATACGGTATTTTGCCCAGATAGTATTCGATTTCCTCCGGAAAGACGTTTTTCCCGTTTTTCGTAATGATAACGTTCTTTTTCCTGCCTGTAATGTAGACGAACTTATCTTCGTCCATATAGCCCAGATCGCCCGTATGGAACCAGCCGTCCTCCAGCACTTCTTTAGTAGCTTCTTCGTTCTTATAGTATCCCATCATGATATTGGGACCTTTGGCACAGATTTCTCCGATGCCGGTTTCAGGATCCGAATTGTCGATCTTTAATTCAAATCCCGGAGGAGCATAACCCGCAGATCTGCTGTTGGGATTTACATCCGGGTTCAGCGCGCAAATCGGAGCGCATTCCGTAAGTCCGTAGCCCTGCAGTGCAGTGATGCCGAAATCCTGGATTCCGTCCAGAATCGCCGGATCGATGGCAGCGCCGCCGCAAATCATGACTCGCATTCTGCCGCCGAAGAGATCGGTGATCTTCTTCGGTACCAGATTGATACCGATTTTCCGCGTAAAACGGTTGATTTTCAACAGCATCTTTAGCTTATTCTCCGCGCCGCTCTTCTTGGCCTGGCTCCATATCTTCTTGTAAATGTTCTCCATGATGAGAGGTACGGTGAGAAACATGGTGGGGCTCACCTCGGAAAGGTTTTTCACGATATACTTCAATCCTTCACAGAAGGCGATGGATGCGCCCCTGTACAAGGGCATTAAAAATCCACAGGTACATTCGTAGGTGTGATGAATTGGCAAAACGGAAAAGAAGATATCGTCGGGATTTACCCTCACCAAGGTGGGCGATGCCATGAGAACTTCTACGATATTTCCGTGGGAAAGCATTACTCCTTTGGATACGCCGGTAGTTCCGGAGGTGAACAGCAGGATATTCATCGCATCCCTCTCAATGACCGCATCGACAAATTCCCTGTTCCCTTCTTCAAGAAGCCGCCTGCCGGTCTCGATGAGCTTGCTGTAAGACAGAACTTTATCCCCGTGTTCCTCCGCATCCATGTTTACCACATAAGAAAGTTTAGTTTTGCCGCGAGCTTTAATGTCGGAGAATATGGGCTCGAACTTTTTATCGCAGATAACGCATTCTACCTCTCCGTGAACCACTAGCTGTTCCAATTCACCCGCAGGAAGTTCCTTATCCAAGGGCACCACCACACCTGTTCCGCAGGTGACCGCCAGGTAAGAGATGGCCCAGCGATAAGAGTTTTCTCCGATGATTGCAATATGCTTTCCTTTGAGCCCCATATTGATCAGAGCAGTGCCTAAAGCATCCACGTCCGCCTTGGCTTCTTTGTAAGTGACCTTCCTGTAGCTGCCTCCCGGTTCATCCTTAGTATAGAAAGCCGGATTGTCCCCATAAAGCTCTACGCTGGTTTCAAACATGTGTTTTATGTCAATAATCGGACGGATATCTTTATAGCGGATTAGCGGATCCTTGCTGTTTTTAATACCCTCAACTCTGGATACAGCGTATTCCCATTCCTTAGCTTTTAAAGCCTCGTATTCTTTGTGATTCATATTCTTTTCTCCTTCCGGCTATTTATATTCTCAACAGTTGGTGCGCTGCAGCTCCACATAACGTTTAATCTTCCTCGATGCGGTTTTTTCAAATTCCGTCTTCCTGATTTCAAACCTTCTGACCCTCTTGTACAGGGGCATCATATCATTGGCCTTGTCTACCTCTTCTTTGATGAGCTTGCGAATCTCCTCTTCCGACAAGGGTCCGAAATCCTCTTCTATTGCCTGGTAATCCGGAACGATCTGGGCATAAACCAAAGTTTCTCCGCCACACTGCTCATCCACGCCATAAACGAGACTTTCCAATATGTAATCGCTTCTTCCCAAATGGAACTCAACTTCTTCAGGAAAGATGTTTTTACCGTTCTTCGTCACTATGACGTTTTTCTTTCTTCCGGTAATGTACAGGTACCCGTCCTCGTCCAGATAACCGTAATCCCCCGTGTAAAGCCACCCTTCCTTCAGCACTTTAGCCGTTTCCTCAGGATCGTCATAATAGCCCAGCATGACGGAATCACTCTTGCAGATTATCTCGCCGATACCGTTTTCGTCCGGTTCGATAATACGAATTTGCGTGTGAGGCAGAGGCGTACCCACGGAGGCGGGTTTGCTGTATCGATCCCGGTTGACGGTAATAATGGGAGAACATTCCGTCATCCCGTAACCCTGAATCATGGGAAATCCCATGGCGAAAAAATCTTCGATTATTTCCGGATCCATGGCCGCGGCGCCTGAAATCAGCAACGTTATATGGCCTCCCACCGCTTCATGGACCTCCTTAAACATCCTTTTCGCCATCCCTGTATTGTAGAGGCGCAACTTTTTCGACAAGGCGATGGCACGCCGCATCTTATTGGCCTTGCCGGATTTTTCCGCCTGTTTCCATATTCTTTTATATATAGCTTCAAAGATGAGCGGGACTCCCAGCATGACGTTTACTTTCGCTTCGATCATATTTTTCGCGATATGTTTCAGACCCTCGCATATGGCCACGGTACAGCCCTGATATAATGCGGTTAAAATATGGCATGTCATTTCGTAGGTATGGTGCATGGGCAGCACGGAAAGACCTACTTGCCCCCCTACGCTCACATACATGGACATGGCCATTACATTGGATACAACATTTTTCTGTGAAAGCATGACCCCTTTTGCGGTGCCCGTAGTACCAGATGTAAAGAGCAACAAGCTCATGGCCTCCGCATCCACAGGAGCATCGATAAAATCCCTGTTTCCGGCCTCTAACATGGCCTGCCCCTCTTCCAGCAGCTTGGCAAAAGACAGGGCGGCTTCCCCATGATCCGCCAGATCCATATGAATTCTCTGTATTGGCCGGTCCAGCTTCTCAATTGCTTGCTCTACTAATTTCTCCGTCTTTCCGGAGTGAATTACTGCCGTGGCGCCGGAACGAAGCAGTAGTCCTTTTACATCCTCTGCGGAAAGCTCTCTTTCTATAGGCACTAAAATGCCCGTTCCGCAGCATACAGAAAAATAGGAAAGCACCCATTCGTATCGATTTTCTCCGATGACGGCAATCTTCTGCCCTCTGAAACCTCTATTAATAAGAGACGTACCGAGAGCATTCATTTCATTCAGCACCCGCTTGTAGGTTACAGGCTTGTACCCTTCTTTAGGGTTATCTTTGACCAAAAAAGCGTTCCTGTCCCCGTACAGCTCTACGCTGCTATATATCAGATCCTTAAGATCCTTAACTTCTCTGACCGGGTATAAAATATCCTTGTATTTCTTCTTGTTCATATTTCAAATGCCCTCTAGATGCTCCCAAGAATTTATTTTTTGAATTATAATAGGTCTTAGTATAGTTTAGTGCGAATAGTATACCATCTTGACAAGGTTTGAGCAATCATATTTAATAGTAGAATAGCGATGTGTCGCAACCGCAAAGCGGAAAGAATCTGGAGTGCAAAATGAATAAGAAGAAACTAATCGGGAACTTTTTTCTTTTAATGACCGCCCTTATCTGGGGTCTGGCCTTCGTTGCCCAACGCGTGGGAATGGATTATGTCGGCCCCCTAACTTTTACAGCGGTTCGTTTTTGGTTAGGCGCAGCTGTACTAATACCCATACTTTTCTTGATGAACAGGACCAACATAAAACAGGATGATTCGTCGGTAGACGACGAAGGCACAACCTCATCCCTATCTGATGAGACCCCAAAAAAAAGAAAATCCCTCCTGGTGGCCGGAGGTGTTTGCGGGACCGTTCTCTTCATTGCCTCCATCTTCCAACAGTTTGGGTTGGTATTTACCACGGCGGGCAAGGCCGGATTCATTACCGCGTTATACATAGTTCTGGTTCCCATTTTCGGTCTCTTGCTGAAACAGCGCCCGGGAATCCTGTGCTGGATCGGTGTAATCTGCGGTACGGTGGGCCTTTATTTTCTCACTATTACAGAATCTCTCACCATCGTACCCGGGGATTTCATAGTGCTCATCGGTGCATTTTTCTGGGCTGCTCACGTTCTCTTCATCGATCATTTCAATCCGTATGTAGACGGAGTTAAATTGGCCGCTACCCAATTCGCAGTAGCAGCAGCCTGGAGTACCTTAGGCATGCTGATCTTTGAACGTCCGTCCCTTGAATCAATATTAAGCGCCGCCATCCCCATCCTTTATGCCGGAGTATTTTCCTGCGGCGGCGGTTTCACATTCCAAATTCTCGGCCAGAGACATACATCGCCTACAGTCGCTTCTTTAATCCTGAGCTTAGAAGCGGTATTCGGCGCAGTCTTCGGTTTCCTGTTGCTTCGCGAGATTATGTCAGGCAGGGAATTGCTCGGATGCGTCCTTATGTTTGTAGGTGTTATTGTTTCTCAGCTGCCGGACAAAAAGGAGCTTAAAACTACTGATTCCAACGGGTAACCCTCCAATTAACAATTGGATTGTTATTGAAATCATTCTATTTTTATATTTCAGGAAAGGATGTGACCTACTTGGAAACACAGAAGCGTGAATACAGTCTATTCACTGCGGTGGCAATGATCGTCGGCATTGTTATCGGCTCCGGCATATTCTTCAAATCCGATGATATGCTGAATTACACCGGCGGAAATGTGGGTTTGGCAGCACTGATTTTCTGCATCGCCTCATTCACTATAATTTTCGGGAGCCTCTGTTTCAGCCAACTGGCGGCAAGGACGGACAAACCCGGCGGGCCTATTACTTACTATAACGAATTTATCGGAAAGCGTTGGGCGGTTATGTTTGGATGGTTCCAAACTTTTGTGTACTACCCGACGCTTACTGTTATCCTCTCCTGGGTAACCGGCATTTATTTCTGTTCTCTTTTTGGCCTCGACTGGGGATTCAACGGGTGGATTGCCACAGGCTTTGCCTGGTTCCTGATCTGCTATGGCTTCAACATAGCTTCCGCTAAAGCGGGAGGCCGCTTTCAGGAGATTGCGGTGGTCATCAAACTGATCCCCCTGTTCGTAGTGGCAATCGGCGGCATCTTGCTGGGTGATCCCGTCGGTGTAGTCCTTAATCCTTCCCCCCAAGCCATAGAAGCCACAAAAACCTTGACCTGGGTGGCCGCCATCGGCCCCGTGGCATTTTCCTTTGACGGATGGGTGGTCTCCATGGCGGTTGCCCATGAAGTGGTAAATTCCAGAAGAAACATGCCCAGAGCCCTGGTGGCCGCTCCCCTCTGCATACTTATCGCATACCTTATGTACTTCCTTGGAATCTGCGGCTATATCGGCCCCGAGCGTGTAATGGAAATGGGTGATGCCAGCGTAACCCTCATCGCCGAAAGCCTTATGGGTAAGACCTTTGCTACAATGATAACGGCTTTTGTTACCATTTCCGTCATGGGAACCACCAACGGAGTAATACTGGGAAGCATCCGTCTCCCCTATTCGCTGGCGCTCAGAAATGCTCTTCCCGGTTCCGAGAGTTTGAAAAAGCTCAATCCCAACAGCAGGATGCCGGTAAATTCGGCGATTTTTGCTATAGCCGTATGCCTGATATGGTGGGTAATCCATTATTTACAAAACGAATTTGGTTGGTTGATTAACGGCGATATATCGGAAATTGCCATTGCTATGAGCTATTTGCTCTACGTTCCCCTGTATTTGGTAGTATTCAATATGTGGAGAAAAAGAGAACTGCGAGGCATTGGCTACGGGATTTTATTCCCCCTGTTCGCCACCATAGGATCCCTTTTCGTTCTGTTTGGGAGCATGGCTAATCCCCAGTTTAAATACTTTATTATCATTAACCTGATTCCGCTGATACTCGGCTACATTTACGGCAAGAATGCCGTTGATCTGGTTAAATATGACTGAGATGCAATAAAGCTGAAAGAGCCTCGTGATTATCTGTCACAGAGGCTCTTTTTCTGTCTTTCTAAGTATGAAGGAAGCCTGGGGTTCTGCCTGAGACATCAACCGGTAATGCCCTTTCATGGTCCCGGTATTCTCGTTGACCTTGGCTATGAGTTCTACACTCTGGGCTTCTTTTCCGGCAAGTGAACTTCTTGTCTCATATACAAGTCGAAGTTCGCCGCTTTCGGAATCTATTCTTCCTGTCGCCCTATATGTTATAGTCTCTTTGTCCGGAGAAAGACTTTCCCTCTGCCCCTGCTCCTTTACCGTAGCTACAATCACTTTATCCGTCCCTATCGGAAGGAATTCTATCTGGAAAAACTCGTCTTCGATAAATTGCCGGAGTTTGTCTATGAAAAGCACTCCCGTCCATGTCCCTTCTAGCTGCATGTTGCTTCCTCCGCCTTATTCATTTTTTCCATTATCTCACCTGGCAGGCTTTTTTGCAAGGTATTTACATATTTTATAAATTTAATGCTTATAAGGACTTATTACTATGTATCCGTTGTGACTTTGTCACCTGTGCTTATTAAGAGTATCATTTTGACATCGGGAGTGTATCACCATGGAAGATATTCAGACAAAGATAGGCAGTAGATTGCGCGTTTTCCGCATCCTTCACCAATACAGTATTGAAGAGCTGGCTCACAAGGCCGGGCTCAATCCTGCCCATTTAGGCAAGATTGAGCGCGGAGAGCGCAACTTTACCATACAGAGCCTGGACAAAATCGTTAAGGCCCTGGAGATATCTTATGTGGATCTTTTCGATTTTGAAAAGGAAGCAACTCCGGTGGAAAACCCGATCATCTCAAAGACCCTTTCCTATCTTTCCACATTGACGGCAAAAGAACAGGAACATATCTACAAGACCGTCCAAATGCTGTCCAATAAGAAGTAATCTTTCTTTGAAACGAGTAAGCCCACAAACCCTTTCGTTAAAAATATGTTGGCAAACAATCATTTGCCCATTATAGTATTTTTAGAGCTATTTTGAGCGGAATTTAATCGAATTTTAATCTTGGGCAAATTGCACTTTAAGACTTGATTGATAGGATGATGTCACTATCAATCAAGGAGGTATTGTTTTATGATTACATTGGAACAGGTGGAGAAGCTCCGTGAAAAGGCAAATGTGAGCTACGATGAAGCAAAAGCCGCTCTCGAAGCAGCAAACGGCGATATGCTCGAGGCCTTAATTAACCTGGAAAAGCAAGGCAAGGTGGTGCCTCCGGAGGGCGGCGGTTACTACCGCAGCACCGGCGAAAAAAACGATTCAAAGGAAGATTCAAAGGCATCAAAAAAATATGCCAGCAACAGGGACAGCCTGGCGGATTTGATCCGGAGGTTTGTCAGATTTTGCGGCATGCTAATTCACAAGGGAAATATAAACAGCATTGAAGTTCTTAAAGACGGAGAGGTAAAGACGGCATTTTCCGTCACGGTTTTGGTAGTATTGGCGCTGTGTTTCTTCTGGATTACGATTCCTCTACTGGTAATTGGCCTGTTCCTTGGGTACCGTTACCGGTTCAAGGGACCCGATTTAGGTAAGGACTCCGTAAACAGCGCCATGGATACGGCTGCCGAAGCGGCAGAAAACCTTAAAAAAACTTTTACGGAAGGACATCAGAATCCAAATCAATAACTATCCGAGGACGTGCAAATGGGCGCAAAAATATTGTTAATTGAAGACGAAGAAAAACTCGCCAGATTTGTCGAATTGGAACTCAATTACGAAGGCTACCAAGTAACCAAAGCCTTTGACGGTCGGCAGGGTTTGGAATTGGTCGAAACCGGCGATTTTGATCTGGTGCTTCTGGATATCATGCTTCCTGAACTCAGCGGAATGGAGGTGCTGCGGCGAATTCGCCGCAGGTCCTCCATTCCCGTTATTATGCTCACTGCCCGGGACAGTGTGGAGGACAAGGTGGCAGGCCTTGATCTCGGTGCGGATGACTATCTTACTAAACCCTTTGCAATCGAAGAGCTTTTAGCCAGAATTCGCACTGCCTTGAGAAAGAAATCCATCCTAGCGGAACCTTCCGTGCTGTCTGCATCTCGTGTCCGCCTGGACGTGGCCCGGCGCATTGTTACGGTGGATGATGTTCCTGTGGAACTTACTAAACGGGAGTTCGATCTTCTACACTGTCTGTTGAAAAACAAGGGCATCGTCATGTCACGTGACGCCCTTATGGATCACGTATGGGATTACGATTTCTGCGGTGAATCCAATACCGTAGATGTCTACATACGCTTTCTCAGAAGCAAGATTGATGAGGCATTCAATATCAAACTGATTCACACCGTTCGTGGAGTGGGATATGTGATCAAAGATGAGTAACAAGGAAACCGGTACAAAAACGAAAAAGATAAGCGCTTCTATCGTCTACAAACTGAATACCAAGCTTCTTTTTCGCATGCTCATTCTCTTTTTGGTATTGAATTTTTTTGTTTTTTGCGCCCTTGGAATTCAAACCGTTATCAAGACGGAAAGGGAATTGACTTCCGTGGTTTCGGCCATCAGAAGCTCAGATTCTCCCTGGTCTGATGATTTTAAATGGCTTGAGCTATCCGGTTTCCATATTGCCGTGAGCTCTGCAGACCCGCAGGGTTTTGAGCTGCCCTTCAAATCTGAAGGCGGCCTTTTTAATATGGAGCTTGAGGGAAAAAGAAGCTTTCAATTGCCTGAAGATGAGGGGCAGGGCTTTTTCAAGCGCCTGAACGGTTTGCTCTATCGCTATGAGTTCCCTTTGGAGCATCAAACTTACTCGGTGTCCATGGAACTGGGAGACGAAATCCTGCTGATTAAGCGCACTCTGTTTATCATGCTCCTGGCCGAGTTGATCATGCTTCTTGGCAGCATTTTGCCCGGCGCACGTCTTATTCGATCTACTCTGCATCCCATCACCATTCTCACGGAAGCTGCGCAAAGTCTCAACAGAAAGACTCCTGCCTTCGAATCGAAGAAAGTAGAGAACTTAACGGATACCCTGGACTCCATCAATGCGGCCAGGTTGGATACCCGAATTTCCATAGATGAAACCGAGGAAGAACTCCAGAGCCTGGCCGAAGCCATCAACGGCCTGCTGGACAGGATCAATGACAGCTATCGCTCCCAGATCCGCTTTGTCTCCGACGCTTCTCACGAGCTGAGAACGCCCATCTCTGTCATCGAAGGTTATGCAAGCCTGTTGGACCGCTGGGGCAAAAAGGATGAAAAAACCCTTGACGAAGGAATCAAAGCTATCAAGGACGAAGCATCCCATATGAAGGACCTGGTGGAAAAGCTTCTATTCCTTGCCCGCGGAGATAACAACACCATGAACCTGCAGCCTGAGCACTTTGATTTGGCCAGGTTGGCCGAAGAGGTGCTAAAGGAATTCCGGATGATCGACAGCGGTCACGAATACGATTCACATATTGAAAGCAGCGTCTGGGTTTATGCGGACAAGGGACTTATCAAGCAAGCCCTGCGCATCCTGATGGACAACGCTATTAAATACACAAATGCCGGCGGAAATATAACCGTGACTGTATCCGGCAAGGATGATCTGGCACTGTTATCGGTTCGCGATGAAGGAATCGGCATCCCTCCTAAAGCGGTTTCCCAAGTATTTGAACGTTTCTATCGTACTGATAAATCACGGGACAGGGCAACCGGCGGAAGCGGCCTGGGTCTTTCTATTGCCAAATGGATTGTGGAACGCCACGGCGGTTATATTGAGGTATTAAGCCGGCAGGAAATAGGCACAAAGATGACTATTGCCCTCCCCCTATCCGAACCCCCGTCCACTTCTGCCCAGCAGTTTTAATTGACCGAAATCCTACGCCGATTTATAATGTATCCGAGTGCAAACCATATTTTGTAATTATGTCCGGCGATTCAGGAGATCGGAAAAAAATGAGCAAAACAAGAATAACGGGCATCGCGTTGATTATGGGCACCAATGTGGGCTACGCCCTGGTGCCTTCTCTCTCCTTCCTGGCTTTCGATCAGGGAGTAGAAACGGAAACACTTCTCTTCAGTAAGTTTTTCTATGCAGCAGTGCTGATGTGGGCATACATTTTCATTAAAAAGCTGCCCTTTCGCCTGGAGAAAAAAGCGGCACGCATGATGATCTTAATCGGCCTTGCTTATATCGGCATAGCAACTACTCTATACTTCGCATTCGATTACATATCCGGTTCCCTGGCCACCATTGTTTCCTTTACTTTTCCCGCCATGATCGTTGCTATCGAGATGATAACGGGAAAAGAGAAGGTGAGAGCATCCAGGATTTCCGCCGTGATCTTATCCATGATCGGGTTGATCTTCATCGTCTGGTCCCCTGATATTTCAGCCAACCTCATAGGGATTCTATTTGCCTTGGGAACTGCCATCTCCTATGTGGTATACATGATGGGGCTGGCTGCGGAATGCATCAAAAAATCCAACACTCTGGTTGTGGCAGGCTATGTACTTTTAATGTCTACGGTTTTTAACTTTTTCCGCTGTCTCCTTTCCGGGAAACCCCTTTTTACCACCGGATTCAATCAACTGTGGCTCATGCTGGTACTTGCCGTTTTTTGCGCATTTATGGCGATTCTCTTCTTCTGCATGGGCGTTAAACTCATCGGCCCGGGAAATGCAGCGATTATCAACACATTTGAGCCGGTACTCGCCTGCTTTTTCGGTTATACCCTCGTCGGCGATGTGCTGACGCGAAATATGCTTATAGGCAGCGCCCTGGTAGTGCTGGCAGTTTTAATCGCTAACTGGCCGTCTGCAGCAGCTCGTGAAAAAAGCGCAGCAGACTCTTCCTGATTCCGTCTGGTGAGGAGGGATGCAATGATTTATGCAATCGCCTATGATTTGGGTACAAGTGCCGTAAAGACATGCCTGTTCAAAATTGATGAATCCATAGAGATGATTGCAAGCGCTTCCAGCGCAAACCACCTTTACATACTGGAAAACGGCGGAGCGGAACAGGACGCGGAAGAATGGTGGCAAGGCATGTGTCAAACCACCAAAGAGGTTCTGAGAACAGCCAATCTTCCGCCGGAGAAAATTTCAGGCATCTCTTTCTGTTCACAGATGCGGGACTTGTGCTGGTGGATAAAAAGGGAAACGCTCTCAGAAGGCCCATGAGTTACATGGATCAAAGATCGGGCGCAGAGATGAAGGCAGTGCAGGGACACGGCATAACTATATCCGGCGTAAATATCATCACCCTGCTGAAGAGCCTGTATATCACCCACGCCGCATCCACCAGTGTGAAAGACCCCATATGGAAATACAAATGGGTTGAGAAAAACGAGCCGGAAATCTTTGAAAAGGTCTATAAATGGCTCGATGTAAAAGAATATATCATATGCAGGTGCACCGGCAATTTTATCATGACCAAGGATTCTGCATATGCTACCTTTCTGTATGATCCCAAAAGAGAATGTTGGAGCAAGACCCTTTGTAATATGTACGAAATCCGCATGGAACACCTGCCGGAGATCGTCGACTGCACTGATCAAGTGGGTTTGTTGACAAAGAAAGCAGCAGAAGACCTGGGCTTGAAGGAAGGGATAAAAGTATACGGTGGCGGCGGAGACGCAACTCTCATCGGTCTTGGCGCCGGCTGCGCCAAAGTGGGCAAGATCCATATTTATTCCGGAACCTCGGGCTGGGTCAGCACCGTCATAGACAAACCTGCAGTGGATATCAATTGCATGATTGCAGGTATAGTAGCCGCCGAAAAAGGTAAGTACAACTATTTCGCGGAAATGGAAACCGCAGGTATATGCTTTGAGTGGGTGAAAGACCATATCGCCCTGGATGAGATCGGTATTTACCTGAAAAAACAGGAAGTCATAGATAATCAGGAACGTATATATGAAAGTCTGTATGATTACTTGTCTGAAACCGTAGAGCAGGCCCCTCCCGGTTCGGGCGGTGTCATATTCACGCCCTGGCTCCACGGAAACCGCTGCCCTTTTGAAGATCCCAATGCAGCGGGCATGTTCTTCAATATAAAGCTGGAAACGGGAAAGACGGAAATGATCCGGGCCGTTTTGGAAGGAATATGCTATCATCTTAGATGGATGCTCGAATGCCAGGATAAAAAGATTAAGACATCGGAAACCATCCGGTTCGTCGGCGGCGGCGCATTATCCAAAGTAACATGTCAAATACTGGCCGATATAACGGGCAGGAGAATCGAAACGGTTCCGCTTACCAAGGACATCGGAGCCGTGGGCGCGGCAATGCTTATCGTGGTGGGTTCCGGCGGTGCGAAGAATCTGGAAGAAGTAAGCAAATGGATAAAAGCAAAGGAAGTTTACGAGCCTAACTTGAATCATAAAGCCATCTACGATAAGAATTATTCCGTGTTCAAGACCTTATATAAAAGCAACAAAAAGAGTATGTGCATAATAGGAGTATCTCCTCGGAAACCGGCGGCATTTTTATGCGCCTTTGCAAAACCGGCGCGAAAATGCCGTAAGATTTCCCTGTCTCCGTATTCGAAAATTTCCATCCTGCTTCCTTCCTGTTTCTTTACAAAGCTGAAATAATCGGGAAGCAACTCAGGGCATTTGTCCATTATCAAAACCCCGTTGGCGTATAGAGCAAGCCCTTTTTCATACTCCTTTGTATAGAAATCATAGGGTATTTTCTCTGCCCAGGTTGTCGCTAAGCTCATCTTTTGTCATGCCGATGCCTGTATCCGCAACTTTCAGAATGCGGTTGGGCTTGTCCACTGAAATTTTTATATAATAGTCACTTGGATTAAAGTGGATATTTTCATCAGTCAAAGCAATATAGTACATTTTATCCATGGCGTCGCTGGCATTTGATATCAATTCCCGCAAGAATATTTCCTTGTTGGTATAGATGTAATTGATCATCAAATCCCAAAAGCCGCTTCGATTCTGCTTTAAATTGCCTTTTCGCCATAAAAACATCCCTTCTCCTTTCTTCCTGATATTTCGCTCCATCACAATGAATTAGCACTCATTGATATAGAGTGCTAATAGTAATATATCACTTTCCCTGACAGGGAACAATATAGTGCATTACCCCCTGGGCCATATAGTCGCCTAAAATCAGAGCATGTTTGAGCATCCGGTCCCTAATATCCAGCTCTTTGTCATATTCCTGCTCCAGCAGGGCGATATTCTCTCTGATGCTCATGCCGGGGAGATTATTGAGCAAATACTGCCACTGGTCTTTGCTCCAAAAAGGATTACAGCGCGCAAGACAATCAGCCACTTCCTCCACAAACCTATAAAGATCAACTGTCGCAGCATCCGCCGTCTGCGGGTCGCCGCTGATTTGCGCGTTAACCAATATCTGAAATTTTACGATGTACATATCCAGGAGTTGAGCAAATCTCTCGGCATGCTCTACACCAAAGAAAGGTTGAAGTTTTTCTTTAAATATCTCGGGAATGTGGTAAAGACGCTTGTTTATCGCATCTATGTTGCTGAAACCTGTAATCATGCTCACCTGATAGGACCTCATCCATATGACCAGATCTCTCCAAAGAGTTCTGAAATCGTTGATCAGGTTCATCTGCCCATAGGTGATGTATTTTTCCGGACTTGGACATGCTCCCTGGTTTTGGTTGGGGTATTGATTTAAATTCTGATTTGCGGCTGCATAATATGCCGCATGATTAAGTAAGCCTTCCATTTTATGATCCTCCGTGCATTTTCTGCTCATCTTATAGTCTATGAACATAGTAATGCGCCGGTTCCTCACACCTGGAATTCAGGGATCAATAAATTTAGAAGGCTTTAAGGAGTCAATAATTCAGAAGGCTAGAAGCTGATACTGCTTGAATCACCTGTTTTTCTTTAAATATTCATCTATCCTGTCATCAAAGGCTTTTCGGATAGCGGCGATAACCGGATGTTTGGCCGAAGCGTATTTTATATCGTCAATGGACGATACGGGCAGAACTTTGGGAGAAGTTCCCGATAAAAACACTCCTTCCGCCTCATGGAGTCGACTGGCCGCAATTGATGTTTCAACCACCTCATAACCCATATCCTTGCACACCTCTATTACATGCATGCGGGTTATACCTTTCAATACTTTCTCTTCCGGAGCGGTAAGTATCCTGTTGCCTTTTATGAAAAATATATTCGATGTGCCGCCTTCGGTTACATTGCCTTCCCGATCAACAAGGAAAACCTCATAAAAACCTTTTTCAGCTTTAATCTTGTTGATTTTCTTTTTATAATCGTGATCCACAAGCTTTATGTTTGGGTTTTCCCGTTCCAGCGGAAGCAGCCCCACGGGAACGCCGTTTCTTATTTCTTCCAAAGAAGGATAATAGCTCTTGCTTATATATCCCAGAACCCTCTGCTCCCCGTCAGCCGAAAAGATAATAAACTTGATGTTGCAGTTTTCGTTCTCGTTGGCCTCCACAATTCTATGGATCTGTTCCTTAAACTCCCCGGCGTCTATGCGGCAGGCATGTCCGAGAGACTGGAAGGATTTGCACATCCGGATATAATGGTCTTCAAAAAACAGAGGGATGCCGTCGATTATCCTGATTACCTCATAAATCTTGATGCCGTCATGGGCATCTAAAATGGCTGCCAGGTCCGATCCCGAACATTCTTTTATTATGCCGTTGTCGATATAGTATTTGCCTACATTGTCGTCCATCTATTTTATGCCTCTTTTCTCTTTCGTTTCATTAGAACAGCGTGAGTATCCAGCAAATTACGGGCGCAACAAAAATTGCCGGAAGGTAATTTGCCACCTTGATTTTCGCAAGCCCAATGAGATTCAATCCCAGTGCTATAATCATAACGGAACCCGCGCAGGTAATCTCCGCTATGGCTGAATCCGTGAGGACCGGTTGCAGCGATTGCGCCAATAGCACGATGGACCCCTGAAAGACAAATACAAATGCCGCCGCGAACATGACACCGATGCCCAGACTCACGGACAGGATGGCAGAGGATATGAGGTCCAACAAGGATTTGGTAAAGAGCATCTCATTATCCCCGGTGAGTCCGGCATTCAGCGACCCCACTATGGTCAAAGCCCCTATGCAAAAAAGAAGGCTTGCCGTTACGAAGCCCTCCGCAATGGATACGTTGCCGCTGTCTGCCTTTTTAAATCGTTTGCCGATCCAGTCGCCCAATGCGTTTATTCGCCCGTCTATATCAAGCCAAGTGCCGATTACGGCTCCTACCACGATGGAAACAATGAGTATAAGAGTATTTTCCCCTTTTAAGGCTCCGGATATACCGATATAAATGGTGCAGAGGCCGATTCCAATCATGATGGCATCCGTGAATCTCTTGGAAATTCCCTTCTTGAAAAGCAATCCGATGGCGCTGCCTATGATCACAGTCGCCGTATTGACAAACACGCCTATCATTTCATTTCTCCCTTGTATTTACTGCAAATAGATTACTATTGCGCCGGGTGCTTGTCAATAAAGGATTGCGAACTTGCGCTCCGGTGCTTCTATACAGGATTAAAAGGTTTGTTGCGGTTGTTCCGGCTCCGGTGATTGCAAGGACATGGGCTGGCCTAGAACGAAATAGTAAATCAAGCCCTGTGAAAAATAATCTCCGATAATATTCGTCAATGCCAATATACGGTCAAATACTGCTGCGTTTTGTTCATACTCCTGGGTCAGAAATGTGGTGGCCTGTTCAATGTGCATGCTTGTAAATGCGGAGCTCAAGGACACCCATTCGCTCTTGCTCCAAAAGGGATTGGTGTTGGATGAAAGTTCGGCCCTTTCGTCCACATTCTGATAAAGCCGTTGTGTAAAAGCGTTAACTGAATTAACGTCCTTGTTCTTAAGCGCAACGAACAGAGATTGGAAAAGAGCTATATATTGGATCATTAGATTTATAGACTGTTCAGCAATTTGATCTCCGAAGGACAGCCTCAGCATATTTCCGTATTCTGCAGGGATTCTATAGAGCCGGTTGCTCACCGCCTCTACATTTCCGATCCCGCCGTAAAGACTTACTATATAGTCTCTCAACCAGGTGGCTAAATCCCTCCAAAGCATCCTCGCTCTAAATATTAAGTTTAATTGTGCGGGAATAAAAAAAGGACTTTTACCCGGGACTTGACTTCGGGAAAATTGAATTTCAGGAGCCTGCATACCTGGCATTTGCATTCCGGGGATTTGATTATTGACACCCATTTTCATTTCTCCTTTAATAATATATATCCACAGTATATTAAAAGATTTTCAAAACGGTTAAAGGCGGCAGAAAGACTATAATTCGTATATTTATAAAAATTATTAAAAAAACGTAGCATAGTTGCATAAATATAAAGTGATGCGTATAATTATTCTTGTTGATAAGTTGATAAATAATAATTAGGTAATTCGGAAAGAAATGGAGTTTTATCGTGCTGTTGATAAGGGCTACATTAGCATTTCTATAGTAAATAGTGATAAAGATATTGAGAGCAATCGTACTTAATTCGGGCTCTCCTTTCTTTCCTTGCACAACGGGCATGAAACTTATGCTTATGATTCTACAGTCTCATCCGCTAATGTTCCAACTCTTGAAAGTCTTGGGCAATGCCTCTAATAACCGGTAACACGCTTTTAGGTTCAAGTCCCTTGCCTTTTCAAACTACTCCGCAATTTAAAAACCATATATAAAATAAAAAAAGACGAGGTGTAAAATCTCGTCCTTATTTTGTGGCGGAGGGCATGGGACTCGAACCCACGAGGCTGTTACGCCGTACTCGCTTTCCAGGCGAGCTCCTTAGCCACTCGGTCAACCCTCCAAATCATACTGCACCGGATGGCGTGCCTATTTAATATACAACACTTTCCGCGGAAAATCAATATTTATTTGATTATAAATCACCGACTGAGGCATGAAACAAATGTAAATAGGGCATAAAATTTTGTGCAAAATATGGAGTTATGTGTGGATCAAAAGTCCCTAAACGGCCTTTTTGCGTAGAAAGTTAAAAAACTCAAGGTTTATCTTCCTTGTAATCCACACATAACTCGGGTTTTTGCACATTTTTTCTTCTAATTCTTAACAGAGCAGGTCCACAGAGCCTCATTGTAATTTTGATGGCACCTGCCCCTTGTTGCCATCTATTATAAAAAAGTGTTGCATAAAAAGTCCCGTTGTGATAACCTATCGGAGGTTCTAAAAACAGGAATACCTGTAAGCATGGAACTGTAGTATTCCACTCCCCTTTTCGGGGGTTTTTTATGACCAAAATCCGGTCGCCCCCACGGCTACGCCCTTTGTAAGCGCAGCCGTCATCAGCTTATACGTTTTCAGCAAATAAAAAGAAAGGGAGGAATCATCTATGACAGAAAAACGCGAAATCATCCAAGTAGAGGACAGGGTACCGTTATCGAAAGGGATCCCGCTCAGCATTCAGCACACTTTTGCCATGTTCAGCGCATCCGTTCTGGTTCCCTGGCTCTTCGGCATCAATCCCGCCATCGTCCTTCTTATGAACGGCATTGGCACTCTCTTATTCATACTTATTACGAAAGGCAAAGCTCCCGCCTATTTAGGTTCCAGCTTTGCTTTTCTTTCGCCTACATTCGTAATCCTTGCAAACCCTGAAATGAGCTATTCCCACGCTCTGGGTGGGTTTGTAGCATCAGGCCTCCTCTTTTGCGCCGTTGCCATCCTTATTAAATATGTGGGAATAAAATGGATCGATGTTCTCCTTCCACCTGCTGCAATGGGCCCGGTCGTGGCTCTCATCGGCTTGGAGCTTGCAGGATCCGCCGCAACAAACGCCGGACTTATACTTACGGAAGAATACACGGCGATAAATCCCAAATATGTGGCGGTGTTTGCAGTAACCCTTCTCATAGCCGTTTTCGGACAAGTTCTATTGAGAGGCTTCCTGGCTGCCATCTCCATCCTGATTGCCATCTGCACCGGCTATGTGCTTTCCCTGATCTTGGGGCTGGTGGATTTTTCCGCAGTCAGCAGCGCATCGGTCTTTGCTATGCCACACTTCCAACTTCCGGTATTTGATCTTTCCGCCATCATCATTATCTTGCCCGCCACCCTGGTGGTCATCTCAGAGCACATCGGCCATCAGGTAGTCACCGGTGAGGTCATCGGCCGCGACCTTTTGAAAGACCCCGGTCTTCACAGGTCCATGCTCGGCGACGGCATCTCAACCACCCTCTCCGCCTTGTTCGGTTCCGTGCCCACCACCACTTACGGCGAAAACATAGGCGTTATGGCGGTAACAAAAGTGTACAGCGTCAGAGTCATCGGCGGTGCTGCTATCTTTTCCATCCTGTTGGCTTTCATTGGGAAAGCTTCCGCACTGATTCAGACTATTCCCGCTCCAGTAATGGGAGGTATCAGCTTCTTGCTTTATGGTATGATTGCCGCATCGGGGCTGCGCCTGCTGGTGGACCAAAAGGTAGATTACAGCAAGGGTCGTAACCTTGCCCTATCGGCAGTTGTCTTTGTCACCGGGCTTTCCGGCGCCTTTATACAGATTGGCGAAGTAAGGCTCACGGGCATGTGTCTTGCCGCCATTGTGGGTATCGTTTTAAGCCTTATCTTCTACATTATCGACAAAGCCGGTCTTTCCAACGATTAAGCTAATGCGATCAAAGGAGACGGACCTTATTTTGATCTAATCGCCAAAGAAAATGGTCCGTACCTTTTGATCCAACGACTATTCGCGGGAGCAAAACTTCCGGCGCAATATAAAAGCAGCCACGGGCCGTAAACCCGTGGCTTTTTTATACTTTGCTTTATATACGTGTCGTTTATTTCGCTTTCTTTTTGGGATACACGTGAATTACCTTTGTGGGGCACACTTTGGCGCAGAGCGTACAGTTAGTACACTTGGTATAGTCGATGACCGCATGGTTATCTATCACGTGAATAGCGTCAAATTTACATGACTTTTCGCACAGCTTGCAAGCAATGCAACCGATGCTGCAAATGTTCTTGGTAACGCTGCCTTTATCAATTGAACTGCAGCCTACTACAACGCGCATGTTGTCCGGAACGATCTCGATGAGCTTGTTGGGGCAAACCTTTGCGCAAGCGCCACAGCCTACACATTTTTCGCGATTCACTACCGCGATGCCGTTCTCGATATAAATTGCACCGTAGTCACATACCTTTACGCAATCGCCAAAGCCCAGACAAGCCATTTCACAGGTGCTTCTGCCCCTGTAGAACAGCTTGTTAGCCGCGCAGTTCTGATACCCCTGATAATCCATACAATAGCTGGTCTTTTCCCTGCTTCCCGAACATTTTACGATAGCCACTTTTGCCTGTGCTCCCTCAAACTCCACTCCGAGGAGCTCGCTGATAGCCATAGCTACCTTATCGCCTCCCGGTGTGCAGAGATTTGTGGGAACAGAGTGATCGGCTGCCAACGCATTGGCATAATCCTCACACCCTGCATAGCCGCAGGCGCCGCAGTTTGCTCCCGGCAGAATTTCACTAATATTAGCCGCCGTCTCGTCCACTTCCACAGCCATAAACTTAGCTGCCACCGTGAGCATTACTCCGGACAGGAGGCCGATCCCGACTACGATTCCGACTGGTAATACAAATTGCATGATCTGGTCCTCCTTTCCTTATAGTCCAAATATACCGTCTATCACGCCGGCAAAGCCCATAAAGGACAGTGACACGATAGAAGCTGCTACGAGAGTTGACGGAACGCCTTTGAAAGCGATGGGAAAATCATTGGTTTCGATGCGTTGCCTTACACCGGCAAACATCACCATAGCCAACATGAAGCCCACGCCGGCCCCAAAGGAATTGACAATGGATTGTATAAAGGTGTAGCTCTCATCGATGTTGAGGATGCACACACCCAGCACGGCACAGTTGGTGGTGATCAGCGGCAGGTAAACGCCCAACCCCTTATGCAGAGCAGGCATATATTTCTTCATTGCGATCTCTACCAGCTGAACCAGGGCCGCGATAACTAAAATGAACACAATGGTCTGCAAATACTCGATTCCGAAACCAGCCAAAAGGCCCATATAAATGGGATGGGTTACGGCCGTGGCAAGAACCATGACGAAGATTACTGCCAAGCTCATTCCGATAGCGGAGTCAAGCTTCTTTGAAACACCCAGGAAGGGACATATTCCTAAAAACTTGACGAGCACGAAGTTGTTGGTCAGGACCGCGCCCATCATGATGATTGCTAATTCTGTCATTGCCCGCACCCTCCTTTAGCCGCAGAGGGGCATCCGCTTGCGGAAGGACAACCCTCGCATCCAAATTCTTTTTTCTTGATGGCTCTGCCTTTGGAAAGGTAATTGATCAACGCCACCAGGCAACCGTATGTAAAGAAGGCTCCCGGGGCCAGCATGAAGATCGCCATCGGAGAGATCAAGTCAGCGGTCAGATTAATTCCGAACCAGGCGCCGGATCCGAGAAGTTCGCGGATGGAGCCCATCAGGAAGAGCGCAAAGGTAAAGCCCAGTCCCATTCCAGCTCCGTCGAATGCCGCGTCAATAACGGAATTTTTATTTGCAAACATCTCTGCTCTTCCAAGGATTATGCAGTTTACTACAATAAGGGGAATGAAGAGCCCCAAAGCTTCGTTGATCGCAGGGGCAAAGGCCTGCAGCAGCAAGCTTACTATGGTAACGAAGCCTGCGATAACTACAATATAGCAAGGAATTCTTACCTTATCCGGAATCACGTTCTTTAATATGGAAATAACTATGTTGGAACAGATCAATACAGCCATGGTGGAAACACCCATTCCCAGACCGTTGATCGCCGACGTGGTGACAGCCAAAGTGGGGCAGGTGCCCAACAGCAACACCAATACGGGGTTTTCCTTTATAATTCCGTTCCGTAGCAGGGCCAATTTATTATTATTCATTACCTGCCACCTCCCATCATTTCAAATTGTGCAAGCGAAGCTTCTACTGCACGGAAGATTGCATTGGAGGAAACCGTTGCTCCCGTAACTGCATCGATCTGCGTTTTATCCGATTCGTTGGTACGGGTCACGGCAACTTGACCCAGATACTGCGCCAGATATTCTTTGGTCATGGCTTTCGTTCCGAGTCCAGGAGTTTCTGAATGTCCGGTCACCTTCACGCCGGTTATCTCTCCGTTGTCGCTTACGCCCACCATAACGGTGATTTTACCGCCGAAGCCCTTATCTTGAGCGGTAAACACATAACCTGACTTATTGTCCGCCTCATAGACCTCCAAAATGCCCGGAGATAGTTCTGTTTCCAACTGGGTAAATGACCCTTCCCCCTCGGGAAGCACTTCTCCACGGGCGAGGTTGGCATTCCGAATATTTATTTCATCAATAATCGGTTTTGTAACCTGGTAGGTTCCTGCCAGAGCGGCGGTTATTACCAGGCAGATCAGAAACAGCACCAAAGTTGGCGCAATCAATTCTTTGCGTTCGGAAGTTTTCATTTCTTGCCACCTCCTCCGTAGATCTTACGCCTCGACAGATTATCAATATGAGGTGTCAATATATTCATCAACAGTATAGAGAAGGACACGCCTTCCGGCAGGGCTCCAAACAATCTTATAATCATGGTCAAGATACCGCATCCTATTGCATAAACGATCTTCCCCTTTGTCGTAAGAGGCGAAGTGGCATAATCCGTTGCCATAAAGAAGGCTCCAAGCATCAAGCCGCCGGCCAACACGTGGAAAACGGGATCCTGCCCGGCGATCAGAGCGATGATAAACACCGTTCCGATATAGACCACCGGAATGGTAGGTTCGATTACTTTTCTTCCGATTAAGTATAGTCCTCCGATGAGCAGTGCGATGGCGCTGGTCTCACCGAGACATCCACCCGTAAAGCCCAGGAACATGTCGATTTTGGAAGGAAGTTCCGATATGTTTCCACCCATGTTCATGATACCCAAAGGCGTCGGGCCGGTGACCGCGTCCGATGCTTCCAGAATCTGCTTCGGAAGTGGCCAGGTGGTCATGGGCGTGGCAAAAGACAGCATCAATACAATTCTTGCTGTAATGGCAGGATTTGCGAAGTTCTGTCCGATGCCCCCGAAAAGTTGCTTCACAACGACAATAGCTACAAAGCTGCCGATTACTGCCATCCAATAAGGTAACGAGGACGGCAGGTTGAAACCTAACAGAATTCCTGTCACCACCGCGCTCAAATCGGTAATGGTATTCTCCTTCTTTGTCACCTTCTCAAAAGCCCACTCGAATACAACACAGGACGCAACGCATGTAATGGTCAGCAATATGGCCCTCGGTCCGAAGACCACCCCGGACATAATGAAGGCCGGTACCAGCGCGATGATCACATCCAGCATGATCCTCGTCGTGTTGATGTTATCCAATATGTGAGGAGAGGAGGAGACGATAAGGGTTCCTTGATTGTAACGGCTCATTATTTTTTCCCTCCTTCCGCAACCAGTTGTTTTGCAAGTCTATTCATGAAGCTCAACTGTTTTTTGGCGGGACATACATAGGAGCATGAGCCGCATTCCATACACAGAGTCACATTGAGCTTTTTCAAAGCTTCTACATCTTTTTTGTCGTAAGCTTTGAAAATTGTAGTAGGCATCAGCATCATGGGGCAGGCTTTTACGCATCTGCCGCAATTGATGCAGGCCGTTTCTTTGGGAACCGTTGCCCATTCCTCATCAAAGGCCAGTATGGCGTTATTGTTCTTGATTATGGCAATGGAGTCATCGTAGATAGCTCTTCCCATCATAGGTCCGCCCATGATAATCTTCTTCGGAACCCTGCGATAGCCGCCGCAGAACCCGATGAGCTCGTTGATTGGAGTGCCTATCAGAACTTCAACGTTTTTAGGATTCTTAATGGCATTGCCGTCTACGGTGATCTTTTTGGAAACCAGCGGCATGCCTGTCTCTATGTAACGCTGAAGGGCCACGATGGTGCTCACATTGGACACCAAAACCCCCGCATCCGCCGGAAGTTTGCCCGGGGGAACCACTCTGCCTGTAGTCTCATAGATGACTACCCGTTCTGCTCCCTGGGGATACACGGATTTGAGAGTAAAGACTTCAATGCCCGGTTCGTCTTTCACCATGTCGGACAGCTTCTTTATTGCCGGCTCTTTGTTGGCTTCGATGGCAATAATCGTCTTTTTGAGGTTCAGGTGCTTCATAGTGGTCTTGATTCCATTAACCAAAAGTTCAGAATCCTCAAGCATGGTGCGATAGTCCGATGTGATGTAAGGTTCACACTCGGCGCCGTTTATAATGAGCGTATCCACTTCCTCAGGATTCTTGGGATTGAACTTCACATGGGTCGGGAAGGCTGCTCCTCCCAGACCGACGACACCCGATGCGCGAACGGCTTTCAAGAAGCTTTCCTTATCCGTAACTTCCGGAGGCGAAAGATCTTCCAGCACCTCCTGTTTCTTATCCACTGCAATGGTTACGATGAGATCCCAGATTCCCACCGAACTCATGGTTTTTTCAATGGATAGTACTTTTCCGGACGCTCCGGTATGAATCGGCGCACTTACAAATGCTTCGCTGTCACCGATTACTTGGCCGACTTTGACATGATCCCCCACAGCGACCGTCGGCTCACAGGGGGCCCCGATATGCTGTAGCATCGATATGTACAACTTGTCGGGGAGCGGCATTTTTTCAGTAGGGCATTCAGCAGTATACTTGTGATGCTCTACGTGAATTGCCGGCAGATGTTTGCTGAAAATACTCATAGCTACCCTCTCGTTCTACCATGATTGATCTGAATTTATATACGTCCTTTCTTTAGTTTGAAAGGTTTTTTAATTCATATGGCAGTTAGTTGTAACCACCAGAAAAAAATTATATCATAGTTTCGGTCTATATACAGCTTTTTTTATCGATTTGTTGACTTTTTTGTCAGCCATTTTTTCGGGAATTGATGGCATTATTGGTATTTTTCAATTTCCGGAAATTCGCCTCCGAGCCCTGGGTAAAGCTCGGGGACTAATATAACTAATATAACAAGTATAAGGCTGATTTATTTGAGCGACGCTTTTACGGCGTCGGCCAAGGCATCCTTTTCCAATGTGGTTTTATGGCGGATTTCTTTATCTTCGAGCCCCTTCAACCCGGCGGGAATCTTTACTCCGGTAGCTTCATGGAGAGCTCGAATGCTGGCGAATCCGTCGGCTTCTTCCGGCAGACCTATGGCTGCCGCAACGCTTTCTGCAAATTTATATGCGCTGGCCGTTGACGCAATGACGGTGGGCGTTTCGTCGCCGGTTGCCTTCCGGTATTCCTCATAGACCCTGTATCCCACCGCCGTATGGGTGTCCATAAGGTAGCCGTTTTCTTTATACATGCGAGCAATGGTATCCTGTGTGGCCCCTTCATCGGCATAGCCGCCATAGAAATCGCCGAGACCATCGCGGATTTTCTTGCTCACCTCATATTTCTTATCTTTTTCCAGAGCCTGCATCAGAGCGGAAACTTCTTCCCCGTCATCACCGGAGAGATGGTATAGCAGCCGCTCCAGATTGCTGGAAATGAGAATGTCCATGGAAGGAGAACTGGTTACATAAAATTCCCTATCGCTATCGTAGACTCCTGTTCGGATAAAATCAGTCAAAACCTTGTTCTTGTTGGAAGCGCAAATGAATTTCCCCACGGGGACTCCCATCTTCGCCGCGTAATATGCTGCCAATATATTTCCGAAGTTACCCGTAGGAACAACGATGTTGATCTTTTCGTCGCTTTTGATTGCGCCTTGTTCGATCAATTTCACATATGCCCACACGTAATAGGCCACCTGGGGCACCAGTCTGCCGATGTTTATGGAATTGGCCGAAGAAAGCTTGTAGCCTTTTTCCTCCAACTCTTCTGCCAGCTTTCTGTCGTTGAAGATATTTTTAACTGCCGTCTGGGCATCGTCAAAGTTGCCTTCGATGGCAAAGACATGGGTGTTGGCTCCCTCTTGGGTGACCATCTGCCTTGCTTGCACCTGGCTGACGCCGTGTTTCGGGAAGAATACGATGATCTCTGTATTAGGCACGTCCGCAAATCCTTCCAGCGCGGCCTTTCCCGTGTCCCCTGAAGTGGCGGTGAGAATGGCGATCTTCTTGTCTTCCTTCTCCTTTTTCATAGCGGTTGTCAAAAGATATGGGAGAATGGAAAGAGCCATGTCTTTGAAAGCCGCCGTCCGGCCGTGATATAACTCGAGGAACCAGGCATCCCCGGCCTTGACTACCGGCACCACTTCTTCCGCCTCGAACTTGGAATCATAGGCGTTGTTGATGCAATAGCGCAGTTCTTCCTCTGTATAATCGGTGAGAAATTTGGACAGGACCAGAAAAGCCACTTCCCTGTAGTTCATGCCGACAAGGTCGGCCGGATCTTTGTCCAGCTTGGGAAAACTGACAGGAACATATAGCCCCTTATCTTCTGCAATTCCCTTAATGATGGCCTGGGCCGATGTCTTAGTTTGATTGCTCCCGCGGGTACTTATGTATTTCATGTCATTCTCCTATCATGTAATTATTTGTTCTTATCATTTATTATTCCGCTATTCCCTTGGTCCTACATGACAGACAACCACTGTTTACGAATTCAGACGTTTACTCGTACAGGACGGTAAACGATTTGGAAATCCTGAAAGATATTTACTTGCTTAAAATACTAAACATCATATGTCGAGCCTGCATGAAAATAACCTCGGAAATCACAGTGAAATCATTGTAGCAAAAAAAAACGTAAATTGCCATAGACAAAATGCAGGAAATCCTCTATAATAAGAAACGCCTAACGAGTCCCGTTGGTCAAGTGGTCAAGACGTCGCCCTCTCACGGCGGAAACAGGGGTTCGACTCCCCTACGGGATACCAACGTGAAAACGCCTAAAACCAAGTTTTATCAATGGTTTCGGGCGTTCTTTATTTTTTGTTTTTGGGATAGATTATAGATAAAGAGTTTCTATTAACAGTATTAACAGTGCGGCTTGAAATTTTGTAGATATTTCAAGCTATAAATTTTGATTTTACTACTGTTTTTATGAACCGCAAAAATTACCATTGAAAAAGAACATATGTTCTGGTATGGTGGTTTTACTGAAGAGATTATTAATAAAACAATCGAAAGGGAGAGTATGAGCGATGAAAATACTTGCCGAGCCTATCGATGCAATTGTTAAATTCACGAAAGGTAAAGCGCATCCGATTCCGTATAAATTCAGATTTACTGATGAAGAACAACGCAACCACGAAATCAAGATAGATAAGATAATAACGGTAACAAAGTCTAAACTGGCTGGGATTCAATCAATCATCTACCTATGTCAGAGTGAAATTGATGGAGTTGCAATGCTTTATGAACTTAAGTATCTGGTCACTGATTGTAAATGGATACTTTATAAAATATAAAATGTAGATTTCAGCAGGAAATGTTCTAAGAAATTCAGACCGGTTTTCCTATAACATCTGGCTATCATTATCGCGTCTATGGTTCAATTAATCATACTCATGTTTAACAACAAACAGCTCTAATAGCTCATTGCTCTTATTGCCCAGTTCAGATATGACCCCTTTGGGAATATTGGCCAACTGGCCTACCTTGAAAGTCTCGGGTTCGCTGTTTTCAACCGCTAGGCTTAGCTCTCCTCGAACAATTAATATATAGACGATTGCATCCGTCGGATGCTTAGGAAAAACCTTCCCCGGCGGGACAATCACATGATTCATAAGAAGTTTTTCATCCTTAAAAACATTTTCAAATATCTCCTGATCCGTTATCGTGTATGGATATACTTTCACCATTTTAATCTCCTCCTAAGCAAGCTATAGCCTCATCCTCATTCTTGGATTTGATTAAGAGTAGTTTATCATAATAATTCCGTGAAACAAAAAGAATCGTCTTAATGATCTATGAAAGCAGAAGATTTGCTCTAACCTCGAGCAACTCTCCATCTGATTTATAGGCACTGATAGTGCAAGAAAAGAAGTGAGAAACTTATCATTTTCTATAATACATTCGCTCCAAGAATTGTGTCGCTTCAAGATTATGATTCGTAGATTATCTTCCCTCCAAACATAGTCATTACAACCGTCGTTTCCCGTATTTCTTCTACGTCCGCTTTAAATAGGTTTTTGTCTAAAACAACGATATCAGCATATTTGCCTTCTTCTAACGTACCCGTTATATCATCGCTCCACATTTGGTATGCAGATCCTAACGTATAAGCTTTTAATGAATCGGCGAGACTCAGTTTTTCATTGGGACACCAACCGCCCTCCGGCTGCCCATCATCACAAACCCTGGTGATGGCTCTGTATATTCCCTTCATTGGGTTTAGCTCCGCTATAGGATGATCGCTGCCAAAAGCAAGAACTGCTCCTGCATCAGCTAAGCTCTTGAACGGATACACGTATTTACATCGCTCCTCCCCGAGAATTGTAAGGAAAGGATGTTCCGAAAAAATAGGCACTGACAGATGGTCCGGCTGGACTGAGGCTACGATTCCAAGCTCTCCGACTCTTTTTATGTCATCCGGATGTACCACTTCAAAGTGCTCGATGGTATGCCTTAACGGCTCCTTGCCCCCTGCGCCGCGACAGTATTCATAAATATCGAGAGCCTCTCTTACGGCTCCGTCGCCGCATGCATGCAAGCGCACCCTTATTCCGTTTGATTCAAACTCTTTTGCCTTTTCTCCAAAAGTCTCAACGGATAAATACTTTTCTCCGTTAAAACCCGGCCGGTTGCTGTACTCTTCCACTAAAGAGCCCGTATATCCCATGGGAGTGCCGTCAACAAACCCTTTCACTCCGCCAAATTTGAGAATATGGCTGCTATACTTGCTTTTCATGGCAAGCAGCTTTTCCATGGGAGTATCTATCGATGGTATAAGGGACATTCTCACCGTAAGCCGACCCTCTTTCTCCATCCTTTCGAGAAAAGTTTCCATGGCAGTCTCGTGTGTCGGCAATTCATGTATTGGTATATTGCTGATAGATGTTATTCCCAACCTGGCTGTTGCCTTTAAGTATTCGTCCATCAAATAATCCCGCTTTTTCTCCGGCATGGCAAATGCCACGTCCAGAACCAGTCTCATCGCATATGTTTCTAACAAATAACCTGTAGGTTTGCCTTCAGAATCCTTTGCAATCATCCCCATACCCGGCGGGATTTCTGTATTCTCATCGATCCCGCAAATTTCCAAGGCTTTTGAATTTACCCATGCGCCGTGCAATTCCTCATTTAGAACCACCACAGGCTTGTCAGGAAACATCCTATCCAAAGAATCTTTAGTAGGCAGCTTCTTCACACGCCAGTAATCATGGTTCCATCCGAAAGCGATAATCCATTCATTATCCTTGTCCTTATCATGTTCAAATATCATTTGAACAGCTTCATCTTCCGACAACGCATCAGCCACATTTGCGCTTGTTATCTCCAATGCGCCGCAGAAAACATGGGCATGGCTCTCGCATATTCCCGGCATTACAAGTTTATCTTCGTAATTAAGGATTTTTGTGCCCTCACCTATATATTCAGCGAGCTTATCCATGTCTTCGCCTACGTACGCTATTTTGTCTTTAATAACGGCTATCCCCCCGGCAAAGGGCTCATCTCTACGGGAATCAAATATGCAATTGGATTTAATTATGTAATCTGCAAACATTTTAGAACTCCTTTATCATCAATTCTCTTGGGGTATTCCCCAGGACTATGGCTTCGTCTTCTTTGAACATCAGCGTATCTATAACTCCGAATCCCGTTTCAAAGTTTACCACCGTTCCGGGTACAAAGCGTTTTTCCGTGTTGTCACAATCCATATAAATATCATATGTAAGGAAACCGCCGCACCAGTCAGGCGGAAAAGCAATGCCCATTTCATATCCGCCAATCCAATATTGTTTGCCCCAAAGGCCTTCTTCTTTGTAGAAATCTCTTAAATCGCAGAGAAGTTCAGCGACGAGCATATCAGGCCTGATTTTTTCTTTTACCATATCCATGATTTTTTTGTTCACGGAATAAAGCTCTGCAAATTCTTTAGGCGGCTCACCTACCGAAAAATACCTGCATTGATTAGAATGATACCTGTTATATACTCCGGCCAGATCCACTCCAACCGGATCTCCCAGCATGATCTTCCTTCTCGATGCGGGGATGTGGAAACTCCATGAGCGATATGGACCTGAGCGAACCATGTAGGGGATTCCTTGGATTTCTCCGCCTGCTTTGCATTGCGCTTGTGTATACGCGCCTACAATTTCCAATTCCGTAATTCCCGGTTCCAAAGCATCATAAATAGCCTTCATTCCCACATCGCAAATTCTCGTCGCCGTTTCAATATACTGCAATTCAAGCTTTGATTTTACGGAACGCGCTTCCCTTATCACTTCCGTAGCGTTTACAACTTTGCAGCCTTCCGCCTCGAACATTTCTTTCCATTGAGCAAAGACCAGATAGTTGGGACGATAGCTGCCGAATTCAAGTCCGATTGTCATACCCGGCTTGATCCAGCCTTCCGCCTTCAATTCTTTAAGTACAATTTCTTTATAACCTTCTTCTTCCGTGGTATACACATATGATTTCCCATACATCTCTGCCGGGGTGTCGTATATAAGCCTCGTGTCCGTGGATATGCTCGTCAGTTTGAGCACTCCTTCTTCATCCGGGAGATCAAAGTGTATGAATTTATCGTGATCAACATGGATAGCCGTTCCGGCGCCCAAGGCATCGTACCACTCTTCCGGCGAGTTTACTCTGTGCCAAACCACGTTATACCCGCTGACATAGTACATGCTTTCGGGAGCCGTCGCATATAGAAAGTCTATCTTTTCCCTGTCCATGATTTCCCTTATTTTCGTCAACCTGTTTTTATACTCCTCTATGGGAAAAGCCACATTCATCTCGCCTGCACAGTTTTCCACTCCGGGAATATACTCGAATTTTCTTGCGCTCATTATGTTTCCCCCCTCATTCATCAAACTGTCTGAATATACGAAATAGTGTTGCACCTTAAGTATACTAAGTTAACGTATAAATGAGGAGTTCTTATTTTGTTGTATTTCTAGCTTTTATTTGCTTTTTGCCAGATGTGCGTTGGCTTATTAAAAAAGCGCTGTCACCATTGACGCACAGCGCTTGACGGAAGGTTTAGGCATATCCTTGTCCAAATACTGATTTCAAATATATAAGAATATTTTGGGGAGAGATATTTCATTTCAATTAAGCGGATTCTCAATGAATCCCCAGCGCCTATCTACTTGCAGACCGATCATTCCGTCGCTGGAATCAGTAGCTTTTAGAAAATTGGGCGGAACGATTACATTCCCATTGATATCTTTAAATCCAAACCGTTCTCCCTCCTGAAATTTTATCAACCCTTCACAATAGCGATAAGCGCCGTACTCATCCTCACTTATTAAAACCACATCTCCTTTGCGGTCAATGTAAACTGTTTTACCTCCGTGATCGAAGGTCACGGCAGCCAATCCATCGGAAAAACTCCCTGCATAAGCAAAGCCCCTGTCGATGACCTTTTCTTCATTTTTATCCAGGAAGTAAAATAGTCCGGTTTCTTCGTCCTTGGCCGGTATGCAACCTTCATTAAATTTACCAAGATAGATATAATCTTTGGTAAATAGAAGCCTTCCCCTTTCGTCTATTATATTTTCCGTATATTTCCCATCATTGCAAATCACTTTTGCCACGCCTTCTGAATAGGAGTCTATTTGCACAAAATCCGTTTCAAAAATAACTTCGCCATTCCTGTTAATTACAGACCAGGTGTTCCCGATTTTTACAGGAGCGAGACCGCCATTAAAAGTCATGGCATCATCGTATACAAAGGGGAGTACTTCCTTACCGGTTTTATCAATATACCCCCATTTATCTTTGCGCTTTACTGCCGCCACACCCTCGCTGAAATTTGCGGCCGCCTGGTACTGGAAAGGAATAACCAGTTTACCTTTCTTATCGATAAATCCTATTTTGCCCCATTCCTCTACCGGAGCCAAACCTTCGCTAAAGGTAGGCCATGGGCCGCCGTAATTAGGGTCAATGGACCAGACAACGCTATCTTCAACCCAGTCTGGATCCGTATCATACACATAGGCAAACACCGCGCCGACCAGGGGTATAACAATGACCAACATTAAAACAAACTGCGCTAATTGAGTCTTAAGATATCTTTTCCTATTATTCTTTTGGCTGAAGAAATCTTTGTTAGCCTTCATCATAATCAGGATATCAAAAAATATCATAAGTGCGGCAAAGATCACCATGCTCCCAATAGTAATCTCTAATTCGAAAGGACTATAAGAATTCCTAACCTTAGCCAGAAAGAAATTGAGGAATAATATTAAGATAAAGAAGGGGATTGCCACATAAATTGGTCGATGCAAATTCAGCTTTGGAAACAGCAATTCTTTTAAACGCCAAAATAAATTGGGGTTCGATTTTTGTTTTTGATCTTTTTCTGACACCCTAATCACTGTCCTCGTCGGATATACAAGATATGTTTATAGTGTATATCATGGAGGATGAAATTGATAGTGTAAAATAATTGTGGAAAACGCCACAACCATTTGGCTCCGCTGTTATACTACTTAACTCTTGTTATTCTAAAATCGTAATGATAATATTTAATTGCAGTTAAAATAGTTGCTCATTGCATAACTCGACAATTAAAAACGGCGAAAAGCGTCTTCCAACTACCTCTCTTTACCGCAGGTGGCAGATATGAAACTAAGGCATGATAACTACAAATTATATCTGGAACATGTCCCCGGTCTGCTCGTCATAGATATGGATGGTCTGGTTGTTTACATGAACGACCAATGTGCCGATTATTTAAAAGTTGACAAGAACAAGTCATTAGGAAAACATATCATCGATGTTTTTCCGGATACCCAAATGTTAGAAGGCCTCAAATACAACGATACAAGAATAGTTTTCTATAGTTCTAAAGTTGGAATCGGCATCAGTGTTCACGTACCCCTCTTCATAAACGGAGAAAAAGTAGGTTTACTGGAATACGATGTGATACAAGGCTCTGAATTCCTTTATGATTTTGCAGATCAATATAGACAGTTTTTGGATAAAGAATTTAAATATCTATCACGCGAAATTACAAATCTGCCGGGAACAAAATATACGATTAACAATATCATAGGCAATTCCGACCCTATCCTGAACCTGAGAGAGCAAATAGCAATGGCAGCACATACCAGCTCTTCTGTGTTAATCACCGGGGAGACCGGAACCGGCAAGGAGCTGGTAGCTCATTCGATTCATAATTTAAGCAATCGCAGAAACAATCCTTTCATAAGAATCAATGCCTCCGCCTTACCGGAATCCCTGGCCGAATCGGAACTGTTCGGTTATGAAAGCGGTTCTTTTACCGGGGCTGCAAAAGAAGGAAAAAAAGGCAAATTTGAACAAGCCCATACAGGAACATTTTTTATTGACGAAATAAACCAGATGCCCTTGAGTCTACAGCCAAAATTACTCCGAGTACTTCAGGAAAAAGAGATTATTCGAATAGGAGGATCCGACTGTATACCGGTTGATGTGAGGATTATTGCCGCTACGAATAAAGATTTAAAACAACTAATTAAAGAAGGTAAATTCAGAGAAGATTTATATTATAGGCTTAACGTAATTGAAATTCATACACCTCCATTAAGGGACAGGTTAGATGATATTCCACTTTTGACACAAGCTGCTGTTTCTACGCTAAATCCTGTTATGGGAAAAAGAGTAACTAATGTTGATCCGATTGTATATGATATGTTCAAGTCTTATGACTGGCCTGGAAACGTACGGGAATTGCACAACGTAATAGAACGGGCAATGAATTATGTAGAAGGAGATACTCTGCTGCCGGAACATTTCAAATTCAAGCAAGTGATCTTTGAAAAGCTTAAAACACGAACCTACCGGAGGATAAACATCAGTACGGATATAAACGAAATATTTGATAGTATAAACCCAATTGAGTCACTGAAAAATTCCGCAGAGAGAGAATTAATAATAAAAGTGCTTTCCGATTGCGATAATAATAAAACAAAAGCAGCCAAAATATTAAAAATATCAAGACCCTTGCTCTATCAAAAAATGAAACGATTAAATATAAAGCTGTAATTCTGCAAAGACAGTGTTAGTTTGCGCTAACAGGTACAACAAGCAAACTAAACATTAAAAATTGCGCAATTTGTCTAAATATTTAAATAACAATAGTGTGCGTTTAAACTTACGCCGCTTTTTTTATTGCCTTTAAAACATTCAAATTTCAATGTTCTTGGTTCTGGCATAATCTTTGCTCAATATAATAGATACAATTAACTATCTACATTTCTTTATGAAAAGGGGGGAATAAGTAATCATGGAACTTGCTTCAAACTATGGAATTGTTAGCTTAATTCCGGTAACAGTGGTTATTGTTACAGCAGTTATCTCCAAAAAAACAGTTGAACCTTTAATATTAGGCGCATTGGTAGGTTATGTCATCCTTTACAAGGCAAGCTTTTTTACTGAGTTTCTCTACGGGTTTACAGAAATCATTTCGGAAAACTCCTGGTTTGTACTGGTATTTGGGCTCTATGGTATGGTAATTCTGTTGCTTGAACAGTCAGGAGGAGCGCTCGGGTTTGGTGAGTTCGGAACTAAGATAGCTAAAACAAGAGCGTCTTCACTTATTATCACCTGGATATTAGGTATTATTGTGTTTATCGATGATTATCTGAATAATTTAGGCGTAGGCACAGCCATGAGAAATATTACGGATAAACACAATGTGGCAAGAGAATATCTCGCCTACGTCATCAACTCGACAGGCGCCGCAGTATGTGTACTTGTCCCCATGTCATCTTGGGCGATTCTAATGATATCAATTTATGATGGGCTTGGAGTACAGGTAAATGGCAGCAGTTTTACGGCTTATGTACATACAATTCCCTTCATGTTTTATGCATGGGCTGCAGTGCTGATTGTTCCCTTGATTGCATTAAAAATAATTCCCATGTGGGGTCCGATGAAAAAAGCCCAATTAAGGGCAGATGAAGGGCAGTTGTTCCCGGAAAACTCTCAAGTAAAACAGATCGGGGGATATGAAGACATAAAGCCAACAAGCATGTGGAACTTTATCCTTCCCATGATTGCTTTGACTGCAGTTACGATTTATACGAACGATATTCTAATTGGTATGGCTGTAGGATTCATAGTCTGCCTTGTTCTTTACCTGCCACAAAAGATAATGACCTTAACAGAGCTATGCACCCACTCGGTGGAAGGTTTTAAGAGCATGGTCTTGTGTACGGCCATCGTGTTGTCTGCTTTCTTATTGCAAAAGGCCAACGGTGAGCTGGGTCTTACTGAATACGTAATATCTGTTGCTGAACCAGTCATCAATGCGAAATTGTTGCCTGTAATTTCATTCATAATTTGTTCAGTGATAGCAGCTTTTACAGGAAGCTTCTGGGGAACAATGACCATTGCTTCGCCCATTCTAATACCTTTGGCCACAACATTAGGTGCAGATACCATTCTTGTTGGCGGTGCTATTGTGTCAGCGGGAGCATTCGGAAGTCATACTTGCTTCTTTGGAGATGCAGTGACATTAGCATCAGCAGTAACTGGGATTTCAAATACCGACTATGCAAGAACAGCACTTCCAATGATCATTGCTCCTACCGCAATTGCTATTATACTGTTCACAATATTTGGTTTTATCATTTAAAAGAAAAGGGAAAGGAGATGGCTATGAATAAAGGTAAAGTTAAGATCGGAATGACACAATTCCATTGTGTGCCGGACAGATCCGAAAACATGAAAAAAGCAGAAGAGCAGATCAGGGAAATGGCGGCAAAAGGCGCAAAGATCATCTGCACGCAAGAACTATTTAATGGTCTATACTTCCCTCAAACCATCGACTATACAAAATACGATTGGGCAGAACCTGTAGACGGACCAACCAATCAGAAGATGATTGCCCTTGCAAAAGAACTTGATGTGGTAATCGTAAGCAGTTTCTACGAATATGCCATGGATGGCGTGTATTTCAACAGCGCCGCTGTTATCGATGCGGACGGCACCATTTTAGGTGTTTATAGAAAACATCATATACCGGAGGGACCTCAATATATTGAAAAATATTATTTTACTCCCGGAGACTCTCCATACATAGTTTTTAAAAGCAAATATGGAAATTTCGGCGTCTTAATTTGTTGGGATCAGTGGTTCCCTGAGGCCACACGTATTTTAGCCCTCAAAGGCGCGGATTTCGTGTTCTATCCCTCCGCAATCGGCTCTGAACCGGACAATCCGGAACTGGACACCTCTCAGACCTGGATCGACGGCATGCGAGGACACGCCATTCACAACAATTTCTATGTATGCGCATGTAACAGAGTAGGCCGTGAAGATGCTACGGACGGAAGCGGCTATATGGAGTTCTACGGGCGTGGCTTTGTAGCTGATCCTTGGGGAAAAATCATAGCGGAAGGCAAACGCAATGAAGAAGACACCATTGTAGCCGAACTGGATCTTGATGAGATTAAGAGGGCCAGAGACATCCTCCAATTTCACAGAGACAGAAGAGTTGACAGTTACGGAGAACTCTTGCGGCTTCATATTCCGGAATAATTAAAGAAAAGATATCTTGAGGGGAGGAAACGACATTGAAAGCGGATATTCTGATTGAAAGCGATTCCATATTTGACAGCGTGTCGGATGTCCCCTTTGAAGGTTTTGTGGCCATAAAAGGAAACCGGATCTTAACGACAGGATTCCCGGACAAAGCGGCGGAATACAAGGGAGAAAATACCAGGGTCATTTGCTGTAAAAATAAACTGGTAATGCCTGGGTTTCACGATGCACACACCCATTTGATCCTGGCAGGCATGTATAAAGGTTGTGTAAATCTGGGATCCGCCCGTTCTGAGGAAGAAGCAGTGGAGATGGTTTATGAATTTGAGCGGGCCCATCCTACCGAAGGCTGGATATACGGATTCAACTGGTATCATGTGTTCTGGGAGAATAAAACACTACCGACGAAATTTTCTTTGGACCGGGTTTTCCCGGACAGGCCGGTTTTCCTGGTTAACGCAGAGGCGCACGGAGCTTGGGTTAACAGCAAAGCTTTAGAGTTGGCAGGAGTGACAAAAGATACTCCGGACCCCTTCGGAGGCGAAATAGCGCGACTGGAAGACAGGGAGCCTTCGGGCTTCCTGTACGAAAGCGCCGTTGCTCTTGTAGGATCTATAGCCCTCTCCTTCCGACCCGAGCAGGAAAAGTATTACCTGAAAAGGTTTATGGAATCGGCGGCTCCCCTGGGAATTACTTCGGTAGTGGACGTACAACCCTATTTTGGAGCAAACATGGGCAGCGCCAGGACTTATAAGTCAATGGAGGACAGAGGGGAACTAACTTTACGCATCCATGCAGCCTCTGACTTATTCGGAGATTTAGACTCAGCTGCAGAAGATGCAGCTTTTTGTACAGGAGACAAAGTTCGGGCAAATCTGGTGAAACAATTTGTGGACGGTGTGTTTACCACCCATACGGCTTTGTTGCTTGAGGACTATGCGGACGCTCCCGGGAACAGAGGTATCCAACTGTGCGAGTTGGATAAGATCGCTAACGCTATCAAAGAAGCGCATAAAAGAGAATTGTCCATCAAGATCCACTGCCTGGGCGACCGGGCGGCGCGGTTTACCTTGGACTGTTTTGAGGATGCCATTGCCATGTACGGAAAAAATTCCGCACGTCACGCCATTGAACACATGGAGCTTATTCATGACGAGGACATTAAGAGACTCCGCCCGCTCGGAATTGTTCCCTCTGTCCAACCGGAGCATCTGGGTCTCATGCCCACCTGGGAAGGAGAGGAATACAGATTTGTGCTGGGAGAAGAGAGGGCGGCAAGAACGTGGCGCTTCAAAACCTTGTTAGATGCCGCGGGTGTACTGGCGCTTGGCAGCGACTGCCCGGTCGTAGATAACAATCCGTTTTATGCGATCCATCGGGGATGTACAAGAGTCCATGATGACGGTCTGCCTGAAGGAGGCTGGAACCCGTCTGAAAAGCTCACGGTTGCCGAACTTCTCAAAGGCTATACCATAGGTTCCTCATACAGCGTCAGCCGAGAGGAAGAATTAGGTACCCTGGAAGCAGGCAAGTTAGCGGATATAGTTATAGTAGACCGTAATCTGTTTGCTGTCTCCCCGGAAGAAATACGAAATGCCAAAGTGGAAATGACCATCATGGATGGGGAAATTATTTACGAGGAGGGGAAGAAATGAAAAGTTCACCCTTTTGTCCCTGTGAAGACTATACTTGCGAATTTAACCCTATAAACCACGATCAAGGTTGCAACCTCTGTGTAGAAGACAGTGTTAAATGTAGGGAAATACCTAAATGCTTCTTTCTCAAGGTCACGGATAACATTGACGACATAGAAGATTGGTCTTTTGAGGCTTTTGCAAAGCTGGTTTTAAAAAGCTAGGACGCAAATAAAAAATGCCTGTTGCCAGGCAAGAGACATTTACTTTAAATTTATCATAATACTTTCCCCCTGCTATAGAGAATCTCTCTCACATATACGCAGGGGGAAAACTGTTTCTGTCTTATACAAACCACTCCGGTTCGGCTCTACGGGTCAAGCCCTCTTCCAATTCCCGTTTATGATAGAGAAATCCTTCGTCTACATAATATTTCGCCTGGGTCGGACATTTTTTTATGCATGCCCCACATTTAATGCAAATGCCGGTAAATTCTCTGACGTTATCCCGGCTTATGGAGCCCATGGGACATACATCGGCACAGATCAGGCAGTTGATGCAGTCATCGCTGGTTAAAGGTTTCACCTTTCTTATATCGATTGGATTCCCGTTGCGATCCTTGGGCTGGTAATATCCTCGATAAGGATAGGGTATCCCGTTCACTTCCACAGGCTGCAAAGCGACCATATCGGAGGTGTCCTTTATCTTTTCCGCCACTTTCGCCGCAAATTCCTTCGCTTTCTGCATATCCTCTTCATCCGGCCTGTCTTTTGCCAGTACATATGAAAATGAATGCTCACCGATAAACGCAGCTGCGGCAACAGTATGTAATCCACCTTTTTCGAGGATATCCCTCAGCTCTATCAAAGCGTCATCGTAATCCCGGTTGCCGTACAGCACTACCGGCACTGCGATGGCATCGTTTCCTTCGATGGAGTTAAGATATTTCAGCAGAACGTTCGGCACTCGTCCAGCATATACGGGGGTTCCGAAAACAATAATATCGCTTTCATGAAACCTTAAAGCCTTTTCCCTCGCATTAGGTAAGGTAAAATCACAGGTGTCATATTTGACTCCAAGTTTTCCCGCTATGGTTTCCGCTATGCTTTCCACTATTTTTTTCGTAGTACCCGTGGCGCTGAAATAAACAGCACACACTTTATTGAAATTCATAATACCAACCTTCTGCTTTCTGTAACGAGCCTACTCTTGTTTCAATATGTCCTCCAGCAAGGACACTATATCCTGGGGATATTTTTCTTTCTCTTCCCTTAACATCTTCATGGCAACATCCATTGCCTGCGCCTCCCTATAGGGCCGGTAAGATGTAATTGCGTCAACGGCGTCGGCCACCATTGCGATCTTGGCGTTCATGCCTATTTCATCTTCTTTTAACCCATTCGGGTATCCGCTTCCGTCCAGCCTCTCATGATGTTGCGTAATGATGTCCATATATTCTTTGGGTATGTTAAATTCTCCGAGAGAACAGGCGCCCAACTCGCAATGCTGTCTGACGAATGTTCTTTCCATATCCGTCAATTCTCCATCCTTTTCCAATATGGATTTCGGTACCAACAGTTTACCCGCGTCATGCAGCAAAGAGCTGAAGCCTATGTTATATAATTTCTCATCACCATAACCCAAATTTTCAGCCATCATGATGCACATTATGGCAACATCGATGGAATGTGTATATATCCAGCCCACGTAATTGGCCAACGCATTTACATATATCCACCAAGGTTTGTTCTTAGACTCAAAGATAATATTGCATAATACTTTACTGGGCTTCTCCAAAATGAAGGGGTCCTTGACGTTCATCTTTTCCCCAAATTTCTTTGTGATCGAATCGATGAGACTTTTCAACTCGGCATTAAATGTAAAAATATCCTTATTCAGGGCTGTAGGAGTAAAAACTTCTCTTTGCTTGTCATCTGAGGAGAAAACATCATTTTGCTGGTTATCGCCGACAACCACGATACTTGAGATATCATAACTGTCATCCAATATATCAATGTCATGGTTTTTCAGTCTTATAAGCTTGGCTATTACTTTTGGAGATACTCTTTGACCCTTTCTTATTAAAAGCATCCCTCTCTTGGTATAGACATCTTTTGTAATATAATATCCATTTTTCTCTTTTTCATAAAAGTCATAGAGTCTTTTAGCAGTACCTCTTTCCATTTACCCCTTCATACCTTTCAAATTATTTTAAAAGAGCAGTTTTTCATTTAAACAGTAATGAAATATATCTTTCTTTGTTAATTATATAACAAACTCGTCGCAAAAGCAACTTCAGAATACTTAAAATTGTCTAAAATACGGCCCTTTTTTGCAGAAAGCAACCGCATTTGACAAAAATTATTATAATTGATTTTTCTTCTTATTTTATGTCCTTTGCTTTAACTGGAGCCGGAAGCAACCAAATATAAATTATAACCACTTTTTTGCCGAAAAGGCAACCAAATTTTAGAAAGATTTTTTTGATATCCTCCGCTTCAAAAGCCTTTACGGATTTCTTAAAAAAACAACCGAAGGTTAAAAAGATTTTCCGGTTACTTTCCCTATTGAAACAAGTAGTTTATTTATTATTAGTCGATGTCTAAAGTAATAGCTCTCCTAATTTGTTGATTTTTCATACCTGTGTAAATTTCTTCACACGCAACGTCCGGAAAGAGTTTAACACGGCAAGGAAAGTCACACCCACATCCGCAAATACTGCAGCCCTCATGGAGGCAAGGCCAACGCCGCTTAGGATCAAAACCAGCACTTTAACGCTGATGGCAAAAACAATGTTCTGTTTTGCTATGCTCAGCGTATTCTTGGCTATGCCTATGGCAACAGCCACTTTCGACGGTTCATCGGTCATGATGACTATGTCCGCAGCTTCGATGGCAGCGTCGGAACCTAATCCGCCCATGGCAATACCGATGTCCGCCCTGGCTAAAACAGGAGCATCATTGATGCCGTCGCCTACAAAAACAAGCTTTCCCGTCTTCGACTTTTGGCCGAGAAACTCCTCCACCTTCTCTACTTTATCCGCCGGAAGCAGTTCGGTATGAACCTCATCCATTCCCAGAGTTTCTGCAACTCCTCTTCCTATGGATTCCGTATCGCCTGTGAGCATAACGTTTTTCTTGATATGTAACTCTTTAAGCCGGCTTATTGCCAATCCGGCGTCTTCTTTCAACTCATCGGCAATCAGGAAGAATCCGGCATATTCTCCGTCTATGGCAACGTGAACCGTGGTTCCGTCCCAATGTTCCTCCGAATAATCAACGCCAATGCTCTCCATCAGTCTGAAATTGCCTGCTGCCACCAACCTGCCGTCCACACGAGCCTGAACACCCTTGCCGGGGATTTCCTTCAGTTCGGAAATCCGGTCGTTGTCGATGCTCTTTCCGTAAGCCCGTTTCAGGGACTGTGAAATCGGGTGATTCGAATAGTTTTCCGCATGAGCCGTCAGCTCCAAAAGCTCTTCTTCGGAAATTCCTTTTGGATGGATTTTCTGTACTTCAAAAATGCCTTTTGTCAGAGTCCCGGTCTTGTCGAATACAATAGTTTCCGCCTGGGCGAGGGATTCAAGATAATTCCCGCCCTTCACAAGAATTCCGGCCCTGGAAGCACCGCCGATGCCTCCGAAAAAGCTTAGAGGAATGGATACTACAAGGGCGCAGGGGCAGGATACAACCAGGAAGGTCAACGCCCGGTATACCCATTGGCTGAACGTAGCGCTTTCAAACACAAGCGGAGGCACGATAGCCAGAAACACTGCAATAAACACGACTACCGGCGTATAATACCTGGCGAACCTGGTAATGAACTTCTCCGAGTTAGATTTCCTGTTGCCGGCATTTTCCACCAGGTCGAGGATTTTGTTTACTGTGGATTCGCCGAATTCTTTTGTGACTTCCGCAATTATTACTCCGTTGAGATTGATGCACCCGCTGATCAATTCATGGCCTGCCTCCACTTCACGAGGCACAGACTCTCCCGTAAGAGCTGATGTATCGATCATGGACCGGCCTTCCAGCACCTTGCCGTCAAGAGGAATTTTCTCTCCCGGCTTAATGACGATGACGTCGCCGATCCGTATCTCCTGCGGATCCACAGTCACGATTTCATCGCCTCTTTTTACATTGGCGTAATCGGGCCTGATATCCATGAGATCGGAGATGGATTTTCTGGATCTGTCCGCCGCATAATCCTGAAAATATTCGCCGATCTGATAGAACAGCATGACGGCAACTCCCTCGGGATATTCGCCGATTATAATTGCTCCGATGGTGGCAACGCTCATTAAAAAGTTTTCATCAAAAATTTCCCCTTTGGTGATATTGCCCATTGCCCGCATCACGATATCTCCGCCCACGATTAGATAGCTGATTAAGAAAACCGCCGGCTTAAGCCATATTATTTCGGAATTTATAAAAAGCGCTATGGCAAAAATAACGCCGCCCAATATGATTTTCACTAAATGCTTGTCTATATTCTTGTCCATCTTACTATTTCATGTCGCTCCTTTTGTTATAATGTCGTGCTTCTTTAGTCATGTTACCTTCATTGCATCTGGGCTTCATCAAACATTATCTTCAGTGGTGTGAATGAGCCCCTGATCCAAAATAAGTTTGACGTGGTCGTCTGCCAGCGAGTAATACACCACTTTCCCTTCTCTCCGGCTTTTCACCAAGTGAGCCTGTTTCAGCACTCTGAGCTGGTGGGAAATGGCGGACTGGGTCATGTTCAGCAGATAGGCGATGTCGCAGACACACATCTCGTCTTCATCAAGCGCCCATAGTATTTTAATTCTCGTGGAGTCGCCGAAGACCTTGAATAATTCCGCCAAGTCGTAAAGAATCTCCTCTTCCGGCATTTTCTCTCTGACCTTGGCCACCACGTCTTCATGTATGACATTGCAATCGCATTTTTCAACCGGTTGCAGATTCCTCGCCATGTATATCCTCCTTTGTATCATTGAACAATTGAACAATTATTCATTTGTTAATTTGATTTTATGCCCGCTTATCTTTTTTGTCAACTGTAAAAAGTAATTATTTATAAAAAAAGACCCTGTAATAAATAACAGAGTCGTAACAACAGAGCCCGGTCTATTAAAATCAAAATGCGCCGGCACGCGCCAGTCTATAAAGATTCTACGATTTATAGCCTCCCATCATGATGTAGTCACCGTCGTAAGTCCCGCCCTGGATGGGCTTGTATTCGGAGTTAGTGAAAACACCCCTGGTAATGGCATCCTCGCCAAAGCGTTCCCGTATCTTATCCACCGCTTCATCCAGCTTTTGATTCTTTTCCGAAGTTTCATCGTCGAAGAGCGAAAGCTGGACACATTCTTCCTCTCTTGAAAGGTTGGAAACGGATACGCCCAACAGGCGCAACGGCTCTCCTTTCCAACATTCATCAAAGAGCCGGCAAACGTGATCGTAAATTTCGCTGGTAGCGTCGATGGGGTTCTGCAGTTGGAGCTGGTGGCTGTAGCGAATAAATCTGTCCGTCTTCAGTGAAACGGATATGAGGGAAGCTTTGCAGCATGCTTTACGAAGCCGCATTGCAACCTTTTCCGTCAACGCCAAGAGTACCTTACAGGCTTCCTCCCTGTCGGAGATATCGTACTTTGTGGTGGTGCTGTTTCCGATTCCTTTTTGGAGTATCTGGTCGTTGTGAATCACTTCAGAGTCGTCTATTCCATTTGCATAATTCCACACTAAAAGCCCATGGCTTTTCAGCAGAGATTTTATGTGATGGGGATCAGAGCGGGCAAGGTCTCCAATAGTGTGGACGTTGATTTTCTTGAGTTTTTCCGCGGTAGCTCTTCCCACCATGAAGAGTTCCCTCACGGGCAGCGGCCACATCTTTTCCTCAATCTCCTCGGGATAAAGCGTATGGACCATATCCGGCTTCTTTAACTCCGACCCCATCTTGGCCAGGAGTTTGTTGCACGAAATGCCTATATTCACCGTAAACCCAAGCTCTTTCTTCATACGCGCTTTGATTTCATAAGCCACTTGCAGGGGAGGTCCGAATTTCTTCACGGACCGGGTATAGTCCATAAAGCATTCATCCACGCTATATCGTTGGATTTGCGGGGAATATTGGTAAAGCAACTCGTACATGGCATCGCTGCATTTCATATATAGATCGTAATCCGGCGGAAACACCAGTATGTTCGGGCATTTTCTCCTGGCTTCCATCAGGCTTTCGGCCGTGCGGATTCCATAAGCTTTTGCCGGAATCGACCTGGCCAGTATGATCCCATGACGGTTTTCCGGGTCTCCCGCAATGACGGCAGGTATCTCCCGGATGTCCGTAGGATACCCCTTCTCCAACAGGTCAACGGCCGTCCAGCTCAAGTAAGCGCTATTCGCATCGATGTGAAAAATGCTTCTCATGGCTCTGCCCTTCCCCCTGTATGCACATATTATCAGAACATACGTTCCGATTCAAGCCGAAAGTTGTATTTGGTGTCTGTATTTGGTGTCTGACACTTTTTACAACTAACCCCATATACAACTACGGCTTCCCTTGGACTTTCTGGGCAAGTTGTTATATTTGAGTGAATAACTTGTTTACTGGGCTTGCAGATTCAAGTATACTTAAACCTAAGATTATCTAAATGAGAATATATAAGAATCTACTTCGAAATACTTGCCGCAGTTCAAATTGCAATAACGGAGGAAGCCATGCATACCGATCGCAAGACGAAGAACGAAACCTTGGACTATCTACAGCCTATAGAGATCGCCGAAGGTGTGTTTTGGGTAGGTTTTGCCGACACCAATCTGGGGCTCCGCTGCAACCCTTATCTGATCGTGGACGGAGACGAGGCCGTGCTCATCGACGGAGGTAGCCGGGGAGATTTCAGCACGGTGATGATGAAAATCCTGCGCACGGGCGTCAATCCCCGCATGATAAAAAGCCTTATATACCAACATTACGATCCGGATTTATGCGGAAACCTGCCTCATCTTGAAGCCGTTATCAATAATAAAGATCTGAAAATCATCTCTCATAAAGAAAATAACATATTCATTCATTTCTATTCCACCGCGTCGAAAAAACTATGCGTTGAAGAAATGAACTTCTCCTATACCTTTGGAAACGGCCGCCGGTTAGAGTTCATAATGATCCCTTACGCTCATTGTCCGGGGAACTTCATGACCTACGACTGCAAAACCAAGACCCTGTTTTCCAGCGACCTTTTCGGAAGCTACGACAACATCTGGGAGCTTTACCTTCGGGACATGGATGAATGCTTCAACTGCAATCCGCAGGACGAATGCCACGTCCGCAATCGGAAGTGTCCCATACGTGGAATCATTTCCTTCCATCAACGAGTCATGAACTCCGCCGCATCACTTCGATACGCATTGGATCAAGTAGAAACCAAAGAGATTGCTTTGCTGGCGCCGCAACACGGAAGCCTGATCGATTCACCGGATGTCAGGAAACTAATATCCCGACATCTAAAAAGCCTCGAACATGTGGGTTTTGATTACTATATGCACAGAAAAATGCAGGGGAAAGTCAAATGAACAAGACGATACAATCTTTATGTTCCCAGTTTAAATGCGAAATTGTAACGCCGGAGCTGATTAACGCCACTCAACTCCTGCTCAGCGATTTCGCAGATAAAGTCGATCTTCAGCTTCAAAACGATTTGATGTCGGATATGATGTACAAGTATACGGAGCTTTCCCGCAGCCTTGAGGAAAGCAACCGCATCATTGCCCAGCGGGAAATGGAACTGAAAAAATACAGTGAACACTTGGAGGAACTGGTGGACGCCAAAGTTCGTGAGATATCCGACGCCCAGATTGCCACCATCTACGCCCTCGTAAAGCTGGCAGAATCCAGGGATGGTGACACAGGAGCCCATATCGAGCGAACCGCACAGCTTTGCCGGCTCCTTGCTGAAAAGCTCAGACAACTCCCGGAATTCTCGGAGATCATCGATGATGAATACATTGAGAATATCTATCGTTCCAGCCCTCTCCACGATATAGGAAAAGTAGGAATTCCCGATGCCATTTTACAAAAACCGGGGAAACTGACCCCGGAGGAATATGAAATCATGATGACCCATGCAGAAATCGGAGCAAAGACTTTAGAAGACGTGGCAAAACAATATAAGGGCAATACATTTATTAAAATGGGCCTGGAGATTGCCAAAGGACACCATGAAAAATGGGATGGTACCGGATACCCCAACGGTTTGTCGGGGAAGGACATCCCACTTTCTGCAAGAATTATGGCTATCGTCGATGTCTACGATGCGCTCCGAAGTAAGCGTTCCTACAAGGAAGGCTTTTCCCACGAAAAAAGTGCGAAGATCATCGAGGAAGGAATGGGAACCCATTTCGATCCTCTCCTCGTAGGCGTCTTTCTAAGATATCAGAATGAGTTCAGGGATCTTTACGATTCTATAACACATTCTTATCTATAACTCTTACTTATCCTTGTTTCTTTCATAAAGAATCCGCAGACCCCATAACATAAGATGCTTATCATAGATAAGCTCTCTCTTGCAATAGGGGATGATCTCGTTGATCAGCCCGCCGGTAGCGATTACGGTGGGCATTTTTCCAAGCTCTTCCGCTACCCGGTCAATGAGACCATCAAGCATTCCTGCATGTCCGAAAATAGCCCCGGCTTTTATACAGTCCACCGTATTTTTTCCGATAAGCTGCTCCGGCGCTTCCAGACTTACCCTTGGCAACTTGGATGTCCGAGCGGCAAGGGCATCCACGCCAAGACGCAGCCCCGGCATAATCATGCCTCCGATATATGTCCCGTTTTCATCGATGACAGAAAGGGTAGTTGCAGTGCCCATATCAAATATCATGATAGGTTTCGGATACTTGTCGATTGCCGCTACCGCATCGACTATCAGATCGGCGCCTAAAGTATTTGGAGCATCCATGTCAATTATTAAGCCCGTATCAAGATCCCGTGACACCAACATCGGCGTCTTCCCGACTACCATCTTTACAGCCAATTGAAGTATCTGGGTCAACTCAGGCACAACAGAGGCTATAATTCCTCCTTCCACATCCTCCGGAGAAACCCCCTTGATTTGGAATAAGTTCTTCAGCGTGATAGCGTATTCATCTTCCGTCTTTACACGATCTGTGCTGATACGCGCGGTAAAATAAATGTTGTCCTTATCCAGGCACCCCATAACTATATGAGTGTTTCCCACATCAATTGCAATAATCATGATTTTTCTCCTTTTTATCAAGATGCGTTTCGAAATCTGCCGACTTAATGTTTATTTATTCCCTTTTTTCTGTCCGGTCAATTATAAAAAAATTGAATAAAAATTGCAACAAAAAATTAACAAACCCAGGTACTTGTATTTTGTATCTGTATCTGGTGTCTGACACTTTTTACAACTTGTGTTTGATGTCTGTGTCTGGTGTCTGACACTTTTTACAAGTATTTAAACAATTTTTGGAGCTCAACCCTAGGCTCCAAAAGCAACGATAATCTGGTTTCGATTAATATTATCGATGCTTCCTTCGGGAAAAAGCATCTAGAATTTTGTTTCAATTAAAGCCGTCGTTGACTCTGTCTGGAAAAAGCAACGATGATTTTGCTTCGGGTGATGATTTCGTTGACTCAATCAGGAAAGAGCAGCGAGAATTAGGTTTCTATTAAAGATATCGTTGACCTATCTCGAAACGGGCAGCGATGATTTAATTTCGGAACCGGTTATCGTTGATTCCGCACTGAAAGTTGTAAAAAGTGTCAGACACCAAATGCAAGTTTGTATGTAAACCATTTACTGGTTTTTAACAGTTTGATATAATTGGCAGTACAAGCTAACATAATAATATTGAATCGTGTCTCAGATTACAGCTTGACATACACAAACATTCCGATAAATCTCATAAGATAGCCCGAATTAATGCGAATTGCTTACGGGCACATGGATAAACAAAAGAGGAAACAACGAAATGCTTAAAGGAAAAACCGTACTCTTGGGCGTTACCGGCAGCATTGCCGCATACAAAGCTGCAACCCTGGCATCTTTATTGGTGAAACAGCATTGTGATGTACACGTTCTCATGACCCCCAATGCAACGGAGTTCATATCTCCCATCACCTTTGAAACCCTCACCAACAATAAAGTGCCTGTGGACACTTTTGACCGTAATTTCCAATACAACACGGAACACATTGCTCTGGCCAAACGGGCTGATCTTGTGGTTGTCGCTCCTGCCACCGCCAATGTGGCCGCCAAGCTTGCCAACGGCATTGCCGACGACATGCTGACCACCACCGTTCTGGCCTGCCGCTGCAAAAAGGTTCTTGCGCCTGCAATGAACACGGCCATGTACGAAAACCCCGTTACACAGGAGAATCTCAACAAGCTAAGGAAATTTGGCTGGGAGGTGGTAACCCCTGCCTCCGGCTGGCTTGCCTGCGGAGACATTGGATTGGGCAAAATGCCCGAACCGGAACAACTGCTTGAACTGATTCTATTGGAGCTGGCCCATGAAAAAGACATGAGAGGTCTGAAAGTCCTGGTTACGGCAGGCCCCACCATGGAAGCCATCGACCCCGTACGCTACATTACCAACCACTCCTCGGGCAAAATGGGCTATGCCCTTGCAAGAGCCGCTTTGCAACGGGGAGCCCGGGTCACGTTGATTAGCGGAAAGACTTCCCTTAATCCTCCGCTCTACACAGATGTCATAAATGTAGTGTCGGCCCAAGATATGTTTGAAGCCGTGGCCGCCCGAAGCGACGATCATAATATAATCATCAAAGCCGCTGCCGTAGCCGATTATCGGCCTTCAAATGTGGCCAACGAAAAAATGAAAAAAAGCGGAGAGAATCTTTCGATATCTCTTGAACCTACGGTGGACATCCTGAAGTATCTCGGCGAACATCGCCGGGAAGGACAATTCCTTTGCGGCTTTTCTATGGAGACGCAAAATCTGGTCGAAAACTCCAGAAAGAAACTGATTGCTAAAAAAGCGGACATGATTGCCTGCAACAATCTAAAAGAAGAAGGCGCGGGATTCGGAGTGGACACAAACAGGATAACTTTGATCACGGCTGACGACGAAATCGAGCTCCCGCTTCTCACGAAAGAAGAGGCGGCCCACCGGATTCTGGACGCCATTATGGGCTATCGAAATAAATAGGCCTGCCGGCCCGAAACGATCTATTAACCTATTAAAAAAGGTGGTGTTTCCTTTTCGACACCACCTTTAATATTTAACCTCCGCCCGTATTCTATGAACGGATTACACGAGGCTTAAGGATTTTTTGCCCGTCATATGCTCGATTCGTATTTCCACCAAGGCAACTATGTTCCAATCGTTTTCGATCTCTTTCTGCCCTTCTTCCTCATAGCCGGCCGAATACTTATCGATCAATTTCTCCAGCACGGCCCTCCGCTCGTGGTCTTCCGTGAGAACCCTGGCCCTTCCGAATGCGACGACGCTGCGATAGTCGGTGGCAAAATCCTCAGGAACCACTTTGTCAAGTTCAATCACGCAGAATGACACCTTGTCGTCCTTCATGATGGCGTCCATTTTGTGTCCTTCTTTGGCGCAGTGAAAAAGTATTTTCCCGTCTTCGTAGACATAGTTGAGCGGAACCGTATACGGATAACCATCATCCCCGTTAACGGCCACAATTCCCGTAGCGCAGGATTTCAGAATCTCAATGCACTCCTCATTTGATAATAACTGTTTCTTTCTTCTCATTTCCCTGAACATGGTCTTCACCTCTCATCCTGTTTGCAGTAACAACAAAATCGCTTACTAATTTTAACATAGCAAACACACATTTGTAATAGGTATCTTGTAAATAATAGCAAAGTTGTAAAAAGTGTCAGACACCAAATGCAAGTTTGTAATTCTGCCCCGGGTCACATATAATGAGAGAAACGGCATATATCAATGGTAACGGAGGCTGGCAAATGAAGAAGGAATTACGTATTATGGAGTTTTTGCTGCAACATGCGGACAATCATACAGTGTCTTTTCATATGCCCGGGCATAAGGGTTCGGCGATTTACAAGAGGTTTGGCTATGATGAATTTCTGGAAAAATTCATGGATTGCGACATCACCGAAATTCCCGGAGCCGACAACCTCTTTCAGGCTGAAGGAATAATAAAAGCCGTTCAGGATAAATACAGGGAACTATATGATGTTTCACATTCCTACCTGCTGATCAACGGCACTAGCGGAGGCATTATTGCTTCCATCCTGGCCGCCGTGCCTGCCGGCGGGCAGTTGGTCATGGCAAGAAACTGCCACAAATCCGTGTTCAACGCGTTGACATTGGGAGGAATTCGGCCAGTCTATGCCTATCCCCAACTGATCCCCGAATACGGGATTTCGGGGGAAATCACCTGCAAAGAAATTGAAAAATGCCTTGCGGAGAACCCTGAAGCCTCCGCTGTAATACTGCCCAGCCCCAACTATTACGGAGTGTGCAGCGATATTGCCGCCATTGCGGAAGTGGTACACAGATACGGTAAAGTGCTTATTGTAGACCAGGCGCACGGCGCCCATCTTAAATTCTTTGAAGAGGACATGCCGGTTTCCGCGGAAGATGCAGGCGCCGATATCGTAATCAACAGCATACATAAAACATTGGCCTCTTTTACCCAGAGCGCCGTACTGAACTTAAATTCTAACCGGGTAGATCGGTACGTATTGGATGACAAACTGCAGGCCATTCAGAGCACAAGCCCTTCCTATCTGCTTATGGCATCCCTGGACATAAATGCATCGATCCTGGAACTGCACGGCTCCACCCTCATGAAAGAATGGGCGGAAAACCTGGATTATTTTTATAGTGAAGCTGCTAAAATATGCGCTATGGACGATTCTACCCATTCACAAAAGCCCAATTTAGAATTCCTCACCGGTTTAAAGAATTTCGACCGGAGCAAAATCAACATCGACTCCGGAGGGCTTTCCATGACGGCAGCTCAATTGGAAGAAGCCCTTATCAAACGCGGTATCGTCCCCGAACTCACCACGGGAAATATTTTAATGTTAATGACCGGAATAGGTAATACAAGGGAAGATTATGACAGGCTTCTTTCCGCATTAAAGCAGATCATCCGGGAAAGGCGGCAGCAGTTAGGAAGTTCCTCTCCATCTCCATCCGCCCAAAAGGGCGCCTCTCATACAGATTCGGTCCTTATGTCCCGAGCCCAGGTGCCTCTTTCACCGACTCCAAAAAAGACACAGCTTTTCGCAATTCCAAAAAAATGGAAACGCATACCCCTTATTGAAGCAGAAGGGAAGATCTGCGCTTCCTCAATCATACCTTATCCCCCGGGAATTCCCCTGGTCTGTCCAGGCGAAATGCTTGACAAAGATACTATAGCCTACATTAAAGCCCTGCGAGATGCGGGCGAAAAGGTCATCGGCGTCAACGAAAATGGAGAAGTTGCGGTAGGTTTTGACGAATAGATGGCAGGCTCTGCTGTTGACACTACTTAAATTCGCCCCTGTCATCGGGTAGGACAAGCGCAACGACGATTCCTGCCGCAGGCAAAAAGCCCAGGATGTTCATGACGAGCGGCAGGCCGAAATGGTCGGCGATCACACCGAGGACGGAAACACCGATGGAGCCCATACCGACGGCAAATCCCAGCACCAACCCCGAAGCAAGCCCTATATTGTCGGGCAGGAGCCTTTGCCCGTAAACAACTGTCACAGAAAAAGTGGACACCAACGCGGTTCCGGCTATAAATGCGAAAACCGGGACAAAAAAGCCGCTTAAATGTATAAAGGGATAGACTGACAAAACCGACACGATCATGGAAATTACCAACCCTTTCCGGCCTCCGAAACGGTCGGAAAAAGGCCCTCCCAGCAAGGTGCCGATCACACCCGCAATTAGAAAAATACTGACTAAATATTCCGGTTCAGCAATGTTCTTAAACGCAGGAAAATAAAAGGGAATAAAATACACCAACCCCGCATGAACCCAGGATCTCACCGCAACGTACAGCAACAGAAAAAACAGACTTGATTTTCTTGTTTTCTCCTTATGGCTGTCGATGGTTTGAGTCTTCCCTTCCCCGATCTCTTTGTCTTCTATCTTTTCTGTTTTTTCCTTTTGTAAATGGGCCCTCAGGATTTTGTTAAACCTGGGTAACAGGTAAAGAAAAACCAACGCCGCAAAAAGCCCGGGGAAGACAACGCCGTAAATCGAATCCAGGCCGGAAAACCCCAGCAGAAAAGTAGCGAATACAGGACCTATCCCTAAGCCCAGGTTACCGCCCACAGAGAAAATCGACATGGAAGCCCCGGCCTTGGCCTCATCGCTTACCAAATAGGTCAGCTTCGACCCCTCCGGATGATATCCGGCCACGCCGATACCGCTAAGCATTACCGCAAGCAGCAACAGCCCATAGGAATTTATCATTCCGGTCAATGCCAACCCGAATCCGGAAAGGAAAAGCCCTAACGGCATCAGCCATGAAATGTTGTGGCGGTCGCTCAGCACACCGAGAACCGGTTGGATAATAGCGGAGCTGAAGGTGGATGCCAGCGCGATGATCCCCACCTGAAAGAAAGTAAGATTCAATTTATCCGCCAGCAACGGCGTGATAATCGGCAAAACTCCCTGGGCCGTATCTACGACCATATGCCCGAAACTCATTAACCATATGTATGGGTTATACAAATTATCCCTCACTTCTATTCAATATATTTTTAATCGCCGAATGTTCGAAAACAATAGACTGATGCCATATTCTGATGCCAGTCTTAGCTCAATCTCTTAAGCTTAGGCGAATATTATGTTCAAGACATTTTGAAACAACACATAGAATATATATCCTATTTTCACATTTGGCAAGCAGCATATAACATTCAAACAGTTCTTTCCCTCAGCATATATGACCAGGCCGCATATCCTCGCCCCCGGCGTCATATACATAATTTGACTGGATGTTTCCGACGCTTGAAGGACGCGACAATGAAATAAAGGGGGCAATGCAAATTGAAGGATTACATAGAAGAACGTGTCATTGAGTTGGCGCGCTATATTTTGGAGACCAATGCCACCGTTCGTGCCACCGCAAAAAAATTTCGGGTAAGCAAGTCCACAGTTCACAAGGATGTCACCGAGCGGCTGATGGAAATCAATCCTTCCATGGCGGCAAAAGTGAAAGTCGTCCTTGAAAACAACAAGGCTGAACGCCATATTCGTGGTGGCCTTGCTACACAACAGAAATACAGAAATCTACAAGGTTGAAAGGAAATGTACCCAATATCGCTTATTCTTAATGGGCTAAACGGATAAAATCGCCCGGAGCATTCAAGCCGCCGGGCGACCTCGTTTTCTATTGCAAGCCGCTAAACTCTGTTTCTACTGCAATGCAATATACTCCACAGGATCAATAGGGATACCGTCTTTCAGAACTTCGAAGTGCAGGTGAGGAGGATCGCTGCTCTCAAACAGAGCGGTTATGCCAACTCCGCTGATTACATCCCCCGCCTCCACAACATCTCCTTCCTCTACCATCCTATCCGTTGACAGGTTGCAGTAACGAGTCACATAGCCGTCCCCGTGACTGATCTCAATAGTGATTCCAAGCTTATCATCGTTGTAAACTTTCGTCACCGTGCCCCCTTTTACAGCAGTAACCGGCGTTTCAGGGGTGGCCTCGATATCAACCCCCTGATGTATCATATATTGATCCAATGTTGCATTGTATACTAATTCGTTGCCGGAAAATCCTTTGACAATTACACCGCCTTCTACAGGATTTACAATTTCTTTGCGAGAGCCTTGACTGTCCTGAGGCTTGGGAGCCGGCTTGTCCCTGCTGTCCACCGTGGGAACCGGCTGCACTACTTTCAGTCCACCTTCACCGATGATGTAGTCTTCTCGTTCGTCATTGGTTTCTATGTTTTCCCCCTGTTCCTCTTCAGCCAACCATGTACGACTATCATCCCAAACCACCATGGCTGCGGCAATAATAAGAAGAATCGCTATTATAGTCACCATGGTATAACGATAGTTCCATTTACGCCTGTCTTCTTCGCCTCTATCGTATGCGCTGTTGCCGTCAATCCGCATTATTTCACACCTCCGTCATAAAAAATTGCGTTTCTTGTAGTATCTCCTTTTCTTTTGCATATCATACGAAGGAAGCATGTTAAAAAACTTTGAGCAAAACAAAAAAAGAAAAGCTTTCTTTTCATTTCTTGCTGATAATAATATTGCGGGATTAGTAATTATGCATTATAATAACGTAATTATACGAGGCGCCATACTGTTGCCATAGGCTGCAGCTTATCTGGCTAAGATATTAATCGCAAAGCATGCAATGCTTCTCGGCGCCATGACTTGAAAGGAGAAATGACAGTGGGCAAGTACATCATGGCTGAAGAAAATTTCAGAACCATAAGTGGGGAAGATAAAATATTCGGTATTAATAAATTGGCTCAGGAGATGATTCAAAAAGTTGGCAAGGAAAAGGTGGCCAACGCAACCGTCGGTACGCTTTTGGACGATGAAGGCAATTTGGTAGTCCTGTCCTCAGTGGCGGACGCTCTGAAGCAATTGTCTCCCAATGATTTCGCAGAATATGCGCCTATTGCCGGCATCCCGTCCTATTTGGAGGCGGTGAAGAAAGCCGTATTCATGGATTACGAGCCGGGTTGCCATCTTGAGGCCGTGGCCACTCCCGGAGGAACGGGAGCAATCCGAAATGCGATTCAGAATTACACCCGGCGCGGCGATATTGTGTTGACCTCTGATTGGTATTGGGGACCATACAACACCATTACCCAGGAACTGGAGCGCCGACTGAATACTTATTCATTGTTTGACCAAGAGGGCAAGTACAATGTTGATGCTCTGAAAGAAAAGCTGGAACAGGTTCTTGCGTTTCAAGGAAGAGCGCTTATCGTCCTCAACACCCCATCCCACAACCCTACGGGCTATTCCCTCACATCCGACGATTGGGATCAATTACTTTCCGTACTGAAACAGTTTGCAGCGGATTCGTCGAAGAAAATCGTTCTGCTCGTAGATGTGGCTTATTTGGATTTTGCCGGGGATGCGAAGGAAGTGCGCGCTTTTCTTCCGAAGCTTGAAAACCTGCCACACAACTTACTTCCCTTGATTGCTTTTAGCATGTCAAAAAGCTATACTATGTACGGTATGAGATGCGGTGCGCTGCTATGCATGTCGCTGGACAAAGCCATCGTGGACGAGTTTAAACTGGTGAACAGTTTTTCAAACCGCGGGACCTGGTCCAACGGAACCAGATCCGCCATGGTGGTCCTCAGCCGGATCTTTGCAGATCCTCTATTGTTTGAAAAGGTGGTAAAGGAGAGGGAGGCTGCGCTCTCCATGCTCCTCTCTCGCGGCAGGATTTTTACCGAGGCAATCGAAAAGTCAGGCCTGACTATGTGCCCTTACCATAGCGGCTTCTTTGCCATCGTCCTCTGCGAGAACCCGGAGGCGGTAGCTTTCGAGGCCATGAAGGAAGGTGTTTTCACCGTTCCCATGGGCAACGGAATTCGCGTCTCCATCGCATCAATTTCGGAAGAAAAATGCAGAGAGGTCCCTGAAAAGCTTGCGTTGGCCGCTGGCAGAATCACCCGGTAACAGGCGCCTGTTTCCAATGGCCCGCCATGAGTATCAGGAGTAAAAAATGGATCCAAAGCAAACCCATATGGAAAAATCGGAAACTTCCTACACCCATCGCCTGGATGTGGAAGTTTTCTATTTGAATGAAAACAGCATTATGAAACCCTCCAGCTATCAGGCGCTTATAGCTCAATTAGTTGAAAAACACCTTGACGTCTTTCAGATCGGAGCAGACGAAACTATGAAGCATGGACTTGCCTGGGCTCTGATTTCCATGACCCTGGATATAAAACAGCCCATCGACAGTTGCATGAAGCTCCTTGGAAACACATGGTATTCTCAGAAGCGCGGCCCTTATTTTCGCCGCGAACTGGTATTCCGCAACGAAAAGGGCGATATCATGTTCCAGGGAAGCACTTTTTCCGTTCTCCTGGAAGTGGCTACGCGCAAAGTGTCCCGGAGCAGGGAAACGCCCTTTAAGCTCACAGAGCCGGATGGTGTTTTTTGTACCCAAGCGGATCATCATTTCAGAGAAAATCCGGAGTTTGCACCTTGTATAACCCGCCAAATCTACAACAGCGATATAGATTTGCTGGGTCATGTAAACAACCGTCGTTATGGGGATTTCGCCTACGATGCCCTGACGGAGGAAGAAAAACTTCGCCTTAAAGACATGCGACGTATGGAGCTGTATTTCATATCGGAAATGCGGCAGGGTGATGATTTTACGATATATAAACGAACGGAAGAGAATCGTATTCTGCTCCGAGGATATAATAATAAAAAGGAAGATATTTCATTTGATATAATTTTTGCTTTCTGACCTGCTGCCTTTGATAGGAGGAGGGAACCATGTCCGGCAATAAAAACATCATTACCGTTTCTGAAGACTTTATAAATAAATCACTGAGGAAGAAAATATTATCATCTCCCGCCGGGGAGTATATCAGCGATTATAAGGTCATGTTCTCCGGCGGATATATCTATCTGGAACTGGCCCTTCAGGTTAAAACCCTGGGCAGTATTGCGGCAAAATACCGGTTGGAAATCGTAGACCTGGTTTTCAGACCCGGCGATCACAGGCTCATCGTCGATTACACGGAAGATGTAAGTTCGACAGGCAGCCTGGTTCAAAGCTTGATACTGAAGGCCGCCGGACTAAAAGGCGGCACCTTCCTCCAGACTGTAGTTGGTATGGCAAATCCTCCCGGCATACGGGCCGATTCAAAAAGCTGCTCCGTCGATTTGGAACAGCTCATAAATTTTGATAGTGAATTCTTTTCCATGCTCATTTTAGAATATCTTGACTGCAGAGACGGCATGCTGCAGATGACCTATCAGCTTACACTATAATAATATTCCGCCCCTTTCCTTATTTCCGCTTCAATATAAGAAGTATCCCGATAATCACTAGTATACCTGCAAATATCAGTTCCATGGGTATCCAAGGGATAAAATACCGAACGGCTATCAGGCCGCCCGCTCCCATGAGAATGAGCCCCAATACCCATACTGTATTTCTGTTATCCTTATCATTGGTTTCCGGAGAATATCCGTAATTTCTTCCCTGCCCCTCTCCATCCTCTCTATTCCCGTAGGTTTGCTGGTAAGCACCGGAAAGATCGTCTGGATTTCTTGAGGGGATGATGAGGGCTGCTATTATGTAGGCAATGAGGCCGGCACCCCACATCAGCGTGAAAACCACCACCAGCAGGCGAACGAGCACGGGATCCACTCCGAAATATTCACCGATCCCGCCGCATACGCCGGCGAGCACTTTGTTTTGCGTTGATCTGTAGAGTCTCTTTTCCATGTTAAAATCCCTTTATTCCTTCATAGTTTCTATAGATGGCATGGGGATGTCTTATTTGCCTCCCCACATATTCCATCTACCATAATAATATATTCCCCTCTATAATGAAATATCTTTGCGATTAAAAGAGACCGTCCAAAAATCAAAAGGGACTGTCCCTTTTGATTTTTTGTTATAATGTGATCACTTTATCCACGGTCTGCATTGCGCCGGATATATCGTACATGTTGCTGACGACGCCCACTGCAAGATCACCGGCCAGATTATAGAAATTCAAACAGGTGCCGCAGACCAGGATTTCCGCGCCTTTTTCCTGTAAAGTTTTCAGGTGCTCGATGGCCTGGTCGTTTTTAGTTGGAACTTTAACTCCATCGTTCATAAACAGTATATATTCGGGAATATCATCACCCTGAGCCAATGTATATAAATACATCTGCATCAAAGAGCGCCCGAGTTCCAAATCCCCGTCACCGATGCCTTCTCTTCCTATAAATACTGCCCAAGTGCTCCTTTTACTCAGAGAGACCGCTGTATTATCATTAAACCCGCCGTCTTCTCCGATACTTTTTTCTTCCGGCGCCGCTCCCTTTCCGGCAGAATCGGAACCTGCTTTTTCGGACTTTATAAAACGCATGGAAAATTCATCTTCGCCCCTTTCAATAACAGCGATATCGAATCCCCCGCTTTTTCCGAAACGCGTCAGGTTTTCCACTGCAGTCCTGTTGTCCACCAGTACGGTAAAATCCTTGTTACCTTTGTCCGCTTCTTTTTTTGCCATAACTACCGGTATGGGACAAGCCTTCCCCCTGGCATCGATACTGTTGTTCATGAGCTCCCCCCCTTTTTTTTAATTCCTCATTCATTTTCCCCAAGGAGCAGGTAATCATTGCCGTCAACCTGATAAAGCCGTTCCACATCCGCCGCCGTAAGCAGTTCCTCCAAAGGCAGCTCTCCGGCCATGGTGAAAACAACACAGCTTCCGCATGAGGAGCTGAGTTTGCGAGGCACCGGCTTTAATGATGCCATGGCTCCTTTTTTACGGATATATTTATGGTATTTTGTCGCATCAAAATGTGTATAAAAAGTTGCTAAATATTTCATTTTCTGCACCTATCAAACTGTTATTATTATTTTGTCTTGAATAATAAGGGACGGTCCCTTATGGAACCGTTCCCTCAATTATACGTTTTTATTTTGTAATTTTCAACAGATAGTCTTCTCCCTGCTCCTCCACAGTAACCTGATAGCCTTGGTTGGCGGCAAAGCGTTTTATGTTCTCTCTTGCGGTGACATTGTCCACGAGTATTTCAACCCCTTCGGGATTTGCACTCAAGGACTTTTTCGTCATGAGAACCGGTTCGGGGCAGGCGCGGCCTCTCGCATCGATTGACATACTAAGCATCTCCTTTCTGCAGGTTCGTAAATCCGATGGCGGCAACTACAATAAAGCCGATAATTACAGCAATCTGACCGTTTAATGTGGGACCTTGCCCTGAGGACGCAAGTCCGAAGTTATGAGCAAAGGCTGCGCCGATGAGCATGCCAACAGCAGTAATCGCCGAGTCCACGTTTCCTTCCCCCGACAGGATGAGCTGCCGCAGGGGACACCCGCCGAGAAGAACAGCGGCCCAACCTACCAATGCCATTCCAAGGAAGTTCCAGAGCCCATCGTTGTGTGCTATGGGCTGTCCTTCAAAGCCAAGGTTGAAGTTGTTGAGAGCGATGTTTCCGATGAGTACAACTGCGATAATGACAATGAAACCGGTCAGCAGAGTGAAGTCCTTTAATAGTATGGCGTCCCTGATGCCTCCCGCTGTGCACAAGCGGGATTTTTGAGCAACGCCACCTACGACAAGGCCGGCAATAAGTGCTAACGCTATCGGCGCATGCATGGATCCCGGGCCTTCCGCACTGAATGCCAACAGCGCCGGTAATCCTAAAAGAAGCACCAGCAATACAACCTGAATAGCCGGAAATATGTAGCCGTCCGCCTTGCTGATTTTATAAGCACGCTTCAGGGAAAATCCCTTGTTCAGGAAAGCGATACCTATCAAGATACCCGCTACAAATCCTACCAGCCCCACAATGGCATTCAAATCTCCTCCCGCGATGCGAAGCATCATCCTCAAAGGACATCCGAGGAACACGAGGGCGCCGATCATCATGAAAAAGCCGAGAACAAATCGTGAGCCGGGCGCCGAGCCTGCCCTGGGCGAAAACTCCTTGCTTACCAAGGATACGATAAAGGCGCCGAGGACCAGACCTATGATTTCAGGTCTCACGTACTGAACTACTCCTGCGCTGTGCAGTTTCAGGCCTCCTGCCGTATCCCTGATAAAGCAGGCGATACAGAAGCCCATGTTTGCCGGATTCCCAAAAGCGGTGAGAAGGAGTGCGAACACGCCTACCACCACACCGGCAATGATCACAAGGGTTTTTGCTTTCATTGAATTTAACTCCTTTTCAATATGATGAAAATTAAAGCTACTAGTTCAGTTAAATTCTATCAAAGCTATTAAAGGGTGTTAAATTGTTAGTTTCCATATATTTCTAACTCTATATAGCCATTATCAATAAACCGGAAGTTGTATTCGGTGTCTGACACTTTTTACAACTTTGCCTAAAATGGAAGTTTCATAAAAAAAAACGGGCAGGTCTGCGCCGTTGAATCTCAACCACGCAGGCCTGCCCGTTTTTTCATTGATATTGCCCGTTGAAATTGTTCGCCGTATCGCTGTCGGACCGGCGGTCACTAATCAATCCTTCATGGGACAGGTTGCTTTTTCAATTGAAGCGATGCCCAGAGTTTCAACTCTTTTCTTTTCTATAATCGCCTTGATATCATCTATATCTTCTTCGCAAATCAACAGGGAAATCCCGCAGGAGGCGCTCAGCTCCCTCGGGGTGGGAACAATGGTAACCCTGTAATTTCTGCGGGTCAGGATCTCCTTCAGTCTGATTGCGTTCATATGATTCGGAAACAATACATAATATGTCTTCATATCATGCTCAACACAAAGTTCTTAAAAGCTTCAGCCGTCGGGGAAAGTGTCACATTTTTATTCCATACCAGGTAGAATTCCCTATTCAGTTTCATTCCGGATATGGGGACCCATAGAAACCGCTTGCTGCCCGCATCGCAGTCAATGGCAATCTTTGAGATTACCGATACTCCCAGCCCATTGGCCACGGCCTGCTTAATGGACTCGATGCCGTTGACCCTGGCCACCACGTTCAATTCCTTCGGATCGTATCCGATTTCGCTGATGGCTGTTTCAAATTCCTTTCGAGTGGCGGAACCATGCTCTCTCCATACAAAAGGCTCGTTGATAAAGGCTTCCACCGGAATTTCTTTTCCTTCAAAGGCTCGGAACTTCTCATTGTTGGGCGTGATCAGCACCGCAGGGTCCGTCAGTATTTTTTCATAATGGAGGTTTGCCGTCCCCAGGTATCCCAAAAAACCGATTTCTCCCTTCTGGGCTAGCAGGTTGTCTTCCACTTTGCTGCTGTCCGACTGCTCGAGATAGAATTTTACCAGGGGATATTTCTCTTTGAACTTCGCCATCAGCTCGGGGACTATGTATTCACCGGGGATAGAAGACGCCTGCAGCTCTAACACTCCTCCGATTTCATTGGCATGGCTTTCCAAAGCAAAAACCGCTTTTTCCCTTGTGTTTAACAGATTAATTGCGTATTTATAGAGAATCTGCCCCTGCCTTGTGGGCAAAGCCTCTTTTCCCCGGCGGTCAATCAGCTTCGTTCCCAGCTCCTTTTCCAGCGTAGCCACATGGGTGCTGATGGTGGGCTGAGTGAGAAAAGATGCGTCTGCCGCCTTGGAAAAGCTCTTATACTTTACTACATTTACAAAAGCTTCGATCTGTTTGAAATCCATTTTTTTCGTTTCCTTTCTGAAGGGATGTTAAACTGTGCAATTTTTCAACTAGTGCAGGATTTTTGGCAAATATATGAAATGATATAATGCATTAATTGAAATTTTGCACAAACAATCTGACCAACGACCATTAAAGCAATATCCTGGCGTCATCCACCATTTTGGTAATTTTCTGCTGATCCAGATATTCTAATATTAATACCGCATATTTTCTCGATGTATTCAAAAGATCCCGGTACTCTGCAAGTGTGATTTTCCCGTGCTGCTCCATATGATTCCGGAATCGCTTCATGGCCTCCTCCCAATGGCTGCTGTGCATATAATACTGGTAAGTAAGCTTCTTCAGCGTACCGCTTTCGCTCATGGCTTCCACCATTTGCTTTGCCAACTCTTTGTCCTTTTCGTCCTGGATGCAATCCTCCAGTTCAGGAATTTCGAAGCCCGCATCCAAATACCTCTTTTCAAGGCGAGAAATTAAAGCCAAAAGCTCCGGCGTATACTCCACTCGATGGCCGGGAAGAGCCACCGAATTGCCCAAATCTCTGAGTTGCTCTTTTTTAACCAGATGGCTCAGCAGAAGATCTATATTTTTAATATCCGCAATGTGCAATTTGTCCGCCAGCTTTTTACGGAATTCTCCCTTTTGCATGCCCGGCGAAATGGGGTTTTTCCCGTAATATTCGGCAAGGATGTCTTCCGTGGCTTTCCGGACCTTTTCCGTATACTCTACATGAACGTAAGTATCTTCCGACAGACTTACAGCTTTTCCTTCAGATACCAACTTCATGAGCCCCGATGAGACCTCCTCCGTGGTCCTGCCCAACCGGACGGTCAGGTCCTTTTTCGACGGCAACAGTTTGCTGGTCTCCCGAAGAATCTGTTCCAAGACCGCTTCTTCGTCTCCGCCTTCCAATATTTTCAATGCGTCAATCACTTCTTTTCTAAAGCGTTTGTGTTTAACCGGATTGGCATCCAATATGACGCCGCCGCCTATGGTTTCCACAGGTGAATAGAAACGTATGATAAATCGGTCTCCTTTTCGGACGGCCACTTCCTCCTCCATGCGCAGCTGTGCATATCCGGAAGCGCCGCTTTCCAAAGCATCCGCATCCAGAAGGACCGCTTTGCATAAGGCTTCGGCGGAACCGTAATACAAGTGGAGCCTGCTGCCGTTGACCAGGGTTCTCGGCGCGTCATCGAACATGCGGATCTTTACGTCGAGCATCCTTGTCTGCTCCAAAGATCCCTTTGCCGCAAGCACATCCCCTCTCTTGATCTCGTCCTTTTTCACATTGACCAGATTCACGGCGGTGCGCTGGCCTGCAAAGGCGGCGTCAACTGCTTTTCCGTGAACTTGAAGGTTGCGAACCTTTGCAATGCGCTCTCCCGGGTAAATCTGCACTTCATCGCCTACGCGAACAGAACCCTCGACCAGGGTGCCAGTGATTACTGTACCGAAACCTTCCATTGTAAATACACGATCTATAGGAATTCGAAGCAGAGAAGGGTCTTCCCTGCGATTTGCTACGTCTTTTACTTTTTCTAAAATCAAGGCACGGAGCTGGTCAATATTTTCTCCCGTGTGGGAAGATACGGCTACAACAGGAGCACCTTCCAGAAAAGTGCCTTTCACCGTAGCCGCCACATCATCTTTCACAAGTTCAAGCCAGTCTTCGTCCACCAGGTCCATCTTGGTAATGACTACGATGCCTTTTTTAATATCGAGCATTTTAAGAATTTCAAAGTGCTCGATGGTTTGCGGCATCACTCCTTCATCGGCAGCCACCACCAACAGCACCAGATCGATGCCGCCGATACCGGCCAGCATGTTCCTCACAAAGCGCTCGTGGCCCGGCACATCGATTATGCCGATCTGCTGACCGGAGGGATTGGGCATTTCCGCAAAACCTAAATCGATGGTGATGCCCCGCTTCTTTTCCTCCTTCAGCCGATCCGTATCCGTTCCTGTGAGAGCTCTTATCAAACAAGTCTTTCCATGGTCCACATGTCCCGCGGTTCCTACAATCACATTACGCATTCTTCGCTCTCACCCCCTATCGTACTTCTCGCCACAAGCGATGAGCGCTCTGGCAACCGTATCGATCTCGTCTCTTGTCACTGTCCTCATATCGATCAACACCCGATCCTGATTGATGCGCACGATTACGGGAACTTCATAAGCTCTCAGATCCCGTTCGATGCGATCTGCCGAAACCTTCTTCCCTACGACGGAAACCGCATAACCGGCCAGGAACTGATTGGGTGTTGAACCGCCGCCGATTTGTCCTTCTGACTTAATTACTTCTATTTCAAAAGCCTCTGTTGCCCTGCGGACCTGCTCCGCCAACAGAATGGCTTTCGTCCTCATCTCATCCATGGAAACGGTAATCATGGATAACACAGGAACTCTTTCCTTCGCCTTTTCCATGTCGAAATATTCGCGGAAAGTGGCCTCCAGCGCTGCCAAAGTCATCTTGTCTACCCGCACCGCCCTGGCCAGCGGATGTTTTTTCATGCAATCGATGTATTTTTTCTTGCCGATTATGATTCCCGCCTGGGGCCCTCCTAAAAGCTTGTCGCCGCTGAAAGTTACCACATCCGCCCCGTTTCGGACGCTCTCCGGCACCGTGGGCTCATCGATGCCGTATTGCTGTAGATCTGCCATGAGGCCGCTCCCAAGATCGTACACTACAGGGATGCCCCATTCTTGTCCGAGAGCCAACAGTTCGGACAGGCTCACTTCCGCAGTAAATCCCATGATTTTATAATTGCTGGTGTGAACTTTCAAAAGCGCCCCTGTTTTCTCCTTATCAATGGCATTACGATAGTCATCCAGCTTGGTTTTATTCGTAGTGCCTACCTCTCTAAGGTACGCTCCGCCCAATTCCATGATTTCGGGTATGCGGAAGGAACCTCCGATCTCAACCAGCTCACCCCGGGATACTATGACTTCTTTTCCCTTTGCAAGGGCTGAGAGACACAAAAGCACCGCAGAAGCATTGTTGTTCACCACCATTGCTCCTTCGGTGCCTACGATTTTTGCGATAAGTTTTTCTATATGGTCGTGACGGGAACCTCTTGCTCCCCGCTTCAAATCATATTCCAATGCGGAATAGTTCATCGCCACTTCCAGCACATTTCGTCCGGCTTCCTCCGACATCCTCGCCCTTCCCAGGTTTGTATGGAGGATCGTTCCGGTTCCGTTGATGACGCGGCGCAGGCTCTTTTGTTTCTTCCCTCGAACCTTCTTCACCGCATCGCCGATCAGGTCGTCCATGTTTATGGCCGGCGGATCTCCTCCATCCCAGTCGAGAATCTCCTTTCTCAGCTCATCTACCGCTTCCCGAACGGATTCTACTACAAGTTCTCGCGGAGTGTCCCCAAAAAACACAAACAGGCGTTGATCTTTCAACACCTCATCTATTTTAGGAATCCGCTTCAACAATTCCTGTTTATCCATTTGTTTTCCCCCTGCTAAGATAAAAATGGCGGGAATATGTGGGAATCGAACCCACCCAAGAGGCTCTTAACCCCTCGTACTGGTTTTGAAGACCAGAGGGCACACCAGCACCCATCTATTCCCTTATCTAGCGCATTGAATGTTTTTAGTATAACATTCATTGTTTTACCTTTCAATAATGCAGTAATCCTCCCGCCGCCGGTTGATAGTTGCATTTGGAAACGCCTCCAATGTTAACAGCTATCCAGCAGGGAATTTGCATGCTGGTTTCTCCTATCTCTATTTTATACGACTATTAAAATAAACAACTGGACCTTGTCTACTTTCAATTGTTAATGTAGACAATAACAAGAATTAAAGGCGGGTCTTGTCTATTTTCAACCTCCAAAATAGACAACTATTATGGCCGGAAATCAAATCTTGTCTACCCGCAACTTCGAATGTAAACAACAATCAGAGTTAAAAGTTAAATCTTGTCTATTTTCAACCTCCAAAGTAGACAACTAGCATGGCGGAGAATCAAATCTTGTCTATTTGCAATTTCGAATGTAGACGGCAATTAAAATCAAACTGTAAATTGTTTGTAGGTATGTTGTAAAAGTGTCTGACACCAAATACAACTTTCTTGTGCCTTTGGTAAAAAAGAGATATACTGACAGGGATAGAGGCGTAAAGTAAACTGTTGCTGACATCAAAATATTTGCTCGGAAAGGAGGGCGGCGCCATGGGTGAAAAAGAAATTAAGTTGACCCAGTTGACTCAGAATGCCGGTTGAGCGGCAAAGATCGGGCCCGATGCCCTGGCACAAGTTTTGTGTCAATTACCCAAATTTGACTACGATCCAAACCTGATAGTGGGCTTTGAAAGCAGCGATGATGCGGCAGTGTACCGGATCGACGACGAAACAGTTCTTATCCAGACCGTCGACCTGTTTCCTCCCATGGTGGACGATCCCTATCGTTTCGGGCAAATTGCGGCTGCCAATGCGTTAAGCGATGTCTATGCTATGGGCGGAAATCCCAAGCTTGCAATGAATATTCTCTGTTATCCGGAGGACATGTCTCCGGAAATTGTGAAAGAAATTTTGCGTGGAGGCTATGAAAAGGTCATGGAAGCCGGAGCTGTCGTTGCCGGCGGTCACAGCCTCAAAGATCACGAACCGAAATACGGACTATGCGTTACCGGTTTCGCGAAGCCTGGAGAAATTTTGACCAACAGCAACGCAAAGGCGGGAGACCTGCTGATCCTGACAAAACCGTTGGGAACAGGCATCCTAAATACCGCCGCAAAAGCGAAACTCGTTTCCAAGGAAACGGAAAAAGCAGTAGAAGTTTCTATGGCAATGCTGAATAAGAAGGCTTGCGAAATCATGAAGCGTTATCCGGTTAACAGCTGCACCGATGTGACGGGCTTCGGACTATTGGGACATGCTTATGAGATGGGCGCCGGCAGCGGCGTCACCATCCAGCTTGACGCCGCCGCCATGCCCCTGCTCCCCGAAGCCAGGGACATGGCCAGGATGGGAATCATCCCTGCCGGCGCCTACTCCAACCGGGCATTTCTGGAAGGCAAGCTTAAGATCGAACCCGGCGTTCCCCTGGACCTGCTTGATATCATGTTCGATCCCCAGACCTCCGGCGGTCTGCTTATCGCCGTTCCCGAAGAACATGCGGCCAAACTGCTTGCTGATCTGCAATGCGAGATCCCCGCAGCTGCCATCGTCGGCCGGATAGTCCCGCCGGAAAACTACATCATCCATATTGAATAACCGGCGAACCATAGAACCGTACAATCCACATCACATGAAATGAGACGGGTAGCGCCAAAGGCGCTCCCTTGATAGATATCAAATAATTTCTCACGGTGACAATATTATAATTTTTGATTAACAGACAGCAGATTACTGGCAAAAGTACTTGCCTCAATTCGAAGGACCAACGGAATGGAAAAAGCATGAAGCCCAATCGAATAAATAAACCAAGATAGGAGATAAGCCATGTGGGAATATAAAACCGAAACCTTCAGTTCAATCTTTGACACTAAAAATTCATTAAAAGAAAAATGCGATGCCGTTCTTGAAAAATACGCAAAGGACGGTTGGGAACTCGTAAATTTTCAATGTATCGGCGCTTTCGGTTCAATCATGATATTGATTTTCAAAAGGCAAAAATAAAAAAAGAATTCCGCGCCTGCTTGGGACTCTATGATTTTGCTCATAGAGTCCCTTTAAAATTAATAATAGCTTTGAACGCTCAATCGCGCAATATCCGTTCTATTGCATCGATGGCATATTCCACTTCTTCCACAGTATTCTTGTGTCCGAAGGCAAACCGCACGGTGCCCTGGGGAAAGGTTTTCAGAGTCCGATGGGCCAAGGGAGCACAGTGCAAACCGCATCGGGTCATGATCCCAAACTCCTCATCAAGGCGAAAGGCCACTTCCGCATTGTCCATGTTCAGGAAATCCAAGGAGACAATGGGGCACCTTTCCTCTTCTGCAGGAGGACCTACCACCCGCACATCGTCCCTGCCCTCCAATGCTGACATAAACAATCTGGCCAGCTTCAACTCTTCAGCCCTTATGGCATCAACGCCCTTCTCCGCAACGTAATCCAACGCGGCGGACAAACCTATGATTCCGGGCAAATTCAAGGTTCCCGGCTCCAACTTGTCCGGAAGGAATTCAGGCATAACCACGGAATCGGAACGGCTTCCGGTGCCGCCGTCTATTATCGGAGAAATCTCTTCGGCCAGACTTTCATCCAGCAGCAAACCGCCGATTCCCTGGGGCCCAAGCAACCCCTTATGCCCCGTAAAGGCAAGCCCGTTTATATTCATCTCTTTCATATGAATGGGGAAAACCCCCGCCGTCTGCGCCGCATCTACAATAAAAAAAATGTCCCGGTCCTTGCAAATCTTTCCAACCTCCGCAACGGGCATCAGGGAACCGCAGACATTGGACCCATGAAGCATGACCACAGCTTTCGTATCATCATACCTGATCTGCTCCTCAAATTGATCAAGATCAAGGCGACCCTTCTCATCACATTGGGCAATCCTTAAATGCACACCCTTTCGCTTTGCCGTTTCAACAGGCCTTGCCACCGCATTGTGCTCCATAGAGGAGATGACCAACCCATCGCCTGCATTAAGCAACCCGTGGATGACGTAATTCAGGCTGAAGGTTACGTTGGGCGTAAATATCACATTGCTCTCCCTGTCAAACCCAAAAAAATCCCGCAGCTTTTCCCGGGTATCCAATATCCTTTCCGCCAGATCATAAGAAGAGCGATAGCCGCCTCGACTCACATTGAAGCCCGCGTTCTCAATATACTCAAACATAGCCTGGCCAACACCCGGAGCTTTCGGGAAAGATGTACTACCGTTATCCAAGTATACTCGTCTCATTTTATGCTGTCTCCTCTACGGCAATAGTAGCAAATCAATAACATGAATTCAAACAGTATAGGATTCTGCTATATGAATCCGGCTCCGTATAAACGCTTTATATATTACAAACTCCTGCTAAATTCCACCGCTTCTTCCGCTGCCCGTTGAGGGAAAAACTCGTGAAATATTTTATAATATAAAAACTCCTCCTTACTCCTGAGCTTATGGCCAGCCTCAGTTACACGATTCTTTTCAAACTCTTCATCGCTGATCTTCTCCTCGGCCACCTGAGCCATCAAGTCGAAGGACCCTGCCCCTATGCTGAATTTCTTCTTCTTCCTCGAAACGATCTCCCGGGGCAGCAAATGGCTGAAAGCCTTTCTCAGAATCCACTTCTCCTGGCCCGAAGGTCCGTATTTCATTGAATCGGGAATCCTCAGGGCAAAATCCACCAGATTCAGATCCAGGAAAGGAACCCTGGCCTCCATCCCGAAAGCAGCCGCCATCCTATCTCCTCTTTGCAGTCCGGTGCTGTGCAACGTTTCCAGCAAATAGTATGCTTCCGACTCTCTCTCCTCTTCCGACAGGTTTTTCATATAGGGGTAACCGCAGAACAGCTCGTCGGCTCCTTCCCCGGAAAGCACCACCTTGCCGGGCTCCGATGCCATCCTGGCCAGAAAATAGTTCGGGATGGAACTCCGCACCAGCGCGACATCATAGGATTCAAGGTGATAGATGACCGTAGGCAGCACTTCCAACATTTCTTCCAAAGTGTAAACGTATTCATGGTGCTTCGTCCCGAGATATTTGGCACACATACGTGCATGAAGCAGATCTTCGCTCCCCTCCATGCCTACGGCAAAGGAATCCACCCCGTCCCACTCCTGCGCAGTCAGCGCCGCTATGATGCTGCTGTCCAGCCCGCCGCTCAGATAGACGCCGAGGGGGTGGCCGCGCTCGATTCTCTTGTTTACCGCATCCTCTAACAGCTCCTGCAATCCCGATTTGGCCTCTTTGAGATCTTCGATAGTTTCCACATTGACAAGCAGCTTATCCGGTTCTTCATTTTCTGCCGGATTTACAGGTTCGGAAAAACTGTGATATCGAACAAATTTTTCCCCCCGGTCTGCGCGTTTGCTTGCGTAATAATAACTTCCGATAGGAAACTCCATAAAATCCGGAGTAATGTCTGACAGCGCTTTAAACTCTGAAGCAATGCAAACTATTTCCTCATTTTCACTGATATATAAAGGTTTCACGCCCAAGGGATCGCGGGCGATGAAAATTTCACCTTTCTCCTCAGAATTGACGCTCAAGCCGGCATCTTCTCCCGGTTCACCCAGGTTTGACTCCCTTCCGATCTCATGATTTGTACTGTAAACCGCAAATGCATAAGCGCCTTCTAATTTATGTACACATTCTTCACCCAGTTCCTCGAATAAATGGAGCACTACCTCTCCATCCTGGTTCGATGAGAAACGATGCTTTCGCCTAAGCATTTTTCGAATCTTCGGCGCGTCATGAATCCATCCGGTGAACAGAATCTGCAAGGAACCGTTTTCATTTGAAATGGGTTTTGTCGGCCTTCTATGCCTGATGTTTTCTATCATCCTGCTCAGATCTCTGTTTCTTTGTTTGCCGTGTCGCCTGCTAACTCCCGACAAGCTTCGATTCAACTGGCGCTTTGGCCCGCTGAAACCACTCAATTCATTCGGTCCTTTTGGTCCTTTCGACGGTTTTAACGTGTAGATGTGAGCAATTCCTCCCATAAAGGTACCTCCTTAATATATGTGATTTCCTTAGTAAACAGAGTCATGAAGCAGAAGATCCTCCAAAAAAAACGGACAGGGGGTTATTAAGCCCCCTGTCCTCCGACCCCGTATATACTAAAATCATAATGAACTTAAGATGTTTGCCAACCTCTCCTTTTCTGATATTCTATGCTCGTCTTCCCTGCTCCATGCATGGATTCCGCCATCGATGCAGCGGGTCTCCAACCGCCCGGCGGCATAGGGATTTCCTTTTAAATGAGGGGCATCGAGAATTCCTATGCGAATAGCCTCCGCCAGTACATCCGGGTCAGTGAGCGGATCCGTTTCAACATTACCGTCCTTCACCGGATCCTTCTTCCCGTCTTTCTCCATCCTCTTGCCCAGCTGTGTAATAGCATCTAAAATTTCGGAAGCTTCCTCCAACAATTGGTCTCTGCGTGCGATAACCGCAGGATCCGCCAGGGAATCCGCGTTGCCCGTAAAGCAATTCCTGATAACCCCCTGGACGATCTCACAGCTTTCGATCACGTCCGGCGCCTCAGCAGCATGGTCGCCTTCGCAATACCCCACCACGTGTATAATATGGGGCTTGATCTGGAGCGCGTGCACTGTAGAAGCCGCAAGCTGGCCCTTAGCCACGTTTTCTCTCGGAGACAGGTGCAGGAGGCCTGCCCGCGCCTGCCTGTATGAAGTGAAATCTTTATCGTGAAGGGATTCAATCAGCATGATCTTCGCCAGCATCTTGGCCAAGTCCATAGCCGGTGTAATCATAGGCGGCGAATTGAACATATATTGAGCTACGTAATGCTTGACTCCCATGGCTTTCGCATTGTAAGCCGCAAGGTATGCCATGACCACGGCAATAGCATCGTGGGCATCCCTGAGGCTCCAGTGATGGGCCTCATTAACCTCCAGCGGTATGTCATTTTTACCGTACCAGCGCATGGCTTCCTGGTTTTCCCGGATGGCTTCCACCGGCGTCCGTTTTGATCGGCCGTCAAGCACGCTGTACCAGCAGAGGGGCACCGCTCCCCAGGCGTTGTTTATGGTCTCCCGCGACATCTCCGCCCAGGCTACCAGATCCCTGGTGCCGCTGTAGATGCGCAACATGGGATAGTTGCCTTCCCGGCTCGCCTCCTTGAAACCAATCAGATCCTCTTTACTGCGTATGGGAACACCTCCCGCGCCGCTCTGCATCAGGTCCATCTCTTCCGGTCTGAAAAAAGATTCCTGAGCGTTTTGATCCGGCGCTATGGAGATGACATCCAACACACCGGCCTCCGCAATGGTCCGGATGCCTTGCCTGGTTTTTTCAAGATCCGGCAATCCGAAGTGATGGCGGAGAATAGGCGCCGGCTGAGAAGATTCAATCCTTTCAAGAAGATTGTCGCTATACCTTCTCACCGTGCAGTTTCCTGAGCTGCAGCCCAAAAACTCCATGATGTCTGAAGTGTTTTCCAATCCGGTAAAGCAGCGTTCGAATATTCCCGCTTTCTCCGCGACACGACAAACCGGCGGCGTTCCGCCGAAAACAAACCTGTATTTCTTAAGGGCGTCTTCTCCCATTTTTGCCTTAAAATCCTCGATGAGCTTTCCTGCCACTTCCGGCGTAAGCCGGAAACTAAGCCCAATAATATCCGGATCAAACTCTTTAATCTCGCGTATAAACTCGTCTACGGGAACGGCCGCTCCGAGAAACCGGGTCTCATATCCCAATTCCTCAGCCAGCGTCAGGAATCGCACCACGCCTGCCACGTGTACACAATTTCCCATGGCTCCTGCAATTATTTTCCCTTTCATGGCGATTCTCCTTCCGTTGTTTCTTTTCAAAGTGCGGCCTTCTCTTGCCGCTATCTTAGTTGTTGCTAACTTAACTGATCCTTATTCCTTCTATGATAAAGGTGCGAAGTTCTTTAAGCGTCATGCCCGTAAGCCCCATCCTCTCAAGCGTTCGCCCGCAGGCCCAGTAATCTTTCTGGTGGAGTATGGAACCCAGAAGGATAATGGCATCGATGGTGGGCGTAGGTACATCGCAAAATCTTCCCAAGGATGCTATGGGGACCAGGCTCATAGGCACGTCTTCCGTTATGTATCTGTGCAAAATGGTCTTCGGCGCCATAATGCCGTCATATCCCCGGTTGTTGAGCATGGCTTCGAAGAGCGTACGTCCCGCCGCATCATAGGCTATATACAACCATTCCCTTGCGGTCATTGCCCTAAATCCCAAAGCCTCCGCAACAGCAATGCGCTCCTTATCCATATTTTCCAATATCAAGGAAACCGACGCCGTTATGCCTTCAGTATAATACTCGAAATCACCGTTGGTGCTCTCGATCCTGGCTGCATTAAGCACGGTGACCGCCGGGTGGAAAATGGAACCGATGTTATCCAGGCTGGTCTTCATCACATTGTCCCCCGGTATAAACTGGGGTAAGGCTGTGCGAAGCACTTTCACCACATCGGGAGTGCGGTGAGCGGGAATGGCGGCTACAGGAACGCTGTTTTTAATGCGGAAAATCTGAGTCTGAGCCGGGTTGATTGACCGGCTGGCATAGAGCAGCGTCTGTGCTTCGCATATCACTACGTCTGCCTTGCAATTCTTTTCCCGCAAAACGTTGACCACTTCCAGCGCCCCGCCGGTTCTGCCCGGATTCAGCACGACGATCTGGCCGTCCTCCAGGTGCGGAGCCAGCTGTTCAGCAATGAAGCCGTGTCCGGTAGCGGGGAGCACTACCATTATAACATCTCTTCCCTCAATTGCCTCTTTAATATCGGAAGTTACGATTTTCAATTCCGCAAACCCGCGAGGCAGGTTTTCACCGTTAGACAGGATCTCGATCCCTCCGCCTTCCTTGATGGCCCTGATCCTGTCTTCGCTGCGGTTGTATAGACTCACATCTATTCCGGACAGGGAAAGATGCCCGGCCATGGCCGTTCCTCCGTGCCCTCCGCCTAATACGGCAAATTTATACTCCTTTTTTCCCAGTATATCCATTGATGTCTCCTTCAATCTCCTTTGTCGCTCCGCCTCGTTGCTCTTTTGTGCCATTCTTTCCATTTAAAGGATTTAATGGTAGTCATAAAAGAGTTGATTGGATTGGAGTATTAAAATTTTAATGCTTCAACGAATCAAAATATGTTGCTTTATAAGGTGCTCTAAATAATGGGGAAAAATATAGAACGTATTATAAACGCATTTTCTGTAGTAAAAGAATTATAACATTGCATTTCTGAAAATTCAATAAACAAACTTTTTATTTCAGGCGATCAAAAGGGACAGTCCCTTTTGATCGCTCCTTTTTATCGCCTGTTATTTCAATACTTTGCTGTAATAGTCGAACTCAAGTATTTTGGCGGAGTACTCGAATGCGTTATTCACGCGCCTGAGGGTGTTCCTCGCATATTCGTCCCCCGCATTTACCCCCGGATTGGGCGTAAACATATTCTCTGACGCATCGTACCTTCCCAAATCGGAAATCCAACTGCGATCGTTAAACTCCACCAGCCCCGGAGACGGTGATAGTATATCCTGCCCCACAAGAAATCGGGAATCATAATCCAGCCCCATCAGATTGGCCAGGGTCGGCATCACATCCACGCTGGAACAGACCTTATCCACTTCAACGGGTTCCTCCATGGAAGCGCTCCAGATAATCAGAGTGCTCTTGAATTTCTCAAACTTTTTCTCCAGCTCATATCCGGCAAGCTCGTTCATTTCTTCATCGGTGAGCCCGTAGGGATAATGATCGCCGGAAAGCACTATGACCGTATTTTCCAACTGGCCCGCAGCCGTAAGCTGCTCAATGAGATAGGAAACCGCCAGATCAAGTTCTACGTTGCACGCAAGGTATGCCTTTGCCGCTTCCGAATAGGGAAGATGCTCCACTTTGGATTTATGCCTCAACGCCATGGAATTACCGTAGAAATTGTAATTCAGATGCCCGCTTACCGTCATGTAATATGTGTGAAAAGGTATGTTTTTCAGATCTTCCGGCAGGGTAACCTGAAGCATTTCCAGGTCGGATTCCGGCCAGATCTCTGTTACCTTGAGCCCGTTTCCCAACCCCTTGTATTCATAACCCAGATTGGGATGGGACTTGTGCCGGTCATAATAACTGTAATAGTGATTATGGTAAGCTTTGCATGTATAGCCTAATGGAGTAAGCATGTTGCCGAAGCCATAAGGCATGTAATTATCACCGGAACGCCTGAAGCTCCAAACTCCGGATTTGGGCAGGAGTCCCGTCAGGGTTACATACTCACCGTCGCTGGTAGACACGCTCCACACCGGGTTGTAGAAGTTCTTAAAAACAAATCCCTCTTTTGCCAGGCGGCAAAGGGTTGGCGTAACGGTTTCATCCAATGCCAGGCTGGAAAATGCCTCTCCGACAAACCATACCAGGTTTTTGCCCTCAAACATGCCCGTGTACTCGTTCTTCCTGGTCGGCGGCACCCTTTTGAAATACTCATGCATATCCCGTATCACAGCGTTGGTCTCACCGTCAATGAGAGTATCGAAATCGATCTCCAGTACATTATAGCCGTATTCGATCTCCTCCGGTTCTTCCGGTTGCTCCGGCTCCGCCTGTTCCTCGGGCAACGGGTTCCCTCTTCCATCCTCTCTTTGACCGAAAAGCAGGTATTTGGCATCCAGTCTCAGAGTCGTTACAACGCCGAAATTGGATACGGAAAGGTTCGGGACAAAGGCTTCCCGGTATAGATAGCGCACCGGCATAATACCGGAGCTGTTGTTGTATATCAAAATAAACGCGATCAGATAGCAGAATGCGGTTCCGAAACCCAAGCTGAAGAGAACATCTCTGGATTGGCGCCCTTTCGGCGTCATCCGGTCTCCCGCCAAAAGGAAAACTAAAATCGGCAGGAGCAGGAGCACTATATAAAGCATACTGTTCTTAATCCCATCGAAAGTCGCCGACCAGAATTTCGTAATAGCATCGGTTCCGACAAAGAGGGAATAAAGAGTCCCAAAGGTTTGGAACACTTGAAAGTACACAATCTGTGCGATAAAAAGCAGGGTGAACAACGTCAATAAAACTACTGTCACAACCTCATTGGTTTTAGGTTTCCACAGGCTGGCCAACAACGAACAACCCAGACCGACGGAAACAGAAAAAAGACCTGTGTAGAGGAGAGCCTCTTTTGAAGTCTCATCAAAACAAGCCATCTTTACGATAATTTCCATATAAAAAATTGCAGCAGGAAAGAACAAATACAGCGGGTTCAGATTCTTGAGAATCACGTCCTTTATCCTGTTCGTTCTCCTGCGATTATAATGTGTTTCGGGCATTGTTTTTTCCTCGCCGGTTAAAGAATGTAGGTCAAAAATTGTTCTTTTCCAATCGTACCAAAATCAATCCCCCTCTTCAAGAGTCCATATTTTGCAATGATACGCCAAGGCGGCAAGATGTGACAGGGAAAAGGATTTGTGTTCCTTTTCCCTGTCACACTCCCTTTATATTTTATATATTTATATCAGGTTTTTATCAATATATTTTGTCAGTCTTCCCAGGCAGTTGACATAGCATCCGTACTCATTGTCATACCAGCCGAATATCTTTGCATGGGTAACGGGCAGATTCAAATCCTGTGAAGTATCGATGCCATAGTTCCTGAGAGTTTCCGCATCCAATGACAGGAAACCGGTCCGGGTATGGTTTTCATGCCCTTCGATGATGACTGCCGCTTCTTTGCCCATCATATCCGTTGAAACGTTTTGATCTTCACTGTATAAAAGCAGCCCCTTCTGCGCTCCCGCAGCCGCCTTGCGATAGAGATCGTTGAGGAAATCCCGGTGGATTATGGGATCGCCGTTATCCGTAAGCTCGGTGCGGAAAGTCAGATTGAGGGAAATCAATGAAACCGTACTTGTGGGCACCCGAATGGAGTCCGCCATGAAACCTACTCTCTTGATTTCCGGCAAAATTTCTTCAAGAGCAATGGCTGCTCCCGTAGTGGTGGGAATAATGTTATTGAAGACGGATCGATTTCTGCGCAAATCTTTTGTGCCTGACTTGGGAGGCGCATCCAAAATGTTTTGGTTGTTTGTCGCCGCATGAACCGTCGTCATGGACGCGGTGATAATCCTCGATGTCTCCTCCGTATCAAGCAACGGTTTCATCATATGGGCCAGTGCCGTAGTGGTGCAGCTCGCCGCGGAAATGATGTGATGCTTCATCGGATCGTATACGAAGTGATTGACACCGTAGACCAGCATCACGCTGTCTTCCGGCATTTTTTGAGAGGAATTGGCAAGTTTGAAAGGAGCGCTGGCTATGACCTTCTCTGCGCCCGCTTCCAAGTGGCCCCGCAGGCTCCCCTTGGGATGGTCCGCAGGAAGAGTGGGGTCGAGAAACTTCCCGGTGCAATCTATGACAACGCGCACACCGTTCTTTGCCCAATCTATATCTCTCGGATTCCTGGCTTTTTTCAACACCTTTACCGGAATGCCTTCCATCTGAATGATGCATTCGGACTGGTCCAGAACCTTTACATCGCAGCTTTTTCCGGAAAAACCGTAAAGGAATCGATCCAGTGTTCCATAAGTGGAATCCGTGGTAAGGTATTGCACGATATCGTCGATTCTCTTTCCGATTTCTCTGCCGGCATTGATGACGATGCCGTCATAATGCTTCATGTTGATATGATTCCAAAGGGTTAATTTGCCGATACGGCCTACGCCGTTGATCCCCAATATGCGCTTATTGGGTAAATTCATGTCCATTTTATCCCTCCTATAACGCTTTGTTCTGCGTCGAATTGTATATTATACCTTTTGGAACGCAGGGTTGCTCTCCCGCTCGATGGCTACGCGCTGCGTGCCGTACGATTTAGACGGCCCGTCCTGCCCGGTTGGCACTTGCTTGTACTCGCCGGAGCGCAACCCTGCGCTCCAAAAGTTTTATACGGCTTTATATTTTTTACAGCAAATAATTAAAAGTTCAATTACATCTCAGTTTGGATTTCGTAACGCCCTTCATACACATTTCCTAAATCACCGTCAATGGAGATCTCATCCCCCGGGCCGAACACGTGGCCGTTTAAGACGCATATCTTTTTCTCTTCGTTTACGTGAAGACCCTTACAGTTAACAATGCATATCTTCCCAAGTCCCGCCGCCGCTACCGCCGCATGGGACGTGGTGCCGCCCTTTCCCGTAATCAATCCGTCGCAATTGAAAATTAACGGAATGTCATCGGGAACCGTATCCGGCCTCACAAGGATCACCTTGTTGTCCGGATCTGCTTTCTTAAGCTCTTTAAGATCATCCATATCGAAAGCTATGACGCCGGAAAGAACACCGCTGCTGACGCCTATCCCCCGCCCCACAAGCTTCATCTCATGCCCGGCCTTAGCAAAGGAAGTGCCTGCTTCCTGCTTTTTGAAGTTCTGGTTTCTCGTCTGCAGGATATACAGATCTTGCGGGTCATCCGACTCAAAGGTAAACTCTATCTCCTGGTGAACAAACCCGTACTTCTCGATGAGCTGGGTGGCGTAATCAAGCAGAGCTTCATATATTCTTGGAAACGCGGATTCCAGCGAAATACTGCTATCAGTATAATATTTCTTACGTTGGTACTCCGTAATGGGAAGAGTGTTAACCAATCCCGCCACTACGTCTTCACCCTGGCTGCACAGCGCGAAGTCGCCGTAAAGGTTTATCCCTGAATGCCCGTTAAACGGACTGTTGGTGAACACCACTCCGGTTCCCGAGCTGGTGGACAGATTACCCAGAGCCATCTGCTGAACCAGCACGGCGGTGCCCCATTCATCTGCAACTTGCATGTGGTTGCGGTAATATATAGCGCTCTTTGACGACCAGGAATCCAGCACGCTGATAATGGCCTGCTTCAACTGAAGGAAGGGATCTTCCTCGATATGAATGCCTCGGTCGATGAGAAGCCGCTTGTAATCGTATGCGATTTCCTTCATCTGTTCCTTTGTGAACTGAATCTTAAGATCCACGCCCCACCGCTCTTTATGGCCCAAAATGATGCGGTCAAATGTGTCTCTTTCGATGCCGTATGCCATTCCCCAACTTTGAAGGAATCGACGGTAGCAGTCCCAGGTCGTCCATCCGCATCCCTTTTTACGGCTCAGCCTCTCCGCAATCTCGTCGTTCATGCCTACATTCAAAAATGTCCTCATGGCTCCGGGCATGGAAATGGACGAGCCGGACCGCACGGAGAAAAACAGCGGATTGTCGGGATCCCCGTATTTCTTTCCCGATACTCTTTCAATATCCTTTATATTATTTTCGATCTTCCTATCAAATTCACTGCTGATGTGGGGATGTCTGAAAATCGTGTCCTTATGCCTGAACACCTCCGTAGTCAGCACGAATCCCGGCGGTACGGGGAAACCGTAGCGAATAAGCTTTTTCAGGAAAAACGCTTTAGCTCCCAGGAAGACGGGATTATCCATCTCTTCGGAAGTTTCGTTCAGCCTGCTGAAGGTAAGGTCCGGATCAAAAGTCATCATATTCTCAATAAACGAGTGCGGATAGGTATCCAACATGCCTCGGAGATTGCTCAATGTGGTGGTGATGAAATTGTCCAGATCCTGCACTAAAAACGCGGATGCCAGATTATCCCTCAGGAACTTTTCCGATTCCATGTAGTAGAACTGTCGCTTCTCCACATCAGACCATTCCTTCGGAGCGGGATAAAGCTGGGGTATGATTCGTTTCAGCGAGTTTTCATAAACATCAAAGAAGTATTCATTAATAATCTGCTTGATGTCCTGGGCCATGAACTGGAAAATATTTATGTATTGATCCAGGGAAAAGCTTGGGGAAGTCAAGCTGAATTTAAGCATATCGATGTGGGAATTAAGTCCCGGATTGTAAATGCCGTCAAGCGCAAGACCCTCGCGGAATAGTTCCAGCACATCGTAGATATGTCGAAACGTCTTTGCCGTTATATATTCCAGGTTCACCGAATTCAACAGTTCAACCATGAGCTTGGAAGCCGTCTTTTCAAGACGGAACATCATGCCCAGCGACTCGAATTTGGGCTCGATATATTGGCCGTACATGGAAGGAATGCCCGCCGCAATGTGACGTTTATAATAGATGTTCTCCAGTGCTTCGCTGGGTTCGGGATCCAGTATGATCTCCTTCAGTTTATTCATTAAATCATAGATCTGAAGTACGGCTTCTCTTGGCCTGTTATTTTCCAGGTTTTGCTCAAGTCTTGCCAGTTCTTCATCGGTACATAGCCTGCTGTTCCTGACAACGGAAATCACATCATCGGTCTCCAGAGAATACTTTTCCAAAAGCAGGTTGTAGACTTGGAAAAGATAAAGCACCCGCTTTTTATGTTGTTCGGTTCCGATGTTAATTTGAGAAAGAGCTTTTTCGATCTCCTCCGTATCTGCGGAGAGCAGTTCTTCAGGGGTGGTTTTCATCCTGTCGCAAAGCTCTTGCATGATCTGATGAACGGGAACAAACCACTCATTTCCCTGATCCAGCCATTCGTAGACATCCTGGGGAATCAGGCCCTTCAGCTGCTCTTTGTCGCCGTCATACCAGTACTCGATGATCTTTCTCGTGAGCAGTATATGGGTATTGTTGCTCTCCGTATGGGTCTGCTTTCTGAGGAAATGGATGAGCCTGTCCTTTCGCATGGACAGTTCGTCTATGGCGGTAGAAACCTCTCTCAATTTTCCTTCCGCGCCGATGTCCCTGAAATACACGGGAAAAATCCTGGCCAGCTGCTTCATTTCACGATACACAGGCCCTATATCCGCATTGAGAAGCTTAGTCACATCCCGCTGGAACAAATCCGTATCGGATATGAAAATACCGCCCAGCTTAAGGTTGACGATAAGGGCCGCGAGAAGCTCCCGCATGGCTGAAGGCGCGTACTCGATCAGCTCCAGCCATACCCGGATATTCTTTACATGGTTTGTGTTGACCTGAATCTGCCAATCTTTGTTTAAAGTGATGGTGCCGGGATAATGGAATCCCAGCTTTATCAATCCGTTTATGAAGTAGGTAATAATGGACGGATCCTTCGTATCGATGACTTCCTTTCCCAAGGTAACGATACAGTCCAGCACGGTACCGCCATGATCCGCATTGAGTTCCTGAAACTGCTCCATAATCGTATCGAGGAAACCCGTGATATCATCTACATCAAGTTCAGTGAAAACGTGACGCAGGTTCCGGTTCATGTCGTAGAGCAGGTGATCGTTCAAATGGGACATGCCGGGCAAATGCAGCAAATAGTAGAGATAGTAGATGGTTTCCAAATAGGAATCAAACGTCTCGGTAAAACTGCGAAAATAGTTCGATATGTCGTTGTAGAACATCAGGTTGCTGATCTTTTCCCAGCTGTCCGCCTCCGCCAGGTCTTTGCGGAGCTTGTCGAAGAAAGGTTTCCCGATATTGCCTATAGTTTCTGCATCCATATGATGAAACAGATGCCTCTTGGATTGAAACCATTCGTCCGCCTTGGAGGTGGATTCCCAGTAATCGATGCAGCGCCGCAGTAAGTCCGCGGAGAGTTCCGTCAGTGTCTGCGAAAATTGAGGAAACTGGGCTATTTTGTTGAAATAGGTTTTGAAGTAGCCTGAATTTCGAATATAAAGCAGCTCATGCTCCGTAATAGTAGCCCGGATCAAATCGATGCAGCGCTGGATGATGGTTTCCGGAAAGTTCTCCAGATTTGCCAATCGATCCATGAATTTGATCAGAGTTTTTATAAGCTGCTCTCTCGGGCCCTCCTCCATTTCGGAATCAAAAAGAAGCTCAAATATATCTAACAGAACAGAAAGCGCTCGCTCCGATTCGTCCACCGAGTTGTAGAACCACAGGTCCGTAAGACAGATATTATGAAGAGAATCGATAACATAAGAATCGTTTCTGTATTGATGGTTCAACTCAGTGATGAATTCCTTGGTGCGCTTGTGGATACCCCATTTTGATTTGGAAAGATCTATCAGCCACTGCTGGTCTTCGGGAATGTGAATCTCCGCATCCCGCGTTCTCGCCAGGTTGGCTTCTAACGCTTTTGATGAAAAGCCTTCGGTCATTTCGAATTCTCCTGTTGCTTATGGAATTGCATATTTTGTTACTGAAATTATTATATCATATCAGCACAAAAAAACCACGCAGACCGAGAGGAAATAAACGGTCAAAGACCTCCTGCGCGTATTCACACACAGGAGGTCTGCACCTCACTTAACAGTCCATTCAAGCAGTCTGTAGCTGTATTATCCGATTGATTAAAACTGCGTCGACAGGAATGTGGGAAGACCCATCTGGTCGATTTGATCAAGATATTCTTCAAGCTCGTCCACGTGGCTGTCTTCGTCCTGCAGTATTTCCTGCAATAATGTACGTGTGGCATAATCCTTCACTTCGCCCGCCAATATGATAGCCTCGTTATAGGCTGCAATGGCTTCTTCCTCGGCCTTGTGATCATTCTCAAGCTGCTTCGGAACATTATCGCCGATGTGAATCTTGTTCAGTTTGGTAACAATAGGAGTTCCCTCCAGGAAAAGTATTCTTCCGATGAGTTTTTCGGCGTGTTTCATTTCCACGATGGCGCGCTTTTCAAAGCTTTCGTGTAGCTTTGTATAGCCCCAATCCTCACACATTTCGGCATGAACTATGTATTGGTTGATAGCGGTCAGCTCATCGGTAAGCAGTGAATTCAAAGTTTCGATAAGTTTGGGATTGCCTTTCATGTTTTAATCCTCCTTTTTAAATGTTGGTAAGATCTGCTTGTCTATAGCTTATCATTCTCCGGAAACAGATGCAATTGTGCAATTAAATCTTTTTACGTGTTCTTTTCATACAAAGGGGGTGCGGACATTTTCTTGGACTGGTTAATAACCAGCAAGTCCAAGACTC
>ERZ773359.148-NODE-148-length-91975-cov-19.730374_pt1 | contig 91975 bp, 77 predicted proteins | sample MGYA00374955_ERZ773359 | MGnify/ENA primary metagenome ERZ773359 (study PRJEB29098, sample SAMN04486028) | biogas fermenter metagenome | study: EMG produced TPA metagenomics assembly of the Biogas fermentation microbial communities from Germany - Plant 4 DNA1... | reverse complement strand
TCTCACCTACAATATGCCATCCCTGATCCAGAACGGTGTGCTGCTTAATTTATTGGATGTTCAGTATCTTGATTTCGGCAAGCCCTGGTGGGCGCAGGGACTGATCGAGTACGGAACACTGGGAGGCAAACTGTTTTTTGCGTCAGGCGATATATCACTCAGTCTATTAAAAAAGACTTTCTGTCTGTATTTCAATATAGATCTGCTCAATGATTACGGTCTGGAATCTCCTTATGAGAAGGTGCATGCCGGTACCTGGACAAAGGAAGTCCTGTCGAAAATGGCAGTTTCCGCGTATAAGGATTTGAACGGATCAAGCACCGCAGATCTTGATGATCAATACGGGTTCGCGCTGTATGACCGCAATCACTGCAATATTTTCATAGGAGGTTTCGACCTTCAGGTTACCGAAAAGGACGAAAACGGGTACCCTGCCGTCGTATTCGGCAGCGAAAAGGTCGCAGACGCGGTTACATGGCTGTGCGCTTTATTCCATAATAACAACGGCATATATTATAACAAAAATTCCGATGCGGGAACGGATCTGAGCGTTCATGAATCGCTCCGTAAAATGTTTAACGAAGGACGGCTTTTGTTCATCTCCGCCGAGTTCAGCAATGCTGTCTTTTTCCGTGACATGAAATACGAGTTCGGCGTCCTTCCGCCGCCGAAATGGGATGAATCGCAGAAAGGTTATTATACACTCGCCAGGAATATTTATTCCTCGTTCGGTATACCCGTCACGGTACAGAATACCGATCCGGTAGGAGCCGTTATGGAAGCCATAGCCAGCGAAAACCATCGTACTCTTTCCCCTGTATACTTTGAGACCGCGCTAAAAGTAAAATATTCCCGTGACGCGGAATCCGCTCAGATGTTCGATATCATAAAAGGCGGTGTAAAATTTAATTTCGGTTATACATATCACCTGATCGTAGGTCTGACTGATCATTTTGTCGGCAGCGTACGTGACAATAAACCGAACTGGGTATCGACTTATGCGTCAATAGAACCTGCAGCCGTTTCCTCGATCGGAAAATTCATAGAATCAATTGAAAATGCTTAAATAGCCCCTTTGACATAAACAGGAGGTAAAACTATGGATAAGCATTTAACATCAAAGATAAGGAGTCTTGCGCTTGAGCTTGGGTGCGATCTGGTCGGATTTGCAAACATCGAGCGCTTTGCCGAAGCGCCGCCTAAAATGAGTCCGCAGGGTATCCTGCCTACGGCGAAAACGGTTATCGTCTGCGCCATGCATCATCCCGACGCCACAATCGAGCTTGAGGGGGGCGAACACGGGCTCAGTCATCAGATGGAGTCCTACAATGTCCAGTTAGTCATGAATAATAAACTGGACCACGTCTCATTTACTCTTGCCCGTTACCTTGACAGCCTCGGTTATGCGACAGTTCCCATCGTATCCTCAAACATATGGCGATATAATACATATAAAGAACTGACGGCTGTTTTTTCACCGGATATCTCCCATATATATGCATCGGTCTGCGCAGGGCTTACCGAAATGGGTTGGAACGGCATCGCCCTTTCTCCCGAATACGGTCCCCGCAACAGGTTTGTTTCGGTCATAACCGAAGCCGAGCTTGAACCGACAGAACTGCAGCCGGGCGGCAGGCTTTGCGACCGGTGCGGAGAATGTATAAGATGCTGTCCGACTGATGCTTTCAGAAAAGAGGTAAACGGAGTTAAGACTATCCGTGTAGAAGACAAGGAATACAAGTTTGCAAACAAGAACCTGTGGCGCTGCTCGTGGGGTGAGCATTTCGGTCTGGATCTCGATCTGCCCATACCTGATAAGATAGATGAAAAAGTCATTCTTGACGCAATAGAAAAATACGGCAGACGCGGAGGCGAATTCGGTGTATGTCTCAAGGTATGCGTACCGCCCGACCTGCGCTTCAAAGATGAAAGCTATACACCGTATTACCGCCGCAAACGCTATTTCGCGGACAGTGACGCGCCGGTCAGCAGAGCCCTGTACGATAAAATGACCGATTTCGGAGTAAGATACAGCACCGACCGAATAACGATACTGTCTAAAGAAAGCGCCGCAAAATTGGGCGTCGACATCGCGAAAAAACTCAAAGAAGCGAAAACGCTGATACTTCTCAGCGCTGTGGTCAAAGGCGGTACAAGCATGCTGCCGGATTCCCAGAAATGGCGTACGGTAAAACCCGAGAGCCGGGCTCAAAGCATGGCTCTGTCTTTCGCGGCGTACGATATTTCCCGAATCCTTGAGCAAAGCGGATACAGTGTTATGCCGTGCATGTCGTCAATATCCGCAAAAGGTTCGGCCCTGGCGCCGTGGGATACCCGTCCGGGCGAATCGGTGCAGTATCATGCAATAGTCACATCCGCACCGTTTGAGGAGCGTGACTGGTATCTGACAAGCGCTTCTTTGCCACGGATCGATCTCAAAGAGCTGCTGAAAAGGACGGCACTGGAAAACGGCGCCGATATGATGGGTGTCGCTCCGGTCTACCGCATAGATTCCCTCAAAGAGCAGCTGATGCCGTACAAAAGCGGAGAGCTAATATTGAACGCGCATGATAAGTCCCAGATTTTCAAGACTTATGAGCCTGAAATAACCGAATCGGAACGTGTTCTGTTATCACCGTCACAGTACATTCCCGGTGCCGCGAGCGTTATAGTACTGGGGACGTATTATCCGGCAGCCGTATCATCTCGTGCCGGCAAAGAACCGGCGGAATCGGTCGGTCCTTATATATTCTCGCAGTTCCAGGTTCTGCGTGAGGTAGAGCATGCAGGTCTTGAAGTGATAAAAACACTGCGCAGAGCGGGTTACTCGGCTTACATGACACACGACCTGCTCGGTATGGGTTCGTTTGTAGGAAGTCCGAGAGGGGAACACAGTTCGCCTTTTGACGGAACTCTCGAAGCCGCAGCCGCGGGACTCGGTCAGATCACAATCAACGGGTGTCTGTATACCGATAAATACGGTATCAATCAGCGTTTTATCTGTATCGTGACCGACGCGCCCGTAAAAGCCGACCCCGTTATAACCAACACCATTCAGTCGGAGAAATGCGAAAACTGCGGCATATGCATCAAAGCATGTCCGATGCATGCCCTGGACTATAATAACCGCATAACGCTTGATATCGACGGCAATGCATTCGGCTATATCGCACTTGATACCGTTTCATGCCAGTGGGCGAGCAGATATGCACTGACCAATCGCGACGGTTTTACATATCTCGGTTCAAAGGACGATTTCATGCCCGAAGGAAAGGTCACTCCCGAACTGCTTGCCGAAACGCTTCCGAAACGGGACCCGACACTGAAGCACCGCCCGGGCACCGCCGAACAGTGTGTCGTACAGTGTCCGCTCAGTTCGGGATTAATATAAAGCAACTTATGGATTACTTCCGTTAAACAGCGAAACTGCATTTATGCACTGCCTTGTGATTTTTTGCTTCATACCTTAAAAAACCGGTCTGATGAGCGAGAAAACGCTTGTCAGACCGGTTTTTTATTACTGATGGGTTTTATCATTTAATAAGTGGGAGTAAAGCGGCACTAAAAAACTCCGATGCGTGTGCATCGGAGTTTTCTTTTACCTATTTCATTTCAGATAAGCCGAGTATCCTTCTTCTTCGATATAGAAGTCTTCGGATGTGCCTACGATGTAGGCTCTCAGCTCGACTGCCTTGTCTTTGATGGTTTCATATTCTGCAGCGGGAAGAATATCCGAGAACACAAGGCTTTCGCCGGCTGCGATTTCGGTGGTGGAGAGCATCTGCATGAACAGTTTGTTTGCAGACCAGGTGTAAAGATTTTCGCCTTCGGCATCAAAAATCTTGAAGTCGTACTTCTGGCCGGAGGTATGCTCGATGGCAACGGTGTCGCCGGTGTTGTTGACGATTCTCAGGCTCATCTCAAGTCCGCCGTCCACTTCGCGTGCTGCAGCGGAAATCTCAACATTCTCCGTGAGATTTTTGATTACACCCACAAGACGGTTTACAACTACAACCGCCTCGGCGCGCAGTGCGCCGGCTTTGGGGGCGAACATATTGTTGCCGCGGCCCTGGATAAGACCGAGGATGACCGCTTTGACGATGTCGTTTTTGTACTCTTCGGCTATCTTATCGTCGTCGTCGAAGGGAGCGGGCATGATGAGGATCATGGCATAGTTGCCGCCCGTTACATAGTCGAGCGCCGCAATAGCCCAGTCGACCATTTCCTCGCGGGTGAGCGGTGCGTCGGGGTTGAAGTCTCCGCCGCGTTCGATAATTCCGGCGGTAACAAGGTCGTAAAGGTTAGATGCGCCGGCATCGTCGTTTTTAACGTCGTCAAAATATTCTGCGATGTCGGTAGCAGCAAAGTAGTTGATGTTGATGCCGACTGCGCGGTGGAGCAGTCGGGCAAACTCCATGCGGGTAATCTCTTTGCGGGGCTCGAACTTATTGCCTTCGCCAAAGATATCGGGATAACCGAACTTTTCGACCGCTTCGCGGTACCAGTCGGCATCGATGTCGTCGTAACTAAAGCTCTCTTTGGCTGAGATGGGTACGGCAAGCTCGGCATCGGCTGCGGCGGCGGGAATCGCGAGGGACGCAAATGCGATCAGGCAGAGTAGAAGCGATAAAAATTTCTTCATATTAACAGTCCTCCTGCGTATTTAGGGGGGTAAGTATTTTCGTAGTTTTGGGATCCCATCCGCAGGTATTTGACGTACACAGTTCTAATATGTTTCATGAAAGTCCAGAATATGATCAAAAATGGATTCAAATGCTGGTGAATGAACATATTGCGGGAGAACAGTGCTTGTCCGATGGAAGGTTATACTTATAAGCGGAGCAGAATGGCGATTATAATCAGACCTGTTTTTTTGCTGCGAGGACTATTATAAAAAAGTGTGGGGAACTTTTTTCAAAAAGCTCCCCATATTACTGAAATATTATATTGATTTCTCAAGTGCTGAAAATCTTCATCAGCAGGCGTTTGGTAAACTCCTCTTTGCGGGCGAAGTCCATGGCTTCTCCGTACAAAGCTTCAAGCCGGGCGTGAAGTTCTTTGTTTGCCTGAAGTTCGGCGTCGGCACCCGCGTAGAGCAGATCGCGGTAACGCTTTGTAAAGCGGATGCCGCTTTTATACTGCGACAGCGCCGAGTTGTCGATAAACCGCTCCATGTTGACGAGCTTATCGCCTTCACAGTAGCCGTGCTCGTCGTAGCAATACGGTACAAACGCCGCATCGGCGCCTTGCAGGTAAACGGCACGTTCACGCTTGCCTGAATAGGCATCGTACGACAGTTCGACCGTCTCGCCGCGTGCCAGCGCACCGTCGATTATATCGCGCAGGAAAAGGTATCCTATTCCTCGCTCGTCGCGCAGATAAAAGCGCTTTGAAGCGCGCTTTGCAAAGGTGTCAAGTATCACAACCCCGCCAGCGGCAAAGGCCTCGAGCGGCCTTATCACGATTTTGCCACATGAGCCGGTGTTTTTATTTTTGCAGCACGCCGTGATGATACGCCCCGCGGCTGCCGCCATTTTCTCGGTAAGTATCGCGCCGCTATATATGCGCTGCAGCTCGCTTTCGAGCTGCTCGGCGGCGTGCAGATACGCATAGGCACGCGTGTAATGGCTGTGCTTTTCGTTTATTATATGTTTAATCTCGGCGCCCGACTCGCGCAACTTTTCCGTTCGCCAAAAATCGCCGAGATTTACTATCTCATCGCATACGCCGGGATAATTTGTATCCCTTACGTGGGAAGGGGCACCATTTTCGCCGGATGCCCGAGTTTAGACCGCCAAAAGCTCGCAAAGTGTCGCACAGCTGCAAAATATACGTGGCGACAGCGGGCTATAGTCCAATGCGTACTCGCTGCTATTTCGGTGTAGATTAACAAATTATTAACATTATCCGCATTTCGAATATGCTATAATCTGTTTCAACAGCCAAACTATAATCGTAAAAAAACGCTCATATATCATACAAAACACCTGTCTTTGTTCCAAACTCGTGCAGCAGGGTGAAAAGTGAAAAAATAATATAAATGTATAGATACGAGGGATTGCTATGGTGGATTTTAAAGCCAAAGCGCGCGAGCTTGTCGCGCAGATGACACTTGCCGAAAAATGTTCACAGCTTCGATATGACGCTCCCGCTATAGAGCGACTGGGCATACCGGCATACAACTGGTGGAACGAGTGTCTGCACGGCGTCGCCCGTGCCGGCACCGCGACCGTTTTTCCGCAGGCGATAGCGCTTGCCGCAACTTGGAATCCCAAGCTTGTTAAAAAGGTCGCGACGGCAATCTCCGACGAGGCGCGGGCCAAATACAACGAAGCCCGCAAGTTCGGCGACACCCAACAGTATCAGGGTCTCACTATGTGGTCGCCAAACATTAACATCTTCCGCGACCCGCGCTGGGGGCGCGGCCATGAAACATACGGCGAAGACCCGCATCTGACAAGAAGGATCGCCCGCGCTTTTGTGGAGGGGCTTCAGGGCGACCATCCCGTATACCGCAAGGTAGACGCCACGCTAAAACACTATGCAGTGCACAGCGGGCCGGAGGCATTGCGCCACAGTTTCGATGCCGAGGTCTCGAAAAAAGACCTTTATGAAACCTATCTTGCGGCTTTTGAGTATGTCATAAAACATGCAAAGCCGGCGGCGGTCATGGGCGCATATAACAGGGTCAACGGCGAGCCGTGCTGTGCTTCGCCCACACTGCTCGGTGAAATACTGCGCAAGCAGTTCGGTTTCGAAGGCTATGTTGTGTCCGACTGCGGAGCTATTTGCGACATCAACCGCCACCATCGCGTCACGAAAACCGACGCCGAGAGCGCGGCGCTTGCACTTAACAACGGCTGCCAGCTCAACTGCGGCTCGGCATATCGCAGCCTGCTCGCTGCTGTGGCAGAAGGGCTGATAAGCGAAGATGTCATCACTCGCGCATGTGAAATGCTGTTTGAAACCCGCTTTAAACTGGGCATGTTCAGCGATGACTGCCCCTATGACAATATCAGCTATGACATCGTTGACTGCAAAGAGCACAAAAAGCTCAACCGCAAGGCTGCCCGCAGGTCGATGGTGCTGCTCAAAAACGACGGTATTCTGCCGCTGGACAACACAGAAGACCTCAAGATAGCCGTTATCGGTCCCAACGCCGACGAGCGCACAACTGCGCTTGCCAACTATAACGGCATACCGACCGAGATAATAACGCCGCTTGCCGGTATAAAGCGCGCCGCAAAAGGCAAAGTATACTATGCAATGGGCAGCCGCGCATGGAGGCGCGGTGACGAAACTCTGCTCAGAGAAGCCGTTATAGCGGCGCAAAAGAGCGACGTGGTGCTCTTGTTCCTCGGTCTGACGCCCGCTATGGAGGGCGAGGAAGGGGACGCCTCGCTTACGGGTGGGGACAAGCGCGACCTCGACCTGCCCGAAGTCCAGTGCGAACTGTTTGAGGCGGTTGTTTCCGTCGGCAAACCCGTCGTGCTTGTCAACATCAGCGGCAGCGCCGTTGACCTTTCGGCGGCAAAAGAGCGCTGTGCGGCGATTATGCAGGTCTTCTATCCCGGAGCGCAGGGCGGTGCGGCGCTTGCCGACCTGATATTCGGCAAATACAGCCCGTCGGGCAGACTTCCGGTCACTTTCTACCGCTCGGTGGACGAGCTTCCGCCGTTTGAAGATTACAATATGGAGGGGCGCACCTACAAATATTTCCGTGGCGAGCCGGTGTTCCCGTTCGGACACGGTCTGACCTACACGACTTTCGAATACAGCGGCCTGCGCGCGGAACAGTCGGACGACAATATAAGAGTATCGGTGAACATCAAAAACACCGGTGACTATAAGGCTACGGAGGTTGCGCAACTTTACTTCAAACTTGCAGAAGATGTACCGGGCGCGCCAAACAAGGTGCTTGTAGGATTTGCAAACGTAAAGCTCAAGCCCGGTTTTGCTTCCGAAGTCGTGTTTGAGTTGACGCGCGAGGATTTTGCGCTCGTAAACCAAGAGGGCGAGCGGGTAATTACGCCCGGCGATTACGAGCTTATCTGCGGTACGGAGCGCCTGCGCGTAGCGCTGAAATAAAACGCCACGACGGAGCCGCGCTGCCGTTTTGAAACCCCAACGTGCGGTGCGGTTCCGTCGAGTACGCCGACAGATATGTCCCGTATGATAATGCCGTCCAATGAATCGGGATCGGACGCGCAGTGATAGTATTCAATTGTATAGTTGCGGTTGCAGGCTTCGTTGGCTATATCACGCATCAACTTTGATTTGCCGGTTCCGGGCGCCCCTTTGATGATATAAAGCCTGTCAAGGTCTCTGAAGATGTAGTCGTAATAGCTTACGAAACCCGATGCCGTATTGCCGCCGCTGAAATAATGCTGGGCGGCGGGCGAGTTAGCTGCTGTCAATCGGCCATCACTCCCTGATATAGTTGTGGGATACCTTTCCATTATATGAAATCAAGGAATTTATGGTTAATTTAGAGCCAAAAAGGGTCAGCGATTCAAGAACTGAACAAATTCAGATTATAATGCCCGAGCATATAAACGGCTCGGGACGCCTTTTCGGCGGTCGACTTGTCGAGTGGATAGATATCGTCGCTGCGGTGACCGCGCGCCGTCACTCGGGACGCAATGTCACGACGCTGATAATCGACCACCTCGAGTTCACGCACCCGGCGTATGTCAACGATACGCTTGTGCTTATCGGTCAGGTCACATATACCGGCCGCACGTCGATGGAGGTGCGCGTGGACACATATATAGAGCGTCTTGACGGCGAAAAAACGCACATTAACCGCGCATATCTTGTTATGGTAGCGCTCGACGAGGACGACAAGCCCACGCCGGTACCGCCGCTTATTTGCGAAACCGAGGAAGAGTACAGAGAATTTATGGCTGCGAAAATTCGTCGCGACCAGCGTAAGGCAAGGACTGCAAATTAAGGCTTTGCGCTTTTGGCTTGCCGGCGAGTATTTGCGTGCCAGACACGCTTCCCATCGCGATTTTATGAATTTTGCGATTTACGGCTTGTTTATATTTGACATCACCGGCTGCTCATGGTATAATAATCCCGCAAAGGAGGAAGGGAAGCACCGTATAAAGCAATATGCATGACGAACTAACCGAAGTTGACATAAAAAAGATGCAGGAAGAGATAGATTATCTCATCAAAGAGGTAACGCCGCAGCTTCGAGTGGAACTCCAGCGAGCAAGAGATCTCGGCGACCTCAGCGAAAACGATGAGTATCGAACTCTCAAGCGCGAGCTGAACCGTACTTACAGCCGCATACGATACCTGCAGAACATGATTAAAACCGCCGTTGTCATCAAGGTAGAGTCTGAAGAGGACAAAATCGGCCTTTTCGATAGCGTGAAGCTTTACGACGAAGAGAGCGGCGAAGAAAAAACCGTGAGAATTGTCACCACGCTGCGCAGCGACCCGATTTCGGGCTTGATAAGCAAAGAATCGCCTTTCGGTCGCGCGCTGCTGGGCAAAAAAGTCGGTGACCGCGTGAAGATAGACGTAAGCGACAAGTACAGCTATTATGTCGTTGTGCGGGAAATCGAAAAGGGAACCGACGACGAGTCTCTTGAGATAAGAAGATATTAATATCCTGTATGCATAAATCGCCGCCCGACTTGCATAAAGTCGAGCGGCATGATTTTTGCGGCAACCACCATCCTGCCTGACGGCACTGACCGGGCAGGTTAAAATAAATTAACAGAGGGTGAAATTTATGCGCAGGCTCAAAACACTTGGCAGATACCTTTCATGGGACGACGGGTCGCCTTTCTTTTATCTGGCGGATACGGCATGGGAGCTGCTGCATGCGCTTAGCCGCGAGGAGATGGACTTTTATTTTGAGTGCAGGGCAAGGCAAGGATTTACAGCAGTGCAGTGCGTCGCGCTCGCGGAAAATGACGGGCTTCGCACGCCAAACTTTTATGGCAGGCTTCCGCTTAAGATTGGAGAAAACGGAATGCCCGACCCAGCCGCGCCCGACACAGACGGTGAGTATTGCTACTGGTCGCATGTCGACTATGCGGTCGATGTCGCCGCAAAGCACGATATTTTTATAGTTCTTTTACCGACATGGGGCGACAAGTTCAACCGGGCATGGGGCAAAGGGCCGGAGATTTTCGATGAGCAAAACGCCTTTGCCTATGGAAAATGGCTCGGTGAAAGATACAGTAAGCGCCCTAACATCATTTGGATGCTCGGCGGTGACCGCGCGCTCGAAAAACGCCACCGCGCCATAATAGATGCCATGGCGGCGGGTATAAAGAGCGCCGGCGACACGCATCTTATGACATTCCATCCCGTCGGCTGCCGCACTTCTGTTGATTTTGTCGGTGACGCCGACTACATAGACTTTCACACTGCGCAAACCTCTCACGGCATAGATCAATGCTATGCATCCGACCGGGTGATGCTCAAGATGGCGGCTGCAACCGCTAAACCTTACATGGACTCGGAGCCGCGCTATGAGGATCATCCAGCCTGCTTCAATACAAAAACCGGCTACTATTGGGACAGCTCGGACGTCAGGCAAAATGCATACTGGAACGTGCTTTCAGGCGCGTGTGGCCATACTTATGGCAACCACTGCATTTGGAGCATGACGCGCGAGCCGTCCGAATACTTCCCATACACATGGCGGGAAGCGCTCATACACGAAGGCGCCGAGCAAATGATTCATCTAAAGCGGCTCAGACTGTCGCGCGACTATTTCTCGCTGCAAACTATGCCCGGACTTGTCTGTGACAACTACGCCGGTATGGGCCACATGGTCGCTGCCGCGGGTGAAGGCTATGCTTATGTATACTCCCCGCTTGGCATACCCTTCACATTTGATCCGGCGCCGCTTAGGTGCTCCGGCCCGCTGCGCGCGAGCTGGTATAACCCCCGCACCGGTGAGGAGAAGATATTCGGAGTGCTTAACCCCCGCGAGAAAACCATGCTTGCGCCTCCTACCCAGGGCAAAGGTTGTGACTGGGTGCTTGTGGTTGAAGGCATATAGGCATAAACAATAAAACAGTGCTGTAGAATTTATATTGTTTTGCTGAAATTAACCATATACATACTTGACAATAAGTAGACATTGTGTTAATATTTACACAACGAAATTGGAAAGAGGGCGACTGAAATGGATGAAGAAAAAATCCTGTTTGACAAACATGAAATTGTTGTCACCGATACGAGCATCAGCCCGCCTATAAATCATAACTTGCCCGCATCAAAAATTACATCCATAAGGTTTTACAACGGGTTTATGCGCGGATTCCTCGGAATCAAGCGCGAATCACGTGTTATAGCGATTGAGGCGGTAGGCATATCAAAACCTATTGAGCTGTACGAACGCAAAGAAGTTGCGTTTGAAAAGTACATAAAGCTGCTCCGCGAATTTGCGGAAACCAACAACATAACATTGCATGACGAATTAGAGTCACAATCGTAAAAAGCAAAAATCCGTCCGGTCTGCGGACGGATTTTTTCGCTGCTGAAATGGGTTTTACTTCATGAAATATGTGTAATAGGCAACGACGGTTCGTAGCTTGCCGCCGTGTTCGATGTCGGGCGCGGTCAAAATCACGCCTTCAAGCGACATCAGCTCCGAGGCCTGCAGCTCGTCGGTTGCGGCGCGGAACAGCACTTTTCCGTCGGCAAAAACTATCAGCACGCCGTCTTTTACGATAAGCGCGCCGGAACGCCCGATTACAATTTCTTCGACAGAGTCGTCGCTGGCGCCGCCGGATTTTGGAAGGCGCTCCACAACGTATTTTATCGCTCGCCCGTCGAGTTTTTTTATAAGCTCGCGCCTGATAGCCTCGTCTTTTGCGCGCCGCCCGAAAAGTTTAGATAGCAGTTTCATTTAATTTTCTTACCGTTTAAATTAATAAATCATATAGTTCACTTTTGATATTAGCATACATGCCGTGTAATTTCAAGTTTCACCGGTGGACAAAATGAACAATATTTTAACCCAGCCAAAATGAAAGCTGAAGATATTTACAAACTTTATGAAATAAAACAAATATTACTTGACAGATAAAAGAGTTGTGTTATAGTATACAATGAATTGTCGTGGCAATATTGCGCAAAAAATTGTGCAGCAAAATACTTTAGCCTTTAAACGATCGGAGCTGATGCTGTGTTACCGCTTGATACACTAACGCCGGAGGCGTCCGCAGCGTTTGAAAACCACGGTGTGGATGTCAATACGCTGGATGTCGCGGTGGTGCTTGACCTTGATGAATCGGGCGACTACGGTGAATGCTGGATGGCGTACAGCAAAGAATCGAAAATGCTGTATGTAACAGCCGCTTCTTTCCGCGTTGACGGTAGGATATCCGGTTTTGACCCAAACGCGACCGCCAAATCGGAGTCAAAAAGAGCCTCGAAAGCAAAATCCATAGAGAAAAACTTCAGTTACTTTAAAGCATACGATACGCAAACCTTTTATGATATATATGTAGACAATTTTGTTAGCTCTAACCGGGTGCTTGCGCGGGTTGGAGACAACCTGCCGCAAAAAACATCTGAAAAGCCCGACAAACAAAATGAAAATCCTGATGAAAATGACCCGTCCAACACTCAAGACGAGTTTGATGTAAACACACTGACCACAGTGGTTGTGGCATTTTCCACAAACGCGCGCAAGCGAAAGCTTTTTGCTTTTTTGGATATTGTCAATCGCCTGCGTGTCGGAGAGGATGTCGGTAACGACGACCATATCTTTGACCAGTTCAACCTAAAATGCCCCAAGTGCAGGCGCGTTTATACAGACCAAAGCAGGAAAATTTGCGAAAACTGCCTCAACCGCAGCGCTGTAATCAAGCGGCTGCTCGGATATTTCAAAGGTTTCGAGCTTGAGCTTGTCACGGTGTTTTTCTGCATGATAATGACATCCGTCATAGCGCTTGTAAACCCGCTTATCTCCAACAAAATCCTGCTTGACCAGGTCATAAGCGAACCTGATATTATAAACGGCAGGCGGATAGGTACATTGCACAGCGAGATCTGGGTTTACATCATGGTAACCGTCGTGCTGAGCATATCACTGCTGTCGCTCGGAATAGGAATCCTGCAAAACCGCGCGAACGCCAGGATGTCGACGCGTGTTACGCTGAAAATGAAGCTGGACATATTTTCAGCCATGCAAAAGCTGTCGTTGTCCTTCTTCAACAATAACCAGACAGGCAGACTGATAACGCGCGTTAACTACGATGCAGACAGAGTGCACGGATTCTTTATAAATGCCGTTCCTGCACTGGTTATAAACAGCATAAACTTCATCGGTCTGACGATTTTCTTGTTTATTATAAACTGGAAACTGACGCTGATAGTCTTTATTCCGGTTCCGATTATAGTGATGATGTTCAAGTTCATGCTGCCCAAGCTGTGGCGCATGTATACAAAGCGGTGGAGACGCTCGTCATCACTTAATGCGGTGCTCGGCGACACGCTGAACGGCATCCGCGTTGTAAAGGCGTTTGCAAAAGAGTCGGAAGAGACCAACCGATTCTACGAATACAGCGAGAAATTGTCCGAGACCAACCTGCAGCTGAACATGGTATCGTTGACCATATTCCCGGTTATCGGACTTCTCATCGGTCTTTCGAGCCGTGCGATCTGGGGATACGGGGGTATGAACGTCATTAACCGGGTCATGACCTACGGTGACTTTGCAACCTATTTCAGCTACATAGGCATGATTTTCGGCCCGCTAAACTTCTTTACCTCTTTCACCGACCAGCTTACCGATACCATCAACTCCGCACAGCGCATGTTCGAGATACTCGATGCTGTGCCCGAGATTACCGACGCGCCCGACGCCGTCTATATAGACCGGTTTCGCGGCGATATCGAGTTCAAGCGAGTCAATTTCCACTATGCCGCAAACAGGCCTATACTCAAGGACGTATCATTTAAGATCAATTCCGGCGACCAGGTGGGGCTTGTAGGGCGCACCGGCGCGGGTAAATCGACAATTGCCAACCTGATAACCCGGCTTTACGATGTTGTCAGCGGCTCGATAGAAATAGACGGCATAAACATAAAACAGATCAAGGGCGAGTCGCTGAGAAAGAACATAGCCATCGTTTCTCAGGAAATATTCCTGTTCAGAGGAACAATAGCCGACAATATCCGCTATGCACGTCCCGACGCTTCGATGGATGATGTGGTAGCGGCCGCGAAGGCGGCAAACGCTCACGATTTCATCATGCGACTGCCCGACGGTTATGAGACTGTAGTCGGTACGGGAAGCCGCTCGCTTTCGGGTGGCGAACAGCAGCGTGTTTCGATTGCGCGCGCGCTGCTGCTCGATCCGACCATCCTCATACTGGACGAGGCGACCGCCTCCATGGATACCGAGACGGAGCGCCTGATACAGGACGCGCTTCAAAAGCTGATAAAAGGCAAGACAACCATAACCATCGCGCACCGCCTGTCAACGCTGAAGGACTGCAACTATCTCTTTGCCATTGAAAACGGCGAGATCGCTGAGCGCGGCACACATGCCGAGCTGATGGCCAAAAAGGGCATATACTACAGGCTTTACACGCTCCAGACAGAGGCAATGAAGAAAGTGCTGCAGGGCATGTAGCCTAAGCGCTCGCAAGCCGCGTTTTCGTATGCGGTACGGCAACATCAAAATATTATTTACGCAAATCCGGGGGGAAAAATCGATGGCTGACGATAAAAAGAAAAACACCGTCGCCGAAGAAAACAAAAAGACAAAGGCGGCGGAGACATCCAAAGCTGCCGGCGGCGGAGATAGCGCAGCCACTGCTACAAAAACAGAAGAAAAAAGCAAATCCGGCGACAATAAAAATACAGAGACAGACACTGAAAAGAAAGATATTCTCGACGAGATAGACGACGGAGACCTTATACTCCAGGACAGGCGCGAATCCGTTCCTCTTACGCCCGAAAACGCAATATTCACTCGGTCACAGGGCGGGCTTATATCGCTTACTCTCAAACACGATGACGGTAAAGAAGACGAGTTTTTCGAGCGCGTCATCGTATTGCGCGCATTTCCGATAACTAATCCGGAAGAGTTTATCTCGGTGCGCGAGCCTGATACCAAAGCGAAGGGCAAGGGTCAGGAAATAGGCATGATACGCAGGCTGTCCGATTTTGACGAGGAGACAGTGCGGCTTATAAGAGAAGAGCTGAACCGCAGGTACTTTTCGCCGGTTATCAAGAAGATATACTCGGTCAAGGAAAAGTTCGGTTACTCGTATTGGGAATCGGATACAACTGCAGGGCGCGTGACATTCATATTGAACAACCCATTTTCCAACATACGAGTGCTTGAGGACGGGCGTATCTTCATAAACGACATAGACGGTAACAGCTTTGAGATACCTGATCCTAAAAAGCTCGACCCCGCGAGCTACCGTAAAATCGAAATGTACTTATAATATGCGGCGGGAGAGATCTCAGACAGGAGCTGATAGCTTTTGAAATTATTGTACGAACTTCCCGACGCTGATAAAAAAGCGTATGATGCGGCGGTCGGGCCAGACGAAAAACTTTTATATTGCGTGCCGTTCAACATCTTGGACGACAAGTTTGTAGACGGCTATATGGCCTTTACAAACAAGAAAATATACAAGCTTGAAGGCGGACGTCTGCTCGAGGTATTCGACCTGAAGGACGCAACCGAATTTTGGACCGAAGTGATGTACGGCATTTGCGGGTTTTACGCCAAAATTGACGGAGCAACCCGGCTGCTGTGCAACTTCATATCCGGTCGCCATCTGCCTCGATATGCCGTTATAGTCAAGGCGATGGAGATTTTGGTCAAAAGGAAAATCGACGAGCCTATAACAGACGATACGCCCGAGCAGTTCTGCCAGGAATGTGGGCGCCCCTATGTTCGCAACACCACTATATGCCCATACTGCATGGATAAACTGGAGGTTTACAAAAAGCTCTGGGGCATGACAAAGGGCCTGCGGCTGATGATGTTCTTCCCGTTTATCGTGTCGGTGTTCAGCGTCATTTTCTCGTTTGTGGTGCCTTGGATTCAGGCAATAGCAATAGACCAATACATAAAACCCACAGGCGAGCATGCAACAGCGTTGACGGGCGACCGCATGACAGGGTTTATTGTCGTTATTGTTGCAATTGTATCGATTGACCTGTTTCAGCGTGCGCTCGGCGTGCTCCAGGCTCGGTTTTCGGCGATTGCGGGTAACAAGTTTACGCTTGTTCTGAAAACCCTGCTATACGAAAAGCTGCAGTCGCTGTCGCTTGCCTCCATTCAGCGCCGAACCACCGGCGACCTGATGGGAAGGGTCAACCATGACACCGCCCAGATGCAGAGCTTTATAACGGGCACGCTTCCTTCTCTGTTTATACAGGTTGCTTCGTTTATTGTGGCGCTTGTTGTGCTGCTGATTATCAACCCGCTAATCTGCGCGTTTGTATTCGTGCCGATACCGGTCACGGTATTTGCCATTAAAAAGGTTTGGGAAGTTGTTCAGCGGCGCAACGTCAAGGCGTGGATACTTAATACCCGCACAAGCTACCTGCTTCAGGATATTTTAAACGGTATCCGCGTTGTCAAGAGCTTTGGCATGGAAGAACGCGAAATTTCACGGTTCAAAGAAAGCAGCGTTATTTCATCCAGTCAAAACGAATCGAATGCCAAGCTGTTTGACACCATATTCCCGCTGCTTGGATTTTTGATTCAGTTTGGCAACTTCCTTATCGCCTATTATGGCAACCTATTGGTCTTCAAAGGCGAGATGGGCCTGGGTACACTTGCGCAGATCTCAAGCTATGCATCCATTATATACGGCCCGATGCTTTGGATAACTCATATACCGCGCAGCATCTCGGTTTTCCTGACATCGGCAAGCAAGGTTTTTGAGATACTTGAAGAGACACCCGAAGTCGCCGATATAGGACTGCCTATTGATATTCAAATCGAGGGCGAAATCAACGTTAAAGACGTCACGTTCGGCTATCAAAGCTACAATCCCGTCCTTGAGAATATCAATGTTAAAATTAATCCCGGCGAGATGATCGGTATTGTCGGTCACTCGGGTTCGGGCAAATCTACGTTTATCAACCTCGTTATGCGCCTGTACGATGTAAACGAGGGCGCCATTGAGATTGACGGCGTCAATATCAAGGACATCTCGCAAAGCGCCCTGCGTTCGCAGATAGGCGTGGTGCTTCAGGAAACCTTCCTGTTCTCGGGCACAATCCGTGAGAACATCGCTTACTCAAAACCCTATGCAACCGATGAAGAAATCATCGCGGCGGCGCGCACAGCAAATGCTCACGACTTTATTATGAACCTGCCGCAGGGATATAACACGATGGTGGGCGAAAAAGGCTACTCGCTGTCAGGCGGCGAGCGCCAGCGCATCGCAATAGCGCGAGCCATTATACATAACCCGCGCATACTGATACTGGACGAGGCTACGGCATCGCTTGATACCGAGACCGAGAAACTTATCCAGGACGCACTCAACAAGCTGGTGCGCAACCGCACGACACTTGCCATAGCACACCGACTGTCAACTCTGCGCAACGCAGACAAGCTGATGGTGCTCGACCGCGGCAAGCTGGTCGAGTTCGGCACACATGGCGAGCTGCTTGAACAGAAGGGAATATACTACAGGCTTGTTATGGCTCAGCGCAAGCTTGCACAAGGCTAAATATATTGGGAGACCGCACCGGACGGTCTCCCTTTTTTGCACATGCAATACAAAGCGTGCCGGCATATGCAAAGATCAGAAAAAGCCGGCTAAATGTGTTGTAAAGCGGCGAACCGCATGTGCACAACTCGCAAATGCGGCAAATGCAATAAAAAAAGCGCCTCCGAAAGGGAAGCGCTTTTTTATATCTCTTGGCAAGTCGCCGCTACTGCTTTATTTAAATCGGAGGCCTGCGGGTCGGACGCGGGCGCCGAGACTTTTGCTCCGGTGAAGGGTCGCGCGGCTCAGCTTTGGAAGCTGTGCGGCGTATCTGATCGGTTTGTGATGCACTGTCCGGTTGCTTGGGACGCGGTGCCGGCGCTCTCTGCCGGTCCGGCTCCACCCGCGGGATAGTGCCGGTAGGCCGCCTTGGCGGCTGATCGGCAGATTGGGTGCCCGGTCTGGCAGCAGTCTGGGAGGGTGGCGGCAGCCTGCCTGGAGGCAGTGCCGCAAGCTGCTGTTGACGGCGGCGAGTCTGATCTTTAAGCTGCGCACGCTGTTTTTGCCGGCGCAGTCGCATGCGATAGCGTATCTGGTTGCGTATGACAAGCCCGATGAAAGCTACCACCGCTGCTATGACAACAATGAGTATAATCCAAAGCACAGTGGAGAGAACATTTATGCCCGTTGTTGAATGGAGCGTCACACTTTGAACCGACAGTGCAATGTCGCCTTCATGGAGCTTGTTGTCGATGGGTTTTATCCATATTTTGAGCGTCTCCACAGCCGGAACAACGGCAGCGTAGTCGGTCAGCTTGAATGTAATTTCGCTCCACTCGCCCGCCTTGATTTGCGAAACACCCTCATAGACGACAAGTCTTCCGGTTTGCGGGGTTCTGCCGAGCAACCTGAGCATGATGCTTGCCGATGCAATATCCTCCGGCAGCTCGCTTTTGACGCGCAGTGTTATATATCCGGTCTTGGAAATATCGAGCGGCTCGTCAAAGCGTTTCGATATGCCCATGTATTCAAACGGCGAGCTTGCAGTCAGTTTGGAAAACAGCACTGAAGTGCCTCTTGCGCCGGATAAAGTTTCGCTGTCCGTTGCTTTCTTTACGCTTGTGTCGGTGCGCAACTCAATATATGCGGCATTGTCGGAGGGATAAAAACCATAAAGCTCTCCGCTCGAAAAATCAAAAAGGGCCGCCTCTTTGTATTTACTTTCAATATCCGAGCTGAGGTGGGAGATGGCCTCATGTACGCTGCGTGTAACGGCTTTGTTTATATCAAAACCGGGGATTAAATCGCTCCAGGAGTCCGCACCGATGAGCTTGAGTGCAAATGCGGTTTTTTCAAGCGACTGTTCTTTGCTTCCATAACGCTCGGTATCGATGTATTTGAAAACGTCGTATATGCTTTTTGTTTGAGCCGGCACAAGGTTTTCACCCTCGGCCGAAGCCCATAGACCGAGCAGCAGCCCCGACTCGTCGGCGCTGTCCACATGCCTGTGCCAAATCAGCGCCTCAATGTCGTCATTTGAAGCGGCAGTATAGTAAGCATAGGCGAACGCTGCGGCCTGAAGTGCCTCACCCGATGTGACCGCCTCGCCGCTCACGCCGAAACTGCCTAAGAGTATACGCCTTTTTGCGCCTTCATAAAGGAAATTCTCCTGACCCATGAAGTTGCATATCACGTCTATATTGTTCATCGTGATAAATGGCGTATCATAGCTGCCAAGCGTGTTGGGGTCTGTCCAGTATGCGGTGTTTGCCGGGTCGGAGGGGTACGGATTTATGGAAAGGTTCCACGGGAAATTGCCTGAAACCGAAATTACCTGATTAAGCCGCTCCAGAAAAAGACGGGCGGGGTAATCGAGCTGCTCATCGCCGGCAAAATTAAGCTCGGTGGAGGCTGCGTTGAAATTGTTTCCCACCGACACATAGACGCGCCCGTTTGAGTAAACCGAGCGCAGCATCGCATGAGCAATACGCAGCGCTTTGGCATACGAATCCGTATAATCGGCAAGCGGGGCCGGGCCCATGTAATTGTAGTTGCGGTTTGAGTTGGCTTCATAGCCGATAATCCAGCCGCCGGCAAAGCCGTATTCGCCCGACGGGTCGGTGTACCGGGTCGCAAGGAAGTTAAGCAAGGCGGCGTAATACAGCACCGATTCGGCGTTTTCGGTGTTGATAGCGCATAGACGGGCGTCGGTGCCGTCAAGCGCTTCGGGATAATAAAGCACATTCAGCTTTTCGGGGGTTGAGGCACTCGGTGCACCGAGAATAATGTTGAGATATACAATCGTACCCGAATCCGTGAGCACTTTAATGCGATAGTCAAGCGAATCAAGTCTGGCGCGGGAAACGTAATATGTCTTACCGTCGAAAATAAATGAAACCGAATCGGGCGAGCTTTCTCCAAGCAGCAGCGAGTCCACCGAAACATTTATCACCGCATAGGAGGTACCAAGCAGTTGCGCATCCGACAAAAGCTGCACTTCAAGGCCTTTTTTCGACGCTGCAACGGGAAAAGCGTAGTCATGCGGGGCAACTGCCTCCGGATTTGAAATATAATACGCGTCGGTTAGTGCCGAAAATACGCCGTCTGCACTCATAGAGGCAAGTACATATCTTGAAAGCAGCCGCGCTTTGTCTGAGGTATCGAACGGCAGACTGAAGGTCGGCTCCGGTGTAACTTTGGTTTCGGCGATGGGCGAAAGCGACGTCAAATCCTTTTCACTCTGCTCGGGCATCAGCTCGAAAAGGTAAACGCTTTTACCGCGGTTATCTCTCACATAAGCGTCGGACAGCGTGGCAAAAACATTTATTGCATCCAGGTTTTTATTTATAACAACGGAGGTTATGGCATTGCCCTGCACAGACGCAGCATATACCGACATTGGTAAGGCTGCGCACAAGAGTATAAGAATTGCAGAGACAAATGTGGCTCGCTTTACGGTTGTCATGACAGGCCTCCGGTTTAATCAAATACGGTTAAAATTAACGACATTTGTTACTGCACCGTCCGTTCATACCGAACGCGCGCGAATCTGCAAACAAATTCGCGCGCGATTCATCGGTAGATATTTTACAGAGCGGCTTTCACAATTTCTGCAAACTCGGCTGCCGAAAGAGAGGCTCCGCCAACAAGTCCGCCGTCAACATTGGGTTTTGCGAGCAGCTCGGCGGCATTGCTTGCCTTCATTGAGCCGCCGTACTGGATAGTGACGGCTTCGGCCGTCTCAATGTCGTGGAGATTTGTGATAATTTGGCGGATGTATGCGCATACCTCTTCAGCTTGGTTGGCTGTGGCGGTGCGGCCGGTGCCGATTGCCCAAACAGGCTCATAAGCAATGATTGTTCTTTTTACCTGTTCGGCGGTAAAGCCGGCAAGCGCGAGTTTGGTCTGACGCGCCACCACTTCCTCGGTTATGCCGGCGTCGCGCTCTGAAAGCAGCTCGCCGACACAAATGATGGGGGTCAGCCCCGTCTCGAGAGCGGCTTTTGCCCGCAAATTTACCGTTTCGTCGGTTTCGCCGAAATACTGGCGGCGCTCGCTGTGCCCGACAACGACGTGAGTAACGCCGCACTCAGCAAGCATCGGAGCGGAAATCTCGCCGGTATATGCGCCGCATTTTTCAAAATGTACGTTTTGTGCGCCGACTTTTATCGGTGTACCCGAAAGCACCTGCGATACGGCAAATATGTCGACGAAAGGAACGCATACCACAACCTCGACAGAGCCGGCGGTATCGGTGCAGGACAGCGCTTCCGCAAGCTCACATGCGAGTTTGCGCGCCTCTGTGGGCGTCATGTTCATTTTCCAGTTGCCCGCAATGACGGTTTTACGTTTAGATTTATCCATTTTTATTCTTTGTCGGCCAGGCATGCAATGCCGGGCAGCTCCTTGCCTTCAAGGAATTCCAGCGACGCGCCGCCGCCGGTGGAGATATGAGTCATCTTATCGGCAAAACCAAGTTTTTCGACTGCTGCTGCGCTGTCGCCGCCGCCGATGATTGTGATCGCGCCCGAGGAGGCGACTGCGGCTGCAATTGCGCGTGTACCCGAAGCGAAGTTTTTCCACTCGGAAACGCCCATCGGGCCGTTCCAGACTATTGTGCCGGCACCGATAAGGGTCTTTGCAAAAAGCTCCTGAGTCTTTTCGCCGATGTCCAGACCCATCCAGCCGTCGGGTATAGAATCGGAGTAGATGCGCATGAATACAGTGTCTTCTTTGTACTCGCGACCGATAATATTGTCGACGGGCAGAAGCAGGTTGACGCCCTTTGCGCGCGCCTTTTCCATGATTTCCTGAGCAAGTCCCAGCTTGTCCTTTTCGCAGATGGACGAGCCGATGGGGTTGCCCATGGCGTTGATGAATGTATAAGCCATACCGCCGCCGATTATAAGCGTGTCTACCTTGTCAAGCAGGTTTTCTATAACGCCTATTTTGTCGGAGACCTTCGCACCGCCGAGGATGGCGACAAAGGGGCGTTTGGGATTGGCGAGAGCGTCGCCCATTATCGAAATTTCTTTCTGGATAAGATAGCCGCACACGGCGGGCAGATAAGCGGCAACACCCGCGGTGGAGCTGTGCGCGCGGTGCGCCGTTCCAAACGCGTCGTTTACAAAGATGTCGGCATGTGAAGCGAGCGCTTTTGAAAACTCGGGATCGTTTTTCTCCTCTTCCTTGTGGAAACGGACGTTCTCGAGCAGCATTATGTCGCCGTCGTTGAGCGCGGCGACCTTTGCGCGTGCATCTTCACCGATAACGTCGGCTGCAAGCGGAATCTCACGGCCGAGCAGCTCTGAAAGGCGCTTTGCAACGGGAGCGAGCGAATACTCGGGGTTAAACTCTCCCTTCGGGCGTCCGAAGTGCGAGCACAAAATTACCTTCGCGCCATGTTCGGACAGGTACTTGATAGTGGGAAGCGCCTCTACTATACGTTTATCGTCGGTTATTGTGCCGTTTTCAATCGGCACGTTGAAATCGCAGCGTGCGAGCACACGCTTGCCTCTTACATCGATATCTTCGATGGTCTTCTTGTTATACATCGACATATAAAGAAATCCACCTCATGACAGTATTACTAGCTTATATTAGCATATACACCCACAATTATCAACACAAATTTGTTAAATATTCATTTTTAGTCAAAATTACAATAAGTTCGATAAAATGCGATCTTCGGTGCGCACGGGGACAAAACATTTATAAACAATCTTTACATTGAAATTGATGGCTGGATTTGGTATAATCAAAACCGCGAGCGGGGCGATCGACCGTCCGCAAATCCTGGTCTGGAAGGAGGGTGATGATGCTATGATTATCACTGTGAGGGTGATTTCGGCGTAGCTTTCTGTCGGCCGGCCTGACGCAGCCTTGCAAAGGCTTGGCCAGGATCAGGGTTTTCACATGACCTTGACTTTCCGGGGTAGCGGTGAGACACCGCGCCTTGCACAGAAAATCTATGCCGCGCGTCCGTGCGCCGCGGCTGTGTCGAGATCAGCGCCGTGGACAGCGATAAAGGCTGCCGCTTGCGCGTTTCGATGCGGCTGCTGTGCAGGGACGTTTTGACGTATGATTTTTTAAGGGCCGGCGTTCGGTGTGGCGGCATCGGTTGTGCCGCAAAAACCGGCGCGGCATTGCGCAAAAACGGAAAGGAACAGATATATGGCTTACAAAAACGCTCGGGACGTGTTGCCCGAGGCGCTTCTGGCACAAGTTCAGCGCTACTGCTCGGGTGAGCTGCTTTATGTCCCCGCCAAGACCGATTCAAAAATTGTTTGGGGAGGGCGCAGCGGAGCACGAAAACACTATGCGGAGCGCAACGCAAAAATCCGCAGGCTCTACTCGGAGCAGTATTCGGCAGAGGCGCTTGCGGATATGTTCTACCTTTCGGTGGACAGCATCAAGAAAATCGTGCGCGGCAGCTCGGTATGAGCGCGCAGCCGCGCTTGCCCGCAGAAGAAAATATAGTTGCAAATTCTCCGGCGGTATTTTGCACCGCCGGATTTTTATACCACAGCGATTGCTTGACAATAGCTGCTATTTAGCGTATAATTTATATTTTAGAAGGCAACAATCCCGTGTGAAAAATTTATTGGAGATTGCGTTAAATTTTGAAATTTTTGAAAACCGCTGCCGCGATATGTCTTTGCCTGATTGCGTCGGCGCTTATTTTTTCATGCAGTTTGTCGGGCGATATGCCTGCCGAAACTTCCGGCTACAGCTACCGGTCAGAGCAGCCATCGCATGCGGAGACAGGGGCAGAGCCGGTGCCGCAGCCTGAAACAGAGCCTCAAACCCAGCCGCAGCCCGCACCCTCAACAGAGGAGCCTCCCGAAACAGACGGGATAGCCGCGCTGATAGGCACTATGACCCTTGAGGAAAAAGTCGGCCAGATGTTTTTGGTAGCCTGTGACGCCGAGCGTGCCGCAGCCGATGTTGCGGAGTATCACCTCGGCGGGCTGGTGCTGTTTGCGCCCGATTTTGCAGACCGCACCCCGCAGGAGGCGGCGGATGCCATTGCCTCGTATCAGGCGGCGGCGAAAATCCCGCTGCTTATAGCGGTCGACGAGGAAGGCGGCACCGTGGTGAGGGTCAGTAAATTCGCGCAGTATCGCGCGCAGCCGTTTAAATCGCCTGCCGAGCTGTACCGCGAGGGAGGTCTCAAGGCCCTTTTAGCCGATGTCGATGAAAAAACACAACTTTTACGCTCGCTCGGCATCAACTGCAATCTTGCGCCGGTTTGCGACGTGTCGCTTGACCCCGAAAGCTACATCTATCCGCGCACGCTGGGGCTGGACGCCCGCACGACCGCCGAGCTCATTTCATCTGTGACTTTGCGATATGTCGAGCTTGGCATGGGCTGTGTGCTCAAGCATTTCCCGGGCTACGGAGGCAACACAGATACACACAAGGGTATGTCGGTCGACAGTCGCGATTTCGCCGAGTTTGAGCAGGGAGACCTGTTACCGTTTATTGCCGGCATCCATGCGGGCGCGGGCGCAGTTATGGTCTCGCACAACATTGTGACTTGCATCGATCCCGACTACCCGTCGTCGCTGTCGGCAAGTGTCCACAGTCTTTTGAGGGACGCACTTGGCTTTGAGGGCGTAATTGTTACCGACGCGCTCGACATGGGCGCGATAAAAGAGTTTTCCGAAAGCAAAGGTGGCAGCGCAGCAGTGCTTGCGATACTCGCCGGCACCGATATGGTTTGCATCAGCGATTTCAAGCAAGCCTATGATGACGTTATGGAAGCGGTCAAAGACGGCTTGATACCCGAGTCGCGTATAGACGCGTCGGTGGAGAGGGTGCTGCGCTGGAAAGAGGCGCTTGGGATACTGAGCTGAAGTTGCGCTGACAACAGCGGATTTGCCATCCGCTGATTAGGGAGGGGTTTGCTGTGAGGCGGATTGCACTTGTGTTTATGCTTTTTGTTTCGGTAGCGGCGATTGCCTGTTCGTCGCGCCATATAGCAGACCTTGGAGCGCTTGTTGCCGATGCGGACTTTTCCGATGATGCAATCGTGCTACCCGAAATAAAGCTGGAATCCGCCGACGCCGAAAAGGTAAACGCAGAGCTATATAGACTCTGCAAGTCGTGGCAGGACTGGAGAGCCGACGGAATAAAAATTACCTCATCGTACTCGTCAGCTTTGAGAGATGGGATTTTATCCGTTTTGGTCACCGAGGTTTTCGATGACGGCGTTTTCGCCGATAGCAGATACTACTCCTATATGTTCGATGTGGAAAGCGGACGGCTGTTGGAATATGATGAATTCCTCGAGCTTTACGGCATATCGGACGACGAGGCCGAGTTTTATGTAAAACAATCCATTGCACAGCTTGCACTCGAGTGGACAGACGAGGATTTCATGCCGTATCAAACCCTGCGCGGTGCACTATCCCAGACTTTGAGAAATTATACCGACTCCACCGAAACCGGTATTATAACATATTATTTTGACGAAGCTGGCACGCCGTATATAACATTAATGGTTGTGACCCCGGACGGTTCGTTTGAGCGGGCAGTTGCGCTTGTCCCGTCGCCTGTTGTCGCACCGCTGCTGCGCGGGGAATGGATACTCGATGCCGGTGACAAGGTGCACACCCTTAACTTTGAGGATGGCGGGCAGCTTAACATTACCGTAACCGACGCACGCGGTGTAGCGGTCGACGCTTTTACAGTGAGTTTTACCGCAGAGCCGGACGGCACCGAACTTTTGCTGCACTGCACCGCGGGTGAGCAGGCGTTTGACGTGCGTTTGACGGGCACTTTTGTATTTCAGTTTATCGCACTGCCGGACGAGAGTGCACCGATTGCCCCGGGCGAGTACACATACAAGGAGCCGGAGCTGGAGTTCGATTTTTATGAAATGTACTAATATAGATTTTTAGATATTGGCGCAGCTGAAAACATTTTTGCTGCGCAAGGCTCAAAATATCGGCAAATCACAAAGACAGGAGTGATTGTATTGGCTATGGGAGAAAAAAACGGAGCCGTCCGAACGGGCGGTATTTCTGTTGAAACACAGCATATCTTTCCTATTATAAAGAAGTGGCTTTATTCCAACAAAGAGATATTTTTGCGTGAACTGGTGTCCAACGCCTGCGACGCGGTTACAAAACTGAAAAGGCTTATATCCCTCGGCCATGTGCGGGACATCGATGACAAATTCCGCATCGACGTCACGCTCGACAAAGACGCGCGCACAATAGCGGTATCGGACAACGGCATCGGCATGACGGCCGAGGAGCTTGATAAATACATTTGTCAAATAGCGCTTTCGGGCGCGCTCGATTTTATATCGAAATATGAGGGCAAAGAGGGCAAGGACGGCGAAAATGCCTCCGGTATCATCGGTCATTTCGGTCTCGGTTTCTACTCGGCATTCATGGTTGCCGACACCGTGGAGATAATCACAAAATCATATACCGATGCGCCGGCGGTGCGTTGGGAGTGCAGCTCCGAGGGTGAGTATAAAGTGTTCCCCTCCGACCGCACCGAGCGTGGAACTACCGTCATTTTGCATATCACCGAGGAGGAAAGCGAGTTCCTCTCGGAATTTAAACTGCGCGATATACTTGATAAATACTGCGCTTTCATGCCCGTCGAGATTTATTTTACCGACGAGTCTAAAAAGGAAGAAAGCAAAGATAAAAAAGACGACGAAGATAAAGAAAAAGAGCCTCCAAAGCCAATCAACGACACACATCCGCTGTGGCTGAAAAACCCCTCCGAATGCACCGAGGAGGAGTACAAGGAGTTTTACCGCAAGGTATTCAGGGATTTCCGCGAGCCTCTGTTTTATATACACATTAACGCCGATTATCCGCTCAACTTCCGCGGCATAATATTTATCCCGCGCATCAGGACCGAGTACGAAAACCTTGAGGGGCAGATCAAACTCTTCTACAATCAGGTTTTCGTCGCCGACAACATTAAAGAGGTTATACCCGAATATATGCTGATGCTGCGCGGCGTTATCGACTGCCCCGATCTGCCGCTTAACGTGTCACGCAGCTATCTGCAAAATGACGCTTATGTCAAAAAAATATCGTCCCACATCGTAAAGAAGGTCGCGGACAAGCTGAATTCGCTGTATAACACCGAGCGCGAGAAATATGAAAGCCTTTGGAACGACATAAAGGTATTCGTCCAGTATGCATGCATACGCGACACCAAGTTTCTTGAGCGCGTCAAAGGCTGCCTGCTTTTGCCGCTGACCGACGACACATATAAAAGCATATCCGAGTACCTCGAGGGCGCAAAAGAAAAGCACCCGAACACCGTTTATTACGCAACCAACAAGATTGACCAGGCACAGTATATTTCGCTCTACAATGCCGAGGGTATATCCGTCGCGCTGTTTGACAAGGTGCTTGATACAAGCTATATTCAGACGCTCGAGGGCGAAAAGTGGGATGACTGCGACATTAAATTCGTGCGAGTTGATGCCGATGTGGCAAAAGCGCTTACCGGCGACGGGGAGGAGTATAAATCCGAAGTGCTTGAGAAGCTGTTTAAAAAAGTCAGCGGCAGCGAGAATCTGACGGTTAAATTTGAGATTCTCAAGTCAGATGTACCGGCGATAATCAATCTTTCGGAACAGTCCCGCCGTTTCAGCGATATGATGAAGTTTTACAGCATGTCCAGCGGCGAGAAATTCGACGGGCTTGACGAAGATATAACTTTGGTACTCAACTCCGCAAGCCCTGTTGTGCGCAAGCTTGGCGAGCGCGCCGACGATGCCGGCGAGAGTTTCTCCGAAGAGCTTGAGGCTGCCGCCAAACGGATTTACATGCTCGCGCTGATGGCACAGCGTCGCCTGACCCCGGACGAGCTGCGCGATTTCCTTGCCGACAGCTATCGGCAACTCGAAAAATCACTCTCATGACACATGACAGGCTGAGCGTTATTGCGGAAAACCTGTCGGCGCTGTCCTCCGAGGCGTCATCGGTTATAGAGCGCAGGATTGCCCATATATACGGGCTTGCGCGCGCTTTCGCCGGCGGCGTGCTGTCCGACGCATTGAGAAGCGAGTATGCAAAGCTGCTTGAGATAATCGAGCGCCCGGAGCAAAATTCGCCTGTGCCGGAGCATTTTGTCAGGCTAAGCTCGCGCGCCGACAGGATTGCGCTTTGCGGCTTTATATACGAGAACTTGGGCGGCCAGCCTGCGCCTCCGTCAGCCGAAAAGCTGCTCGGCTGCACACAGCCCGAAGGCGAAGGTGATATGCCAAACCGCATTTGCTATTTGCATAACTACTTCTCCGATAAGGCATATAATGTATTTGCCGAGGCGCTCGAAAATCCGACGGTCACTTATGCCACCGATTTTACGGGTGTATGCGAGGACGTCTACTACGGGCGCGCAAAGTATTGTATTTTACCGGTCGAAAGCTCTGCCGACGGGATGCTGTCTGGTTTCAGGACGCTTGTTGGCAAGTATGAGCTCAACTACTCGCTTACATGCGACATTCATACCCAGGACGGAGAGGATTTCACCCGCTTTGCGCTGCTACACCGCGGTATAGTGCCTCCGCCGGGCGCCGCATCCGGCGAGCGCGTGTTTGAGTTTTCGGCGAGCTTTGACGATGGCGGCGCAACGCTTGGCGACGTTATTGATGCGGCAGAGGCATACGGACTTAAGCTGCGGCATGTGAGCCTTCTGCCCGCATCATACAGCGGACGCAGCGGGATGTACGATTTAGCCTTCAGCTATGAAGAAAAGGGGTTGCCCGAGTTTATAGTGTTTCTTTCGCTTGAAGTTCCCCAATTTGAGGCGCTTGGTCTGTATACCCATCTCGGAGGCAGCGATTGATTGCCTGTTAAACAAAACTGCTCCCACGCAGCTACTTGGCTGCTGTGGGAGCTTATTTTTTGTTTGGGGGTCGGGATGCTTTTATCGCTCACAACTTAATGCCACCGCAATATAATGTAATAGCGGAATATATCCGCCGTAAAAATATCCGGGCTAAGTCCGGAATGATCCGGTAATTAAAAGATAGGGTGGTTCACATAATGAGTCATTATCACAAAGGTTGTTCTTGCTGCTGCAGAGGCGTCGGCGGAGCTGTTGATCGTTATGATAGAGACGGAGTTGGCGGCGCGTACGATCGCTGTAAGGGCGGCGTAGGCGGTACGTCAGTTGGAGGTTGCAGAGACGTAGGTGGAGCATACTCCAGAGACTGTGGTTGCGACTACGGTTATGTTGGCGGCGCATATCGTAACCGCAGGAAATGCTGCATCTGCTTTTTGGTCGAACCCATCACCAACACCTTGAGATGCCTCTTCAGCTGCAACAGACGCTGCAACTATTAACATCGTAATGTAAAAATTCAGGCGGCCGGAATATAGTCCAGCCGCCTTTTTAGTTTGCTGCATTGGCACAGCTTGTGATTAAGTTATGCGGTCAAGCATCGCGGAAAGCTCATTGACGTTCAGTGCCGTAGAATTCGTCTTTTCGGCACGACTAAAAGGGAAAAGACGCCGTTTCCTTCTCCTATTTTGAAGCTTGCGCGCTTTCGTCAAGCATGGCTGCAAGATGCGGAAACATCGCGACGCTGCGACGCAAAATGCCCTGCATGTAAGCGATTGCCACGCCGTAATTTGTTATTGGCACATTCTGGTCGCCCGCGCATTTCATGCGATAGCGCACCTCGCGCTCGTTGAGCATGCAGCCCCCGCAGTGGAGGATAAGGGCAAACTTTGACAGGTCGTCGGGGAAATCGCCGCCGGAGGTAAACTCGAAATGAAGCTCCCGGCCGGTGTAGTTTCGCAGCCAGCGCGGCAGTTTGACGGTGCCGATATCGTCGCACTGGCGATGATGGGTACAGCCCTCGCAAATAAGTACAGTATCTCCGTCGCGCAGCCGGTCAATCGCGGCCGCACCGCGCACCGCCTCGTCAAGCAGCCCTTTATAGCGGGCGAAAAGTATCGAAAACGAGGTCAGCGGCACGTCGGGCGGAGTGTCTGCTGCGGCTTTGTCGAACACCTGGCTGTCGGTAACGACGAGTTTTGGCTTGCGATTCAGCGTCTCGAGCGTTTCGCGAAGCTGAATCTCTTTGGTCACAACCGCAATGGCGTCCGAATCGAGTATGTCGCGGATTGTTTGCTGCTGAGGCAGTATAAGCCGCCCTTTGGGGGCGGATTTGTCAATTGGCGTGACAAGCACGACGATGTCGGACGGTGAAATCAGGTCGCCGACAATGCGCTGTTTCGCGGCGCCGGTATCGGCAATCGCGGCAATCCGCTCTTTAAGCTCATTTATCCCGATGTTCGCTGCAGTGCTGATGTAAATTTCATCGCGTGAGGGTTGCGGAATGTTATCCAGCAGCTCGCATTTATTGTATGCTATGATGTACGGGATGTTTTTTTCGCGTATGAGGTTTACAAGCTCGTCGTCTTCGCTGCTGCGCCCTTCGGTGGCGTCAACGACAATCACCGCGACGTCGGTTTTGTTTAGCACCTGACGTGCCTTTTTAACGCGCAGCGAGCCAAGCTGCCCTTCGTCGTCGATGCCCGGCGTGTCTATGATCATAACAGGGCCAAGCGGCAGAAGCTCCATTGCCTTATAGACAGGGTCGGTGGTAGTGCCCTTGATGTCGGAGACGACCGCCAGCTCCTGTCCCGTAATTGCGTTTATAACGCTGGATTTGCCTGCATTTCGGCGCCCGAAAATGCCGATATGCAGCCGGTCTGCGGTCGGGGTATTGTTAAGTCCCATGTGTTAACCTCATTTATTGGTTGGAATTGGAGGCCCCGGGCATTAACTCCCAAAACCTCCCTGCAGTACAGTGCAAAAAAGCAAAATCAGAACCTGAAGTCGCGTGCACCCGCGTCGATGCCGGAAAGGTTGCGCTCGACAATCTCCCTTACTTTGGGATTGGGGATATTGTCAAGCTCGGCTAAAATCATTTTCATGCCTATCTCGCGAGTCTCGGGCGAAGCGTAATCGTCAAGATACTCGCGCAGGGTCATCAGCGCGTTGGGATGGCAGCAGTTTTGGATTTGACCGCTCTTGCACAGGCTCATGAAGCGGTCACCGGTACGCCCTTCGCGATAACAGGCGGTGCAAAAGCTCGGTATATAGCCAAGCTCCATAAGCCAGCGCACCACCTCGTCGAGTGTGCGCCTGTCGCTGACTTCAAACTGCTCGGAATTTTCGTCCTCGGGTTCTGGTTCGCAATAGCCTCCCACGCTGGTGCGCGAACCGCCCGAAATCTGGGACACGCCGAGCCCGAGAACGCGCTCGCGGCACTCTTTGCTCTCGCGCGTGGAGACGATCATGCCGGTATAGGGCACTGCGATGCGGATGCAGGCAACAATTTTGGCGAATATATCGTCGTCTATTCCGTTGTCGAACGCAGACGGGTCGATGTCGTCGGCGCGGCGGATGCGCGGCACGCTTATTGTGTGGGGCCCGACGCCGTATACAGCTTCAAGATGCTCGGCATGCATTAAAAGTCCCGCAAATTCATAGCGGTAGTTTTCAAGCCCGAACAGCACGCCCAGGCCCACGTCGTCGATTCCGCCCTGCATGGCGCGGTCCATTGCCTCTGTGTGATAGGCATAGTTGTGTTTTGGCCCGGTCGGATGCAGCTTTTCATAGCTTTCCTTGTGGTAGGTCTCCTGGAACAGCACATAAGTGCCTATCCCGGCATCTTTCAGCTTTCTGTAATTTTCGACGGTGGTCGCCGCTATGTTTACATTAACGCGGCGAATAGCGCCGTTTTTATGCTTTATAGAGTAGATGGTATTGATGGATTCAAGTATGTATTCGATGGGGTTGTTGACCGGGTCTTCGCCCGATTCGATAGCCAGCCGCTTGTGCCCCATGTCCTGTAGTGCAATAACCTCGCGCGCAATTTCCTCCTGCGTCAGCTTTTTGCGCGCTATATTTTTATTTTTGTAATGATATGGGCAGTAAACACAGCCGTTGACGCAGTAGTTTGAAAGATACAGCGGCGCGAATATTACTATGCGGTTGCCGTAAAAGTCATTTTTGATTTGCCTTGCAAGCGCATATATTTCTTCGTTGCGGTCCTCGAGTTCGCAGTCGAGCAAAACCGCCGCTTCGCGGTGGGAAAGCCCTTTGCGCTCTTTGGCTTTTTCGATTATATGGTCGATAAGCTCGGCGTTGCGCTTGTTTTTCTCGGCATAGTCAAGTGTTGCGAGTATCTCCTCGTGTGAAATAAATTCTTCTGCTCGGGTCGATTTGGGATTATACATAGCAATGCTTCCTTTCTTCTGGGTCAGCGTATGTGCGCTTACCCGTCAGCTAAAATATAAATGTGTTTGAGTGGGAAGGTATCCACGGAAATTATATAGCTTGTCGCCGGTCGCGTGATTGTGCGCCGTAAAATTACTTTTCGCGCCAGTCGCCGCGGGAAACGACAATTTTATATCCGACGCTTTCAACGCGGCGCTCAAGGCACCGGCGGCACTCGGCGGCTTCGTCGCCGGTACAGATTTTGTTGTCATACAAAAGGTATTTGCTGCGCACTTCGGTGGGTGAAAGATTGGGCATGACGACATTTGCGCCGGCAAGCAGTCCAAGCTCCCGTCCGCGCGGATGGATAGTGCCCAGCGCCGTTGTCGCGGGGAGCAGCACGTCTGGCAGCATGAGCCTGACAATGGCAAGCAGATAAAGTGTCAGCTCGAGCGAGCCGGCAGGCTCTTTGGCAAACGGGGTGGAGTGGTGTGGAATAAACGGCCCGATGCCAACCATGTGAGGCTGAAACTCTTTTATAAACTCAAGGTCGGCGACAATACTGTCGATAGTCTGATACGGCGAGCCGACCATAAATCCGCAGCCCACCTGATAGCCAAGCTCCTTTAGGTCGCGCAGACAGCGTATTCTTTGCTCGAGCGAAAGCTCACCCGGATGGATTTTGGCGAAATGACCGGCGTCGGCGGTCTCGTGCCTTAAAAGATAGCGGTCGGCGCCCGCCTCGCGCAGCCTCGCGTAACTTTCGCGGCTGCGTTCCCCGACAGACAGCGTTACGGCGCAGTCGGGGTATAGTTTTTTGATTTCGCGCACGATTGAGCATAGCCGCTCGTCGGTGTAAAAAGGGTCCTCGCCACCTTGAAGCACGAATGTGCGAAAACCAAGCTGGTAGCCTGTCTGGCAGCAGTCTAAAATCTGCTTTTCTGTCAGTCTGTACCGGTCGGCCGAGCGGTTTGAGCGGCGTATCCCGCAGTAAAGACAGTCGTTTTTGCAGTAGTTTGTAAATTCTATAAGTCCGCGCAGATAAACGTCGCGGCCATATATTTCTTCGCGCACATCTCGTGCGAGGCCGTATAAATATTGTGCCGACTCCTCGGTACGCCCGGAAACAAGCTCGTGAAACTCGCTTCTGTCCAGCGTGTGACTGTGGTGAAGTTTGTCGGCAAGGTATTTGATTCGTTCGTTCAAGCGTTGCCTCCCAAGTTTGAGTATACGGTTTTGGCGTTGATGCCCGGCAAACGCCCTATTTTGCCCGAAAGCGCACTAATCGTGTTGTGCGGCGCGTCTATCGCAATGCTGATAATTGATATTCTGCGCTCCCTGTACGGTATTCCCATACGCCCGATTATATACTCTGCGTACTCGTGCAGCAGGGCGTTCAGTTTCTCCACCGATTCTGGCTTTTCAACGATAATGGCTATAATGGCAATGCGCGTTTCCATGGGGCGATCTCCTTTGCAAAATTAAACAAAAAACGCGCCCCGAAAGGCGCGCTTTAATACAAAAGCGTGTCATACGGGCTTCTCACTCAGAAAAATCTTCGTGTTCAGGATCTATATATGATGTTCCTTGCCGGAAGAAAGACTTGCGGCTCGGATTATGCCGACTATATTATACCACAAAGTGTGCATTTGTCAAGAAAAACGTTCAGCGCTGGGTGTACTCTCCGATATAGCCCTCAAGCGTGTCAAAGCTGTATCCCTTGCTTTGAAGCAGCTCGATTGCCCACGGGAGCATTTCGACTGTCGAATCGTATGTTTCGTGCATCAAGATAATAACAGGCTTGCCGGCGGCGTCGAGTGCCTCAAGCTGCTCGCGGAAACATTTTTTTTGATACTCGACCGGCGACAGGTCTCCGGCTTTTGAGCGGCTCCATACATCGTTGTTTGACATTGTCCAGTCGAAAACCCTAAACTCGCGACGTGCAAGCTCGTCCACAATATCACTGTAGCCGGCATATCTTCTGGCGCATGCCGAGCCGCCCGGCATGCGATACAGCGAGCAGCAGTAATCTTCGCCAAGCTCGGCATAAACGGCATCGTACCATCGCTGCATATCGTCGAGAAAGCCGTCTTTTGACGAGTAAATGTCGGCATAATTGTGCGAATATGAGTGACAGGCTATCAAATTGCCCGACTCGGATATCGCTTTAACACGTCCCGGAAAACGCTCTATGGCGTTGCCCACGACAAAAAAAGTCGCTTTGGCTCCATAGGAGTCGAGTATATCGAGAATCCTATAGGTATTGTAATTTGACGGCCCGTCGTCAAAAGTAAGATATGCTATTTTGACTCCCTTGGGCGTCATGTCGTCTTTTGGCTCGGGCTGATCCGGCACTCCGCCTACCTTTAAAGTGACGTCCCGCCCGGCAATAAAGTAAAAGTTCTCGTCGTCCCACTTGCCGTAAAACGACACGACGACCACCGGCGCGTCGGGAACTGCGCCGTCGCTGTCGGGTTTAGCATCTATACCGTAAGAAGCAAGGTATTCGAGCGCCTGTGCGACATTGAGATTGAAAAAACGCGGGACTATAACATAGTTTTCGGCATCCTCAGTGGCGGCTTCGGTTGTTTCGGCCGATTGGGCTGTGTCGGCAGTCTCCGGAGGTGAGGTTGACGTGGTTTCGGGCTCGTCCTGCGTCAGTGCGTCCGGTGTGTCGCCGGGCTCGCCGGTGACATTGGCCGGAGTGACGAATGCAGGCACTGCGTCATCTGCATAGTCTGCTTTGGGCGCAATTGTCTCCGCATGTTCCGCTTGCATGCTGACTATTGCCCTATGCAGCGAAACATCTTCATCGTAGGTGACGGTGCAGGAAAAAAGCGCGAGCAAAACCGCAAAAGACAGGGCAAACAGTTTTTTCACTTTCATCTATACATATTTCATGCGTCATCACGGTCGCAAGCCGGAATATTTTGGATTTGTCCTATGTTGTCGACTATATCATCGAAATTTGTCTTTAATGTTTCAAAAACATTAATAAAGTCAATATATTCGACAAAAATATACCAACAAAATAAATCAAATCATGTCACTACTTTAGACTTGACGGGGCTACATGCAAATATGCAAAGCAAGTTTTGAGCATTTTCAAAGCTTTTGACAGCGGATTTTACAATTTGAAGAATGATTATTTTAATATATGGTAAACTGTTTTAATAAAAACATTATATTTCAAGGTGTATAATAGAAAAGTAACCATGTCCGACGCCAGGTTATACAGCGCCGGCACGAGGGAGGCAGCAACATTGCAGGTTTTTGCATTGGTCCCGGCGTATCAGCCCGACGAGCGTCTTGTGACTTTGGCGCAAGAGCTTGATTTTGCCGGTTGCTCGGTGATTGTTGTTGACGACGGCAGCTCGCCGGACAAAAAGATGTATTTTGATGGCGCGTCGAAATATGCGAAGATAATAGCCCATTCGCACAACATGGGTAAGGGCGCGGCGATAAAAACGGGAATAAGGTATATTGCAAAGAGCGCAAAAGCAACCGGTGGCGCCGTCATTGTGGTTGTTGACTGCGACGGCCAGCATTTACCACAGGATGCATTGCGCGTGGCGCGGGAAGCGGCAGCTAATCCGGGCTGCTTGGTGCTCGGTGTGAGGGATGTCGGGCAAAAGATGCCGCTGCGCTCGCGGTTTGGCAACACTGTGACGCGCGCTGTTTTCAGGCTGCTTTCGGGTGTATACATATCCGACACCCAGACAGGCCTGCGCGCATTTGACAGCAGCCTGTTTGATTTGATGCTCGAAATTGAAGGTATGCGCTATGAATATGAAATAAATGTGCTGATGCGCCTTGCAAAGGAGCGTGTACCGATACGCGAAGTGCCGATTGAAACCATCTATCACGACCGGAAAAACACAGTCTCGCATTTCCGCACGTTATCCGACTCGTATAAAGTGTTTGCGGGTATGCTACGCGCAGCCGACATGCCAATGCTGAAATTTACTGTCAGCTCACTGTTGTCGTTTTGCGTTGACTTTATGCTTTTTAATATCTTTTTGCTGTTTTTTGAACGGTATCGCTTTGGTGAAGTGATTTCAAACGTATGCGCCCGCGTCTTTTCAAGCGTGTTCAACTACAGGCTAAATTGCGGTTTTGTTTTCCGCAGCAAAAGCAGCGCAAAGTCTTTTTTTGAGTATTCGGTGCTTGCGGCGCTTATACTTTTTTTCAACACTGTGCTGCTTGTCGGATACACAAAGCTAAAAATAGCCCCGCGGATTGCCAAACTGCTGACTGAAATCACGCTGTTTGTTGTTAGTTTTACCATCCAGCGGTTTGTCATTTTCCGAAACAAGCGTAAGCCAATGGGCATCGGTCAAAAAAAGTAAGCCGTGGAGAATAAAATCTCCTCGGCTTTATTTGCTTGCATTAAACAGCCTGCATACGCATATTGATGAAAATGTAATGTTCTCCCGACGGCTGAAGGAGGCAATGGAAATGCAGCACGCGGCGCTTATTAGAGTGGCGGCGGCCGGAGTTATAACGGTGCTTTTGCTTGTTTCGGCGATAATTTGGCTGCGACTGGCAAACCGCATTACAAAAGCTGTGTGTTCGGCGGCGCGGTTTGACGTGACAGTGCAGCTTGCTCGCGTATATGTTTTTGCCGCAGAACAGATTTTCGGCGACGGCAAAGGTGAACAGAAATTCGAGTATGTGAAAAATGCTCTCGCAAAAGAGGGTATAACGGCTGACGACAAAAACGACCACGATAGGGTCAAAGCGCTGATTGAAGCGGCTGTGAGAGAGCTGAAGTATCTCGAGCAAAACTGAAAAATGTTGCCCGGAGGCGTGCTCCAACCTGTCACCGTTTAAAACGGGACGCGGGAGACAGCCGTCCGGGCAATTTATATATTGATTTCTCCACGCCGCGTGGTAAGCTCGATTATAAGGTCAATGTTGTCGGGCTGGATTTTCGCGTCGTGGGCAGACTTGTTGCGTTTTATAGCGCCGCATTTTTTGCAGCGGTAGATAATCATATACCCTCGGCGCGCATCTGTTTCCGCCGCGAGCGGGACAAGCAGCCCTCCGCACCCCGAGGCTCTGTCGCCTGGGACAATGTCGACATGCAGGGAATAAAGGCAAAAAGGGCAATGGTCGCGCGAGCTTGAACCGAGCGGCTGGACGGTTTTGTCGCACTGTGCGCAGACAAATCCGTTGTCGTTTTTGATGAAATTCTTTCGCTCACCGGGCAGCGAGCCACCGCGCTCCGGCAGGGCAGGGGAGAGGTCGCCGTATTTGCGGCCATGTTTTTTAGCCACGCAGGATGTCGCCCTCCTTTACCTCAAACGGCACACCCAGCCAAAACTCCATGAGCGGGTGAGGCGTCGAATCAATCGGATTTCCTTCGGCGTCATAGAGAAGCTCTGCAACAAATGCCCGACCGGTTTTGCCGGGCGTGAGAATTGATACAGTGTCTCCAAGCTTAAATTTGTTGCTCTGGACGAACCGGTAGAGCGTCAGACCTTTTGTTGCCGCCTCATGCTGCAACTTTTCGGGCGGCGCTATGTCCCGGCTTTGCGCCACGGCAAGATATGCTTTGTCGCGTATATAATCGAGCGTAGAGCACACATTCGCGTCCTCCTGCGGAGGCCCGAAAAAGAAACCGGTGCTGTATTCGCGGTGGGAAACCGACTCGACTTCGCCCCAAAGCCGCTCGTCGAACACATAATTTTCGGGCGAGGCGGCATAACTGTCCAGCGCAATGCGATATGCGTTTGCCGTCACCGCGGCATAATATTCGCTTTTCATACGCCCCTCGATTTTAAGGCTGTCTATACCCGCCTCACAAAGTTCGGGGATATGGCGTATCATGCAAAGGTCACGGCTGGACAGCACAAATGTGCCGAACTCGTTTTCTTCGGCCGGTATAAACATGCCGGGTCGCTTCTGCTCCTCAAACTCGAGGTATCGAACGCGATAATTCCAGCGGCAGGGCTGGGCGCACTCACCGCGGTTGGCGTCGCGGCCGGTCAGGTAATTTGAAAGCAGGCATCGCCCGCTGTATGCAACGCACATGGAGCCGTGGACGAACACCTCAAGCTCAAGCTCGCGCGAGCACCGGCGCCTCAATTCCTTGATTTCAGAAAGCGTCAGCTCGCGGGCTAAAATCACGCGTCTGCAGCCGAGCCGCAAATATGCCTCTGCTGCGCGTGCGTTTGTAACGCTGGCCTGTGTGGAAACGTGTATCGGTATGTCGGGCAGCATCTCACGCGCCAGCGATATAGTACCGAGGTCGGCGCATATCAGCGCGTCGACGTTTGCTCTGCCGAGCGATTCGAGGTATTTTTCGAGATGGACATATTCATCGTCGTGCGGCATGATGTTCACTGCCGCATAAACCTTTTTGCCTTTTGCATGGGCGTACCGGACAGCCTCCGCAAACTCCTGGTCGGTAAAATTGTTTGCAGCGGCACGCATTCCGAAATGTTTGCCGGCAGCATAGACAGCGTCGGCACCGTAGTTTAGTGCGAAACGCAGTTTTACCGGGCTGCCGGCAGGCGAAAGAAGTTCTGGTATTTTAACTGTTTGTTTCATTTGGATTTGGCAGTATATCGAGCTCGTGATAAGCCTCCGTATAGGTTACCTCATAAGAGTTGGCTTTCGATTCGAGCATTTCGTTGAAAATTCGGGCCATATAAAGGTCGCGCAACTCTTCAAGATGCCTGTATATATATTCGTCTTCAAGCGGCAGGCGCTGGATAATGTGATAGCCGTACACCGATTCCACTATATCGCTTATTTCGCCGAGCTGGAGTGATTTAACAGCGTTTTCAAAAGACTGGATCATTTGGCCGTGAGTGAAATAGTATCCGTCGGTGTTGCCTTCCACGCCCTGGTCCTCGCCGTATTCTTCTTTGAGAGTCTCAAAGTCTTCGCCGGCTCTGATGCGGCTTAAAATTTGTTCGGCAAGAGCTTTGTTTTCGGCGGGGTCGTCCCCCTCGTCGTTCATGATAAGGATATGGGTTGCGCGGTAGAAGTTTTTGGGTATGTCCTCGAGCAGGGTCCGGTCGTCGGCAAGTATGATTCCCGACGCCTCGCTTGTGACATGCTCAAACAACTTTTGCCAAAGCTCGTGTGTCTGCAGCAGCTCATTGAACATGCGCTCCGACATGTGTTCGGCTTCGAGCGAAGAGTAATAATCTGCTTCGTCGGTATAGCTTTTTTTCACTTGGCTTATATATTGCGATATGCTGTTTTTCGTCTGCGGGTCGAGCTTGACGCCATACTCTTTTGCCATATCTTCGATGGCTCGGTTGCGTTTTAATAGAAACAGCACGTCGCTATAAAGTTTGGCAACGTTATCGGTGTCGGCCCAAAAGGATTCGTCGCCGCCGTCATAATCGGCTTTGGTGTTGTAGTAGAAATAATTGAACTCGTCGAGCGGAACTTTTTCGCCGCCGATTATCATGACGGTGGGATTATCTTTTTGGTCGCCGCATCCGGCGGCTGCCGCCATGACAAACAGAGCGGCGAGCATAACAGCCGTGATTTTAACTATTTTTTTCATAATATATCCGCCTTTTCTGCGAGATGTGCAAAGCGCGGGTGAGCGGGCCTGTCTTTGGCTCACGCGGGTCCCGCGCTTTGGCTGTCATCGCGTATTGGAAGCGAAACAACTCAGTCTTTGCCTTCAGAGTCGATGGGTTCGCCTTTTATGGCTCGGACAGTGTCGTTTAGCACCTTTTGGATTTGGTCGCTGTAGGTGTAGAAAAGCCCCGAGCCGTTGATTGTATAATAGCAACGCCGCGTGGAATAGGGATAGAACTTGTACTCGATTGTCTCTCCGGCGTCGGTCACGACTGTCATGGTCATCATGCACTCGAGCTCAGAAGTGTCGGTTACAGGCGAATAATCCTCCATGTGGATGGACAAGAGAACCTTGTAAAGCTGCCTGAAGTTCTGCACATCGTCGGGGTCAAACGGCCTTCCGGTGCTCTTCGGCGTGACTATAAGGTCTTGGCCTTCGCCCTCAAGTATGAAGGTTTCGTCGATGTCTTGACTCTGGATTCTGATTTGAGCGATGTCGTTGATGTTCTTGAAGAACACGGGACGGTCGACGAATTTTATAATATCCCAATCGAGGAAAGACACGTCGCTGTAGCTCAGAGTCGCGACGAGGTTGAACAGCTGCGAATAGGCATACATGAGACCGTTTTCGTCGGGCTCGCTGAAATAAATGGCACTTGTAATGTCTTTATAGGTGTAGACAATCCCATAAGCAGGGTCGTCGATATTGATTCCGTATGCCTCGAGCAGGTGGTCGGGGTCGATTGGCTCGTTTGTGCGGCCCAGCTCGACACATGCGATACCATAGAAGGCAGCCAATTTTTGCAGTATGGTATCGTAGTTTGTGGTGTTGGGCGTGTAATCGGCAGGGTAGAGCATTATATACTGGCCGATTGCCGCCGCGTCGTTCATTTCCTCACCGGTAAGAAAGTCAATCCATACCACGACATCGCCGTCTCGATAAAGATAGAAGTCGTCGACCATGTAATAGGTTGCGGTCGAGAGCGGATACGAAAGAATGGGCAGGATGATATCGGTAAGGTTTGCAAGCACCGTTTTGGCAATCGAGGTATCGAGCACATAAACGGCGTTTCGCCCCTTATATGCGGCGTAATAACCGCCACCGGTCGGGATTTTGTCGCCGATATGAACCGTGTGGGTGGTTCCGTCGCGCTTTGTGATTGTGTACCACGCGTAATCGTCGTTTGGACCCAGCCCGTAAGCGCTCATTTCCTCGTCGGTGAAATCATAGCCGACGCGGGTGATGGAAAGCGTGTAGCCTGTGCTGACCACAAGGCTGGAAAGCGCTTCAAGGCTGTATGGGGCGCCTTCGTAACCTTTGATATAAAACTCCTCGTCGTCGCCGCGGTACATTGTATACGAGCCGTGGGAATTGTGGACCTCTATCGACTGCATGTCGGCTTTTTCAAGGTGCTCCATCATCAGTATCCTGTTATTTGTGCCGAGCACCTCGCCTTCAAGCAGTACGGGAACCTCGTCGTCGGTTACAAGCGACGCGATAAGCGGTTTAACTACGGCGAAATAGGCAACAACACAGGCGACAAATGCTACCGCGCAGATTATAATTGTCCTAATTTGACGCTTAATCATAAGTGACGTCTCCTCAGGTACACGACACAGCCGGCTACAAGCACACAGGCCGGCAGGAATGCCGTCAGCAGTATTGACCAGGTGTTGGCTTCCGCTGTCGTGAGGTCAAGCGCGGTTTGGTCAAATACCTTGAAGTCGATGTCAATCGGAACGGTCTCCTTGCCGAAGGCTTTCATGGCTGCGTAGATAATATCGCCGTTGCCATAAGCGGGGTTGCCTACATACTTGTCGTCGGTAAACGACTTTGTACCCGCGACCAGCACATAGTTGTATATGGGGATATTGTTTACCATGCGCGTTTCTCGGCTGATTGTCATCAGGTTATAGACGCCCGCAACGCCTTCGGCATCCATCGGTGCGTCAAGTTCGGTCGCGATGGCGGTCTTATCCGACGAGGTTTGGAGCACTACCGAGGTGTCGCGCGAGTCTTTTCTGTCATAAAGCAGCCTGACAGGACGCGCGTAATTGACAATGGCTTTGGGCGGCGTTTCAAGTGCCCACAGAGTCTTTGTCAGCGACGAGCCGAGACCCTCTCTGGTATACTCGGCAACAATTTCGGTGCCGTCCACCGAAAGTGAGTTGGCTTTGTCGCGCACGAGCATGCGGTCAAACGCTATGCCCCACTCGGCAAGAAATTCCTCAAGTTCGGGCAGCTCGCGTACCGTCGCGTCGAGGAACACCATCAGATTGCCGTAATTGTCCAGCAGTGCGTCGATTTTGGCAATCTCGTTGACCGAGTCTTTGAAGCCCAAAAAGTCGGTGCGCGGGTTGTTTATTACAACGACTTTTGCCGAGCTGTCCATGTCCTCTTTGGACAAATCTATCTGGCGAACGTCAAATCCGGCGTCCTGGAACATCTCGTATATTTTAGAGCCTTCGACCGACTCGCCGTGGCCGATTGTAAAGTATGCAATCGGCCTGTCGCCTATCATCTGCAGTATAGCCGAGGTGATTTTGAACTCGGCGTTGAGCGCGAACACTTTACCGGTATCCCTGGCGAAGGTGTAAAAAGCCTCGAGTGCAAACTTGCGGAAATCGCTGCCGTTTTCAATTATGACGTCGGTGGTTTTAACAGTGGTTTCGGTGGTTGTCTTGTAGGGGTTTGCAAGCGCGGGGTGTTTGATTATATCTATATAATCGACGGTGATAAAATCAAACTCATGCGCATACTGCTGCGCCATGTTGTGTACAAGTTTAGTTTCGAGCGATTCTTCGAGCTTGTCCGGGTCCTGGCAGAAAATAATGCGAATATCCAGGTCCTCTTTGTGTCTGAAAGGGTCGAGCAGCATCCGCGTGGCGTCGGAGATGTTGAACATCTTTTCTTTGGTCATGTCAACAAACCAGAGATAGTTTGTCGCCAGAGCCGAGAAAATGACGTTTATCACAACAACCAAAGCCACAAACGATATTGTAAGGGCTGTCGCGGTGGCTCCGAATTTAAATTTAGGATTTTTCCAGAAGGAGCGCTTTTTTTGCGCGCTCGGAATATATGCAGCCGACGATGCGGCGTTTTGCGGTTGATTGTTCATATTTTCAGTCTCCCACTCAGTACTAGGCGTAATTTCCGATGCGGTTTATTCCCAACGGCGCTTTTCATAAATGCGCACCGTTAAAAACAGGAACACTCCGGTGATAGAAAAGTAATACAGTACGGCGTTGAAGTCGAATACTCCGTGGGTGAAATTCCCGAAGCGGCTGTAAACGGAGATCCAGCTCAGCACCGCGCGGATTGCATAAACGTCTATATACTGGTTGAGAAAGCTGGCAAGCAGGAAAATCAGTATCACCGCAATAGTGCCGACGGCGGCGATAATCTGGTTTTGGGTCAGCGACGAGATGAAAATCCCGACTGAAACAAATGCTGCGCCGACAAGCAGAATGGCGATTGAGTAGCCGAAAAGCTGTCCGGTGTTGGGCGTGCCGAATTTGTAAAGTGCATAGTAGTTTAGACAGGATGCAAGGTATGTGCAGGCAAACATAGTGTATGCGGCAAGGAATTTGCCGAGCACCATTCCGAACAGGCTGACCGGCGATGTGAGAAGCAGCTGCTCTGTGCGGCTGCGGCGCTCTTCGCTGAATGTTTTCATGGTCAAAAGCGGTATGACTATGGAAAACACAAACAGCATCATTGTAAAGTAGCTTGCCACGTCGCTGTCGATACCCGCCTGAAGCGTCGAAAGCGAGAAAATAAATCCGCTTACCGCCAGAAACACGCCGATAAAAACATATCCGATGGGCGATGTAAAGTATGAGCGCATCTCGCGTTTGAAAATTGCCAGCATATGTTATACACCCCCTGCTGAACTGCGTTTTCTGACGGTTTTTTTCCGGGCTTTGGTGGTCGGTTCTTTGGCGTCGACGAGCGACAGGAACACGTCCTCCAGCCCTGCACCGACGGCTTCAAGCCCGATAATTGGATAGTTGTTTTTCGCAAGTATCGAGAAAAGCGGCTTGCGGATGTCGACGCCCGCTTCGCTTTCGATTAGATAGGTAATGCTGTCGGCGTCGTGCTGGCCAATTGCTTCGACCGACGTCACGCCCGGCTGGGCGCGCAGAAGCGAAAGCACTTCTTTCTGCGGGCCGCAAATTTTAGCATTCAATCGGCGATTGCCCTCAACCGCGGTGGCGATGTCCTCGGTACGCTTGTCGGCGACGAGTTTGCCGCGGTTTATTATAATCACGCGGTCGCAAACTGCCTGAACCTCCGACAAAATGTGCGTGCTGAGTATTATCGTATGGTCAAGTCCCAGAGTGCGGATAAGGTTGCGTACCTCGACAATTTGGCGGGGGTCAAGACCGATGGTAGGCTCGTCGAGCACGAGTATCTTGGGATTTCCGACAAGAGCCTGCGCGATGCCGACGCGCTGACGGTAACCTTTGGACAGGTTTCCTATCAAACGCTTGTAAACGTCGGCGATGCGCACGACCTCGCATATCTCCATGATGTGCTTTTTGCGGTTGAAAGTGCACTTTTTAAGGTCATAGACAAAATTCAGGTAATCTTCCACGGTCATATCGCTGTAAAGCGGCGGTTGCTCGGGAAGATAACCTATCATTTTTTTGACCTCAAATGCATGGTCGATAATATCCAGCCCGCCGACCTCGACAGTTCCGGAGGTGTAGGACAAATATCCCGTGAGAATATTCATCGTTGTGGATTTTCCCGCACCGTTCGGGCCGAGAAAACCGACTATCTCACCTTCGCCCACCTTGAAGCTGATGTCGTTTACGGCGTATTTGTTGCCGTAACGCTTCACCAGATGGTCGATGTTAATCATACAGGTCTGCATTCGGTGACTCCAGTTTTGTATTAATTTTATAAAATCGTCAAAAATACTGTCTAAAAAAGGCTATATCGATTGGTATATTGACGAGTATATCACGGAGTTATAAATATTTTTTGAACAGATACTGAAAAAGAGGATTTTTTAGCGCAATTTCACACAAAATTCAGATTGCCGTCACACAAGCGCTGTAAATAATCCACCGTCGTTTTCAGGCGGCGAAACCGCGTTTTCAGCATCCCGACGGATATGGCTGAGGCGTCGATGTCGGGCCGAGCACCTGCAGCCTGTCTGGGCAGCCCTCGCAAGGTACAAAACGGGCGCGGTCGATACACACGCGGCGGAGCTGCACACGCTTTTCGTCGCGGTGAACGTGATATATAATAAACCACTCGCTGCCGTCGGGTGAGGGAGCAAATGAGTGGTGTCCGGTGCCGTAAAGGCCGTTGCCTGCCTTTAGTATCGGATTGCCCGGGTATTTTTTAAACTCGCCAAGCGGAGAATCGGATATGGCATAGCCGATGGCATATTCCTGTGCCGTATAGCCGGAACCTGAATATGTAAGATAGTAAATGCCGTTGCGGTACACCATATATGGCCCTTCGGTGACTTCGCCGTGATGCTTTTCCCAATCCTCGGTCGGATAAAGCAGGCGCTTTTCGGTCGAATAGTCGGGCGTGACTATATCGCTCTGCATGCGCATGCCGTAAATGCCGTACGGGCGGCCTTCCCGCCATGAAACATAGTAAAGGTAGACGGTGCCGTCTGTGTCCACAAACCAGTGGCCGTCTATGCTTCGCTCAAACAGCCAGTTTGGCTGCGGAATAAACGGCCCGAGCGGCGAGTCGGCGACTGCTATGCCGAGATGCTCGTCGACAGAGGCTATCATATAGAACTTGCCGCCGTACTCCATGACCTCGGGCGCCCAATACCAGCGCGAAAGACCCCACGCCGACTCAAGACATACGCCGGCGTTTTGCCAGTCCACAAGGTTATCTGATACGAAAACCTCGTAGTTTGTATTTCTGGGGCTGGTCGAATAAAGGTAATACTTGCCCTGCCAATACAAAACGAATGGGTCGGCATAACCGTCGAGCACAGGGTTTACATAGGTATGACGTTCGGTTTTGTCCATGGCTTTCGGACATCTCCTTTACAGTAAATTGCGGCACCTGCCGGGTAGCCTGCAAGGCGCGAAACGCCCAAAATAACGTTTGGGGCGTTTGCCCGGCCGGCAGGCGTTATACGATGTAAAGATACTTCAGCTGCGCGACTGTGCCGGCGGCGCATACGGCAGTGTTGTGACAAATACAATACCGTCGCCGCGCCGCTTTGCAGCAATAGTGCCGCGGTTGGTTTCGGCAATAGATTTCGCAATAGACAGCCCAAGACCATAGCCGCCCGTTTCGCGCGCTCTGGACGAGTCGGCGCGGTAAAACCGGTCAAACAGCCTGTCGAGCGGCTCGCCGGCCAGCTTGTCGATGTCGTCTGCGGTGTTGTAAATCTCAAGCACCGCCCAGCGTCCGCGTCGGAAAAGTGATGCTGAGACGTGTCCCTGGTCGCCCGCGTACTTGAATGCATTGTCAAGCAATACCGATACAAGCCGCCTTATAGCCGTCTCGTCGCCGCGGCAGCCTACTCCCGGGGCTATTGCCATGTCAAATTTCAAACCGCGAGTGATAGCGACGGCTTTATATGGCTCGGCAAGCTCGCCCACAACCTCGCTGAGCGAGAAAACCGAGGAGGGGACAGCCGAGCTTTGCTCGTCAAGCCTCGAAAGTGTCAAAAGGTCGTCGATTAGCACGCTCATGCGCTTTGTCTGGTTTTGTATGCTTGCGGTCCATTCGTTTTTGCCGCCGGTATAGCCGAGCACCTCGACGTTTGCCGCGATGATGGCAAGCGGGGTTTTAAGCTCGTGGCTTGCGTCGGTGATAAATCTGCGCTGTTTTTCGATGCTTTCGGCAACGGGTTTTACCGCGCGGCGGGAAAATACCGATATGAGCACAAATATGACCGCAAGACCGCTTATGCCGATAGCAAGCGACGCGCCGAGCACGCGACCCACCGCCGCGAGCCTTTCGCGGCAGTCGAGGAAAATTATCAGCTTTCCGTATGGCTTTTCGGTGACAAGATATTTGTATACATCTATATAGCCGGTTTTGCGCCCGCTCTCCAGTACTTTCAGGGCAAGCTTTTGTGCGCCCGACGAGGTGAGCGCGGCTATATGACCTGTGTCAAGCTGGAATATCTTGTCGGTAAAATCGACTCGCGCCAGAAAATAGCGCGTCATAAACCGGCTTTCCTCGCTGAGCCCCGCAAGCCGCAGTATTGTTTCGTCGCTGTAGAGGCTTTCGCCGTTTTGCTGTTTGTCCTTTTTATCGGTCTCGTAAGCGGGGAATTTGCCCTCATTTTCGGAAAGCAGAGTGAGCAGCATATCAATCTGTTTGTTGGTTGAATATAGGTTTGCCAGATTGATGCCTCCGATTATGACGAGCATAACAAAGAAAACGGACAGCGTCGCAATAAATATAAATTTTCGCTGAAGCTTCTTAATCATGGGCGCTCACGCCTGCTCCGGCTTTATCTCAAGACAGTAGCCGACGCCACGCTGGGCCTTTATCTCAACGTTTGCGCCGAGCGCGGCGAGTTTTTTGCGCAGGTGAGAAATGTAAACCCACACCACGCCTATTTCGGCTTCGGAGTCGTATCCCCATACATGCGACATAAACTGCTCGGTGGACACAATCCGCTGAGGGTTTGACATCATCAGCTCGAGCATCTGAAACTCGCGGTTGCCCAGCCGGCATGATGAGCCGCCCTCGACCGAAAGCTCGAGCGTTTCTCGGTTAAGGCGTATGTTGCCGTATTTCAGCTCGCCCGGTACATACTGCGATCTCCGCCGCATCATGGCCCTTATTCTTGCCAAAAGCTCGCCGGTATCAAACGGCTTTGTCAGATAGTCGTCGGCGCCGGCGTCCAGCCCCGTTATGCGGTCGGCGACATCGCTCTTTGCGGTCAGCAGCAGTACGGGCACATCGATGCCCCGCTTGCGCAGCTCGGTGAGCACCGATACGCCGTCGCGGCGGGGCAGCATAATGTCAAGGATAACTCCGTCATAATCGCCGCTGGCCGCGTAGTCAAGCGCGTCTTGACCGTCGTAAACCGCATCCACAGAGTAATTGTTGTGTCGCAAAATAGCACAAAGCGCCGCGGAAAGTTCGCGCTCGTCTTCGGCAATCAGCAGCTTCACGGCATATCCTCCTTGTCAAAGGGTAAATTTATACTGTTTTTCTCGGTATCAGCACTATTTTTTCCAAACTGACCGCCTTTATGGGGCAGTCAGACAAATCAAACGAAAAGATCACGCGGGTGCAGTGTTTTTCCGGCAGCTCAAACGAAACAAAATACCCGTCGCGGTCGGGGTCGGACGAGCCTTCCGGCACAGCATCGAACCAAAGGGTTTCATCATCACCGTATCCAAACCCGACTTTAACTTTTGCCTCTTTGTTTCCTATTATATCAAATGTCATCCCGGAATAATTATACATGTCGAGCCGGTTTGCGGTATAAGAGGGCGCATAGACTTCCGCTTTGCCGTCCGAGCCGGCTATAATGCGGAGGGCGCCTGTTTCAAGTGTGAAAACATTGTCGCGGCAAATCTGGGTGCCGGGCGACGCAACCCAGGTCGGGCGCGGATATGCGTCGATTTTGCGGAAATCGCTCGGGTCTACATAGGCAACGACAAATACCGAGTCGCGGTCGGTGTGCAACCAGGGCTTCGGCTCGATGCGGACGGCGCCTTCGCGGTCGGTCATAAATGGCGCGACGGGCATCCCGCCACAATAGACCCTGCCCGACATCTCGAGACAGGAGACCATGTATGCCGCGTGAACCGGATTTTCGATGTGCGGGTGTGATAGCACTACAGACGAGCCGCATATCTCGGCGTTTGCCTCGACATAAAGACCGCTTTCGTCGGCTATGTAAAATCCGCGGATTTTGCTGTCCGTGCAGGTGACAGGGCTGTTGCCGCTGTTGAAGCGCACCGTCAGGCTGCCTTGCTCGCGCAATACCGAGCTCATTGTCACCGCTGTGCGAATACCCTCTCCGCCGTAGCAGCGATTAAAGGCAAGCGTGCCCATGCGCTCCCCGATTTCATATTTGTTTGTCGGATGAATCGGGTGATTCTGCATGCCGAATGCCCATACAGGGGAGAGATCGTATACGGTTACAATGCCGAACTTATCAGGCTCGGCTTCGGTGGCATCGGTAAACGCCTGGTTGAGATAACCGAAGGTGCACTCGTCTTCGCTGTAAAGCCACGGATATATCTGCGAACAGATCATTTGATAGGTGATGCCGTCGGGCGCAAAGCGCTCGCTGTATACATTGTGGTATGCCCGAAGTGCGGCAAGGTAATATGCGCCGCTTTCACGCGAGATAACGTTCGACTCGCCCTGATACCACAGCGTTCCGCGCATGCGCATGCCGCGCAGGGGCGCAACTTTAAGATTGAAAAGGGCACAGGGCTGGGTGTAGTTGGCCCATTCGTGGGTGTTGAACTTCTCTTCGGTGGGGAGACGACCGATTTTGTCGATATAGCTCTGGATTTCTCCGCCGTCCATGACAGACCCGCGGGGCAGCCACGCCTCGATTGCGGTGCCGCCAACCGATACGTTGAGAAATCCTACAGGAACCTCTTTACCCGCTTGCGTGAGAAGCTCGTAAAGTTGTGTCACGGCCGCGCAGGCGCATGCCGAAACACCGTCAAGTGCGGCGGCTTCGTCTGCGGTAATCCATTTGCCGGCAAGGTCGGCGCTTTCATCGAACGGGAACTTGCCGTCCATTGCAAGGCCGCCAAGCCAGTCCTGAGCGAATATGCGAATCTTTTTGCCGGCCATGCGGGCGTAAAGCTCGCCGCGGCTGCGCATAAATGAGTTGGGCATTTCCATGTTGGACTGTCCCGATGCAAGCCAAAGCTCGCCGAACAGAATGTCGCGTATCTCTCTGCTTTCTTCGGAGTCGGAAATAACAAGGTCGTATGTATCCAATGATGCCGGTGGCGCCTGGAGCGGTAGAATGAACGAACCGTCGCTGTCGGCGTTGGTTTCAAATCGGCAAGAGTCTCCTCCGCGCTTAGTCAGCACTGCTGTTACCTTGCTGTTTGGCGCTGCTTTTCCGGGAATCTCAAAGCTTGTCCCGCCCTGAAACAGCGCTCCCGATGAAAAAACGGACGGCAGAAAAATCATGGCCAACTCTCCAAATTGTTTATATAAATTTTGTGTATGACGACCTCTGTCGTCGATGTGCCATTTATAAAGTTATTATATCATTCTAAGGTCATTTTTACAAGACATGGCGAATTATATATGTAATTTTTTCGCTTTGGGCGGTATTAACTTGTGAGCAAAGCATAAAAGTGATCCGGCTTGTTGAAATAAGCCGGGTGTGCGTATATAATATTGTTTTAGAACTACTCGGAGGACCGGCAATGGCAAAAAGCTTCAGTGATCTGATCAGTTATTTTAATATAAAGGAATATATTAACCAAATCATGGGGCGGAGTTATCCGCCCGAGCGCGAGCGGGTAATATCCGATTTGCGCGAACTTGTAGATGTGAGCGCGAAAATTCACGGAGAAAGGCCTTTTCTGCGTTTTAAGCGGGACGGCGAGGATTTTTCACTTTCATTTGCCGGGCTGCTTAAAATGACGGAGCGGCTCGGAACCGCATTCCACGAGCTGGGCATGAAGGGCGGAGTGTCTATTGCGGTGATTGGCGAAACCTCGCCCGAATGGATTGCTACATATCTGGCGGCTGTCAACAGCGGCAATGTGATAGTGCCGCTCGACCGCGAGCTTACGCCCGACGAGCTGTGTAATTTCATAAACCGTGCGGAAGCACGCTGTGTGATTTGCTCTCCCACCATCAGAGCGGTGCTGGAGCCGCGTATCGACAATATGCCCGATGTGCAGTATTTCGGTGTCATTCCCGAGGTGGGATTCGGCGAAAACCAGCCCTGCGGCAAACCGGCGGAAAGGCAGTTTGTGCCTTTCAGAGAATTTGTGGGATACGGTCGCGCGCTTATGGAAGCCGGCGACAGCTCGTTTAAAAATGTTAAAATCGACCGCGACGCCATGTGTGCGATACTGTTCACGTCCGGCACAACCGGTACGAGCAAAGGCGTGATGCTTTCCCACCGCAACATCGCGACCGCCATAAACGGGAGCTGGCGAATGATTGATGTCGGGCCGGATGATGTGCTGGTCTCGGTGCTGCCGATTCATCATACCTATGAGATGACATGCGGTATACTCACCCCGCTGCTTGTCGGTTGTACGGTGTGCATCAACGACAGCCTGAAAAATGTTATGCGCAACTTCCAGTACTATAAACCGACAATTCTTATACTGGTGCCGCTGTTTGTCAATACAATTTACAAAAGAATAATGGATACGGCGCGCAAAAAAGGCGTTGACAAAAAGCTGGAGGTAGCCACCAAAGTGTCCGACACGTTGCGCGTGGCCGGCGTTGATTTGCGCCGCGCGCTGTTTGCCGAAATTATGGAGACATTCGGCGGCAGGCTCGAAAAAATAGTCTGCGGCGGCGCACCGCTTAACCCGGAAATGATAGGGCATTTCGAGTCGTTCGGCATAAACCTTACGCAAGGTTACGGTATCACAGAGTGCGCGCCGCTGATTTCGGTTTGCCCGTTTAACTGGAAGAAAGACCGCTCGGTCGGGCTTCCGATACCGGGCCTTGAGGTTATAATAGACGTCGAGGATACCTCCGGCGGCCTGCCTATAGGCGAGATACTCGTGCGCGGCGACAATGTTATGCTCGGATACTACAAAGCGCCCGAGCTTACAGAAGCGGCTATTGTGGACGGCTGGTTCCATACCGGGGATTACGGCTACATAGATGCGGACGGATTCCTCTATATTACAGGCCGCAAGAAAAATGTCATCGTGCTTGAAAACGGCAAAAACGTTTATCCCGAAGAAATTGAGGAGCATCTTGAGACAATAAGGCTTGTTGCGGAGTGCGCGGTCATCGGCAGACGCTCCGACGACGGCGAGTCGATACTCATAACGGCTATAATATATCCGGACTATGAGTATGCAAAGTCAATCGGGCTGGACGACAAGGCGGCTATTGATGCAAAACTCAAGGACGAGATAACCGCGCTCAATAAAACTTTGCCCGGTTTCCGTCAAATCCGCAAATACGAACTTCGCGACGAGCCTTTCCCAAAGACCACGTCAAAGAAAATAATCCGCCATTTGATAAGCTGATCGGTTGTGTTAAAAGTGTAGAAAATCCCGCAATTTTATATTTTAGTCAAAAGTGAAAATATAGTTGCAATTGATAACAGTACGTCGGAAGCTGTCGCTTCCGACGTATTTTTCAGGTGCAGATTAAAATTTTACATATACGGGGCTGCCAAAAGATACCGGAAAACACAGCCATAAATGCCAATTAATTATAAATGTAACTTATAATTTGTGCATATTGACAAAGAAATTCAATAATTATGAGTTTAAATTAATCGCGTTAACAGACTATTTACAAAATACCGAATATTCGTTTTCAACCCGGTGCTATAATCGTTTTGCCTGGATGGAAGGTGGTTGTCCTCTCCGCGCATAACTAAAAAACGGAGGTAAAAGGGCGGTCGTCGGTTGCATCCGCGCCCATTCGCGCAATGTGACGGGCGTTCGTCCCACCAAACCAACAGCCATGAAGAAGACACTTTCGGCGCTTTGCGTTGTGTTGACGCTGGTGCTTGCATCAAGCCTCATAGCGCAAGCTGCGTCTCTGCTGCCGGGAGGAGACGAGTTTAACGGCACTCAAGAGTTCATTCTCCCCAGCGAAACTGAGATCTGTGACAATGAAGATTGGCAAGACGAGAACTTTGCCATACCCGTTACCCCTGCGGTACCGGAAAACCCTGCCGAACCGCATACTACGGTATCAAGCGATAAAGCTGCTGCAGCCGACGGCACCGCAGTGCTTTCGGCGGTCGATGCGGCACCACAGCAGTCTGAACTTAACACAAACACGCTCAAGATTGCTTTCGGCGGCGTCGTAAGCAAAACGGTAATACCGATACTCGTAAACGGCGTTACTTACGTTCCTTTCCGTGCATTTTGCCTTGAAACGGTTCCCGGCGCGGAAATCTCATGGGATCCCGAAACAAACACGGCATTATGCAATGCACCGTCGCTTGACATCGAGGTGCCCTATGGTGAGACATACATAATCGCAAACGGCCGTGTGATTTTCCGGCACGACGCCAACATTGCGATAAGCTGCACAATGTATGTGCCGGTTCGCTCGCTTGCAAAAGCTATCGGCGCCAAAGTGGAGTGGCGCCCGAATGAAATGTGCGTCAATCTCGAGCTGACCGGCAAGCCGATTACACCGGCTTCCCAGTTTTACAATCAAAACGATTTGCTGTGGCTGGCGCGTATTATAAACGCCGAAAGCAAGTATGAGCCTCTGCTCGGCAAAATCGCGGTAGGCGACGTTATTTTAAACCGCGTTGCCCATCCCGATTTCCCCGACACTATTTACGATGTGATATTTGACGACCGCTATGCGATACAGTTTCATCCTGTCACCTCGCCGATTATTTACAATACACCGTCCGAGGAAAGCATCATAGCGGCAAAAGCCTGTCTCGAAGGCTTTTCAGTTTCAAAGTCCATTCTTTACTTCATGAATCCGCGCCTTGCCGTATCTAACTGGATTTCGCGCAACCGCAGCTTTGTGATGACAATAGGTAATCACAGCTTCTACGCGTAAAAATACGCACACCATACAATCAAATAGCCGTTAGGCGCCCGGATAAATGTCCGGGCGCCGGTTTATTTGCTCAAAAAACGGCGGGCCGTTTTCGCGATCCGCCGGGTTAACACAATATTAGCGTATAAGCGTATATTTGCCTATTATGGGAATTTCAATCGCTTTGCCGCCTATAGCGTTGACGAGCAACACTATAAACATTGCGAAGGGAACAATACAAAGCAGGCCGCTCACCAGAGCTCCGATAAGCCAAAACAGTATGAAAATTACGCCGAGGAAGCTAAAAACTGCATAAATAATGTTGACGGCAATTCCGAACACAACCGAAAAAATCAAAAGCAAAAGACCTTGATTTGCATAAAACCTTGCAAATTTGGATTGCGGGGACGCGACAAGCGGTATAAAGAACAGGATTCCGAAACAGGCTAAAATCGCGTAAGTTTTGTTTGCCGCCACGTCTTGCGGGTCAAACTCCGATGTGCGGTCGGTGAAATACCGGCCGAACTTGGCGGAGGATTCCTGCGCACCGCCGCTTTGCGACTGCGACGTTTCGTCTGCGAATTTTGAGCCACAGGCACCGCAGAACTTTGTTTCGTCGGGCATTTGGGCGCCGCATTTTGTGCAGGTCTTCATTGTATGTAAACCACCTCTCTAAAATAAGTATGGGTTTTGCGGCGATATTGTGCTGTTATCTTGGCCTCGCCATATATATGCCGCAGTTCGCTTGCAGCATAAAGAGCAGGGAAAACATTATATTGCCGGCGCAGGTGCCGGCGTGCCGCCCAAAGAATTGCTGAGGCAGCCGCCGGCGGGCCTGCACCACCAAACTATTATATGCTCGGCTTGCAGCACGTTGTGCTAAACATTTCGCGGGTCTGCCCCGTGAAAATGCGAGATTTTTTATCGAGGCGCTGCTTTATTCATTGTCGAGGGTCTTCAGGAAGTCGATGCAGCGCTTGACTTCGGACAGACCGTCGGGATTGAGCGTTTCGCTTTCGACGACTATTGTCATGCCAAGCTCAATGGCGGCCTGACGCACTGCCTTGACCGGGGCGGTGCCTTCGCCGAGTGCGAACCCTTCACCTTTTGCGTTGCCGTCTTTGAGGTGGATGATGCGCACGCGGTGGGCAAGGCGCTTTATCAGCTCGACGGGGTCGAGACCGGCATGGTATGCCCAGTAGGTGTCGATCTGGAAAAGTATGTCGGAGCGGCGCTGCATCTCCTCGTGCACTATTTGCCCGTCCTTGTTAGGCTGAAACTCGAAGCTGTGGTTGTGATAGTGCAGATTAATGCCGTGCTCGGCCAGCTTTGGCCCGAACTCGTTTATCACATTGATGAAATCGTCGAGCTTTTTGCTGTCCGACAGGTCGGCGCCGGGGATTATGATGTTCTCGTTGCCGATTTCTTTGTGATACTCGACGGTTTTCTCGAAATCGAAAGCGATTTCCTGCCAGCCGGTATGAGTGCCGGAAACACGCAGCCCGGTGTTGTCAAGCATGCGCTTGATTTCCTTTGCGGGAATACCGAAGAATCCCGCGAACTCAACGAAAGAGTATCCCATCTCCGCTACTTTCTCGAGCGCATACTCCATGTTTTTGTCGGTTACGTCGCGCACGCTGTATAACTGAAGGCCGTATTGCATAATAATCCTCCGTAACTATAATATTGAATAATTGGCAACATCAATTATAACCGATTATAATGGTTAATGCAACAGTAATATAACAGCTTGATGTTTTTCTTAAATGAAATTGCGAATAAATGTTGACAACCGGCGAAGACTGTGATATAATTAATACAATCAATAAAGCAGGACGATCTCCGTTCTCACCTTGCGGGGCAAAAGCCGCGCGGGTTAATATCGGAAAGGGTAAAGTGCATGCCCCGGCAATAGTCGGGGAAAAGTCCTTTGCCTTTGCACGTGACGGAGAGCAGAATGCACTCCGTTTTTTCTTTTTCTGAAAGCGGAGACACGGCAGCACGTTTGCTTTATAAATATTTTTTACCTAATTCCTACCGGAGGTGCTTCACCAATCAAAAACTACAACTCCAAAGAGTATCTTATTAACGAGGAGATCGGCAGCGTATTGCACATACCGGGCTCCAAGATTCTGCGCGTCGTCGGGCCCGACGGCGAGCAGCTCGGACTTATACCGTATGCAACTGCGCTGAACACCGCTTACGACCGCGGGCTCGATCTTGTGCTCATCGCGCAGAAGGCAGACCCGCCCGTATGCCGTATTATGGATTACGGCCGCTTTAAATTCGAGCGCGACAAGAAAGAAAAAGAGGCCAAAAAGAAACAGCAAGTCATTGAGATAAAGGAGGTACAGCTCTCCTGTCATATCGATATCGGAGACTTTAACACAAAGGGCAACCATGCCCGCCGATTCCTCAGCGAAGGCAACAAGGTCAAGGTAAGTGTAAGGTTCCGCGGGCGCCAGCTTGCGCATACCGACATCGGCCGTGACCTGCTCAACAGATTTGCTGAATATTGCGCCGAGTTCGGCACAGTAGAAAGGCCGCCGAAGATGGAGGGAAGGACAATGATTATGTTCCTTGCCCCGATTAAGGCCACACAGGCAAAAGGTTCAACAAAACCGAAAAGCGATCCAGCAACCGATGCTGCCCGGGACAAAGGTGCAGCGAATGCCGCAAAAGCGCCCGCAGTCCATGGACAGAAGAGGGAGTAAGCGTTCCGACAATCTCAATTAACATAGATATATTTGGAATAAACTGAAAGGTTTGATATCTACTGCGGCGGTTTCTCGTAACATTGAGCCGACGCGACCCGCTGCGGTTATCCGCCCGCGCAAAGGCGCGGGTTAAATCTTTCGGCACCTCCAAAAGCGCACGCCTGCGCGCATGACAAAGCAGGCATCCTTGAATACACCGGCAGTGTAATCGGTCGCCGGGGAATTGGAGAGTTAGAAAAACATGGGAAAGCTCAAAACTCATAAAGCTACAGCAAAGCGGTTTAAGCTGACCAAAAGCGGTAAAGTTAAGCACAGCGGCCAGAACCGCCGTCACAATCTGGGCCATAAGACGGCCAAACGCAAAAGACAGCTTCGCAAGGCCGATTATCTCAGTGAATCGGTAGCCCCCATCGTACGCAGATTGCTGCCCCGCAGCTAAGCAGCCATATCAATAAGTAGAGAGTCAGGAGGAAGACATAAATGGCACGTGTAAAAGGCGCGATAATGTCGCGCAAGAGAAGAAAAAAAGTTTTAAAGCTTGCAAAAGGCTACTGGGGCGCAAAATCCAAGCACTTTAAGATGGCTAAACAGGCCGTCATGAAGAGCGGCAACTATGCGTTTGTAGGCAGAAAGCTGCGCAAGCGCGATTTCCGTTCGCTGTGGATTACGCGTATTTCCGCCCAAGCCAAAGCATGCGGAATGAATTATTCCACCTTTATGCACGGCTTGAAGCTTGCCGGCATCAACCTTAACCGCAAGATGCTCGCAGAGCTTGCTGTAAATGATAAGGAAGCTTTTGCAGGACTTGTCGAACAGGCAAAGACAGCCCTCGGCAAGTAATAAATTACCTCTATGTGCCGCATCCATGCGGCCGGTTCAAACAGCCATGACACAGGCTATAAGTTCAAAACAATATGGAAAAGGCCTCAAACCCGGAACGTTCCGGGTTTGATTTATTATGTGTGATTATGCTTGACAGGTGGGAGCACATAACCTCAAGAACCAATCGCTCGGTCGCTCTTGCGGCATCGCTTGTCGACAAAAAGCATCGGGACGAGCAGAGACTGTTTTTATGCGAAGGAATCAAGCTCTTTTGCGAGGCGGTCGCGGCAGGTGCGGAGATTGAAAAAGTATTTGTCACGCACCGAGCAGCCGGCGACCCGGACTTGTGCCGGCTGCTTGAGAGGCTGCCGAAGCACAGCGTCAAAATTGTAAGCGACCCGGTGCTTGAGCGCATTTCGACCGAAAAATCGCCTCAAGGCGTTATTTGTACGGTTAGGTGTCTTGACAAAACTCATAAAAATAATACAATATATAATAATCCTTCCAGGCCGCCTCGCCGAGCTGTTTTGCTTGACGGCGTCAGCGACCCGGGCAATGTAGGCACCATTATGCGCACGGCTGCGGCTTTCGGAATCGATATGCTTATCCTTGGGCCCGGCTGTGCCGACATTTATAACCCGCGCGCGGTGCGGGCGTCGATGGGCACAATCTTTCGCCAGCCGGTCGTGCGGGTAGAGGATATGGCCGCGTCAGTTGCCGCTTTGCGCGAGGCGGGTGCCGAGGTGTGGGCAGCGACCCTCGACGCGGAGCTGACGGTAAGCGAGCTTGCAGAAGCTGCCGAGCATAAGTCCGTTTGCGTTGTCATCGGCAACGAAGGTCACGGCATCTCTCCCGAGGTGGAAGCCGTCGCGACGGGGAAGGTGAATATTCCCATTACCAGCGATGCGGAATCGCTTAACGCCGCGATTGCCGCCGCAATTTTCATGTGGGAACTGCGCACAAATAAGCGATGAGCCCGCCAAAGGTGCGAATATCCGCACAAAAGGCGATATACAATATCACCGGAGGCAAAGGCGTATATGGCAAATGCAAACGACGCCAAAGTCGAGCTTCTTATTCGATGGATTTGGTTTGCGCTGGCGTGTGGGCCGGGTTCCGACGCGTACGACTCGATTTTGCCCGCTTTTGACTATGATGTCTGCGCTCTTTATGAGGCAACACGCGCAGATTTGGCCGCAGCCGGCGCCGATGGGGCGCTGCTTGACAGGCTGTGCCAAAAATCAACCGACGAAGCCCAGGCGATTTGGGCGCAATGCCGCAATCAAGGCATAAAATTGCTTACGCCGCTGCATAAGGCGTATCCAAAGCGTCTGTTTGCAATCGCCAGAAAGCCGCTTTTGCTTTATTGCCGCGGAATCATACCGGCGCTGGACAACTATGCATGCATAGCAGCGGTCGGAACGCGCGATATGAGCGAATATGGGCGCAACAATGCCTACACGCTGTCGTTCGATATGGCAAGGGTAGGCGCGATAGTCGTCAGCGGTATGGCGCGCGGGATCGACGGCGTTTGCCACAGGGGTGCGCTTGACGCCGGCGGGTTTACGGTAGCGGTGCTCGGCTGCGGAATCGACCGCATTTATCCCGCCGAGCACAGGTCGCTTTACGAGGAAATCGCGCGCGGCGGTTTGATATTGTCCGAATATAAGCCGGGCACGCCTCCCGAGGGGCGGCATTTCCCGGTGCGCAACCGCATAATCAGCGGGCTGTGCGACGGTACGCTGGTCGTGGAATGTTCAGAGCATAGCGGTGCCATGCATACGGCGCGCCACGCGATGTCGCAGGGGCGCGATCTGTTTGCGCTGCCCGGCAAAGTCGGCGAGAAAAACTCGACCGGCGTAAACAAACTTATAGCCGACGGCGCGCGTATCGTGACATGCGCGTCGGACATAGTGTCCGTTTACGCCGAAAAATATCCGGTGACACTTCGGCTGGAAAAATTGCCCCGCCCGGGCGTAACCGACAAGCGCAGGCGCGAATTTATAGCGCGCAGCGAAGCGCCGAAAAGCGGCGAAAGCTCTGCCTCCTATATTGACGAAACAGAGGAGGCGCCGGTGCGCATTTATCGGTCGAGGCGCAAAAACGCAATCGAGCAAGCCGCCGAAAGCGAGCTTGCCGATCGCACCGAACGCGCCGCGACGCCTGTATTTGACGAAAGCAGTTTGGGTGATAGCGAGCGCAAAATCTACGCTCTTATCCCCAGTGATAAACCCGTGAGCGCCGATGATCTGACCGAAAGCGGGCTCACGATGAGCGAGATTATAACAGCGCTGACGCTGCTTGAGATAAAGCGAGCCATAAGATTTGCGGGCGGAGGGAAGTACATAAGAATAGGCGGCAGCCCGCCGCTCGAGTGAGCCGGGCGCCAAACGCGGCGCCATTTGAACGCCGACAGATAAATCAAGCTGCCACTTTATTGCTATATAGACCGGATGGGAGATAAAAATTTCCCGCCGATTAAAATTAAATTAAATTTTGCACACTATAATTACCCCATTGCGGCAGGCTATGCCGCATATTGTAAAGTCAAACAAAAGCAAATCAAATATCAATGGAGGACACGGGTGAAACGTGCTATAGAGCAACACCCGCAACCAGATGTCTGCCAATCTTGTAATTATCGAGTCGCCTCACAAGGCGAATACAATAAAAGGTTTTCTTGGATCAAGCTACAAGGTCTTGGCTTCCAACGGACATGTCCGAGACCTTCCGAAATCCACGCTCGGTGTGGATATTGAAAACGGATTTGCGCCGCGATATATCAACATACGCGGCAAAGGCGAGCTGATACGCGAGCTTAAAAAAGAGGTGAAAGCAGCCGAGCGCGTCTATCTGGCCGCTGACCCCGACCGCGAGGGAGAAGCTATCTCATGGCATCTTGCGGTTGCGCTTGATATACCGGAAGAGAAAATAAGACGCGTTACGTTCAACGAGCTGACCAAAACAGCCGTTCGAAACGGGTTCAAGTCGCCTCGACCGATTGACATGAATTTGGTCAACTCGCAGCAGGCCAGGCGCATACTTGACAGAATTGTGGGCTACAAGCTCAGCCCGTTTTTATGGAAGAAGGTGCGCAGCGGGCTTTCGGCCGGTCGCGTTCAGTCGGTTGCGACGCGCATAATTGTCGAACGCGAAGAGGAAATCCGCGCATTCGTGCCGGAAGAGTACTGGACGGTCGAAGCCGTGCTCGGAAAAGGCAAAAAGAAGTTCCGGGCAAAGTACTACGGCGATTTAAACGAGCGTGGCCAAATTGACCGCGTCGAGCTGAAAAACGGCGAGCAGGCGCACGCTGTGGTCGACAGTGTAACCGGAAAGCCTTTCAGGGTATTATCTGTTAAGAAGGCTGTTCGCCAAAAGAATCCTGCCCCGCCGTTTATCACGTCCACACTGCTGCAGGAAGCGTCAAGGAAACTGGGCTTCCAGTCGCAGCGCATAATGCGCGTGGCGCAGGAGCTTTATGAAGGAGTCAACCTCGGCAGCGCGGGCGGAGGCGTGCACGGTCTGATAACCTACATGCGTACCGACTCGCTCCGCGTATCGTCCGAGGCGGCCGAAGCAGCAAAGGAATATATCATAGAAGAGTTCGGTGAAAAATATTATCCGCAGACCCCGCGCTCGTATAAAACCGACGCATCCGCTCAGGACGCACACGAGGCGATAAGGCCCACTGATTTGAAGCTTACCCCCGACTCTATCAAAAAACTGCTTACCCCCGACCAATACAAGCTGTATAAATTGATTTGGAGCCGGTTTGTCGCAAGCCAGATGGCGTCAGCCGAGCTTGACACCGTCACAGCCGAACTCGAAACCGGCGGACGAGTGTTCCGGGCAAGCGGCTATACAGTGCGTTTCAACGGCTATCTTGCCGTTTACGGCGATGCCGACGATAAAGACGAAAAAGATAACGGAGCCGCGGATCGAAAAGCCGAGCAGAGTGAAGCTGTTCATAAGACAAAGCTGCCGGAGCTTGTCGAGGGCGAGGAGCTTGCCGCCGAATCGGTTTCACCCGAGCAGCATTTTACAGAGCCGCCGCCCCGTTTTACCGAAGGTTCGCTTATCAAGTTCCTAAAAGACAAGGGCATCGGCCGCCCGAGCACCTATACCCCCATAATCACCACCATAATCGAACGGGGATATGTAAAGCGCGAAGGCAAGACGCTTGTTCCGACACCGCTCGGAGAGATTACGACCAAGATTATGGTCGAAAGCTTCACCGACATCGTGGACTATGAGTTCACCGCCCAAATGGAAGAGCAGCTGGACAACATCGAAAACGGCAAGCTCAGCATGCTTGATGTGCTGAGCGAGTTTTATACCGGTTTCGAAGCCAGCCTGATAAAGGCAGAGCAAACGGTTTCGCGCGAAGACATTAATTTGCCGGTCGAAGAGACCGACCTGGAGTGCGAAAAGTGCGGCAGCCGCATGATAGTGAAAAACGGTCGCTATGGCAAATTCGCCGCATGCCCCAACTATCCCGAATGTAAAAACACAAAGCCGCTCGATAAAAACGGCAATCCCACCGAAAAAAGCCGCGACACCGCCGAGCCTACCGACGAGGTATGCGACAAATGCGGCGCGCAGATGGTGAAACGTCACGGGCGCTATGGGGAGTTTCTTGCCTGCAGCCGCTTCCCCGATTGCAAAAACACCAAGCAGATATTGCATGAGATAGGTGTAAAATGCCCGAAGTGCGGCAAAGAGCTGGTGCGGCGCTACGGCAGGAATCGCAGCGTGTTCTATAGCTGTATGGGCTATCCGGACTGCGACTTTGTGTCGTGGGATCAGCCGACAAACGAAACATGCCCCAATTGCGGAAAGCCGCTTTACATTAAAAAAGGCAAACGCCAAATCGTTTGTAAAGAGAAATCCTGCGGATACAAGCGTGATCTGCCGGAGGAAGACGAAAACGGCACAAGCGAAGCCGGCAGCAAAACAGAATCTGACCGTGCAGCCGGAGAGGACGTATAACTGATGAGAATCTTGATAGACGCAATGAGCGGCGACCACGCCCCGCTCGAAATCATACACGGAGCCGTGATGGCCGCCTCTGCCTATGACTGTGAAATAACGCTTATCGGTGACGAGGACACAATTTTAAATCTGGCAAGCGAGCACAATCTGGAAATCAACCGCAGCAATATCCAGCTTGTTCACTCCAGCAGCATAATTTCAATGGAAGACGCTCCGCTGTCGGTTGTGCGCGAAAAAAGCGACTCGTCTATGGCTGTCGGCCTTAAAATGCTGGCAGCCGGCGAGGGCGACGCCTTTGTGTCGGCAGGCAATACGGGCGCTCTATATGCCGGCTCCACGCTGATTGTGCGCCGCATAAAGGGCGTGAAAAAAGCCGCGATAGCCACGATTATGCCGTTCGGCCGCCCGATGCTGATGCTGGACTGCGGCGCAAATGTGGAGCTTGCGCCGGAGGCGTATGTTCAGCTTGCGCAGATGGGCACGATATACATGCGCAGCATATTCGGCATACCGTCGCCCGAGGTGGGTCTGCTCAATATCGGGGAAGAACGCACGAAAGGCACAAAACTGCTTGTTGATGTCTATAACATGCTTGAGCAGGACCCGACGATAAACTTCAAGGGCAACATAGAAGGCAAAGAGCTGCCCTATGGCGTCTGCGACGTGCTTGTGACCGACGGTTTTACCGGCAACATCGTGCTTAAACTCACCGAAGGCTGCAGCAGCTTTTTAATGCAAAAAATCAAAGACGTCTTTTATTCAAACTTTTTGACAAAAGCCTCTGCGCTTTTTGTAAAAAAAGGTATGACAAAGCTCAAAAACGAGTTCAGTGCCTCGCAATACGGCGGCGCGCCGCTGCTCGGAATTTCAAGGCCTGTAATCAAAGCGCACGGCAGCTCGGATGCCGAGGCTATCAAAAACGCAGTGCGCCAGGCTATTGGATATATAAACACCGGTATAATATACGAAATAGCGCGCCTTACGGTAGGCGACGAGCTGGGAGAGTAATTTGCCGTGGATTTTAGCGAGCTTGAAAAAGCGATTGGGTATGAGTTTCGCGATAAGGAGCTGTTGAAGATGGCGCTGACCCATTCGTCATACTCCAACGAGATGAAGGCGAAGGGGATGGCGGTTGAGTGCAACGAACGCGCCGAATTTCTTGGCGACGCGGTGTTGTCCTGTATTGCAAGCTCATACCTTTACACAAACCATCCGAAGCTGTCCGAAGGCGAGCTCACGCGCATACGCGCACAGGCAGTTTGCGAACGAGCACTATGCGAGTATGCGCAGGAGCTCGGGCTGGGGAAGTATCTGCTTCTTGGACACGGCGAGGTGATTTCACATGGCGAACGCCGCCCCTCAATCCTTGCCGATGCGTTTGAGGCATTGCTTGCGGCCATTTGGCTGGACGGCGGCGCAAAAGAGGCCGAAAAATTTGCGCTGCGGTTTCTCGAGCCGGAAATAAAGCGTGCCCTGACCTCAAACAATCAAGACTATAAATCACAGCTGCAGCAGTTCGTCCAGCTCGAGCGCGACGTGCTTTTGGAATATGTGGTGGTAGACGAAGCCGGCCCGCCGCACCGGCGTGTTTTCACGGTGGAGGCCAGGCTCAACAATAACATAATAGGCAGAGGTAAAAGCGGCACTAAGCGCGAAGCCGAGCAGCTCGCGGCTAAAGAGGCGCTGCGCCTGTTCGGGCTCGAATGAAAACAAAGCTGAATGTGGCGGACAAGCCTCTGCAAACTTTAGCCGGGCAAAAAAGGGCACCTGAAAAAGCTGCGGGCGGTATAGGCACGCTCGGTGAACGCACACTGCATGCCGCACTCAAGCGACACTTCGAGCCGGACGTAACCTACCATGAAATAAGATACAAAGGATATGTCGCAGACATCATGCGCGGGGACGAGATTATCGAGATCCAAACGCGCGCGCTGAATGTCATGCGGACTAAGCTGACCGTTTTCCTTGCCGACAACAAGGTGACGGTAGTCCACCCTGTGGTGCGCGAAAAATGGCTGAATTGGGTGAATTCCGGCACCGGGGAAATTGTCCGCCGCAGAAAATCACCCAAGCGCGGCGCGCCGCTTGACGCGTTTGCGGAGCTTTACAAAATCAAAATGTTTCTGCGCGACCCGAATTTGACAATTTGCCTTCTGCCGGTCGACGTGGAGGAGTACAGGCGGCTGGACGGGGGCGGCAAAAGCCCAAGAAAAGGCTGGACGCGCGCAGAGCAAATTCCCACAGCAGTGGGCGAACCTGTGTATCTGAATGATGCTTTTGACTATGCGGCGCTGCTTTCGGGTCTGCCGGACGAGTTTACGTCCGCGGAGGTAGCGAAAGCGAAAAAGCTATCCATTGGCATGGCACAAACCGTTTTAAACGTGATGAGCCATGTGGAAGCCGTGTGTTGTATCGGCAAACGAGGACGCTGTAAGCTATATAAAATCCGGACAACTGGAGAAAGTGATATATGAGTGAACTTGTAATACCTAAAAACTACAAACCGCTACTCGACATGCGTCGTACCGAAATTGCGATAAAGAAGGTCAAAGATTTTTTTGAGCGCGACCTTGCGATAGCGCTTAACCTGACAAGGGTTTCTGCACCGCTTTTTTTGCGCGCGAGCAGCGGCCTAAACGATGATTTGTCCGGAGTTGAGCGTGCAGTTTCGTTTGATATACCCGACTTGGGCGAGGTTGCCGAAATCCCTCAGTCGCTGGCGAAATGGAAACGCTGGGCACTGGGCGTTTACGGTTTTCAGCGCGGCGAGGGTCTTTACACCGACATGAATGCAATCCGCCGCGATGAGATTACCGATAACATGCACTCTATTTATGTCGACCAGTGGGACTGGGAGCTTGTTATCGACGCATCTGATCGCAACGTCGAAACCTTGAAAAAGATAGTACGTAGAATATACGCGTGTCTGCTTCATACCGAGCGTTATATCGCAAACGAATATGATTTTGTGGACACGCTGCTTCCTGAAGAGATACATTTTGTTACCGCCCAGGAGCTTGAGGACGAGTATCCCGACCTGACCCCTAAAGAGCGCGAATATATGGCTGTAAAGCGCTATGGCGCGATTTTCCTCATGGGCATAGGCGGCAAGATGAAATCCGGCCAAATCCATGACGGGCGCGCGCCCGACTATGACGACTGGTCGCTAAACGGCGATATAATAGTCCATTATCCGGTGCTCGACAATGCGTTCGAGCTTTCGAGCATGGGTATTAGAGTTGATGCTCCGACTCTGCTGGCGCAGCTTGCCGAGCGCGGTTGCCCCGAGCGTGCCGAGCTGCCGTTTCACAAAGCGCTTCTTGAGGGGCGGCTGCCGCTTACGATAGGCGGCGGAATCGGACAGTCGCGAATGTGCATGTATTTCCTGCGAAAAGCGCATATCGGCGAAGTGCAGTCGTCGATTTGGAGTGAAGAAGACGAAAAGCGCTGCCGTGAAGCCGGAATTATGCTATTGTAATATCGAAAACAATGGGCGCACAACCCATGCGGCAATTGCCGTCGGCTGTGCGCCCTTTATGTTTGGTTTATTCATACTCGAGAAACGGGTCGTCTATTAATATGCACCCTTCGCATGCGTCGCTGAGGCCGGAGTAGAGCATTGCCTTGCCTCCCCCAAGCCGCACGATTCCCGAAGTGAAGGTGACATCTGCGAGCCTTGGCTGTTTTGCCGGCGCGTCCGGAAAACACGAGCGGTCTGCTATGATTTTGGGCTGTGTGTGCGTGCCGCTCTCGCAGTCGACCGCAAATGCCATGCTGTAGTAATGGAGATGGTGCACGCCGTCTATTACTTCACCCCACGACCGGTGGCCGATCACGCCTATTTTGCCACTGCCGAGGTCGTATAGCTGGTTGCAGCCGCCCCACTCGTCGTCGGGGAAGAGTTTTTCGATAAACGGCGCGTTGTATATAAATTCGGGTGTGATGTCGCCCATATTTTCTGCGATGGCAAAACCCACTTTGCAAACGCAGCTATACTTTTTCTTTATCGCCTCGTCGTTTGGGCGCGAGAACACCGCTATGCGACCGTCGGCAAGCTGGAGCAGGCGGATGTCTTTCATGTATCCCGGCCCGGAAAATACGTACTTTAGCTCGTATATGGACTTGCCACGATAAAACTGTGTTTCATAGTAAATGGGATTTTTGTCCCAGTCGACATACACGCCGCCGAGCACAAGCTCGCCGTCTATATGTGTAACGAACGGGTCTTGCAGTTCAAACACCGGCGCGTCGGGCATCAGCGACCACTCCGTGCCGCTGCCTTCAAAAAACATAGTGCGTGAACGCTCCGAGTCGCGGCTTTCAACACGCCCGGCGATTATAGTGCGGCCGCCGTCGATGAAGGGAACGGATGTATTATAGACATCGAGACCGTCTACGCCGCAAAATTTTAGAATCTCGCCGCGGTTTTTTGGATAGCTATATTGTTTAAAATGCTCAAGCTGTTTTTTGCCCGGCTCCGGTTTTGTGATTTTCTCAAACACTGCCATATCTTACATTCCCCGCATTTTACTTTTTCTTTTTCGCTTAGCTGCATTCAGCAAAAAGCAAAGGAAAGCGGCAAAAGCCACCCCGAAAACGGCGCCCGCCGTATCTATCAGAAAATCGCGCAGCTCGCAACTTCGCCCAGGCACAAAATACTGGTGAATCTCGTCGCTTGCCGCAAAAATTACACTATAAACAAGCCCCGTCAGTTTATGCAACCCGAAAAAATGTGCTGTTGCCGCGCCGAGCATGCCAAGCACGGCATAAACAGAAAAATGAGCGAATTTGCGTACATAAAACTGAAGGCTGTCTATATATTCAAGTTTTTCGTCCGGCGGCAGCTTTTCAAATTCGTGGTCGATAATAGTGGCAACAAGCGTTATAATATGGGCGCTTTCTTCCGACGATTCTTCAGCCGTTTTGCTTGACCTTGCAAATATAAAAACCGACCATGCCAAAAGAAGAGCCAAAAACACAAGTCCTGCTTTGACGTTTCTGTTTTTATTTATCATTCAGCCTCCGTGCAAAGCGAAAGCTGTCTAACATGTAAATCATTGTGCCTGCACCTCAATTTTCTGCGCGTAAAATTGCTGGAGCGCTTTTTGTTTTTTATAAAGTGAAAATGCTGTGAGCTTTGTTTTTGCTTTGCGCCGGGAAAAACCATGGGAAATTATAACATGGTTTTACAGCAGTGTAAATAGCAAACGTGCTATTAATTTTTACCAGAAAGTGCATGCCCACTCGGCTTTTTTCGCGGGCGGGCGGTTTTATAGCAGCAGGATATTCAGCTGCGTTTTTCGCGGCGCTTGACGCACTCGGTTAAAAGGTACTCGATTTGCCCGTTTAGTGAGCGGAATTCGTCTTCTGCCCACGCCTGAAGTTTGCGGTAAAGCTCCGGCGAGAGGCGCAGTAAAATCTGCTTTTTGGGGTTTTTGTCCTCGGATTTTGTATTTTTGGTGCTGTCCATTTTATCGCGCTCTTAATACAGACTACCGCTGTTTACAACGGGCTGAGCCTCCCGGTTTCCACAGAGCACCACGAGCAGATTGGACACCATGGCCGCTTTGCGCTCGTCGTCAAGCTCGACGATATTGTTTTCGTTGAGCTTGTTCAGCGCCATCTCGACCATGCCGACCGCTCCGTCCACAATCAGCTTGCGCGCGTCGACAATTGCCGTTGCCTGTTGACGCTGAAGCATGGCAGCCGCGATTTCGGGCGAATAGGCAAGATGCGTGATGCGAGCCTCGATAATCTCAAGCCCAGCGATTTCGACCTTGCTCTGCAGTTCTTCCTTAATTCGGGTTGCGACTTCGGCGCTCGAGCCGCGCAGTGACATCTCATCGCCATCATCATCCGCTGTGTCATACGGGAACATGCGCACGATGTTGCGCAGTGAAGCGTCGCACTGTACAGATAGATACTCCATATAATTGTCGACATTGAACACTGCCATCGCGGTGTTGACAACGCGCCAAATTACGTTCACTCCGACCTCGATGGGGTTGCCGAGCCGGTCGTTGACCTTTTGCTTTTCGTTTACAAGCGTCAGGGTTTTAAGTGAAATATGCTTTCTAAGCGCCGGCTGAACGCTAACTTTACCGGTGTTTACCAAATTAGCGGCCTGTGCCGCGGCGGCGGTATAAGGAGAGGCAACGGTAGGGTTGACCGCCGCGCTGAAGGGATTGACAAAGTAAAACCCTGGATTTTTCAGCGTTCCTGTGTATTTGCCGAACAAAGTGAGCACCAGCGCTTCGTTGGGATTGACAACTTTCAGCCCCAAATAAAGAATCGGTCCGACGCAAACGTAAACGCATCCAAAAATCAAAAGCACAAGCCCAAACGCAAAATAGGTGCCCCCTTCCATTAATGTTGCGCCGAATATAATCAGAAAAATCGACGCAATTATAAGTAAAGTGTTGATAATGAGAACAGGCATTCCGGGCCAGGCTTTTTGCTGGATTTCTTCCCGGACAAATGATTTTTCCCGCGGATTGTTCATGGCACTTCTCCCTGTGATATTAAAATGATAGCATAATGATATTATCATGATATGCAGGTGTTGTCAATAATTTTACTGCACGACATAAAATTTTACATTTACTTAATTTTTAGCTATACTTTGGAGAGGCAAACTAATTATTGGCTTGAAATATATAAAATAATGGTTTATAATAGAGCGGTAGTTTATAGTTGTTTAAAACAAAACGAAAAATGAGGTTTTATAAAATTGCAGTTTTCCGCAGCTATTTTTGATTTGGACGGAACTTTATGTGATACGATTGGAGACCTGCACACTTCGATGAACGAGATGCTTTGCACCGTCGGACTGCCGCAGGTGAGCAGAGAAACTGTGCTTGCAAGCATCAACAACGGCGCGCGCGAGTTTGTGCGGGGCTGTTTGCCCGAAGAGTTGCAGCGCGACGAGCAAACGCTGGACCGCTGTCTTGCAATTTACAAAGAATGCTACGCCCGGCATTATCTTGACACCACATACGCCTATTCCGGCATGCCGGAGCTTGTAGCAGATCTGCGTGCCGCGGGATACAGGCTTGGCGTGCTTTCAAATAAACATGACGAGATGGTCAAGACGATTATTTCAAAGGTATATGGCGACGATGCCTTTGACGATTATGCGGTTTGGGGCGGCAGCTCTATGTTCCCGCTGAAGCCCGACCCCGCGGCGGCATTTTATATAGCGGGCACACTGCGCGCCAGGCCGGACCAAACGGCATTTATCGGCGACTCTCATGTCGACATTGCCACCGCCATTAATGCCGGTATGTTCCCGGTGGGAGTGTCCTGGGGTTATCGTTCGGCACAGGTGCTGCGCGATGCCGGCGCCAAGGCAGTATGTTCGTCGATCGACGAGCTTCGAAAATTATTGCTCGGGAAATAAAATCCGCGCGCTCAAAATGCGATTGATTGTCAGCATTTTTATATATAACAAAGGAGTGTAATCTCATGGCTGCTTACGGAAAAAAGGTGTGGCTGATACCCGACTGTTATCTCAACTCTGTGTCAAAGAATCCGAATGTCTCGCATGAGGCTATCTGCGTGATAAACACATCAGATACCGATGCGGAAATCAAGCTTACGCTCTACTTTGAGGACAGACCTGCAATGGACGGTTTTGTTTCGCACTGCGGCGCGCGGAAGACCCATCACATCCGTATGGACAAGCTGTGCAGTGCCGACGGCCAGCCTATACCGCGTGACACGCCCTATGCCGCGCTGGTTGAATCGTCGGTGCCGATTGTGGTGCAGTACAGCAGGCTTGATACATCCGCCGCGGAAATGGCGCTTATGACAACAATCGCCTACCCGGTAGACGAATCCTAACATAACAAAGCCGCGCCTATTAACACTCGGCAAAATTCGAGTGTTAAATTGCGCGGCTTTTCGGCAATAAAAAAGGCTTTTACATAGAACCGGAGGAAAGCAAGATGAATTTACCGTTTAAAATATCTCTCAAAGACAAAACCGCGGTTGTAACTGGCGGCGGGGGAGTGCTTTGCTCAGAGTTCTGCCGAGCGCTTGCCTCGTGCGGTGCGACGGTTGCCGTGCTCGGCTACCGGCCCGAGAGCATAACGCGCGTGTCAGAGCAAATAAACTCCGACCCCGATGTTATAGAAGCCGGCGGTTCGGCATTTCCCGTCGTCGCGAGTGTGCTCGACCGCGAGGCGCTTGAACGCGCAAAAGCGGAAATAGACTCGCGTGCCGGCGGCTGTGACATACTCATAAACGGCGCGGGCGGCAACAACCCGAAAGGAACGACCTCGGAAGAGTATCTGAAGCCGGAGGACCTCGACCCCGACTCGGCAGCGGCGCGCGGAATAAAGACATTCTTTGACCTTGACCCCGAGGGAATCGAGGCGGTGTTCAATTTAAACTATCTCGGAACTCTGCTCCCCACGCAGGTGTTTGCGCGGGACATGGCAAAGCGCTCCAATCCCGTTATAATCAACGTGTCGAGCATGAATGCTTTCAGGCCGCTGACCAAAATACCCGCATATTCGGGTGCAAAAGCGGCGGTGTCCAATCTCACGCAGTGGCTGGCAGTCCATTTTGCGCCTGTTGGCATTCGCGTCAATGCAATAGCGCCAGGATTTTTCATCACGGAGCAGAACCGCTCGCTGCTGCTGAAAGAAGACGGCTCGCTGACCGACCGCAGCAAGAAAATACTTGCCCACACGCCCATGAACCGTTTTGGCGAGCCTCATGAGCTTCTCGGAACGCTGCTGTGGCTGTGCGACCCGGACGCCTCCGGCTTTGTAAACGGCGCCGTTATTCCGGTTGACGGAGGGTTTTCGGCATACTCGGGCGTTTAAATGCGGCATAAAGATAAGTTTTACAGCCTGATTTGATTTATATAGCGTTTTTCTATAGCAAAGTAAAAAACGGGGGCGATACATCGCCCCCAGCACTTATGATGCCGTGACAGACGCACGGCTTTTTTAGGGAATTTTATCACGCTGAAAAACATTTGCGCCGCTGAAGATCTCGAGCATCTCACGGCGCAGGCTATCGATGATTTCGAGACGTGTGCGCGGCGGAATCTCATATATATCGGTGTTGAAAAGGTATTTGTCAAGATCGATTTCCTTGACGAGGAGCTTGGTGTGGAATATGTTTGACTGATAAACATTTACATCCACAGCATCGTAACGCTCAAGAGTTTTGGGATTTATATAATCCTGAATGGAAGTTATTTTGTGATCGATGTAGAGCTTGTTGCCGCTGATGTCACGCGTGAAGCCTCTGACCCTGTAGTCAAGCGTGATTATATCCGAGTCAAAACTGTCTATCAAAAAATCTAAAGTCGAAAGCGGAGTTATTTCTCCACAGGTCGAAACATCGATGTCTACTCGGAATGTGGCGATTGCGGTATCGGGGTGGTATTCAGGATAGGTATGCACAGCGACATGGCTTTTGTCAAGATGTGCAAGCACGGTTTCGCTTTGCGGTTCGGATGAAATCGAACCGTCTGCCAACAAAAAAGTAACGGATGCACCCCGCGGATCATAATCCTGCGTTGATACGCTCAATACTTTTGCCCCGATCATTTCGGTGAGCTGGAAGAGAATTTCGCGCAGCCGCGCCGAGTTATACTGTTCATCAATGTATGCTATATAGTCTTGTCGCTCTCGTTCGGTTCTGGCATAACATATATCGTAAATGTTAAACGACAGAGACTTAGTTAGGTTGTTGAAATCATAAAGCTGAATCCTTTCCTTCATAGCGCAAAATCCTCCCGATAAAATAAAAAGGCGCACCGCATACCGCAATGCACCAGAATGATCAAAATGCAAATTTATCGGTTGAAAACTGCTCAGTCGACTCGCATGAATCTGGAAGGGTCAGGGTAGCAGGAACCACTTTTACCACTCTTATTGATCGTTTCACAGCTGTGCATTTTGGTACACATTTGGTTATAAGGTAACCGAAAATAGCGCGCCATGCGCAATATCAATAATGCGGCAATAACCGCGATCGGCAGTTGACCTGGCTGTCCGATGGCCGTTTGGCTCCGCGATTACCCGCGAAGCGGTCAAGCAGTTCCCATGATAACATGAAACTACCTACAGTATAACATATCGCAAAATCGGTGTCAAGATATCGCATTCAACTAATTTTTGTGTGCCACAAACAAAATATGCTGATGCTGCACTAAATGTACCGATAAAAGAAGAATAAAAGTGAAAAAACCGCCGGTTTTGCGCTATCGGCGGTTGGCGTCCCCGAGCCGACTCGAACGGCTGACCCTTCGCTTAGGAGGCGAATGCTCTATCCTGCTGAGCTACGGGGACAAGACTTATTGGGAACAAGAGATCCCGCACACCAGTCTATTATATCATTGAAACTGCAAAAAATCAACCGTTATCGAAAAAAATTTACTTATTTTCAGAGGTGGGACGAGCATCACTCGCGTTTTATATTGTATTCGGCGATTTTCCCGTCAATAATTTGCCATGCACGCCTGTTGTGTTCGTCGAAGGCGCCGTCAATTTCGGCGCACAAATCTTTGCGGTCAAAAACTGTCCAGCCCGCCGGCTTTGGACCGTGATAGGGCTCAAAACCGAATTTTTTATAAAGACCGATTGCCTTGTAGCTCCACGTTTGGGTCGTCAGATACACGACTTTGCCCAGTGCAAGCTCGTTATGCATGTCAAGCAAAGCGGTGAGCAGTGCCTTTACAATCCCGCGCCCCTGATGCTCGGGCTTGCATGCTACCCAGTGGAAGCGCGGCAGCGGCACGCCGAAAATGTCACCCTCCCAAAGCGAAGCGGTGGCGACAGCCCGGCCGTCCTGTGCAAGCGCAAAAAGGTTGCGGCGTCCGAGCAGCCCGGCAGGAGCGCTGAATGTTTTGCTGAAAAGGGAAAGTCCGGACTTAAAAGAGTCCGCCTCACCGACCGATGCCATTATTTCGGCCCAGTCGTTTTCACGTCCCGGAACATAACATGCGAGTGTGTACCCCGCCGGCAGCTCAAAGCGCGGATAACTGTCGGCATCGCGCTTTACCATTATCACCGCACCGAACGGTACCGATTTATCGAGCATATCATCTCTCCTATTTATAATATTGCGGCGTGCACAGGCGGTTTTGCTGCTTTACATGCCTGACAATTGGTATTTTACCATCAATTTGACTTAAATTCAATGTTTTGAACATGTTCTATTGTGTTAAAAAGCAAAATTAATAAAATTCCCCTTGTAAAAGCAGACGAGGGAAGGTATAATAGCTTTTTGTATAGGTTAAACCGGAGGAGAAAATATGGCGGCATTACGCAACTTTGCGATCACGCTTTGTGTTTCGCTGATTATATTCGGATTGATTGCTTATTTTCTGGTAGGCATCGCCGAAAACAACCTTGATTTTCTTACGGGTGCCGACACCGGTGACAATCCCTCCGAAACGAGTGCCGATACCGACGAAAATCAGCTGCCCGGTGTCACGATAGAAACCACGGCGCCGGAGACCGAACCGCTGACGGAAGACTTTCGCGGTTCGACGATTTCCGCAGTGCTAATCGGCTCGGATTACTTGCCCGACGTTTATGACGACTATGACCTTTCAGAGATAAACAGGAATATAGACGGCTTCCCGATTAAGGAAAGGCGGATTTGCGCCGATTCGATTATATTTGTTCAGGTAAATGTCGAAACGCGCGAGTATGTGTTTCTGCCGATACCGTCGAACACACAGGTTATGGACAAGGGTCTGAGCAAATCGCTCGGTTCTCTGCTCGGAGAATCGGGACCCGAATATATAAAAGACAAAGTATCGGGACTGCTCTCCATATACATAGACTATTATGCACTGTTTACATTGGACGGAGTCAAAAGCTTTATCGACGGCATGGGAGGCATCGAATATAATGTGCCCTATGATATGCGGTACTCCGACCCGTCGGAGGGCGAAGAGGGACTGGTCATTGACATTAAAAAAGGCGCTCAAAAACTGACCGGAGACGATGTCGTGAAAATGCTGCGCTATGGGTCGTACAGCGAAGGCGACGCGATGAGGCGCACCGTTATAGTCGACTTCATGAAAGCGGTGCTTGCGAAAATTACAAGCCCCGCATATCTTACCCGGCTGCCGGAGCTGTTTGCAAATGCGCTCGACTCTGGCATGATAGAGACCAACTTTACCGAAGATGTGCTTGCCGAAAACCTGGATGCTGTGTTTGCATATCAGGACTTTACCAAAACAGTGCTTGCGCTGCCGGGTAAAGAGGAGACGGTCGACGGAGAAAAATTTTTTATACCCAATACCGCCGGTGTAAATAACATAATAGGCAAATATAAGTATACGGGCTGAATTTTCGCTATTGGCAAATGGCAAAGTTGACCGGCGACCGAAAAACACAGGATAATCATATAACTTACGGAGTGGAGACTAAATATATGAATAACACCGAAAAAACCATGGACAAAATCGTCGCGCTGTGCAAGAACCGCGGTTTTATATTCAGTGGTTCGGAGATATACGGCGGCCTTGCCAACACATGGGACTACGGCCCCCTCGGCGCGGAGCTGAAGAACAATGTTAAACGCGCATGGTGGAAGAAGTTTGTGCAGGAGTCGGAATATAACGTCGGAATTGACTGTGCCATACTTATGAACCCGGAGGTTTGGGTTGCATCCGGCCATGTTTCGACCTTCAACGACCCGCTTATTGACTGCAAATCCTGCAAAATGCGTTACCGTGCCGATAATCTCGTCGGTGATTTTGTAAAAGAGAAAGCGCTTGATGTCACGGTTGAGGCCATGACACAGGAAGATATGACTGAATTCATCCGTGAAAACAAAGTGCCATGCCCCAACTGCGGCAAAAGCGATTATACCGATATACGCAAATTCAATTTGATGTTTAAAACTTTCCAGGGCGTGACGGAGGATACGGCGGCTCAAATTTACCTCCGTCCCGAAACGGCTCAAGGTATATTCGTCAATTTCAAAAACGTTCAGCGTTCGTCGCGTAAAAAGGTGCCTTTCGGTATCGCACAGATAGGTAAGGCGTTCCGCAATGAAATCACGCCCGGCAACTTCATATTCCGCACACGCGAGTTCGAGCAAATGGAGCTTGAATTTTTCTGCAAGCCGGGTACAAATCTCGAGTGGTTTGAATATTGGCGCAATTTCTGCTATAACTGGCTGATCTCGCTGGGCATGAAACCCGAGAACCTGCGTATGCGCGACCATGAGAAAGAAGAGCTTGCCCACTACTCGCAGGCGACAACCGACTTTGAGTTTTTGCTCCCGTTCGGTTGGGGCGAGCTTTGGGGCATTGCAGACAGAGCCGACTATGACCTGAGAAGGCATCAGGAGCATTCCGGTCAGGACATGTCCTATTTCGATCCCGAGACAAACGAGCACTATATCCCCCACGTTGTCGAGCCTTCGGTCGGCGTCGACCGCGCGGTGCTTGCTTTCCTTGTCGACGCTTATGACGAGGAAGTGCTCGAGCAGGACGAGGACGGCAAGGTAAAAGACTCGCGCGTGGTGCTCCGCCTGCATCCGGCGCTTGCGCCGGTCAAGTGCGCTGTGCTGCCCCTCTCCAAAAAGCTGGCCGAGCCTGCATTTGAGATTTATAAATCGCTGTCGTCAAGCTTTGTGGCCGACTATGACGACGCCGGCTCGATAGGCAAGCGTTATCGCCGTCAGGACGAGATAGGCACGCCTTTGTGCGTCACCTATGACTTCGAGTCCGAAAACGACAAGTGCGTCACCGTACGCGACCGCGACACTATGGAGCAGGTGCGCATCCCGATAGCAGAGCTTGAGGAGTATATTGCAAAGCATATTAATTTTTAAGCTGACGTAATATATCAAAATACAATGCGCCGCCGTTTTGGTACCATACTCCAAACCGGCGGCTGTGTTTTATTTATGCAATAAGGAGTGAAGACGATGGAACTTTGGTTTGGTGAAAACCATGCCGAACATGTCAAGTTTTTAATTGGGGTCGAGCGCCAGCTTTGCACCGTGCAAAGCGAGTTTCAGCGAATAGAGGTGTTCAAGTCCTACGATCTTGGCCGATTTCTCGTAATCGACGGGTATATAATGCTAACCGAGCGCGATGAGTTTATTTACCACGAAATGATAGCGCATGTGCCGATGGCGGTGTATCCGAATGCCCGACGGGTGCTTGTCATTGGCGGCGGCGACGGCGGCACAGTGCGCGAGCTTTCGCGCTACCCGCAGCTTGAGCGAATCGACCTTGTGGAAATAGACTCCGAGGTGGTGCGTGTCTGCAGAGAGTATCTGCCCAAAACTGCGTGCGGATTCGACGACCCGCGCGTAAACCTTCATTTTGAGGACGGTTTGCGTTTTGTGCAGGACTGCAGTGAGGGCGAGTATGATATTATCATTGTCGATTCGACCGACCCTATCGGCCCGGGCGAAGGCCTGTTCACTTTCGAGTTTTACAAAAACTGCTATAAAGCGCTTGCTGACGACGGCATAATGGTCAACCAGCACGAAACCCCCTTCTATGACGACGACGCAAAGGTTGTGAAGCGCGCGCACGAGCGTATCTACAAGACATTCCCGATATGCCGCGTCTATCAGGCACATATTCCCACCTATCCGTCGGGGCATTGGCTGTTCGGCTTTGCGTCGAAAAAGTATCATCCTGTCCATGATGTGCGCGACGAGTGGGAGCAGCTTGGAATAAAAACAGATTATTACAACCTGCGTCTTCATCGTGCCTCCTTCAGCTTGCCGGTCTACGTTGAGCGTCTGCTGAAAGAATGTGAGGTAAAAGAGTAGTTTTGCAGGTGAGCGCATGGCAGAGGGCTGTAAGTATAATCAATTTATAGCACTCCGCGAAAAATGCTGTCCTGCGGCAAAGAGTCCGAAAATTTATTTCGGGATAAGCGTAATAGAAAAAGCCGGCTGCCAGAGCCGACATCATAAAACAACAAAGTCCACCCGATAGGTGGACTTTGTCTTCGGTCTGAGCCGGCTGTCAGAGCCGGCTTTTTTATGTACCTGCGCGATATTAACCGGCGCTTGCGGCTGTTTTGCTTTTGAGAAAAGCCTTCAGCGCCGATGCAAGCTCGTTGGGGCAGGATGTCTTTTTTTGACCGCAGGTAATGCCGTCCAGCTTTTTTATCACGTCGCATATCTTCATGCCGCTGCAAAGCGAGGCAAGACCGCTTGTGTTGCCGCTGCAGCCGCCGTGGAAACGGACACTTTCGATTGTTTCGCCGTCGTCGGCAATACCGATTTCTATTTCACGCGAACATACGCCGCGCGGAGTAAACTTGAATACTTCCATGGTATAAAAGTCTCCTGTTGTCGTATTTTTTGCTTTTTAGTCGAGATATGATGCGAGCAGATATTGAGCCGCAGACGCGACAAAGCCTCAAGCTGCATCGTTTTTGACCGCTTTATTCTATTTTATCGACGGCAAGCCCGCATGTCAACTAAAATTAAGTGCCTTTGACGCTTAGATCTTAACAAACGGTAGAAAACAAAACAACTAATTGATAATTGCGGAGAGAGGGCAGGGCAGATATAATGGTATCAGAAACCTTCTAAATAAGGAGAGTGCGATATGAACATCAAAATTGGCGAAAACATACGTAAGCTGCGGACAGAGCATCAGGTAACGCAAGAGAAGCTTGCCGAATATCTCGGCGTCAGCGCGCAGGCGGTATCGCGCTGGGAGTCGGAGACCTGCTACCCGGACCTCGAGATGCTGCCCGGGATAGCGTCATACTTCGGTGTGACAATAGACAGCCTGATGGGTTACGATGCATCCCAGCAAGAGCAGGAGCAGACAATGATGCGGGTCAGTGAGCTGACGGCAGCCGGCAGGCTGGACGAGGCGCGCGCTGAAGCAAGGCGTGGATTGAGCCTTTTTCCGAAAAATTTCGGGCTGGCCGTTATGCTTGCATCAAGCCTTATTGTGTTCGATAAAGGTTCACCCGAGCTTGATGAGTGTATAGCGCTTTGCAGGCGCATACTTCGCGATTGCTTGGCCGGTGACGTGGCGGGCGACATGATAAGGCTCAGCGCGAAAAATTTGCTGGTGTTTGCGCTGACAAAAAACGGCGATCATAAAGGCGCGTATGAAGTGGCAGTGACAATGCCGCTGTTTAACCAGTCGCGTGAGCTGAACATCCAAACGGCCCTCACAGGCAAAGATAAATGGGACTATTCAATTTCAGTGCTGCCGCTTATTTGCACAATGCTCGGCTCGTCGTTTTTAAATGCGATGGCATGTGCCGATGAAGAAAAACCGCGCCCTATATGGAATTATACGGTAGATGACTGCAGGCGCGACATAGCGATTTGGGATGCGATGTATGCCGAAGCCGACAAGCGCGACGGCGGAGCAGCGAAACGCAGGTGTTTTATCTACATGTTCCTGCACTTTACCGCGGCGCGCAGGCTGGCTGAACTTGGCGACAATGCGTCGGCGCTGAAATATCTCAAAGAGGTTTTGCGCTGCATAAGCGAAGGTGACTCGACGGCAACTGTCGAAGCTAACCTCGGCGGCAGGGAGGAAATCGCAAAAAACGACCCCGCCTGTGCCAAACGGGACGACGGATACAAGGGCAAAAGCAACGCGTATTTTATCTACTACGGCTATATTGCAGGCGGCTGTTTTGCCTCGCTCGAGCAAGAAGACGGTTACCAGCAGCTTGTCGAGGCGATTAAAAAGGCTACACAGGCATAGCGGCGGATGAAAAGACGCTCTGAATAATTTTGCATTGATTTTTCGCGGTGTTAGCATGCTGACACCGCGTATTATTTTCCGGCATTATCATAAAAAGTGCCGGCTCTCGCTTTACACGGTTGTTTTTACCGACGCGAGATATAATATATTTGGGCGGCTCCGTATTGACGACATGTGATATTTGTGATAATATAAAAATATCACACACGGCTTTGCAATACAGCCGTCGTATTGAAAAGGTTAATGAAATGCGCGAAAAAAGCATACCTATCAGTACTTTGCGTAGGCTGCCCGTATACTTACATTACCTAAATTCGCTTAAAGACAAGGTAACCAACATTTCCGCGACAGCAATTGCGGAGGAATTCGGACTAAACGACGTGCAGGTGCGCAAGGATTTGGGTGCGGTCAGCGGCAGCGGACGCCCGAAAACGGGATATTCGGTCACCGAACTGATTGCCCAGCTCGAAGCCGCACTCGGCTACGGCATCAAAACCAACACAATCCTTGTCGGAGCGGGTAATCTCGGCAAGGCGCTTTTAACATACGGCGGATTTGCCGATTACGGAATAGATATCATAGCTGCATTTGACACAAACCCAGCGCTTTGGGGGACCTTTGTGGGCGGCAAGCCGATTTTGCCCGACTGTGACATCGAGGCGGTTTGCACCGACAAAAAGATTGAGCTTGGAATTATTACCGTACCGGTCGAGGTTGCGCAGCAGACTTGCGACCGGCTTGTTGCCTGCGGTGTTCAGGCGATTTGGAACTTTGCACCGACGATCCTTCGCGTGCCGGACGGAGTTATGGTGGAAAACGAAAACCTCGCCTCGTCTTTGGCTATACTTTGCAAGCACCTTCGCGAAGCCAGCCCGCAACACTCCAGCGAATGCAGCTGATGCGAAAGCAGTGCAGCAAACCGGAATTCTTCTCTGAATAGGTTGTAAACTAAATGAACCTCATGCATCTTAAATATGCGGTTGAAATAGCAGAGACCAACTCGATGACAAAAGCGGCAGAGCGTCTCTATACCGCACAACCGAACATAAGCCGCGCAATCCGCGAGCTTGAGAACACTCTCGGCGTGCAGATTTTCCGCCGAACCTCCAAAGGAATTTATCCTACCCCCCAGGGCGAAATCTTTCTCTCGCGCGCGAGAAAGATACTTGCCCAGGTCGAAGAAGTCGAGGACATGTTCCGCGACGGCAAGAAAAGGGAAAACCAGTTTTCGATTTCGGTGCCGCGCGCCAGCTATATTGCGGAGGCATTCCTCGAGTTTATAAAAAAGCTGCCGAGAGACGAGTCGGTGGAGATTTACTACAAAGAAACAAACGCCATGCGCGCCATATCAAATATCCTCAATGCCGACTATCGAATGGGGATATTGAGGTATCAGACCATCTATGACCGCAACTTCAAAGACATGCTGGACGATAAAGAGCTGATGGGCGAGTTTATTTGCGAGTTTGTGCCCGTCCTGCTTATGAGCGAGCACAACCCACTGGCGCTTAAAGAGGAAATTTCCCCCGACGATCTTACGAATTTTATTGAATTGTCGCATCCCGACCCGTATGTCCCGTCGCTTTCGCCCGTGACAACCCGCAAAAATGAGACTTTGAGTGAAGCATATCGCCGAGTGTTCATTTTCGAGCGCGGCAGCCAAATGGATATACTTTCAAAGCATCCCGAAACCTTCATGTGGGTTTCACCAATCCCGGAGCGCTTGCTGAAAATGCACGGACTGGTGATGCGAGAATGCCCATCTGTTAAAAGGCGTTACCGAGATATGCTAATTCGCAAGCGTGATTATAAGCTGACAGAGCTTGACAGACTGTTTATCGACGAGCTGATGCGCGCAAAACGCGAAATTATTAAATAGTTTTTATCAAACAGTGTCCAAAGCGATAAAGGCATATCGATAAAGATATATCGATATGCCTTTTTAGTATTTCTCAAGGGGTGTTATATATGATATGATATAGGTGACGGAAAAATAATTAACCGATTGGGGGAAACATCATGGCGGAAAACAAAGCTGCTGGCAATACGGATCTGAAATATCCGGTTGTTGATAGTGTGGAAAGCTTTGAATCACGCCTTGCAGAAGTACGTGCCGCTCAGCGCGTATTTGCGACATATACCCAGGAGCAGGTTGACAGGATATTTAAAGCAGCGGCTATCGCTGCCAACAAAGCTCGCATCCCGCTTGCAAAGCTTGCGGTAAGCGAAACCGGCATGGGTGTTGTTGAAGACAAGGTGATAAAGAACCATTACGCATCCGAATACATTTACAACGCATATAAAGACACGAAAACCTGCGGCATCGTCGAAGAGGATGCTGCGTTTGGCATAAAGAAAATTGCGGAACCGCTTGGTGTGATTGCGGCGGTTATTCCGACCACCAATCCAACCTCGACTGCAATTTTTAAAGCTCTTATCGCGCTTAAAACCCGCAACGGCATAATTTTAAGCCCGCATCCGAGGGCAAAGCGATGCACTATAGAAGCGGCGCGCATAGTGCTTGAGGCAGCGGTCGAAGCCGGCGCGCCCGAAAATATCATTGGCTGGATAGACGTGCCCAACCTCGAACTTAGCAACACTTTGATGAGGGAGGCCGACATAATCCTTGCAACAGGCGGCCCGGGCATGGTACGCGCTGCATATTCGTCGGGTAAGCCTGCAATAGGCGTCGGCCCCGGCAACGTGCCCGCGATTATCGACGAGTCTGCCGACGTCGTGTTGGCGGTCAGCTCGATAATTCACTCCAAGACTTTCGACAACGGCATGATATGCGCATCCGAACAGGCTGTACTCGTGCCCGATAAGATTTACGACGCTGTCAAGACCGAATTTGCGGCTCGCGGGTGCTATTTCCTCGACCCCGATGAAACCGAAAAGGTTCGCAAGACCATAATCATAAATGGCGCTCTCAACGCCAAGATAGTCGGTCAGAAAGCCGCGACGATAGCCGAACTTGCGGGAATAAGTGTTCCTGCGTCCACAAAGATACTTATCGGCGAGGTAGAGAGCGTTGAGATAACCGAAGAGTTTGCTCACGAGAAACTTTCGCCGGTGCTTGCGATGTACCGCGTGGCGGACATCGACGAAGCGTTCGGAAAAGCGGAGAAACTTATCGAAGACGGCGGATATGGCCATACGGCTGCGATATATCTTGACCCGATAAAGGCGAAAGACACACTTGACAAGTTCTCGGAACGCATGAAAACCTGCCGCATACTGGTCAACACTCCCTCCTCGCACGGCGGTATTGGAGACCTTTATAACTTCAAGCTCGCGCCTTCGCTCACGCTTGGCTGCGGAAGCTGGGGCGGCAACTCGGTTTCCGAAAACGTCGGCGTAAAGCATCTGCTCAACATCAAGACAGTCGCCGAGAGGAGAGAGAACATGCTGTGGTTCCGTGCGCCCGAAAAGGTTTACTTTAAAAAGGGCAGCCTTGCCGTCGCGCTTGACGAGCTTGGCAGAGTGATGGGCAAAAAGAAAGCTTTTATAGTCACCGACAAATTCCTTTACGCAAACGGATATACAAAACCCGTTGAACAGAAGCTCGACGAGATGGGTATAGTACATACCACCTTCTCGGATGTCGAGCCCGACCCGACCCTTGCCTGCGCGCGCGAAGGCGCAAAACAGATGCTCGCTTTCGAGCCCGACGTTATAATCGCCATAGGCGGCGGCTCGCCGATGGACGCGGCAAAAATAATGTGGGTTCTCTACGAGCATCCCGATGCAGATTTTCATGACATGGCCATGCGCTTCATGGACATTCGCAAGCGCGTTTACACCTTCCCGAAGATGGGCGAAAAGGCATATTTCGTCGCCATTCCGACAACTGCTGGTACAGGCTCGGAGGTAACGCCCTTTGCGGTTATCACCGACGAGACGACCGGCATCAAATACCCGCTCGCCGACTATGAACTTTTGCCCAACATGGCAATAGTCGACGCAGACATGATGATGAACGCGCCGAAAGGCCTGACCAGCGCATCCGGTATCGACGCTCTGACCCATGCGCTGGAGGCATATGCCTCGATTATGGCGACCGACTATACAGACGGGCTGGCGCTGCGCGCAATACAGATGGTTTTCACATATCTGCCGCGCGCTTATGACAACGGAGCCGCTGACCCGGTTGCACGCGAAAAGATGGCCAATGCCGCCACTATCGCAGGCATGGCGTTTGCAAACGCATTCCTCGGCATTTGTCACTCGATGGCGCATAAGCTGGGCGCCTTCTTCAACCTGCCTCACGGCGTGGCAAACGCGCTGATGATAACCCACGTCATGCGTTTCAACGCCGCCGAAGCGCCCGAAAAGATGGGCACTTTCCCGCAGTATGCATATCCGCATGCATTGGCCCGTTATGCCGAGATTGCTGACGCGCTGGGCATAGAGGGGGAAACCGACCAAGAGAAGCTCGAGGGCCTTATCGCAAAAATCGAAGCGCTGAAAGCGCATGTTGGCATAAAGCCGACCATACGCGACTATGTTCCCGATGAAGACGAGTTTCTTGCCAAGGTCGACGAGATGACCGAGCAGGCTTTCGACGACCAGTGCACAGGCGCAAACCCGCGCTATCCTCTTATGAGCGAAATCAAACAGTTGTACCTCGACGCATACTACGGCAGCAAGCCCGGCGCCTCTCAATGAGCGCCAAGAATAGGAGGAAAAAATGAGTATTAAAGCTGATAAAATTCTTGCGGTAAGAACAACCAAAACAATTTACCGCGACGGCGACACGGTACTCAAAGTTTTCAGAAACGACTACTCCAAAGCGGATGTATTGAACGAGGCGCTTAACCAAGCTCGGGTAGAGGAAACCGGCCTGAACATACCGCGCGTGCTCGAGGTATTCAAACCCGACGGGAAATGGGCTATACGGTTTGATTACATCGAAGGCAAAACACTGCAGCGGCTGATGGAAGAAGAACCGGATAAAAAGGACGAATACCTGAATCTGCTGGTTGACCTGCAGATGGAAGTGCACTCGAAAAAAGTGCCGATGCTGGGCAAGCTGAAAGAAAAAATGCACCGCAAAATTGACCAGACCGGTCTTGATGCCGCGATGAAATACGAGCTGAAAACCCGGCTCGAGGGGATGCCAACCCATGACAAATTGTGCCACGGCGACTTCAACCCGTCAAACGTAATAATCAGGCCGGACGGCACGCCCTTTATAATCGACTGGGCACATGTAACCCAGGGAAATGCCTCGGCTGATGTTGCGCGCACATATCTGCTTTTCTGGCTCGCCGGCGATACTGAAGCGGCAGACAAGTATCTTGCCCTGTTTTGCGAGAAAAGCAAGACCGACATGCGCTATGTACAAAAGTGGCTGCCTATAGTCGCCGCTTCGCAGTCGGTCAAGGGGCGTCCCGAGGAGCGCGAACTGTTGCTCCGCTGGGCAAGCGTTGTTGAATATGAATAAAACTCCCCAGCCATCTCTGCGGGGTGGCTGCGCCATAATTTGAATAATGACGGAGGCAAATCATGAAAGTCACGGTCTGCATCGGCAGCTCCTGCCATCTCAAAGGTTCGCGTCAGGTAGTAGAGCAGCTTCAAGAGCTTATCGAACAGAACAATCTCAAAGAAAAAATCGAGCTTGCCGGCACATTTTGCATGGGCAAATGCAAAACGGGCGTCAATGTAATGGTAAACGACCAGTCATATTCGGTATCGCCCGAAACCACGGGAGACTTTTTCGAAAAGGAGATTAAAGCGAAAATCGACGGATAAAAAAGGCGCTTGACAGAATTGCACACAGAAGAGAGTGATTTGATATAGCGGAGTTTCTCAAGCTGAAAAAATCCAATTGTAAAAATTGCTATAAATGCATACGCCACTGTCCAGTAAAGTCGATTCGCTTTTCAGGCAATCAGGCGCATATAGTTACCGACGAATGTATACTGTGTGGCCGATGCTTTGTTATCTGTCCGCAAAACGCCAAGCAGATTGTCGACGAGACCGAACTTTCGGATGTTCTGCTTGGCAGTGACAGGCCGGTTATTGCCAGTGTTGCGCCTTCTTTCAAAGCATATTTTGAGGGCGTTGGCATCGAGTCGCTGCGAGAGGCGCTGCGGCAGCTCGGTTTTGCCGACGCGGAGGAAACAGCGCTCGGTGCGACAATAGTTAAGCGCGAATACGAGCGGATGCTGCGCGAGGGCACGCGAGAGGTGATTATCACCTCTTGCTGCCATACCGTAAACCTGCTTGTGGAAAAGTATTTTCCATCTTTACTCGGCTGCCTTGCTCCCGTAAAGTCGCCCATGCATGCCCATTGTGAGGATATAAAGCGGCGGATACCGGATGCGGTGACAATTTTCATCGGGCCGTGCCTGTCAAAAAAAGACGAAGCGTATAGCGCTTCCATCGACGCGGCGCTGACTTTCGAGGAACTTTCCGAGATGTTTGACCGCAGGGGAATAGTGCTCGAAAAACGTGAGGACGGGGGAGATGGCGGCGAGGGCGGTCGCGCCCGGCTGTTTCCCGTTGCGGGCGGGATACTTGAATCAATGACTTATAAAAACCCCGACTATACATATCTGATCGTAGACGGCATCGACAACTGTCTTGACGTGCTGCGCGACATCGAAGCCGGCGGGCTCGGCCGATGTTTTATCGAGATGTCGTCGTGTACCGGCAGCTGTGTAGGGGGGCCGATAATGGAGAAATACCGAAACTCGCCTGTACGACACTACAGGGCAGTGACCACTTATGCCGGCGAGTCTGACTTTGACATATCACAGCCCGACCCGTCCCGGCTCATAATCGAGCGGGTGGCAAGGGTGCCCAAACGCGAGATGCCCACCGAAGACGAAATTTCGGAAATCATGCGCAAGATGGGCAAAATTTCTCCGGCCAATATTCTCAACTGCGGAACATGCGGCTATGACACTTGCCGCGACAAAGCAATTGCTATTTGGCAGGGCAAAGCCGAAATCAGCATGTGCCTTCCATATCTTATGGAAAAATCCGAGCGATTCTCAAACAGCATACTCGACAACACGCCGAACGGCATACTCGTGGTAAACGAATCGCTTGAGGTTCAGGACATAAACCCGGCCGCTATGAAGATGCTGAACATACGCTATAAATCCGATGTGCTCGGCGAGCCGGTCGTAAGGCTGATGGACCCCACGCCTTTCTTTGACGCCATTGAGGGTAAGAGGCCAATCCAGGGGAAAAGGTCGTATTTTGCCGAATATGGTCGATATTTGGAACAAACGATGGTATACGACCGCACCTCCGGCTCTGTGATACTGCTGCTCCGCGATGTTACCGACGAGGAAAAAGAGCGCGCCAAAAAGGCGGATATTTCAAGGCAAACAATCGAAACCGCCGACCGCGTGGTCGAGCGCCAGATGCGTATCGTCCAGGAAATAGCGTCGCTGCTCGGCGAAACGGTGGCCGAGACAAAGATTGCGCTAACCAAACTCAAGGAGTCGGTTGAACATGACGACCGGTGATCTTTGCGCCGACATCGGCGCTTTGAGCATCAATCTCTGGGGAGAACAGCTTTGCGGTGACAGCGTTGAGGTTATCCAGCCCGAGGACGACGATTCAACGGTAATTGTGATAGCCGACGGACTGGGCAGCGGGGTCAAAGCCAATATACTTTCAACACTTACTTCCAAGATAATTTCGACTATGCTGGCGGCGGGGATGAGACTGGAAGATGCTGTCGAAACCATCATAGCGACCCTTCCGGTCTGCTCCGTGCGCGGCATTGCATACTCTACATTCACAATAATTCGCATAACCGGCGGGCGGCGTGCTGAGATAATCATATACGACAATCCGCGCATCATCATGATGCGTGACGGAGAAAATTACGAGCTGCTGTTTACCGTCCAAGAAATATACGGAAAACGAATTATGCGGGCCGAAACCGATTTATGCGAAGGAGATGTAATATTCGCTTTTACAGACGGGGTGGAGCATGCCGGCGTCGGCCGCAGCTATAACTTTGGCTGGAGGCGTGAAGATATAATTGATTATATGAAAACTTTTAAAGGAGTGGGATTTGCGGCGAAGACGCTTACTAAAATTTTACTTGACGAGACAGAGAGGCTTTATGACGGCAAGCCCGGAGACGATGCGACGGTTTGTACTGTGCTTATCAGAAAACGTGAACCTGTAAATCTACTAATCGGCCCGCCGTCAAACAGAGACGACTGTGACAGAATGATGTCGCTGTTTTTCTCCAAAAAGGGCAAACACATCGTATGCGGAGGCACCACCTCGACCATAGCAGCAGAGTTTCTGAAAAAGCCGCTCCGCACAAGTCTGCTCTATCTCGACCCGGAGATACCGCCAACCGCCGAAATTGAAGGCGTCGATCTGGTAACCGAAGGCGTTATAACCGTCAATCGCGTGCTTGAGTATGCGAAAAACTATCTCGGTGACAACTCGCTTTACAGCAAATGGAGCGTGGGTCAGGACGGAGCCTCCAAAATCGCGCGCATTCTCTTTGAAGAAGCGACCGATATAAACTTTTTTGTCGGCAGGGCGGTGAATCCCGCCCATCAGAATCCAACCTTGCCAATTAATTTTAGTATAAAAATGAAGCTCGTGGAAGAGCTCACCGAGTGTTTGACAAAGATGGGGAAAAAGGTAAAGGTTAATTATTTTTAATTACGAACAGAGGTACAGCAATGAACACAACTTTCGATTATTCGGTCGTGGACACGATTATTGCCGCAAACGGCAATAGTCCCAGGGCTATTATCTCAATACTTCAAGACATACAGGAACATTATAACTATTTGCCCCGTGAAGTTTTCCCGTATATAGCGGAAAAGCTGGGCATCAGCGAGGCTAAAGCCTACAGTGTTGCGACATTTTACGAAAACTTCTCGCTCGAACCGAAGGGCAAATATGTCATTCGCATTTGCGACGGTACGGCGTGCCATGTAAGGCGCTCGATACCGATTCTTGAAAAACTCCGCTCCGAGCTCGGTCTGTCGGAAGACAAAAAAACAACCGACGACATGAATTTCACTGTCGAGACAGTGTCGTGCCTTGGTGCGTGCGGACTTGCCCCGGTTATTACGGTTAACGACAAGGTATACGCCGCAATGACGCCCGAAAAGGCAGTGGAGCTTATAAACAATCTCAAGGAGGAAATTGACCGTGCATAAAAGACTAAATTCAAGACAGGAGCTTGCCACGCTGCGGGAAAAAGTGAAAGCTGCGCTTGACAGGCAGAAGGTAAAACTTTTGGTCTGTGCGGGAACGGGCTGCGTTGCCGGCGGATCGCTTAATATCTACAATCGCCTGTCCGAGCTTATCGCCGAGCGCAACTTGCCGCATACGGTCGAGCTTCAGGTCGAACCGCATGACGATTCGGTCGGTCTTAAAAAGTGCGGCTGCCACGGCTTCTGCGAAATGGGCCCGCTGCTCCGCATTGAGCCTCAGGGTTGGCTTTATACAAAGGTTAAGCTCGAAGACTGCGAGGAAATTATCGAGCGCACGGTTATCGGCGGCGAGATTATTGAGCGCCTTGTATACCATAAGAACGGTCAGGCTTATCCTCGTCAGGATGATATTCCTTTCTATAAGAAGCAGACCCGCGTTGTACTCGAAAACTGCGGCCATGTCGATGCCGAGTCCATCGAGGAGTACATAGCCAAAGACGGCTATACAGCATTTGAGCGCGTGCTGTTCGATATGGACGGCGACGAGGTCGTTGCCGCAATCAAAGATTCCGGCTTGCGCGGGCGCGGTGGCGCCGGTTTCCCTGCCGGTATTAAGTGGGAGACTGTGCGCAAGCTCGAGTCCGACCAAAAATACATCCTGTGCAACGGTGACGAAGGCGACCCCGGCGCGTTCATGGATCGCAGCATCATGGAAGGTGACCCGCACCGGGTTATTGAAGGCATGATGATAGCCGGCGCTGCGGTCGGTGCATCCGAAGGTTATATATATGTCCGTGCCGAGTATCCGCTGGCTGTTTCACGTCTTGAGCGTGCGATAAAGCAGGCTAAAGAGCTGGGTCTGCTGGGAGAAAACATCCTCGGCACCGAGTTTTGCTTTGAAATTCACATAAACCGCGGCGCAGGAGCGTTCGTATGCGGTGAGGAAACGGCGCTTATCGCCTCTATCGAAGGCGAACGCGGGTTCCCGCGCGTGCGTCCGCCGCTGACGGTTGTAAAAGGCCTGTTCGGCAAGCCCACCGTCCCGAACAATGTCGAGACTTATGCAAACGTACCGTCCATCATCAACCGCGGCGCCGAGTGGTTCAAGAATCTCGGCAAACCCGGCAACTCGGGTACAAAGGCGTTTGCGCTGACCGGTAACATCGAAAATACCGGCCTGATAGAGGTGCCGATGGGAACAACGCTGCGTGAAATTATCTACGACATCGGCGGCGGCTGCCGAGACGGCGCAGAGTTCAAAGCCGTTCAGATAGGCGGTCCGTCGGGCGGATGCCTGACGCGCGAGCATCTCGATTTGCCGCTTGATTTCGACTCGCTGAAGGAAGTCGGCGCGATTATAGGTTCGGGCGGTCTGGTCGTTATGGACGAACACACCTGCATGGTCGAAGTTGCGCGTTTCTTCATGCACTTCACGCAGAACGAGTCGTGCGGCAAGTGCGTCCCCTGCCGCGAGGGTACAAAGCGCATGCTGGAAATCCTTGAACGCATTGTCGAAGGAAAGGGCGAGCCGGAGGACATCGATACGCTTGCCGAGCTTTCTGACATGATTATAAATACCTCGCTCTGCGGGCTCGGCAAAACCGCACCCAACCCTGTCCAAAGCACATTGCAGTATTTCCGCGACGAGTATGAAGCCCACATCAACGGCACCTGCCCGACCGGAAACTGCAAGAAGTTGATGAAGATCGAAATTGACCCGGCAACGTGCAAAGGATGCACAAAGTGCTCGAAGGTTTGCCCGGTCGGCGCAATTTCCGGCAAAGTAAAAGAGCCGCATGTGATTGACCAGAGCAAGTGCATCAAATGTGAAGCCTGCATTCCTGTATGCCCGTTCAAATCAATCGCGTCGGCATAACGGATATTTCGGCTTATAAAGAGAGGTATGTAGATGAAAGGCGATTATGTAACAATTGACGGTATTCCCGTAAAGATAGAAAACGAGAAAAATCTGCTTGAGCTGATCCGCAAAGCCGGCGTGAAAATGCCCACTTTCTGCTATCATTCCGAGCTGTCGGTATACGGCGCCTGCCGTATGTGTATGGTAGAAAACGAGCGCGGCCAGCTTGAAGCATCCTGTTCCGCTCCGCCGCGTCCCGGCATGTCGGTAAAGACCAATACCGAGCGACTGCGCAAGTATCGCAAAATGATACTTGAGCTGCTGCTCGCCAACCATTGCCGCGACTGCACAACCTGTAACAACAACGGCAAGTGCAAGCTCCAGGATCTTGCGGATCGGTTCCATATCGACGGCGTGCGTTTTCCGAACACCGCGACCAAACCGATGGTCGACGACTCGTCGCTGTGCATAACAAAAGACATAAGCAAGTGTATTCTCTGCGGCGACTGTGTGCGCATGTGCAACGAGGTTCAGAATGTCGGCGCTATTGACTTCGCAAGGCGCGGCTCAAAGATGATAATCAGCACCGCATTCGGTGTGCCGCTCAACGAGACGCCCTGCGTCGGCTGCGGCCAATGCTCTGCGGTGTGCCCGACCGGCGCGCTCGTCGTGCGCAACGACACCGCAAAGGTATGGCGCGCACTTGAGGATGAAAATCTCAAGGTATCGGTTCAGATAGCGCCCGCAGTCCGCGTTGCGATAGGTCGCGAGCTGCGCCTGCGCGACGGCGAAAACGCAATGGGTAAAATTGTTGCGGCTCTCCGCCGCATCGGATTCGACGAGGTTTATGACACCAGCACAGCCGCCGACCTTACCGTTATTGAGGAGTCGGAGGAATTTCTCGACAGACTGGAGAAGGGCGAGGAGCTGCCGCTGTTTACCTCCTGCTGTCCGGCGTGGGTAAACTACTGCGAAAAGAAACATCCCGAGCTGCTTTCGGCTGTCTCAAGCTGTCGCTCCCCGATGCAGATGTTCGCGTCAGTGCTCAAGGAAATCAACAAAACAGAGTCGAAAAAGCTCTTCCACGTCGCTGTCATGCCGTGCACGGCGAAAAAATTCGAGGCACAGCGTCCCGAGTTTGCAATGGACGGGGTGCCCAACGTCGACGCTGTCATCACGACACAGGAGCTTATTCGCATGATTAAGGAAGCCGGCGTGATATTCGACGAGCTTGAGCCCGAAGCGATCGACATGCCGTTCGGCACAGTATCGGGCGCCGGTGTAATATTCGGCGTGACCGGTGGCGTTACGGAGGCGGTGCTGCGCAGAGTTACAAACGACAAGTCCCGCACAGCCCTGCTTTCGATTGCGAATGTCGGCGCGCGCGGAAATGAAGGAATCAAAGAGTTTAAGGTTCCTTATGGCGATAAGACTCTCAAAATCGCCGTTGTGAGCGGTCTGGGCAACGCCGAGCGTATTATCGAGCGCATCAAGGCAGGTGAGCACTTTGACCTTGTCGAAGTCATGGCATGTCCCGGCGGCTGCGTATGCGGCGCAGGCCAGCCGTTCGTATCGTCCGAGCTTAGGCGCGACCGCGCAAAAGGGCTTTACAATGCCGACCGCGTGTCCAATATCCGCCGTTCCGAAGACAACCCGCTGATGGCTGCACTTTACGAAGGTATTCTGAAAGGAAAGGTTCACCAGCTTCTGCATGTGGACTATGTAAGCAAGGGGGAGCATTAAAATGACTAAACTTTCGGTATGCGTTGGCAGCGCCTGTCACATTAAGGGCGCACAAAATGTGGTTTACACTTTCCGGCACCTAATCGAAGAAAACGGTCTTTTAGACAAAATCGAGTTTAAAGCAACATTCTGTATGAAACAGTGCAGCTGCGACGGCGTGTCCGTGAAGCTCAACGACAAAGAGTACAGGGTAGAGCCCGAGGCTGCACGCAAATTCTTCCGCGAAAACGTTATACCCATAGCCAAGGCATAAGTTCCCACAGCACAAACGGGGGAGTACATAAAGCTGTGTCCGGAACGAGCATTTGTTCCGGTCGCTCCCGCAAGTAGGCGGCAGATGTTGCCGCCGGCGTGTGGGGCTCCCACCGCTTACATCAATATAACCGCCGGT
>ERZ773359.145-NODE-145-length-93188-cov-19.587998_pt1 | contig 93188 bp, 98 predicted proteins | sample MGYA00374955_ERZ773359 | MGnify/ENA primary metagenome ERZ773359 (study PRJEB29098, sample SAMN04486028) | biogas fermenter metagenome | study: EMG produced TPA metagenomics assembly of the Biogas fermentation microbial communities from Germany - Plant 4 DNA1... | reverse complement strand
CAGGCGGCCATCGGCGACCGTTGAATAGGTGCCTGAGGCTTGCTCCGCCGTGAGAGTTTTATGCACCCAGACCTATATCCTGGCCGGATGGGAAGATGGGAGATATACTCAGGGCGATCTGTTCGCAGTGCGGATTTGTCTCCGAGGACCTCTACACGGGGTTCGGGTTCATAGGTGCTGGAGATCATTCGATGGAACCCTCCATCTGTCCAGAATGCTTCTCGTTCAAGCTGAGGGACCGAAGGCATCCTCCACAGCTTTGCCGCAGGTGCGGGACGGAGGTTGTGTTCTACGGCGACCGGCAGTTCTCGATGTTGTTCTTCGCCGACCCATCGCAGGCCGTATCGGTGGCTGAGGACTCCACCGACGTTCTTACCGAGGGGCGCCACGTCTGCCCCGAGTGCCTCAAGGTGGCGCTCAGTTTCGAGCGGCTAGGTCATTGGGACTGAGTCCCACATGTCGCTGGCGGTTCATGGTTTTTATACCTCGCGTTGGCAACGGATGACCATGAACGGCACGCTCAGAGACAATGTCATACTCATCACTGGCTCCAGCATCGGGATAGGACGAGCGACCGCCCTCCGGTTCTCGGAAGAGGGGAGCCGGATCGTCATAACATACCATCGAGACGAGGAAGAGGCCTGGGAGGCCGCAGAGGAGTGCCAGAGGAGGGGAGCACGGGGGACCATGGTGCTGCGCCTTGACCTCAGGGACGATGTCAACATACGAAAGGCGGTCGCCGACACCGTAGGCGAGATGGGACACATCGACGTCCTGGTGAACAACGCCGGGGTCATCGAAAGGAAGCCGGTGGAAGAGCAGACCTTCGAGGACATAGAACAGCAGTTGCGCATCAACCTGGAAGGGACCATCAAGATGACACGGACCTGTCTTCCGCACTTGCGCAAGATGGTGATAAACGTCGTTAGCCTGACTGCCCATCGAGGATACCCCGACCTGGGAGTGTACGCGGCCTCCAAGGGCGGCATGATCTCTTTCAGCCGTACGCTGGCAGAGGAAATAGGGCCCCGCAAGGTGTACAATGTGTTTCCCGGTGCGACGGCAACGCGGATGACGGGCTTTCATGGGGATCCGCCCGAGAAGGTGGCCGAAAGCATCGTCCTGCTTGCCAGGGGTGAATACCTTGTGCCGAACGGGGGAGATGTCAAGATAGGTAGCCCTCCCGCCATGCGAAGCGGGTCCATGGTCCAGGCAGAGATGGCGAGGTAAGCGTCATGGGGTCCAAGCTCATCGGGCTCGCCCTCCTATCAGCAGGGGCGTTGTCCATGGTGATCTCGGTTCTAAGCGCCGCCCCTGGGTCGTCACCAGCGCTGCCTGGTGAAGCCATTCTTCACCTTGCTGCGATAATCGGATGGTCTTTCGCGGGCGCGATGCTGCTCTCGATCGGCATCACCCTCGTCCTGTCCACCAGCACGTCGGAATGAATGTCGTGGCGAATGACGCCCCCTCGATCGGTTTGACCGATCGGAGGAGGTGTTGCGATGGTGAAAAGGTGCGATAATGGCGATGGGCGATCCGGTCAAGATCATGTCTGTCCATCTGGCTTGGAGCGAAAAGGATTTAGGTAAGGACGGTATATGGGCAAAAACCAGAACCGCAATGGGCTCATGGTCTAGTGGCTATGACGTCTCCCTGACACGGAGGAGGTCGCCGGTTCGAATCCGGCTGAGCCCACTCACTTATCTCTTCATGACTTTGTTTTAGCCCGTTCGCACATTTCCAGCATCATGCATCAACTTCCGTGGGCCTTCTTTCCAAGGTGCGAACAGGCATGCGCTCGCGGAACGGCGCTCTCCGGCATGGACGAGCGTACTGCACCAGACGACGCGCAATTCGAGAACGGACGGTTCGCAACGCATACCCTAAGACCGACCGCTCAGGACGATCGAGGGGTTCTCGTACCCCTTTCATCCCCTCCTGCTCGCCTACCTCTCCGCTCCCATCAATCCCAGCACCTTGTCGGGCAAGTCGCGCAGACGGACATCCTTGCTCTTCAAGAAGCCCATGATGCTGTCGAGGACGCCTAACAGGATGGCTATCACGACCGCAGCCGTCCTGCCGGCTTCCATGATCGCCTCCAGGGTGCCAGCTGAGATCTCGAAGACCCCTTCCATGTGGGAGATGAACTCTTGATTCCATAGGCCGCTGTCGGTGATCGCAAGGCAGGCCAGGATCACGAACGCAAGGTTGAACAGCGTGTTCGCGACCGCCAACGGTACGGTCCACCTGCCTGCCACTATCTTGTAAACGGATAGGCAGAATCCAATTATCGCCAAGAGCACTATGGCCGGGACGTATGCCTCCAGCCGGGCGAGGTCGAACACAGGGAAGACCTGCCAGCTTCCGTCCGTCTGCTCCCACCAGCCGAACAGTTCGGGCATGAGCGAGATCACGAGGACGAAACCGACGATGAAGATGATGGAGGCCACCTCCCCGACGCGATCTATCCTGCCCATGGGGCTCTGGACCGCTGACGGAAGGTCGTCCACCGACCATTCCTTCTTGTTGAAAGACAGGTTCCCTTCGTCCATGCCTGCCCGCTCCAGTATGGCGAAGACCAGCGTGACCCATAGGAAGGAGTGGAGGACGCCTTGAACCGCCCCACCGATGAAGGCGGCGGCATAGTCGACATAACTCCCGCCGGAAGGTTCCAGTACGGCCCCGGCCAGGGATATGAATGCAAGGGCCACAGGGGCGATGCACAGGACTATCTTCAACACGTCGATGTAAGCATCGTACATGGCCGGGCCGATGAGATACCTCTTCGACTGCCTATACTCGTTGGCGAGGGCCGACGGACTCCCCAGCTTCTCGAGGACCTCTCGTACGTCCTCTTCACCAGCTTCATCGGGCAGCATATCTTCTATATTGGCGCGTAGTTCCCTCGCGACGTCGTCCCTTGTGCCATCCGGCAGCCGTTCGGTCACGGCCTGGATGTATCGCTCAATCAGATCCATCATTCTCCCCTCCCATGAGAACCTCGAGCTTCTTGGATAGGTTCAGCCACTCCATCTTCAAGCGCTCGTACACTTCCTTGCCTTCCTTGCTGAGCTTGTAATACTTCCTCGGGCGACTATCCGAGGTGTCCCACTGGCTGACTAGTAGGTTCTGTTTCTCCAATCTGCGGAGCAGGGGATATAGCGTCCCTGGCTCGATCGCGGCATCCTTCTCCTCGAGCTTCTGGACCAGAGAATATCCGTACTCCGGATGCTCCAACTGACTGAGGACCGTCAGTACGAGGGTTCCGCGCCTGAGCTCGACCAACAGCGAATCGACCAGCTCTTCCGTGGACCCTTTCGTCATTGCACCACCTTGCATACTGTACGTTATACAGTATCGTACACGCTACAATATTATAATAACTTTATGTCATGTGACGGTGCGAACGATGAGCGTCCCTGCTTGGCCGATCATCTCCATTCGAACAATAAAGCCGAGAATTCGATCAGTTCCCAGGTCCTCCGCGGCTGGGGCCGCCATGGACATCATTTCGCCCCACTGTGCTCTGCCGGAGCCAGCCGACAGATGAGCCTTGAGATCTCATCTATCGCAACGGCCCCCTGGGAAGTTATGGAATACAGGCGGCTCTTCCTATCGTATTGAACGAGCCCCGCCTTCAACAAGATCCTCAGATGGAACTGGAGATGACCTTTCTGCATCCCCGTTCCCCTACTGAGGCCGGCCAGACTGTCACTCTCATTCGACAGGCGCCGCAGCAGATCGATCCTCCTGGCGCTGGCCAAAGGACTCAGAGTTTTCTCGACCAGTTCAGGCGAGGGGTCGCTCTTGCCCCCGGAGAAGAGGCTGTTGCGGCGAGTCGGGTCGTCTACCTGCCAGGAGAGCTTGTTCGAGGTGATGAAGTAGTCTCGCATCTGATCGAGCAGTTCGGAGACAAAGGTCCGATCGGGAACGTTCATGGAGGATCGGTCGAGCGATCCGCCCAGCTCGTCGAGAAGGAGCGATGCGGTCACCGTTCCATCCCGCTGATAGGATTCGACGACCCTGTCGACCAGTCTGACCAATGATTCCTTGAGCCTGCTCCCTTCATCGTCTTCATCGATGACGTTCGTACTTCTTCTTGCAAAATGACGCTCTACCCTCTCGATGAGGATCCGTCTTATCTGTTCTCCGAACACCATGCGATAATCGTCATGCCTCAATCGTACGACCGAGCTGTTGAGCTGCCTTACCTCATCTAAGAGGGCCTCTAACCGCCTGTCGATATCTTCGTTCGAGATGGCCTCACCGTAATAGTAAGTTATTACGTCGTAATATTAATGTATTTCCAGCCTCTTGTGAACATGTTAGGAGAGGCATCGGATGAATGTCTGGTGCGGCCGGGTGATGGCATGAAGATAGGCGTCATTGCATGCGAGACCTTCGAAAGAGGCCTTGAACACCTGATCAAGGATGATCGCGACATAGTTCACAAGGAGTACCTTGAGTTCGGCCTTCACGAACATCCCGAGGTGTTGAAGAAGACGGTCATAGAGAAGGTCAATGCCCTGGAGGGAAAGGTCGACGCCGTCCTGCTTGGCTATGGCATATGCAATTCTCTCGCGGAAGTGACCGAGGAGATGAGGGTGCCCACCGTCCGGTTGGACGCGGACGATTGCATCGGTGTGCTCCTGACGCCCGCTGAATATGAAAAGGAGCGGAAGATGTGTGCCGGGACCATGTACCATACTCCTTATTTTGCCAGGATGAACCGGGAATGGTTCGAGAAGGAGATGAGGAAGAAGATGCCCAACTACGAGGAGGTGGGCATCGACATCGACTGGTACCTCAGGGTGATGTTCGACGGATATTCCAGGGTCTTGTTCATCGATGATAGGCTAGGGAACGTCCAGGAATGCATCGACATGTCCAAGCAGTTCGCGGATGAGCTCGACCTGAGATGGGAGTGCCGGGAAGGGACGTTGGCGATGTTGGCAAAGGGGATCGAAAGGACCAAGGAGCTCGCGAAGGCCAAGGGGAAGGTTGGTGGCCCATCCCAGCTTCAAGGAATCTCGGCGCAGTAAAGCTGCTGACGACTTCAACGTTGGTCCGCGCTTGCAGAGGATCGGTGCATGTGGCCTCCATACGAATCAATGCTATCCTTCCCCAGCCCGATAGGTCCGCAGATGTTCTGGACCTAAATGCCCTGGATGAAGTCCTGCTGGAGTGTGGTGCCGACCACGGGTCGATCGTTCTTCACCCGGCCCGAGTGGACGATGCTAAGGCGCTTCGGCCCATCTTGCATACGGCATCGACAGATGGGGCCGTGTCGGACCGAAGCGTCTCTGCTGGCATCGATCGTTGGATCTCAACACCTGCCATTGCGGTTCGGCTTCTGCCTCGATCGGTCGTACGACAGGGCATCCCGCCCTGTAAGTTTCGAAGACCGGTGCCGTTGACGGTCGTGCGTACATCGCAGAACTTCCATTCGGTGGGGGGATCGGCGATGAGCTATCGGCACATCCTTCATCAAACATCTCTCCATCTTGCCTTCCGGATCCCGGCCCATAAGAACACGGTGGTGAAGACCATCAGCACCGCCCAATCGAAGATGAACATATCTGGTGAGACCTGCGTCAGCCCGCCCAGGTGTTGGGCGAGTTGCGCAGCATAGGTGGTCGGTGAAAGGTATGCGAGGAACTGGAGCGGTTCCGGTATCAGAGTGATGGGGTAGTACACCGGTGCCAGTGAGGTGAGGAGGATCGTGATCAGTCTGCTGAACGAATAGCTCTGTACGATGTCGGTAGAGATCGTGGCCAGAGCGAAGCTCAGTGCAACGGACGAGAGGAACACCATCAAGAGGACTAGGACGATTCCGGCCACTTGGATGAAAGGCACATGAATGCTTATGGCGAACAATATGGCCAGGATGATGATGGCCGGGGACGAGTATATGATCTCGGACAAGGCCATCCCTGCCACGTAGATCGAGGGGCGGGTGGGTGAGCTCACCACGATCTCCTGAAGTTTGAAATCGTTCTTGAGGTGGGACAGGTCGGTCTGCAGGGAGATGCCGCTCTGGAACATGGACATTATCAGGCCGCCCAGGATCGCCTCCCCGAGCAATGCGCCATCGCTTATCAGGAATATCAGGACGAGAAACGACAGCGGGGAAAGCACGGTGTTCAACAGCACCACTGGGTAGTTCCTCATCTCATAAATGGCGTTGACAAGTATGGAGGCCATGACCTGATTCCCCGACCGGATCACGGCCAACCGCCTCCTTCGCCGTCCTCTTCGTAATTGTGTATCTCCCTTCCCGCAAGGTGGTAGAAGATGTCATCGAGCGTCACCGGGTTCACCGAGAACCTTATGTCGCGTCCGATGAACTGGTCGGAGAGACGCACGGCCTCCTCCCGGGTGGTGAGTATCTGGACCCGGCCATCCCGACCCTTCAGCACCCGGCCGTCGACCTCCGGCAGCTCGATCCCGCTGGACACCCGGACGCTATATTGATACCTCATGCTGGCGCGCAGTTCGTCCATGTTGCCCAAGGCGAGAAGCGAGCCCTCTTCGAATATTCCGATGCGACCGGCAACCGATTCGGCCTCTTCCAGATAATGAGTGGTGAGGAAGACGAAGCGGTCCCTGCTCAAACGAGATAGCAGGTCCCATACGACCTGCCGGGATATGGGGTCCAGGCCTGTGGTCGGCTCGTCCAGGAAGATTATCTCGGCATCGGACGCCATCACCATGGCCAGCAGCGACTTGCGCTTCATTCCCCCTGACAGTTTGTAGTTCAGCCTATCACGCACGTCCTCCAGGCCCACCAGGGCCAGCGCCTCCTCCGCCTTCCTTCGGGAGACCCTGTAGCTTTCACCCCTCCACATAAGATATGAGGATATGGTCTGCAGGGGGGTCAGCCATGGAAGGGGGCGTCCTTCCTGAGGCACTATGGCCATCCTCGTTCTGAGCTCATCGGCATCCTCCATGACGTCTAGGCCGTCTATGCTGGCCGTTCCATAACTTGGCTCCAGAAGGGTGGCGAGGATACGCACCAGGGTCGTCTTTCCGGCGCCGTTCCGGCCGATTATGGAAAAGATCCCTTCGGTTGGAACGCTGAAGCTGACGGACGACAATGCCCTCTTCCCACCATCGTACACCTTCCCCAGGTCATTGCAGATGAGCTGTCCGACGCTCATCGACATCTCCTCCCTGACCGCCCATCCGGTCGAACTCGTACGATCGGACATCTAATGCACATCATAGTCTCGGGCCTCATCGTTCCGGAAACATGGCGGCCCGTCGACATCGGCAAGGCGATGGCAGATGAGAGGGCGGATGCGTCTTGGCGTTTGATACGTCCATGACCACGTGACGTCCATGGAAGGCCGGCCCGTCGACCTGACAAACTTCCTTCATGGGACACTTTTTTCTATAATGACTCGGCAACATATTATAAAGTCCCTGAAGATTACGGCCGAATTACATGTCGAGTTATGCATGGGAGCTGACGATAGCCCTTGCCTAACCTGACCATATTCAGGGTCGATGGCACGTCATGGACACAGGCTTGTGGCCGTGCCCATGCAGGTGATATCGGCCTCGTTCAGAAAAGGGAAAAAGAGTGAACCACATGGGATCTCCCGAACTGGAAAGACTGAACCTAGACATCATATCCAGCGATATTGAGGTCCGTCACTCCGCACTGAAGAGGATGGATGAGCTGGCTCGATCGAAGGACGTGGACGCCACATCCTTGCCAAGCCTGACGGTTCTCCTCCGGTCGCCTATCGTGGAGGATCGCCAGCGGGCATCGCGCATCATGGCCAAGATGGCTCAGAACAAGGTGGAGGCGTTCTGGCCGTTCGACCTCTTGAACGCATTGACCAAGGACAAGGACGCCGAGGTAAGGGAGAACGCAGCGTGGACCCTTGGAGAGCTCGCGTCCATGAGGGTTGGCGTACAATCTTCCGTCGGCTATCTGACCGAGCTTTTGTTGGACCGGGATGCCATGGTGAGAGGGACGAGCTCCTGGGCCTTGGAACAGTTCGCCCACCATCTGCACATGAGCAGTCCTCTGGCGGTGGAACGTCTGGAGAAGCTCACCTGCGATCGCAGCCCTTATGTCAGCAAGAGCGCCGCAAGCGCCTTGGAGATCATGAAGAACTGAGCGTGGTCTGGCAGCGATGCCAGCTCAGGAAAGGCTCTAATAAGCAGAGCCTCTATGGCGTGGAAGCATCAAGAGAGGGCATCATATGAACAATGAGGTCGTCCTAGGCATTGTCCAGATGAGCATGGCGTCCGATCCGAGTGTCAACCTGCGCAAGGCGGCGGCCATGGTGAGGGAGGCGGCAGAAGGCGGCGCCCAGATAGTGTGCCTCCCCGAGCTCTTTTCAACCCCGTACTTTCCACAGCATGACATCAATAGCGCGTCAGAGAGGGATAAGGCCCCTCACGATACGATCCCCGGCATGGTCTCCGATGCGCTGTCCGTCATGGCCAAGGACAACGACGTCGTGCTGGTGGGAGGATCCATATACGAACGGGCCGGAGGACATTTCTTCAACACCGCCCTAGTTCATGGTAAGGACGGCTCCCTATTGGGAACATATCGCAAGACCCACATACCATACGATGAGAACTTCTACGAACAATCCTACTTCGAAAGGGGGGATACGGGCTTCAAGGTCATCGAGACCCCTCATGGATCGATATCGCCCCTCATATGTTTCGACCAATGGTTTCCAGAGGCCGCCCGGATATGCGCCCTGGAGGGCGCACAGATGCTGTTCTACCCTACCGCCATCGGACTGTCGGACCATATAGAACAGAGCGAAGGGGATTGGCAATTTGCCTGGGAGAACGTCATGCGCGGACATGCCATCGCCAACAGCGTGGTGGTGGCTGCCGCCAACCGCGTTGGACGAGAAGGGCATATGGAGTTCTGGGGAGGCAGCTTCGTAGTGGACGCCTTTGGAAGGACCATCGCGAAGGCGGGAGATGGAGAGGAGATAATCCTGGCCAAGATCGATCTGGAGCACGGCCGCCAGATCCGGGAGGGATGGGGATTCTTCCGCAACCGCCGCCCAGAGTGCTACGGCCGAATAACCGAGAGGAGATGAGAATATGGAACAGACCCCCCGTGCAGCCGGATATCGCATGCCGGCCGAATGGGCTCGACATGATGCAACCTGGCTATCCTGGCCCAAGAACCCTTTGACATTTCCAGGCGACGTGCTGACCGGAGTGGAGCAGACCTACTGCTCCATGGTGGAGGCGCTGAGCCGTGTGGAACTGGTCAAGATACTTGTCGACGATGAGGAGAGCGAAGAGCGCATCAGGCCGATGCTGGAGAGGGCTGGAGCGAACATGCGCAACGTGCTGTTCCTCCATATCAGATCCTCTGACGTATGGATACGTGATTATGGACCGACGTTCCTCCTGCACCGGGAGACCGGTAAGAAGGCCGCGGTGAAATGGAAGTTCAACGCCTGGGGCGAAAAATATGACGATCTGATCTATGACGATGTGGCAGGCGAGGAGGTCGTCCGTTCGACCGGACTGCCGACGTTCCGTCCAGGCATAGTGATGGAAGGAGGTTCCATCGACGTCAACGGTGCTGGCATCGTACTGACGACCGAGCAGTGCCTGCTGAACGAGAACCGCAATCCACATCTTGATCGAGAGGGCATCGAAGGATATCTGAGGGAATACCTCGGCGTGGACGAGGTCGTCTGGTTGAAATCCGGCATCGAAGGAGATGATACCGATGGACATGTCGATGACTTCGCTCGCTTCGTGTCCGAGGATACCGTGGTGTGCGCGTTCTCCCCTCGAGGGAGCAGCCACAACTCCGAGGTGCTGCGCACCAACCTCGAAATATTGAGGAACTTCCGCACCAAGGATGGACGCTCGCTCAAGGTGCTCACGCTGCCCATGCCCGCCCCGATACCTTTGCCGGATGAAGACCGCGTACTGCCTGCAAGCTATGCCAACTTCTACATCGGCAACGGCGTGGTGCTGCTCCCGACGTTCAATGACATCAACGATGCCGTGGCGTTAAGGATCTTGGAGAGGGCGATGCCTAATCATCGCATCGTACCCATCTATGCGCGGGACCTTGTGTATGGCTACGGCGGCTTCCACTGCGTGACGCAGCAGGAACCGTCAGAGGAGTGAGCTCTGGCCAGCCCGATGCAGACCGTCGAGAGAGCATCGGGCGGCATACCTGCATGGTCAGATCGGCAGGTGTGCCATGCGGCTCCCCGACACCGCTTTCCCCGATGCCCATCGGCGAACGGGAGGTTGGAGGACACATCGCCGCATCTCATCGTCCCTCCGATGGTCGTCGCGTTTCGCAAATCGGACGTTCCTTTCGATGCTCGCCCCTCGCCCTGCATCACGGACCGTCGAGCTAGAAGAGCATTGATAAGCCTGAAATAGCACTTATTCGACTTCTTGCCGATCCTCGTGAAAAAGAACGCGTCCTCCTTCGAACGGTCCTCTGGAGAACTGCTAGCGACACTTCGAGAGAAGCATCCCCTGGTCCACCATATAACCAACTACGTGACAGTAAACGACTGCGCCAACATCACGCTGTGCATCGGCGCCTCCCCCGTCATGGCAGAGGCCAAGGAAGAGGTGGAGGAGATGGTGTCGATGGCTGGAGCCCTCGTGCTCAACATCGGCACCTTGAGGAAGGAACAGGTGGAGGCGATGCTCATCGCCGGGCGCAGGGCGAACGAACACTCCATACCCGTCATCCTCGATCCCGTGGGAGCAGGCGCCACCAGCATGCGCACCAACGCCGCCCGCCGTCTGCTTGAGGAACTGGACGTTGCGGTGATAAAAGGGAACGCAGGGGAGATCGGCGTCCTTGCAGGCTCCGGCGGAGTGGTCCGGGGAGTGGATTCCGGAGGCATCTCGGGAGATCCCATGATCGCCGCGTCCCGGCTCGCAAATGCCACCGGTTCAGTGGTCGTGATGAGCGGCGCCACGGACATCATAACCGACGGGACGGATGCCATATTGGTGGATAGCGGACATCCGCTGATGGGTGCAGTCTCCGGGACCGGCTGCATGGCGTCCTCGCTCGTTGGATCGTTCGCGGCTGTCGCGGACGACCTCATGATCTCCTCGGCGGCAGCATTGGTCGCCTTCGGAATAGCGGGAGAGCGGGCGGCCAGGAACGCCATAGGGCCCGCCTCGTTCAAGATCGCCCTATTGGATGCGGTGGCGGCCCTCAAGCCCGAGGACATGAAGGAGGCAAAGGTGAGGGAAGTGAGCGTTTGAGGCTGGACCTATACGTGGTCACTGACCGCAAGCAAGCAAAAGGGAGGTCCCATCACGAGGTCGTGGAGATGGCACTGGCTGGAGGAGCCGATGTCATACAGCTTCGAGACAAGGACATGGACGATAGGGGATTGCTCGCCCTCGCATCGGACCTTCGGGAGTTGACCGCCAGGATGGGAGCGCTGCTGATCGTCAACGACCGCCCGGACATCGCACTGGCCTCGAATGCCGACGGTGTGCATCTGGGGCAGGACGACATGCCCGTGGCCGCTGTCAGGAGAATTTTACCGCCCAGCATGATCGTGGGCGCCTCGGTCGGTACGGTGAGCGAAGCCGTCAGGGCAGAGGAGGAAGGTGCCAGCTATGTTGCGCTTAGCCCGGTGTTCAGCACGGGCTCCAAGGACGACGCGGGTCCCGGCCGCGGCCTCGAGATGCTGTCGAGGATGAAGGATGCCGTGTCGATCCCGGTGGTGGCCATCGGAGGGATCGATGGATCCAATGCGGCCAGCGTGATCGAGGCCGGCGCGGATGGCATCGCCGTGATATCCGCGGTGGTGTCCCAGGACGATATAGAGGCATCTGCCCGAAGTCTCCGCCAGATAGTAGCGGAAGCTAAGCGTCGGGCAGGCCGTTCGTGATGCTTATAGCCACATTGGTCATTCCCAACAGGTATGAGCATGGAAGACGAGAGACCGCCCATGCCAGGTGGGCTCACCCGTAGCGAGTTCGAGGGACTGCGAGAGGACCTGCAGAGACTGCTCAGCGCACATCCCGCAGCCAAGGTCACCATCGTACTCACCGATGAAGAGGGTAAGAAGACGGACGATGTATCGAAGGCGAAACGATACGGTCTGATGATCCAGGAAGGGAACGTCCTGCTTCACGAAGAGTTTGGTGATGTCGACTGGATAGTGGATGAAGAGGTATGAACGGAACATTCGGGAAGATACATCATCGGCCACTTGCTAACCTCTTCACCAAAGCTTATTAAACGGTTATGGATAATGGCTCACCCCAGCCGGAGGTGCGTTCCTGTCGAGGAGCGGAAAAGCACTGGATGCTTTGTTCAATGATAGTTCCGAACAGGCGAGATTGCAGAAAGCCTGCTTCGATCGCAACGAACCATATCGTCTTCAGATAGAGTGCACCAGCGAATGTTCGGCCGATTGCGCATATTGTTACGCCAGAGTGATGGATGCCAAGGAGCCCCTCACCACCCGGGAGATCAAGAGCCTGATACGCCAGGCTGCCAATCTCGGCATAAAGCAGGTAGACTGGATGGGGGGCGATCCCCTGGAGAGGCCCGACTGGATCGAATTGATGCAAAGCGTGCGCTACGCGGGCATGACGAACAACCTATGGACGTGCGGACCTCTTCTGAACGATATCGTGACGGTGAAACGCGTCATCGAGCTCACCCAGGACGGGTTCGTCATGGTGCACCTTGACTCCCTTGACCCCAAGGTCCTGAGCTCGCTCCGCTACACCTATCATCCCAGGCAGGTAAGGGCCACGATCTCCGGCCTGGAACTGCTGCTGGAGGCAGGGAAGTCGCCCTGCGATGTGGCCAACGTCATCATGCTCACCGCACATCATACGCCAGAGGATGTCAAGAAGACCATGGACTTCATGTATCGCAGGTACCGCATCAGCACCTGCCTGATGTCACTGAAGCCTGTTGATGAGCGCGGGTCCATATACTCATACCTTCCCCGTGCGGAGGACGTGAGCGCCGCCTACCGCCTCCGAGATGAGAAATTCCTGGGCGGGAGGGGGATGGGCTGCCAGGACTTCCCCAAACATTACTGTGGCACCTGCGTCTTCGTATCCCAGGACGGGAGGGTCTCATCATGCTATTCCTTGCGACGCACCCTTGGGGATCTGAGGGAGCAGAGCTTGGAGGAGATCGTCCGCTTCAACGCGTCATCTCTGTTCTTCACCCCCTATCGGGAGAACGATGAGAGCGTCACCTGCAGCATGTGCGACAACAACCTGTGCTGGGGTTGCCGGGCGAACGCGTTCTATTTCGCCGGGAGCGCCTACAGCGAGGACCCCCTGTGCTCGCACAGCCACCTGGACCGCGGCAACTGCCCGTACTGAGACCTCTCAATCATATAGCGTTGGCTCGAACACGAACTTGCAGAAGTTGTACTTGGTGCCGAAACACTCCATCTGTGTGACGCCGAGAGGCACTCCGGTCTTCGCATCGAAGATGGCCTCCAGAATGCCTTCGTTGAGTATGCATAGAGTTCGGGCGACGTCGGGGATGTCGGAGCAGTCGTAATCGTCCTTTATGATGAGAGTGAGAGGGACCAGGGAGTACACGCTCAACTCGCCCAGCTCATGACGGGCAAAGAACTCCTTCACCTCATCCACGAGAGGCTTGATCTCTGTGGACCTCATGTGCTTGGCCAGTTGGGTCCCTATATGCTTCCCCACGTCCTTGAGCACAGGGTCCATGTTCAGGCCGATGGCCTCCACCCCTATGACGAGGGCGCGAAGCTCTCCCTTCAGGAAGGAGGAGGGACTCCCGACGCTCTTGTCGATGATGCTGCTTATTGCCTTGGTCAGGTCTTCCCTGGGAACGACCGAGGAGCCTACCGGCTTGGAGACCAGATAGAATATCTTGCGGCGATTGTCCGCAGGATCGTCCCGGGATGCCACAAGCCCTTCCTTGACCATCTTGTCCAGATGGACCGACAGGGTGGACTGGGCCTTTCCCGTCATTTGAGCTATCTCGGACAGGCTGAGGTCTCGGCGCTGCAGCTCGCTCAATATCTTCTGCCTCACCGGATTGGATATCTGCTTCAGTCCGGAGCTAGTGGAATAGACGTCGAGAGCTGCACCCTTCTTCATAGCAACAGACCGCTAATCGCTCTGAGATTATTTCTAATTACCCAAGGAAATACGAACGTTCGTATCCTATGTTCAGTACCAATATTTTTCTACATCTCCGGGGAATGACATGCTGGTCTTAGCATGCGTGTACTTACTGGGAAGAGCAGCAAGGAGGTCAGGGCGGTTTGGTTCGAAGGCGGCAAGGTCCGCATGATAGATCAACGTCTCATCCCTCAGCGGTTCAGGATCCTGGATCTTGAGGACCACCTGCAGGTGGCGGAGTGCATCAGGAACATGACGGTGCGAGGCGCACCTTCCATCGGGGCAGCGGCGGCCTACGGTATGGCCCTGGCCGCAATGAAAGGTGAGGACCTGGGAAAGGCGGCCGAGGTGTTGAGGTCCACCCGCCCCACCGCATATGATCTCTTCTATGCCATCGATCATATGCTCCGCTCGCTGGAACTGGGCGATGATCCGGTGGAAGCGGCGGACATGTATGCCGACCAGATCGTCGAGCGATGCCGCCTCATCGGAAAGTACGGCGCCGCCCTCATAGAAGAGGAGGCGCGCATCATGACCCACTGCAACGCCGGCGCGCTCGCCACCGTGGACATCGGTACCGCACTGGCGCCCATCAGGACCGCCTGGACCGAAGGTAGGCACATATTCGTGTACGTGTCCGAGACCCGTCCACGCCTTCAGGGCATGAAGCTCACGGCATGGGAACTGTACAACGAGGGCATCCCGCATGCCATCATACCGGACGGGGCATCCGCCCATTTCATGCGAGAAGGTGTCGACATCATACTGGTGGGCGCCGACCGAGTCACGGCCAACGGCGACTTCGCCAACAAGATAGGCACCTTCGACAAGGCCCTCATCGCCAACGCCCTGGGCATACCGTTCTATGTATGCGCCCCCTTGTCCACCTTCGACTTCTCCCTGTCGTCCGGAGACCAGATCGTCATCGAGGAACGAGCGGAGGAGGAGGTGACGATGGTGGGACGAACTCGCCTGGCCCCGAAGGGTTCAGTAGCGCTCAACCCGTCGTTCGACATGACCCCGGCCAAGTATGTCACGGGATTCATCACCGAGGCGGGCGTGCTGCTGCCGTCGGAGATCGACAAGGTGCGCAAGGTGAGGTTCGAGGAGGCAGGGCAACTTTGAACGAGGAGGATGCCAGGAAGCAACTGGCAGCCACTGGAAGGCTGGCCTTCGACAGGCGCCTGACCTTCGGCAGCGGCGGCAATATGAGCTGCAGGCTGGACAAGAGGACCATGCTCATCACACCGTCCGGAACATGCAAGGGACTGCTGGCCCCGGAACAGATGATCCTGGTGGACATCGAGACGGGTGAATATGAGGGCAACAACAGGCCGTCCATGGAGACGCCGTTCCACACCGGCATATACCGCTCGCGGCCCGAGGTCGGAGCCATCATCCATTGCCACCCGCTGTCGTGCACCACCCTTGCGGTGCTGGGCCGCAGATTGAGGACGGCCCTCACCCCTGAAGGCCTGATGGTTCTGGGGGATTTCGTCCCCATCATCGCCTACGGTACTCCGGGCTCCGACGACCTGGCGGAGAAGCTGGTACGTCAGCTGGGCTTCTCCAAGGCATGCATAATGCAGAGCCATGGTGCCCTGGCGACAGGGAGGGACCTGCAGGACGCCTTCAACCGCATGGAGACCCTTGAATACATCGCCACCCTGCAGCTAATGGCCGAGAGGGCGGGTGAGCCCGAGGACCTGCCGGAAGAGGAGGTCGAACGCATCCTCTCCATGGCAAAGTAGAAGGCCGAGAGCCGATTGAGGTAACTGAATGATACTGGTCACCAAGTGGTTCGGGGTCTTCCTTGTCGACCGAGACAGGATCGTGAAGAAGGTTCTCTTCGAGAAGGACCCAGTGGCCATAGCCGCCAAGCTGGCCAAGGTCCAGAGGGGAGAACTGCTTCCGGAAGAGGAGAGGTTGGCGGTCAAACGCATGAAGGTCGCGGAGCCTCGAATGTCCAGTCTGGGCAAGCCGGAGTTCCTGGACTCGTCCTTCATCCGCGCCGAGGATTTCGGCTACTCGCAACAGCTGAGACAGAAGGCCATGGTGGAGCTGGGGAAGATACGGACCAGGGAGCCGCTTCCCGCCGACCGGTTCATCCTGCAGGCCGTTCGCGGCATGGACGACCTCATCGAGACGATCAATCTGATGTCGGAGCGCCTCCACGAGTGGTATGGCCTCCACTTCCCGGAACTAGGCGACTACGCTCGCGAGCGGCGCTATGCCGAACTGATATCCCAGAATGGGCTCCGGGAGGAGGTCCTGTCCGTTCTGGACCTGCAGCTGGAGTCCGTCGGCGCAGAACTGGACGAGAAGGATCTGACCGCCATCAGATCGTATGCCGCCACCCTTGCATCGTTGTATGAGGAGAAAGAGGCCCTGGAAGAGTATATAGCGGGACGCATGGAGGAGACCGCGCCCAACATCTCTGCCGTGGTCGGCCCCAGCCTGGGAGCCCGATTGATCTCCCTGGCCGGAGGATTGCGCCGCCTGGCTTCACTGCCGGCAGGCACCATACAGTTGCTCGGCGCGGAGAAGGCTATGTTCGCGCACCTCCGCCAAGGTAAGAAGCCTCCCAAGCATGGAATAATATTCCAGCATCCGACCGTACACCGAGCGCCATACTGGCAGAGGGGCAATGTGGCGAGGGTGATGGGAGGGAAGCTGGCCATCGCCGCCAGGGTCGATTATTATGGGGGCGAGTACATCGGGGATTCTCTCAACGACGATATCGCACGGCGTGTGGAGGAGATCCAGTCCAAGTACCCAGACCCTCCGGTGGAGAAGAAACGACGTCCCCAGGAAGGCAGGCGGAGAGGGGGGAAGGACCGCCCCAGGAAGATGGGGAAGGGGCGCCGGTGAAGGCCTCGATGGTCCGATCTCCGTGAATTGTCGCATCTCGGCACCGGAGCGACCCCATCGTCTCAACGGACTTCCTTCGCACCTCATCATGAAGATGTATGACGAGGGATGTGTGAATGGACCTGCTTCCGAGGACATCGTTGGCTGACGATTCAACGGCATAGTGGCGTATGCTCACCCACAGGTGCCCGTCCAGTCGGGTCCTGCGTGATAAAATATATAACCAGGGGGTGATTTCCCTCAATCGATATACTATGTGGACGCAGGCCGAGGTCAGGGAGCTCAAAGTTGGGCGCTATATGCTTATCGACGATGAACCCTGCAAGATCCTATCCATCGACACTTCCAAGCCAGGAAAGCACGGTGAAGCCAAGAGCCGCATCGACGCGGTAGGTCTTTTTGACGGCAAGAAGAGAAGCGTCGTTCATCCCGTGAAACACAAGATCCAAGTGCCCATGATCGATAAGAGGAAGGGGCAGATCCTGGCAATTATGGGCGATGAGGCTGAGATCATGGACCTGGAGACGTTCGAGAACTTCTCCATGCCTATCGATCCCGAGCTGAAGGACTCTTTGCAGGCTGGCGAAGAAGTCATGTACATGGTTGCGATGGGTAAGCGAAAGATCACAAGGGTCTAAGCTGAGAACTCTCCGGGTAATCCCGGCACGCTTCCGCCGTCCGGCGGAAGCATCGTTACAACCATGTTTTTCTTGAATTCCGCCCGCACCGATTGTCGGGCCTGCCCTGTGACCGTTTAATAAAATGAAGTGGGAAAGGGTTTCGATCAGTCCTTCAGCAGGTCCTCCAGCACCGACTGGCACTCGCAGGAACGTTTCTGAGCCTCTCCCTCCGTTCGTGCCTCCGAGTATATGCGGAAGAGAGGTTCGGTCCCCGAGGGCCGGACCAGCGTCCACCCGCCTTCGAACAATATCTTGACGCCGTCAGTGGTATCCACCCGCTCACCGCGGTAGTGTTCGACCAGTCCTCTGAGGACCGTTTCCTTCTTGTCGTCAGGGCAAGCCAATTTGCGCTTGTCCTGGCAGTATTGAGGGACGCGGTCCGCCAGTTCGGACAGTGGGCCCTCCAGCGCGATGATCTCCAACAGCTTGGCGACCGTCATTGCCCCGTCACGGCAATATTGATGGCGTGGAAAGATGAGACCGCCGTTCTCCTCGCCTCCAAAGACGGCTCCGATCTCTATCATCTTCCTCGCGACCACGGGGGCTCCCACTCGGGTGTAGACCACCTCGCCGCCCGCCCTGCGGACCGCATCCTCCACGGCCATGGACGACGAGACCGGCGTAACGACCGTTCCACCGCCGTTCTCCTTGACCATGTGCTCAGCCACAATGGCCAGTGTCCGGTCGCCGTACAGGTATCGGCCGCGGTCGTCGATGAAGATCGTTCTGTCGGCATCGCCATCGTGCGCTATTCCCAGATCGGCCCCGGACGCCTTCACCAACGATATCAGGTCCTGGAGGTGTTCCTCCACCGGCTCGCTGTGATGGCCCGGGAACGTTCCCCGGGGGTTGGAATTGAGCGTCACGGCCCTTACGCCAAGGTCGTCAAGCAGCTGCGGTGTGGCGGCAGAGCCGGCTCCGTTGGCGCAGTCCAGCACGGCTTCTAGACCGGACCTGTCGATGGCCTTCACATCTACAAGGGACTTAACACTTCGCAGATACGGATCGACCGCTCCAGTGGACCGTTGGAGCGTTCCCACGCCCCTCCAGTCCTGCGAACGGAAGCTCCTCTGAAAATATATCTGCTCGATCTGTTCCTCCTTGTGGCGCGGCATCTCGGTACCGTCGGAGTCCACGCACTTGATGCCGTTGAACTCCGGCGGATTGTGGGAGGCCGTGATCATGACCCCGCCCGAAAGGGCATTGTCCTTGACATGGAACTGCAACACCGGGGTTGGGACCATACCTATGTCGATGACATCTGCACCAGCCGACATGAGCCCGCAGGACACCGCGCTCTTGAACATGTCTGCGGATGTCCTGGGATCGCTGCCGATGGCCACCTTTCCGCCCATGAAGGTGCCTATGGCCTTGCCCAGGTCCATCGCCAACTGGACGTTCATGTCCTCATTGACTATGCCGCGCACTCCGTTGGTCCCGAACAGTCGCTGTGACATCATCTCTACCTGACCTTTCGAGAATCTGATATGATCAGGATGTAGATCATGTCTGCTACATCCTTGCAACTGTCCGCCGAGTTCTCGATACCATGCAGCATGTCGCGGAGAAGGAACACAGCCCTGGGATCGGTGTCGGAGAAGAGGATCGCTTTCTTGGTGGAGAAATATAGGTCGTCGATGACGTGCTCCTGCCTCTCCACCTCGCGGCTGGCCTGGGTGGCCTTGTCGTTGTTGACCCCCAGGTTCTCAAGGCTGACCAATAAGGCCTTGGTCGCCTGGACCAGGGCCTCCGTCATCTCAGCATAGCGAGACCACAGGTCGCAGGGGACGCTGACGTCCGCCTCCAGTATCAATTGAAGGTTTAACGCCGACTCCTTGGCCCAATCCGAGATGTAGTCTATTCGGCGGACCAGCCTGAGCAGGTCCTCCCTCTCCCGGGGTTCAAGGTCCCCCTTGCTGAGATCGGCACTTATCGATGCTTCCAGCTCATCGGCGGTGTTCTCCGCGATGAGGAGTCGCTTGATCGCATCCGTTGCCTCCTCTTCATCATTGCCGCATAGCGCGGAGATGGCCTTGTTCAGCTCAAGGGCGGCGTCCCCTACCGCGATAGCATGGCTTCGTATTCCAGTCCTGATTATCGATTCACGCCTTACCCCGAACCATTCCAGCAATGACTTTCGCTCATTCAAGTTTAACAGCCTCCGCGATCCCTCCAGGGGGTCTAGGATACAACAACGCCGATGCCATGCTCCAACCCAGATGGACATTGTCTCCGATGTTAAAATCCCTACCTCTCGGAACTGGGACATCAAATCCCAAGATGTCCTCGCTATCGGCCTCTGCGGTGATCCTTATATACGTACCCATGAAGGACATTGTGCGCACCACGGCATTGAGCCCCTCTTCCAGAGCATGGACCCGCTCTGGACGGACCGAGATGACGACCGCATCTCCGGGTTCGAACTTGCTTGGCTGCGCCTCCACCACCGTACCGTCCCTCACCTCGACCAGGGTGCGATCGTCTCTGTTCTCCACGACCACGCCGGCCAATAGGTTGGTCTCCCCAATGAAGTTGGCAGTGAATAATTCCTTTGGTGCCCGATACATCATCTCCGGCGTATTGGACTCGACTATGCGGCCGTTCCGCATGAGCACTATCCTGTCCGAGACGGTCATCGCCTCCTCCTGATCGTGAGTGACATGGAGGACGGTGAGCCCAAGGTCCTTGGTTATGCGCCTCAACTCGTACCGAAGGTCCATCCTCACCCTGGCATCCAGCGCCGACAGCGGTTCGTCCAGAAGCAGCAGCCGGGCGCCTGACGCCAGTGCTCGGGCCAGAGCCACCTTCTGCTGTTCGCCGCCAGATAGAGCGGAGGGGAACACCTTCATGCGGTCGAGGAGGTTGACGAGTTCAAGGTATCGCACAGGTATAGTCTGGCGGTCCTCTTCGCTCATGTCCTTCACGATCGGCCCGTAGGACACGTTCTCCAGCATGTTGAGGTGGGGGAACAACGCGATGTTCTGGAACACATATCCTATGTCCCTTTCCTCTATGGGGATGCCGCTCATGTCCCGCCCGCCGATGAGAACCTGCCCTTCGCTAGGTTCAAGGATGCCAGCGATCATGCGGATGAGCGTCGTCTTGCCGCATCCAGACGGCCCCAGGATGGTGACGTATTCTCCATCCTCGATCCGCAGATCTATATCGGATGATGCGACCACCTTGCCGAAACGCTTGCTCACACCCTTCAGCTCGACCACCGGCATCTAGTCCACCTTCAGCTCGTTCTCCAGGCCCCCCTCCGGGTAGGGGAAGACCTTGGCCTTGTTCCTGTTCCAACCTATGCCGACATCGTCGCCCACCTGATAGCGCCCTCGGTAGCTGGAAGGGATCTTGGCGGAAAAACGGCCCGCGCCCGCCACATCGACATCGACATGGACCACGCGCCCCTCGAACAGCATCCTTTCTATCTTGCCCTTTAGAGCCGCCGCATCCAATTTGAGCAGATGCGTGTGGCCGACCTTGACGGCCAGCACCGCCTTCTCACCTACCGCCACATCGGTCGGGCGGGCCTTTACCCTATTTCCCGCCTCATCCTCCACCACCGAACCCTCTGGACCAGAGTGAACGACCGTTCCGGTGAAGAAGTTGGACTGACCGACGAAGTTCGCCACGAAGGGCGACACCGGCTCATCGAACACCTCTGCCGGCGTTCCCACTTGAACGATCCTACCGGCCCGTATGATGGCGATGCGGTCCGCCATGACCAGGGCCTCGTCCTGATCGTGAGTGACATGCACCACCGTCAGGCCCAATGTCCTGGCCAGCGATTTCAGGTCCCTTCGCAGGTCGATCCGCAGCCTTGCATCCAGCGCACGTAGCGGCTCATCCAGCAGAAGGACGTCTGGACTGGTGGCTATGGCCCTGGCCAGCGCACATCGTTGCTGCATCCCTCCAGACAGTTCGCGGGGATATGAATCGGCCCGGCTGGTCAGACGGACCAGGTCCAGCAACGAGAAGAGCATCTGTTCCTTGTCCTTCTCTGGGACCTTCCGTATGTCCGGTCCGAACATGATGTTCTCGGCCACCGTCATGGTCGGGAATAGTGAATAGGTCTGCGACAGCAGTACGGCGTTCCTCTTCTCAGGCTCCAGGTGTGTAACTTCGCGCCCGTCGAACAACACCTTGCCCTCGTCCGGCACGGTCAGTCCGGCGATCACCCTCAGCGCGGTGGTCTTGCCCGCACCCGTGGGTCCCAGCAGGCAGAGGTATTCCCGATCGTTCACCGTCAGATCGAGCCCATCGGCGGCAGTGACGTCGGAGAACCTCTTCACTATCCCGCTCAGCGTCACCGTTGGCGTTTATACCACCTCCTCGCGCGTGAAGCGACGCAGCAGCAGCATGAACACGTACGATATTATGATCAGTATTATGCAGGCCATCGCCGCAAGGTAATATGACTGGTCGTTCACCAGGTTCACGATGAACACCGGTGCGGTATTGGCGTTGGCAACGACCGCCAGCGTGGCCCCGGTCTCCCCCAGGCTCCTGGTGAAGGCCATGATGGCACCTGCCAATATGGATCCCTTGATCATGGGAAGCAGTACCCTGCGGAAGCTCTGCAGCGGCTTGGCACCAAGCGTACGGGCCGTCTCCTCATATGCGGGGTCGATCCCTTCCACTGCTCCGACCACGTTGCGGACCACGAGTGGATAGGTGAAGGCCACATGCGACAGGATGATCAGGACGATGGGGGGCATCGCGGCCGGATCGACCGTGTTCCAGAACCGGCCCAGGGAGAAGCCCAAAGCGGCGGTGGGCACGATGAGAGGAATGTTCACGAAGACATCTAGCAGCTGCGAGAGCTTGCTCGTTCGGTTCTTTGCGATGTACAGCGCCATGGGGATGCCTGTCGCGAGGTCTATGGCGGTCACCACCGAAGCCACCACGAACGACGTGACCAAGGCGTCAATGAAAGGGTTCCAATCGGCATCGGAAGGAGTGCCGGTCAGAACATACGTGAAGATGAAGAACGAAGGGACGATGACGACGATGAGGAGGAAGAGGATGGCCGAAGTGTCCTTGATCTTGGGGAAAAGGCCCCTGCTCAGCAATTTCTCCGGAGAGGGCCATACCTTGCGTAGCGGTACCCTTACCTTCATGATGGCTACCTTCAGCACGACAAGGAGCACCAGCGCAAGGATGATCAATAGTATGCTGACGAACGTCAAGGCGGGCACCAATGTGGGGTCGGCTACCGAGGCATCCTTCCACAGCCCGATGAGGGTGGGCCCGGTCTGGAAGTCTCCCTCCACCATCTTGCGGCCGTAGAGGGTGGCAAGGGCGATGATCGTGCCGCCGGTCTCGCTAAGTGAACGGGCGAAACATAGGATGGCGCCGGTCACCAGGCCAGCTCGGAACAGCGGAAGGGTGATGGTCCGGACGGCGGTCAGGCGGCTTGCTCCCAGGGTCCTTCCCGCCGTCTCGTATGTCTCATCGATACCTCCTAGGATGGCGGTCAGCGAGCGAACCATGTATGGGTAGGAGAACACCACATGCAGCAGGACTATCAGCAGCATGGGCGATGAGATCGCCGACAAGGAGAAGGGCGGCGGGTTGGGCGTGGCGGCCCAGAATATGGCTGCCGAGAAACCTAATGCGGCGGTGGGAACCGCAAGAGGCATGTCGATCAGGGTGTCAAGGAACTGCTTGCCCCTGAACTCCTTCCGGGCCATCATCCATGCGACGGGAAGGCCCGCTACGAAATCGATTACGGTGACGATAGCGGCTATCTCGAAGGACACCACTACCGCGCTGATGATGAGGTCCATGGTGGCCGGGTCGCTGAGGACATGTTCCTGTATGTCCGACCAGTCGGTCACCGCAGAGGACAGAATGAATACCGTTGGGAGGATGATGAACGACAGGAAAAAGATGATATTGAATGCGGTCCAGCCTTTCCTGAATCCTCGTCCAGATATGAACTCGAGTAGTTTATCGCTCGATCCCATGTAGACCAGTCAACGCCTGTAAAGGGGATGCTCCTTATAAAATGAACCTAGAATGGACTACCTATGCCAGAATCACATCGGCTATGACCGCGCCATCCTCCACCACCATTCCTGGACCGATGATACTGTTGGAGATCGTCGCCCCGCGGCCGATGACCGCGCCCGCCATGACCATGCTGTTGGAGATCGTCGCCCCGTCGTGCACTTGCGCTCCCCTCTCTATGTACACATTGGGCCCTATCGCACTGGGCTCCACATGAGCGGCTTCGATCATGTTGTTGCCAGAGATGCGGACCCCTGACAGGCGACGCACGGCGCAGGCCACCCTGCCGCCGCCGACGTCCAGCAAGGTCCGCTGGGCGCGGAGGAAGCTTTCCCTTGTTCCGGCGTCGACCCAGTAGCCCTGGAAGGCATAGCCGTACAGGCCACGGTCCAGCACGTTGGGGAAAACGTCCCGCTCCAGGGACACGACCCCGTCGGGTATGCGGTCCAGCAGTTCCGGTTCGAATATATATGCGCCGGCATTGATGCGATTGGAGACCTCTTCTCCAGGGGCAGGCTTTTCCTGGAACGTCGTCACTCGACCTGAACCATCGGTGGCCACCACCCCGAAGGCCGAGGGGTCGTCCACGGACCACAGGGCGATTGTCCCGATGCCATGGTGGGACCTGTGGGACTCCAGCATCGCGGATAGGTCGAGAGATGATATTATGTCGCCGTTGAACGCGAAGAAGGTGTCGTCCAGCCAGCGAGCGACGTTCTTGATGGCGCCGCCCGTGCCCAGAGGCTCCTCCTCGTTCACCAGTACGACCTCCCTGCCTATATCGTTCTCCCGGAAGTACCTTTCAAGATAATCCTTCATGTAGGACACTGCCAGGATGACCGTGTCCACTTCCTCTGGCAGGGGATCGATGAGATGACGCACCAGTGGTCGTCCCAGCAATGGGATGACGGGCTTGGGCATGGAGAACGTCAATGGTCGAAGGCGAGTGCCCAGCCCGCCTGCCAGGATGAGCGCCTTCATGCGTTCACGTCGCCCTCAAAGCGGGGAGATGCTAACGACGTTGTTTCCCCGCAGCACGACCGTGCCCAGGCGGCGGGTCTGTTCGGAGGTTCGCTCCTCGGTGTCTTCCAGAACCATGTTCATGTAGTCATCATAGCCGGCGAGCTTTCCTTCCAGTACGCGGCTGTCCTTCAGGAGCAACGAAATCCGGTGACCCATGGACTTTTCAAGCAGAGCGAGGGGCAGGACCATAAATAATCACTAACGAAGGGATTGTGGCATCCAGATTTAAACCTTTGCGAACTGTGACGGCCATACTGGCTAACGTCCCCCGAACTGTGTTCGACGAGATGGGTCGTGCTGCGACTCGCGCATCATGTACGCTTCGCCAAATGGCATTGGGGCGTATGCCTTACGGTGATGCCATGCACGGCCGGTCACAGCGCCCATATCGGTTCCGGTCTTTTCCCTTAGGAGGCTCTTGGACGGCCACGTTCATGGCACGAGAGGTGTTGCTGGCCGTCACTCCTTGGCCCGTTCTTCCATCCACTTCCTCACGGCCGTCCGGCTTGTTCCCTGGATCCCGAAGTACTCGGAGAAGCGCTTGGTCGTGGTCAGCTCCAACGTCTGCCCTTTCTTCCGAGCGCGGATCAGTCCGAGCTCGGTCAACGTCCTTACGTCGCCGTACACGCGGGACCCGAGCGAACGGTTCAGGTCGCTCTGCAGCACTGGCTGATGGTATGCGATCCATGCTGCCGTCCTGAGCACCTCGTCGGGAACCTCCTTGGGAGCGAACTGGCGCCCGTAGGGCCGATACTCCTCCCTCAGGATGAGGGAGTATCCGCCGCCTGTCCTGGCGACCTCTATGCTGGAGCCCATCTCATCATACTGCTCGGCGAGCTTCTTGAGCGCCTTGCGCACCGTCCGCCCGTCCATTTGGATCAATACTTCGATCTCCGAGACCTTGACAGGTTTGGATGCTGAGAACAGAACGGCCTCAACTATCCTGACGGGATCTACGTCCACCTCACATCACCATCTCGCTGCCCCTGGGCGTAGGCACAGGCACCGGCGGGGCCACGTCCTCCAGGGTGCCGATGTCCCAGTCGATCTTGACCTCCAGATATATCGTGCCGAACGGTAGGTCATCCTGCCATACGGAGATCTTCCCATTTCGAGCCAGGAACAGCAAGGATGTGAAGACGGTGATGAGATCTTCCTTCCCGCCGTTCCAGATGTCCTCAAGCCGTATGGGGCCGGGGCCACACCGGAGGATGCGGTTCCAGATGTCCTCCACGTCCTTCTCTAGGTCGTCATTGTGGGCCTTGGTGTCGAACTTGTCCATCTTCGCCCGGTTCGCCGCACGCGCTCTTTCCCTGCGCTCGTTCATCTCCCGCTCCCGGTTGGCCTCCTCGAACGCATCTAGCAGTTCCACTAGCGTCACGGGTCGGAATCCCTTGTGCCTGACCACCTCGTCCAAGGTCACTTCCTCGGGCATGCATAGCCTTACGACGGGCCCTTCGTCCTCCATGTCGAGGAAGTCAGGGTCCCAGCATTCCAACGCGTCCTCCTCCCTTCGTTCTGAGCGCTGCAGAACGCCCTCGCTCTGCATGCGAAGGATGGACCATGCCATTAACATGAGGCGGCCGGCGATGACGAAGTTCACGTCCTCTCCCTTGACCTTATCGGCATAGAGGCGAGCGAACTTCATGAGGTCGATGTCCCAGGGGTCGAGATCGTTGTTCAGGACCAGTTCGAAGACCGTCTCCAGGGACCGGTCCAGGGGATCCTTGGGGGCGATGCGGCCTTCATTATCCTCCAGGACCGACAGGTAATGGTCGATCTTGACCGCTTTGTCGTCCTCGTCGATCATGGCCTTGTGGAACATGAGGTGCTCCAGCACCCTCTCCGCCCCTGCGCATCCCATCATTGTGCTCCTTCCTCCATCTTCTCATCCGGTATGTTGAACTCGGCCTGGAAGTCCTTTATGTCAGATATGTTCGGACGGATGATCACATGGCTTATGCCTCCGTCCTGCTTGGTGACGCCGATGATGTGATCGGCCTTTGTGAGCGTGATCTTCCTCAGGGAGATCTGAACGAACTGTGCGGTCTTGGAGGCTTTTTGGACCCTCCGCGCCACCATGTCAGCGTTGATCCCGTCCAGGAACATGTCCACCTCATCGAGAAGGTAGAACGGGGACGGTTGATATTCCTGCAAGGCGAAGATGAATGCGAGTGCGGCAAGGGACTTCTCCCCTCCGCTCAGCGCCTCCAGCCTCAGCGTCTTCCCCTGGCGAGGCTTGACCCTCATGATCAGCCCGCCCTCGAACGGCTGCTCCGGATTCTCCAGTATCAGCTCGGCCTCGCCCCCCTGCGACAGTTCGGCATAGCAGCGTCGGAAGTTCTCGTTGACCGCCTCATAGACCTGGAACAACGACACTTTCTTCTTCTCGTTCAGGTCAGACTCGAGGCGGATGAGGTCCCTCCGCTGCGCCTCCAGGCGCTGGGTCTCCTCATTGAGGTCGGCATGGCGCTTCTTCTTTTCCTCATAGTCATCGACCGCGCGGAGGTTGACGGCCCCCATGTTGTCGATGGCTCCCTCCAGCTGCCGAATCGTATCCCTGAGCGCATCATATGACGGTACGGGCCCCGTCACTTCCACGTTATATTGCTTCAGCTCTTCGGTGAGTTCGCGGATCTTGTCCTGACACTGTCCGATGCGGGTGCGCAGCCCTACGATGATGTCAGTGGTGGTCTCCACCTTGTTCTGCAGGCGATCCCGCTCCCCCTCCAGTTCGGTCTTCTCACGGAAGAGCGCTTCCTTCCGTTCGCGAAGCTTGTTTATCTCCTCCCCCATCGATCCTTCGATGCGGCGCAGTGCGGCAAGCTCAGTCCTGGCCTTGGCACCCTCTTCGCCAATGCTGCGGGATTCCGAACGAAGCTTCTCCGCCTTCTCGGCAAGCTGGACCTCTTCCGCGTTCAGGGCCGCCACCCGCTCCCGCGTCATCTGCAGCCTGGCGTCCAGCGTCTGCACGGACGTTCGCAGCTCTGCGGCGACGCCTGTCAACGAGACGACGTCGGACTGCAATTGCTTGAGACGGATGGACATCTCGGCGGGGGCCAACTGCTCCAACCTGGCGCGACTGGTCTCCCTCTTGGACCTGATGTCGTTCAGACACTTCTCGCCGCTTGCCAGGCGGGCATCCAGCTCCGTTATGGACCTCGTCACGGCCTGCATCTCGCTGGCCTTGTCGGCGCGCTCCGTCTTGAGCTTGTCAAGCTTCATGCGCAGTTCCTGGCGGCGGGACTCCAAGGCCTTGAGGGTCACATCGGAGGCCCCGCCTGCCCCCGACAGTTCACGTATGCGGTCTTGCAGTGCGGCCATGTCCTTCCGGACCTGTGCGATCTCGGCTTCCAACCGCTCTGCCGCCAGGACGGCCTGGTTCAGCTTGGCGGCTATCTCCTCCAGCTTTCCCCTGGATGGAGCGCCGAAGCGGAGGCTGGATGCATCCGTCTTGCCGCCTATCATGGCACCTGAGGCTTCCAGCAGTTCGCCTCCCATGGTGACCAGGCGGACCCCTCCCATCAGTTTGCGAGCGTGGTCCAGGGTGTCCACCACCACGGTGTCGCCGAACACGTACCAGAACGCAGCCCGGTAGCGCTCGTGGAACCTCACCAGGTCGATGGCGAAACCTACGGCTTCCTTCGCTGCCAGGATGGCCTTTCCCCGAGGGCGCCCGTCCAGCATCTTATTGAGCGGTAGGAATGTGGCCCGTCCAAGATCATGCCTCTTGAGATACTGGATGCACTCGGCGGCCACCCCGTCGTCCTCCACCACGATGGCCTGCATCCTGCCTCCGGCGGCGATGTTTATGGCGGTGCTGTACTTATCGTCGACCTCCGCCAGTTCGGCGATCGTTCCGTGAATCCCTCGGATCGCGAGGGAGTCACGAGCCTCCAGTATGCCCCGGACTGCACGATTGTACCCTCGCGCGATGTCGCCGGCCGCCTCTTCCTCCGCCTTGAGGCGGGACTGTTCCCTGCCCAGTGAACGTATCGCCTGCTCCAGCTCCTCCATCTCTCGGGTCATCCGGGCTTCCGCGTTCCTCTGCTGGATGAATCTCTCCTGTAGCTCCTTGAGCTCCCTGGAGGAGTCTTGGCCGGACCTCTTCAGCTCTTTGATCTGTTCGTCGGCGTCCAGCACCTCCACGTCCAAACTTTCCATGTTCCGGTCGAACTCTGCCAGTTCGTCCGCCAGCCTGTCACGCCGTCCTTCCAGGCGCTCCTTCTCCATCCTCAGGCGGTTCAGCTCATCGTCCTTCTGGCGGACCTCCCTGTCCAGGGAAGCGAGCTCCTTCTCCAGTGTGGCAAGTTCCGCGTCGCAGTCGCTGAGCTCGGCCTGTATGGCCGCCAGCTCCTTGTTCCTGGACTCAAGCTGGCCATCGACCTCCTTGAGTCGAAGGGATGCCTCCTCACGCTCCTTCGCCATTTCGTCCAGGGACCGCAGCATATCCTCCCGCTCGGCCGCCTTGATGGCGCGTTCCTCATCGGCCTCCTCTGCGGACTGCATGGCTTGGGCCGCGCGATCCTCTGCCTTGGCCACCTTGATCCGCAGTTCGTCGATCTTCTCCCTGAGCTCCTGGAACTCCCGTCCTCCCTTCTCCCGCAGCTCCTTCTCCGTCTCCATCATACGGACATCGAGGTCCCTGATGCGGTCGGCGACCTCGAGACGCTGGTCCTTGAGTTGCTGGATGGTGTGCTCATAGGTCTCGATCTGCTTATGTAAGGCTGCGGCCTCCGCTTCGTAGCTCTCCCTGCGACGATAGGCCAGTTGAGCCCGCGAAAGCGTCAGCTTCTCCTTCATTCGGAGGTAGGTGAGGGCGACCTCCTTCTCTTGCTCCAACTGACCTATCTGCCGCTCCAGCTCGGCCAATATGATCGAGATCCGCTCGATGTTGGCGTCGACCTCGTCCCGCTCGGCGCGAGCCTTGGAGATCTCCTCGTCGAACTTTGAGATTCCAGATATGTCGTCGAAGATGCGACGCCTCTCCAGGTTGGACATGGTGGTGATCCGGGTGATGTCGCCCTGCTGGACGAAATTGTAGCCGTCCGCACTGATGCGTGCGTTGCTGAGAAGGACATCGAACTCCCCAAGGGAGGAACGCCTGTCATTGACGTAGAACGTGGATGTGTAGCTCTCACGGTCCTGGGACATCTTTATGACGCGGGTCAGGCGGACCATGTCCTCGTCGATGGGGATCGTTCGATCCTGGTTATCGAACACCAGGGATACCTTGCAGTAGCTGGCCGGTGAACGGTCCTTGCCGCCGTTGAAGATGAGGTCGGACAGTTTCCCGGCCCGTATGGCCCTTGAACTCTTCGGCCCCAGAACGAAAAGGATGGCGTCAGATATGTTCGATTTCCCGGAACCGTTGGGACCTGTCACAGCGGTGTAACCTTCAAGTAAGGGCACCGTCAACTTCTTCCCGAACGATTTGAAGTTCTCCAGCTCTATCTGCCTGAGATACATCTGACCCCCGAATACGAAGGGGGCGAAAACGGGCCCTAGACGCGCTATGCCCTTTGTCGCATCCCATCTTAACAGTCCGACGCATGTCGGACGGGAGAATGAAATGTGGAGGGGGATATATAATAATTATTGCGCGCGCGCGATGGAACAATATCAATGGGAGTGCGGATGGCGATCATCCAGCGGGGATTGCGCCCTGCTTGCCGTCGTCACCGAGGTATACCGCAATGATGGCGGAAAAGGATTAAGTCGAGCCATGAGGAAAACGTGGGTCCATGACGTCCGTAGGGGCGAAAGCCATGAAAGGTGACGTAGCGGACGAGGTTTCAGCCGTCATCCCCACATGGAATTCCGCCACCAGGCTGGAGAGGTCGCTGGAGGGCATCGAGAGGAATCTCAGGCCGCGCCGCATCATCGTGGTCGATCGCATGTCGGAAGATGATACGGTCGACATCGCCCAACGCCATGGAGCGACGGTGCTGACAGACACACGTTCGCTGGGCTCCGCAAGGATGAAGGGGATCGAGGAAAGCTCGACGGAATGGGTGGCCTTCGTGGATGACGACATCCTACTTCCAGACGGTTTCATCGATGAGATCATGGGGAAGGTCGACCGGGACGTCGGGGCCATACAGGGTGCGGTGCGCTCGGTCCACGAGCCGTACCGGGACATGCTGACGGACAGTTACGAGAGGAAGTTTGGCGACAGGTCTACATTCGATCTTAAGCCAGGAGACAGGGGGTTGACCTCTGCCACCTTGATAAGGCGCTCCCTCATCAAGGGTCTGGAACTGGCGGACATGGACACCTGGGAGGATTGGCTCATCACGCAAAGGATCCTTGAATCCGGCTACCGCTGGGTGGTATCAAAGCCGTTCGTGGACCATTTCCATCCGAGGGAGGACCTTGCCCGCAAGGGAGGCTGGAACGCTGCCGGGATCCTTAACCTTGGCCGCACTGGGCGCATGCCCGTGCCGAAAGCCCTGAAGTGGTACCTCGACACCTTGCTCGAGGCGCCGGGGAACGCCTTCCGCCTCTCGATACGCTACAGGGACCCCCGCCAGTTCTTGTTCCACATGCGGCTCATGGCACACATAATAATGGCGCCGCGGCATCTGCTCGGCTCCGTGCCCCGCCGCCCACAGGCCCATCTATCGTGACCTCAGCAAAGCGTCGCGATAACCGTCCAGGAGACGGCGCTTCATGTTGTCCCAGTTGTATTCCCGCTCGACGGCCGCCCTACCGGCCCTCCCCATCTCCCTCCGCAGTCCAGGTTCGCGCAGCTTCTCTATGGCGCTCCGGTAGCTCTCCTCGCTCCAGTCGATCACCAGGCCGCACTTCTCACGGGCTACAAGGTCACCGCTCGTGGTACCACCCGTGGTGAGGACGGGGACGCCCACGGCCATGGCCTCATATATCTTGGTCGGGGAATTGCCCACATAGTTCTGATTGGACGGGTCGAGGAGGCACAGCACCACGTCGCTTGAGGCCATCCTCATGAGCATGTCGTGGTGCCGCAGGACCCCCAGGAACCGTACCTTGCTTCCATCCGACCGTTTGCGGACGTCCTCCTCCAGGCGCCCCCAACCTGCCACCTCGTACACGCAGCCATCGATGTCGCGGGTGGCGTCGATGCTTTCCAGAATGTACCGCATGGGCTCCAGCGTACCGACGTACAACAGGCGAAGCCGCCGATCCTTGAACTCGGGCTCTGGAACGTCGGAAGGGACGTTGATGCAGTTCTCGACGAGAACCACGCCATTCCGCGCGTTCGGCCTCATGTGCGCGGCGTGCACCTCGCTTACCGTGATGACCAGGTCCGCACGCCTGGTGAGGATCCCCTCCATCCACAGAACAAGCCTTGGTACGATATGAGGCGCATCGATGGAGATCATCTGAGCATAGTTCTCATGGGCGTCGAACACCAGAGGGATGCGCTTCATCCATGACACCATGAAGCCGAGCGGGAGGGTGTCGAAGTCATGGCTGTGAACGATGTCGTCCTCACGGCGGAGCGCCATGATGAGTCCGCGAAGGAAGAACAGAGGGTAATTGATGAGGAAATGAAGCATGGAACCGGCCCAGCCGGTCCTGATGCGCATTATGTGCGCTCCCCGATGCTCCTCGCGATCTGGGAACGCGTTCTCCCTGTCCCATGCCAGAACGGTGACGTCGTAGCCATCCTTCACCAGGGCCTCCGCCTCCTTGGCCACGCGCGGATCGGGGCGGAAGCCGTTGGTGACAAGCATCAGGACGCTCGCGCCCATCTCATTGCCCCTGGGGCACCTCTATGGAACGTCCCTCGGCCAGGGAGCGCTTTGCCGCCTCGATCATCTCCACCGTGCGTACGCCGATGGCGCCAGAGTTCCTCGTTTCCGTCAGGGGATCGCCGATGGAGCGGAGGAAGTGGACCAGTTCCGTCTGAATGGTGTTGTTGCGCTCCACTCCAAGCCGGTAGGTGTATCCCGATTCATAGATCGTCACCTCTTGCGACACCGCATCGATAAGGGCGGAGCGGTTCTCTCCCACTATCTCCACCTGTCTAACCTTCCTTGGCGTCAGCCAGGATAGCGTCGCATGTGCTATGACGCCGTCAGGCATCTGCGCGCTGATGAACGCGGTCTCCTCCATGCTCTTCCTCCGATAGGCAGCCCCGGTGCACGATATCTTGCATGGCCAGTCATCGAAGATGAAGTTGGTGATGTCGAAGGTATGAGGGGCCAGATCGACGATCACGTCGCGGTCTGGATAGGAAGGCTCCAGGTTCATCCACATGAGGTTCATGAAGAACGTCCGTCCAAAGAAGTTGGAGCGTAGCAGCCTCCGCACTTCGTTCATGGCATTGTTGAATCGATAGATGTGTCCGACCGATAGCGTCAGGTTCATCTCCTCTGCGAGGTCCACCAGCTCCTTCCCCTCTCGTGAGGTGAGGGCTATGGGTTTCTCCACCAGCACATGCTTCCCCGCCTCCAGAGCATCTCGGGTGGCCTGATAGTGCAACGAATTGGGAAGAGCGATGTTCACCGCCGTGATCGATGGGTCTTCAAGAGCCTCGCGGTAGTCATGGAACAGGTTCTCGACCCCGTACCTGTCCCGGCAGAAGTCCAAGTTCTTGTCCACCTTGTCGGAGACAGCCCTAACGTTGACGCCAGGGATATTGTGGTATTCGTCAACGATCTTTTTCCCCCAATATCCTACACCTAGAACGGCCACGTTGAAGTGTCTCATCACCTGCCCCCATAATGCTCGACGATGAGTCGACACACCTCATCGACCTGCTCGTCCGTCATCTCCGGGAACATCGGCAGCGAGAGAGCGGTCCTGGACAGACGCTCGCTTTCCGGATAGCTGCCTGGCGCGAAGCCGAACGCGTCGCGGTACGCCGGTTGTAGATGTATCGGTATCGGGTAATGCGTCGCCGTATCCACGCCGTTCTCGTTCAGATGCTTCGCCAGCGAGTCTCGATCATCGCATTGGATCACGAAGAGATGGAAGACCGGAGTGACATCCTTCGAACCGAGGGGCGGCAGCCTGATCGCTTCGATGTCCTTCAGCTTCTCCGCGTACCGTCTCGCTATCTCGCGTCTACGGTCGTTCCATTCGTCCAGATGTCTCAGTTGAACACGTCCGATGGCGGCGTTGGCGGTGTTCAATCTCGAGGTGAAGCCGAAGACGTCGTGCTCGTACCGCGACACTCGACCGCAGTCCCTGAGCTTTCTTAGATCGCGTGCGAGACGATCGTCGTTCGTCGTGATCATCCCGCCATCACCGCCGACGGTCATGTTCTTCGTCGGGTAGAACGAGAAACAGCCGACGTCGCCGATCGAACCGACCTTCCTTCCCTTGTACATCGCTCCATGCGCCTGGCAGGCGTCCTCTATGATCTTGACGTTCGGTGCCGCTTCAGCTATAGCGTCCATGTCGGCCGGATGCCCGTACAGATGCACGGGCATCACCGCGGCCGTCTCCCTTCTCGTTCTGATCTCCTTCGGGTCGATGTTGCCGTTCGACAGGACGTCGGCGAACACCGGCGTGCCGCCAGCGTGAACGATCGAGTTCGCCGTCGCTATGAACGAGAACGTGCTCGTGACGACCTCTCTCGCTCTGACGTTCAGAGCGATCGACGAGAGTATCAGAGCGTCGGTGCCCGACGAGACGGATATGGCGTGATCGACGCCTACGTACCGGGCGAACTCCTCCTCGAACTTGAAGACGCTCTCCCCCATGACGAGACGCTCGTTCGCCAACGCGTTCGAGGCGGCCTCGATCATCTCCTCGGTCATGACGGGGCGCGATACCGGTATGCGTGACATGTCACCCTCTCCTTATCGGTCTCGCGGGGTTTCCTACCACGGTCGCTCCGTCGGGAACGTCACGCGTGACCACGGAGCCCGCTCCGACCATTGCGCCCTCTCCGATGGTAACGCCACAGACGATGACCGAACCGGCCCCGATGGATGCCCCATCCTTCACAACGGTCGGAGTGATCTCCCAGTCGCCCACCGCCCGAGGATGGAGGTCGTTTGTGAAACAGACGTGCGGACCGATGAACACTTCGTTGCCGATCGTGACGCCCGTCGGGATGAACGCGAACGCTTCGACCTTGCACCGGTCGCCTATTGCCACCCCCCTCTGCACCTCTACATAGGCAGCGATCTTGCAGTCCCTTCCTATCTTGCAGCCATAGAGATTGACGAAGTCCCTGATGATGGTGCCTTCGCCGATATCGCAATCTTTAATGGAATAATGGGTGGCCAATATCTTCATCACATGCTATGAAGCTGTTCTTCGGGCATAAGGGTTTGCACATTCAGGCCTCTGGCTGCAGCTCCGTCGACGCATCCTCTTCGAGTCTGAGAGAACTCCGATCGAACATCTAATCTTTTTTTATATCAACCGCTCTTATCTATTCAGATGCTCATCAGTGTGGTCCTGAACGTAAAGAACGAGGAGAGGTACATCGCTGACCTTCTAGACTCCTTGGTCATACAAGAGGGGCCGATAGAGATCATCGTGGTTGATGCTGGCTCAAAGGATCGAACGCGAGAGATCGTCCAGAGATACATTGACAGATATCCGTTCATTCAACTACATATCAAGCCCGGGCGGAGGGGGGAGAGCACCAATTATGGAATATCCAAGGCCAAAGGTGAGATCGTCGCATTCACTGGAGGCGACGATCTGGCCAATCCGAACTGGCTGAGGGAGATGAGGAAGAGCTTTCGGGCCGGCGCCGACATAGTGGCAGGCCGCTCCATCATGATCGGACTGAGGGCATGGGAGGAACTGGACCGTGTGGAGCTGCAGCATAAGGGCTTCGACGTCTCATACCCCTCGGCCAACGAAGCGTTCCGTCGCGAGGTCATCGAGAAGGTGGGCGGTTTCGACAACTGGTTCATCACCGCCGAGGACATCGACCTGAACTATCGCGCTGTAGATGCCGGATATAGGATAGTCTACAATCCTGACGCGATCGTATATCGAAGAACCAAGTCCACAGTATACGGATTTTACAGACAGGCCTTCTGGAACGGCGCTGGGAGGAAGCAACTTACCATGAAGCATGGCAACCTCTGGGGCAAATACGATCCGATCAAGATGTTCCGGCAGAAGATGAGCTTCTGGGCCCTCACCAGGCTGGCGGTGGCGCTCCTCGGCTACATAGGGTACAAGTTGGCCAAGGACTCTAGAAGAGAAAGGCAGGATGCCACGAACAGATAGGTAGCCATAATAGGGGCGAGATTTAATCAAGTAGTGCTGGATGTACTGATGGTCCTTTTGAAGCTGAGCGTCGTCATACCCACCCTCGATGAGGAGGATTGCATAGGCCAGGTGATGGACGAACTGTCCGCCGCCCTTTCCGGCAAGGTAGAGTTCGAGATCATCGTGGTGGACGGCATGTCCAAGGACCGCACCCGTGAGATCGCGGAGGCAAAGGGCGCTGTGGTCATCGAGGAGCCTCGTCGAGGTTATGGCCGCGCATACAAGACCGGCTTCTCAAAGGCCCGTGGGGAGATCATCGCAACCATGGACGGTGATTGCACCTATCCTGCGGAATATATCCTCCCCCTCGTGGAGATGCTCGAAGAGGAGGACCTCGAGTTCATCAGCACCGATAGGTTCGGCCATATGGAGGAAGGGGCGATGAGCGCGATGCATAAGATCGGAAACCTGGCGCTCTCGTTCACCACTCGATTGTTGTTCGGCCGAATCATTCGTGACTCCCAGAGCGGCATGTGGGTGTTCCGCCGTGAAGTCCTGTCGAAGATAAGGCTGGAGAGCGATGGCATGCCCTTCTCCGAAGAGATCAAGATAGAAGCGTTCCGCAAGCTACGCTCCAAGGAGGTCATGATACGCTACCGCCGCCGCGTGGGGGAGGTCAAGCTATCATCCTGGCGGGACGGGTGGGACAACTTCAGATTCCTTTGGAGGAAGCGCTTCCGCGGCCCTCGAGATAGGTCCTTGCGATCCTGATGGTCTGCCTCAGGGCATCCTTGACCTTGGAATTGTAGAACGACGCCGCCGGATGATAGGTGACCACGATATCGATCTCCCTTCCGCGTATGGTGACCTTCGCTACCTTGTTCAGCTCCTCGGACAGTCTCACCTCTCGACGAAGCAGGTCGCTGGCGGCGGTACGGCCAAGCGCAACGATCAATCGGCGGTCCTGAAGCTCCTCTTCCAGGTTGGGGAGGCATGCCGCCATCTCTTCCCTTGTAGGCACGCGGTTGCCGGGCGGGCGACACTTCACGGTATTGGTGATGAAGATGGATGAGCGGGGAACGCCTTCCTCTTCCAGAAGGCTGTCCAGAACCTTGCCCGAACGGCCCTGGAACGGGCGTCCCGTCTCGTCCTCCTTCTTCCCTGGGGCCTCCCCTACGAACGCCACGGGCGACAGCGGGTCGCCATCGGGACATACCACGTTCTGACGTTCCCTGCAGAGGCCGCAGGCCCTGCAGTTCATCAGGTCTCTCACTTCAGCAGCTCCTCGGCCGTCACGAGGGAGCGCAGTCCCACTCCGATGTCGGCCAAACGCTCCATCCCTCCCCCCTGGCGGTCGACCACGCACACCGTCATGGACACTTCCCCTCCAGCCTCGCGCACGGTATCGATGGCTTCTGCGACGGAGCCTGCGGAGGTGATGACGTCCTCCACCATCAGCACCCTCTCGCCCTTCTGGAGCGTGCCCTCGATGAGCTTTCCGGTGCCATGGTCCTTCTTCTCCTTGCGTATCATGATGTACGGCACCTTGGTCCGCAGGGACAGCGCCACCGCCAGAGGTATGGAACCCAGGACCACGCCGGCTATACGGTCGAACTTCAGCCCTTCCATGTGGATCAGGCGGGCCATCTCGTCGGCGATCGCCTCCAGCACGTAGGGGTCCGTGCTGGCCTTCTTGATATCGATGTAATATGGGCTCCTCTTGCCCGATGCGAGGGTGAAATCGCCATACGCCAACGCCCCGCAGTCGATCAGGGCCTTCTTTATCCTTGCAACCAAATTACCACGGCTCCTTCTTAGTGCCCATCTTGAATCCGATTATGTTGACCAACCTATGGAGCACTGGGACGAAGATCAGCAGAACCACCAGGCCCACTATGGCCTCTCCCTCGAGATATGTGGAGATCACCCATGAGGGATATGCCAGATAGGTCAGCAGGAAAGCCCCGGCAACGAAGTCGTACTGGTCCAGCCCCGGGGCCTTCTGACCGCGGGCCATGCCCAATCGGCGCTTGATGAACGCTCCGGCCATGTCACCCAGCAGAGATCCGATGGCCAGGCACGCTATGACGCCCACGTTCTGCGGGAACTGTCCATAACCAAGGCCATCGTCCGAGCCGGCAAGGTATGCTATGGCCAGCATCAGAAGGCCGATGAAGATCCCAGAACCGATGCCGCCGAACAGCCCCCGCCAGGTCTTTCCATCTCCCAGCAGCCTCTTGCCCCGCCAAGTGCGGTTGAAATCGACCGGCGTGCCGCCTCCGAACAGCGCCGCGGCGGAGTTGGGGATCAGCGCGGGGAGGAATAGCACCAGGCCCATGAGGGCAGCTGTCAGGATGTCCATGGGGGAGGCAAATCTGCTAACCACTAAATTATGGTTGCCGACGAAGAGCTCGGTGGCGACAGCGTTAAGGTACTGCCGGCTCGTCTAGGGGACATGATCGTCACCGAGGTGTCCGCCGCCCCCGTAAGGCCCAATCCGCATGGAGTGGAGTCCAAGACCATATACGACCGCGAACAAGGACAGATCGTCCATCTGACCATCCGACCAGGGCAGGGGCTGAAGAAACACATCACGCCAGTGGACGTAGCGTTCTACGTGGTGGAGGGGGAGTGTGAGGTAGAAATAGGGGAAGAAAAGGAACGTGTGGGGCCGGACACGCTGGTGGAGAGCCCGGCCGGGATCCCCCACACGCTTAGAAACCCTGGCGCATCGCAGCTGCGGGTGCTGGTGATGAAGCTTCCGCGGCCAGTCGAGAAGAGCGTCCTCCTCTGACGCCGCCATCGCCCGTCAACGCTCCGGGAGCGGTCCGCATGAGCACGACCTCCTCGACCTTGCGACCGCCCGTGCGATAGGCGTCGATGCGCTTGACGGTATGGAGACCGCATCACTACCAGGGCGACGGGGCTACTCCGCCGCGGCGGTCGCCGTCTTGCTCTTGGCAGCCACAGGCCAGAGGGGCAGCACCATGCGACCGTAGGTCTCGTTCAGCACCTCTGCCATGGCGACATAGACCGCGCTTGCTCCGCATATGATGCCCAGGTAGCCAGATGCAACCGTCAGTGATGCGAGGCCGGTAGCGTCCCCTGCAGCCAGCCCGAAGAAGAGCAAGGCAAGGGTGAGGAACACGAACTGCAGGCCGCGGTTGGTCCGGAGGGTGCCCACGAACATGTAGGCGGTGAAGACGCCCCATAGTGCCAGGTAGAACGCCATCGTCTGCTTGGTCTCCACACCTGCCAGGCCAAGGACGGGGAACAACCATATTGCAACGAGGGTGAGCCAGAAGAAGCCATAGGAAGTGAAGGCGGTGGCGCCGAAGGTGTTTCCCTTCCTCCACTCCATTAGGCCTGCCACGATCTGTGCCAAGCCTCCGTAGAATATGCCCATGGCGAAGATGGCTCCACCCAAAGCGATGATACCAGCGTTATGCAGGTTGAGCAGAATGGTGGTCAACCCGAAGCCCATCAGTCCGAGGGGCGCGGGATTGGCGGTTCGATCGATCATCACGGTCCGATTGACTGGGTGGTCGGTCATAGGTGTCGGGGACCGAAATGATTCCTTCGTATTTAATGACTCGAGGGGCGGCGCCGTACACCCTGTCGACGGCCATCATCGCCCTTTGGCCTTGAAGAAGTTGAGGGTGTCGTTCACTGGATGCTCCGACGGCACTGAAGGCAGTTGGGCTGAGAACTGGGCCGCCCTTCGGTCCATGACGATCGCCACTCCCACATCGCGTTCGGTGCGGATGAGGCGGCCTACCGCCTGCAGCAACTTTCGGGTGACCGGAGCCTTCACGGTATATTCCCATCCGCGGCCGAACCTCATCTCGTAGTAGTGCAGCAGGGCCCTCTGGCGAGCGGTCGGCTTGGGATAGGGTATGCCCGCCAAGATTGCCACCTCCAGCTCGCGGTCGGGGAAGTCCACCCCCTCGCTGACCCGGCCTCCCATCACGGCGAACAGCACAGAGCCGTCCTCCGACGACTTGAACTCCTCGACCGCATCCATGAGGTCGCTCTGCGGCATGCCACGCCGCTCCATGTACACCTTCCTGTGGATACGTCTAAGGACGCCGTCCGCTATGAAGCGGTCCATCAGCTGATACGATGGGAAGAACACCACGGTATTGCGGTCCATGACGTTGCACAGCGCCACGGCATGGTCCTCCATCCGGGCGACCATGTCCTCGTCCCGGATCATCTCCTCATATTTTGTGGTGACATCTTCCAGGTAGAGCACCTTTCTGTTCTCAGGAGGGAAGGGTGAGGGGAATATGCACATGCGGCCATCGGTCGGCAGGCCAAGGGAGTCGCGGTATTCGTTCAGAGGGACCAGGGTGCCGGACATGTGAACGGTGGCGTAGCAGTCAAGCAGGGGCCGGGCCGCGATCGAGGGGTCAAGGCAATATGCCTCGAATGCTGGATTGTCGCCCCCCACCACCAGCTTGACGTAGTGCTCCTCGTCCATGTCGATCCAGAACAGCAGATGGGTGCCCAGGGAATACAAGTAGGAGCGCGGCAGACGCCCCTCCTTCCTCTTGGCATCCCGAATGGTCTCTCCAAAGGTCATGAGGTTCCTGGCCATCAGCACCAAGTTGCTGGAGGTGGCGGTGAAGGCCGACATGAGCGCTTCATCGAGGTACGACGGAGGGATGAGTCCGTCATCTTCGATGATATACTCTTCCAGCGCTGCATCCAGCCTATCCCTGAGCACGTTCACCAGGTCCATGGCGCTCACGCCATCCAGTATCTCAGGGTCGCCATGCCCGTCCACCTCCTTGGCCACCAGATCAAGGAGGCGGCTGGAGAGGGACACCGATCGAACCTCCCGGGCATACTCCGGAACGTTATGAGCCTCGTCCACTATGACGACAAGGTCCTCGATCGGAACGTTCATCCAATCGAGGAGGTTGTTGCGTATGAAAGGCATGAAGAAGTAGGCATACGGGGCGGCGACAACATCGGCTCCCGGTAGGAGGTCCTTTGCAAGTTCATGGGGGCAAAGACCCCTTGCGTCACAATACTGGACGAACTCTTCCACCGTCGGCAGATGCTTCCTGCAGTAGTCCTCCACCTCTTGGAACGGGGTCGATATAGTGGCATCATAGAACCGGCATCCGCCTTCCTTGCCCTGCATGGACCTCGCCTTCCTCTCCGTGCAAAGCTTGGAAAGTTCCTCCGGAGTGCCGCTTCTCAGTTCAGGGTCCCTCTGGATGAGGGGGCAGGTCGACTGCCTTCCCTGCATGCCAACACCCAGGAACGGCCTTCGCTTGGAGATCTCGCGAAGCTCCAGCATTACCTGACGCTGTTGAGAGTTGGTCCGTGTCAGATACAGCACCTTCTTCCCCTGCTCGGCCGTCGCGCCAAGGGCGCCGGTCAGAGCGCAGACGGTCTTTCCCGTCCCGGTGCCGCTCTCCAGGACAAGGTGCCCCCTGGACCTCACACTTGAAGCGATAGTGTCCACCAGCTCCTCCTGGAAGGGGCGCGGACGGTAGGGGAAGAGCTCCATCGTTCAAACCCACAGCCATTACCTATTTGGGCCTTTCGTTCGGTCATCCGATCGGCGAACTGCCGCCTACTGGGCGTTCAGATCCACCAGGGACTCTATGCTAGCTAACGCCCGCTCCATGAAGGCAGGGTCCGTGATGAGCACTTCCACGGCACCCGAGGGACATCTTTCAGCGCATCTCCCACAGCCTCTGCAAGAACCGCTATCGATCGTGGCGCGACCATCGCGGACGGAGATCGCGTTCACGAAGCACCACCCCTCTTCCTCGCAACGTCCGCAGCCGGTGCATCGGTCGGTGACCTGGACGTCCACCCCCGGCATCCGGGTGACGCCGGACGCTATCCCATCGGACAGGTCGGGAAGCATCTTCCATAGGCAGCAGCAGGGACAGCAGTTGCAGATCGATAGCAGGTCTTCCTTGGGACCGGTGTTCAGCCATACGCTGTCGATCTTGTTCCTGCCGACGAGATGCACAAGGCCTTTCTCACGAGCCCTTCGCATGTGATCGATGGCTTCCTCGACCGTGGCCTGGCGTCCCATATCGGGAGATATCCTGGTAGTCCCGCGGCCCAGAAAGATGCATCCAATCTCATGAGGGTAGTCGTGGCAGTCATTTGCGTCACGGCACATGCAGGAGTTCATGATGAAGATGTAGCGGGACTTGCGCAATATGTGGTCTATGAACTGCGAGGGCAGGACGACGTTCTCCGGCCGTACCTCCACCCCCATCTCGATCACCCTTTCCCTCGATGTCTGGACGGCAGTATCGCGGGGAAGGTAGAACATATGATCCTCATCGAAGAGCGCCTTCTCCACTCCCGTTCCGATTATGGGTAGGCGGGTGAGCCGGGCCATGGTGAAACGGCGTCCGAAAGCGGCCCGGATCAACCTGGTGGTCATGGCGGTGCGAAGCCCCATGACGACCTGAAAGGCATCGCTCCGTAAAGCTGTTGCGAGGACGGCGTCCGGCAGTACGGACGCGCGCCTGCCCTTGCTTGAAAGAGAAGAAAAATGTCAGATTCGGCGATCAGGCCGATCTTTTCCAAACTTCGTCCCCGAGTTCGACGTAGGGGTTATACTCGCTGTTCTCCTCGTCCAAATATTCGGATTCCATCTCCACCAGTTCGTTGATGCGGTCCTTCCTGAACAACCAGTAATGGATGCGCCATTCCCTTCCGTCATAGAGGGTGGTCTCCTCCCTCTCGGTGGTGAGGATGCCCGTGTCCTCAAGGATATAGAACACGTCCCTGTCCTCCGGCTCGAGAATGTTGTCGATTATCCTCTCGGAATATCCGAAGAAGTTCAGTATATGCTGCGCCATCGCCTTGGCCTGCTCGTCCGGCATCCCGTTTCGGTCGATCCCGTTCCGGATCGCTATCGTGAGCTTGTCCAAGTTCAACGTCTCGTCGCACACTTCCTTATCCTTCCTGCTCATGACTTCCCCCTCTGACGAGTTAGCATGTCGCCTAAGATCAGTGCTTTCTTGGGAACAGGAAATATAAATCGCTTTACTGATATTTTTCGATTTATAGAATTCTTCCCCCATGTACTTAATCTCAGGCCTCAAACGATTAATGTTCCGAACGACGAATATATGAAGGGACGACAGCTGATTATCACTTGAGGTAATAACCCATGATCGCTGAGTTCACAATCATACCCATCGGGGTCGGGGAGAGCCTCAGCCCCTTTGTGGCCGAGTGTCTGAAGATCGTCAGGGCCAGCGGCCTTCGGCATGAGCTTACCGCCACCTGCACCATCATAGAAGGGGACTTCGATGCCGTCATGAGGGTCATAGGCGAGTGCCATAAGAAGGTCCGTACCATGTCGCCACGCGTCGTGACCTGCGTTCGCATCGATGATCGCGAGGGAGAGAGAAACGCCATCGAGCGGAAGGTGAGAAGCGTCGAGGAGAAGAGCGGCTGAACGGCAGTGGCCTCATAAACTCAATGATGGTCAACGTCGGTTCCGTTCTTTGGCAAGGAGAAGAAGAAGGCCGAGCCCTCGCCTGGTTGCGATTCCACCCATATCCTGCCGCCATGTCGCTCCACGATCTTCTTGCAAATCGCCAGACCGATCCCGGTCCCTGAATATTCGCTGACGCTATGCAGCCTCTGGAACAACTGGAAGATCCTCTCCTGGTCCTGAGGCTCGATGCCGATACCATTGTCCTGCACGCAGAACACCCATTCGTCCCCACGCTCGCGGCAGCTGATGCTTGCCTTTGGCGTTCGGGGCCCGTGGAACTTTATCGCGTTGCTGAGGAGATTTTGGAGAAGCATTACCATCTGGACCTCGTCGACGATGAGCCTCGGCAAGGGGCCTCGTTCGATAAGGGCTCCCTCCTCCTTGATCTGTCCTCTCAGGTTGATGCATGCCAGATCGAACAGCCGCTCCATGTCGGCCTCCTCCAGAGGCTTCCGGGAAAAACCCACCCGGCTATATTCCAGCAGATCCTTTACGAGGTCCCGCGCCCTAGCAGCTCCATCCACTGCGAAGTTGATGTATTCCTTCGCCTGATCGTCCAGCTTGTCGCCGTACCGGTTCTGCAACAGGGACAGATATCCGATGACCATCCTAAGCGGCTCTTGCAGATCGTGCGAGGCCACGTAGGCGAACTCTTGAAGCTCGGCGTTGGAGCGAGCCAGTTCCTCCGCCCTCTCCTTGAGCTGCGCCTCCAATTCCTTGAGACAGGTGATGTCCACGGCAAGGGTTGCGAACCTTTTCAGCTCGAAGGGGAACGCTGATATGAGCAGGACCTTGCCAGGTGCGATCTCGGTGCTCTCGAACGATATCGATTCGCCGGACTCCATGACCCTCCTGAACCGATCCAGATGGGGAGGATATCCGTACTTGGACGATGCGCAGGTGCCGATCAGGTCCTCCTTCGACAGGCCCGTTATACGTTCAAAGGCAGGATTTATGTTGATGATTCGGTAGTCCACTGGTACGCCGTTCTCATCGTGGATCATCTCCTGCATGGAGATGCCTTCGCTGCTGGACGAGAACAACAGCTCATATCGTTTCCTGCTCTCCTCCAGCTCCTTCTCGGCCCTCCTCCTTGCCTGGAGCTGCTCAGCCTCTTGCAACGCCCTACGCGTGACGGGCACCAGGCGCTCCAGGTTGTTCTTGAGGACGTAGTCGGTCGCTCCGGCCTTCATCGCCTCTATGGCCAGCTCCTCTCCTATGGCTCCAGACACTATTATGGCAGGTACGTCTGGGAACCGCTCGCGCAATGCCTTCATCGCACTGATGCCGTCGAAGCCTGGCAGCGAATGATCAAGAAGGGCGATATCAGGTGTGATGCGGTCCAGTGCCCTCGTGAACGAGGTCCGATCATTGGCCCATTCGATCTCCGCCCTCAGGCCGCCTCGTACGAGCTCACGTCTGATAAGCTCATAGTCCGATCGGTTGTCCTCCAATATGAGTATGCGGAGATCGCGTTCCAACATTATGCTCCACCCTCTGACGTCCTCTGCGTCTTGTTCAACCGTAACCAGTAGGATCCAAGATTCATCATGGCCTGCGAGAACGCGTCGAATTCGATGGGTTTCGTGACGTAGCTGTTCACACCAAGAGCGTATGCCTTCTCGATGTCGCTATCCTCTTGCGAAGAGGTCAAGATGACGACAGGGACGTTCTTGGTGCGCTCATTGGCCTTCAGCCTCCGCAGCACCTCGATCCCGTTCAGCTTGGGCAATTTCAAGTCCAGAAGGATTACCTTCGGGGGGGGACCATTTCTCATGCTGCCTGACGTGCTCACCCGCCACATATCTCACCGCCTCCTCTCCGTCCCTCAGGTGGACCACGTTGGTAGACAGCTTCCCTCTCCTGAATGCCCTCATGATCAGTTCAGCATCATTGGGATCGTCCTCTACTAGCAATATCATGTCCTCATTACCTGCCATCAAGTCACCCCGAGCCAGATATCGTAAAGAAGAAGGTGGATCCCTCCCCCTGGACGCTTGTTGCCCACACCTTTCCGCCATGGCGGGCTATGATGCGCTCCACCAAGGCCAGGCCTACTCCGTTCCCTTCGAACTCTTCTGTCGGATGCAACCTCTCGAACACGCCGAAGAGCCTGTCTGCATACTGCATGTCAAAGCCTGCGCCGTTGTCCTTGACGTAGTAGGTTCCGCCCTCCACATCGGATAGGTAACCGACCTCCACCACCGCCCTTTTGCGGCCTCGGGTGAACTTCAATGCGTTGGACAACAGGTTCACCAGGACCTGCCGGATCATCAGTGGGTCTCCCTGGATCGGAGGCAGTGGGCTGCGGATGAAGTCTATGTCCCGGTCCGGTTCCTGAGTCATCAGGTCGTCAAAGACCTCGTCGAACATGTCCTCCATGTCGATCTCCAAGGTGCTCATCCTCTGCCGGCCCAGGCGAGAGAACGCCAACAGGCCGTCGATGAGGGAGGCCATGCGCTTGGTGTTTTCCTGTATCAGCTCCAGATATCGCTTCCCCTCTTCGCTCAATGAGTCAGCGCAATCCTCGGAGAGGGCGCGAGAGAATCCGCTGATTGCCCGCAGGGGAGCGCGCAGATCGTGAGACACGGAGTACGAGAATGCCTCCAGTTCCTTGTTCACGGCCTCCAGCACCGCCCGTGTCCTCTCCACTTCCGCTCGCTCCGCCTCGATGTCCTCCAGCATGTTCAATAGCGCACGTTGGGTGTCGAGAGAGCGTCTCTTCTCCTCGTCCAGATCATCCAATATGTTCAGGGCGGCGATGTTGAGCTTCCGGAGCTCCCTGCTCTCATGGATGATGCTGTTCAGAGCCCGTAACGTCCCCTGATGCTCCTTGTTCAACAGTTCCAGACGTTCCTGGAGCAATGTTTTTTCCTGATAGGGGATGAGCCCTGAGGACATTTCATCTCCTCTTGCCCTGGAGGGCCTCTATCTCCTTCTTGAGCGCGGCGATCTCCTTCTTGAGCTCCACCATCTTGAGCTCACGCCCCACGGTAAGCCTCTGGAATTTTTCTAGTTCCAGAAGTCGTTCCATCTCCCTTTCCCTCTGCTCCTTGAGCTCGTTCTCGAAGAGCTTTCTTGCCGTTATGTCACGGGCCGCCGCGAACACACCGATTATATTACCGGAATCGTCGCGGTAAACCGATGCGTTGTACAGCACAGGCGTTATATGCCCATCGGTTCGGCGTATCTCCAGCTCATAGTCGCGGACCAGTCCCTCTCGGAACACTGTTTCGTAGCCTATCCTCGCCCTGTCCGGATCCGTGAAGTAGTCGGAGAAGTCCGTGCCTATGAGATCCTTCTGGCTTACACCCGTGACCTTCGCGGTGGCGGTATTGGCATCTGTTATCTTCCCATCCGGGCCGATCGTCACCATGGGGTCCAGGCTGGCCTCTATGAGGCTTCGGTTGTATGCGCCCGCCTTGCGTAGCGCCTCATCGGCGAGCTTCTGCTCCGTTATATCTATGCCAGACTCCATGATGAGAGAGGTCCCGTCCTCGTCGATGAATGGAAAATCATAAACGGCATAGAATCGGCCATTGGGCGCGGGCCAGTCCCATACGTGCGGCTCGTTGGTCTTCAACACTTGGAACGATTCGCAGTTCTCGCAGGGCCTGGAGGAGCCGAACAGATGTTCATAGCAGCGCTTGTTGCCAGGTGCCCCGAACTGCTCGATGAACGCCCTATTGGCGAACACGATGCGATAGTCGGGGGTCAGCAGTATCAGGTAATAAGGCAGCTGGTTCACGATATCGATGAACCGCCTATATTTTTCGGACAGGATCCTCTCCTCTATCGCTGAGCTCAGGTCCCTGATGATGAACGAGACGCCTGTCGTGTTCCCGTGGCCGTCAAGAAGAGGAGATGCTGTTATGGAGACGCGTGCAGTCTCCCCCATGCCGGGTGCGCATGTTCGCCACTAACGTGGGGGCGGATCCTGCCTGCTGGATCTTTTCCAAGACCTCGGCGACCTTGGCCCCATGGCCCGGATCAAAGAGCGACTGTATGGGCCTTCCCATCATCTCCTTCTCCGGGTAGCCCAGTGTTAGCTGCGCACCCCGGTTCCAGAGGGAGACGGTGCCATCCAACGCCGTCGCGACTATCGCGGTGTTCATTGAGCGAACCACCGCATTGCCCAGCAGTACCGCGTCATCGGTCATATCGATCTCTGCCTTCCCGCCTTTACAGTCCTTGCGGAAACCTTCTTCGCACCCGCTCATCCGTTGGCCCCCGTGTCCATTGTACATTAAGGGACGACAGTCAAGGAACGGTCACTGATGGAGGTGATCGTTCAAGTACATTTCCACACCTTACACGCTCGGTATCCAACAATCATGCTGTTGGAACTCGTAATAAGTAAAAAACCATCATCGGTTATCGATACATTTTACGCTATAATAAAGAAAAAAAGAAAGGGGCAGATCTCAGATCTGCAGGTAATCCCGCTCCCCCAGCTTGGAGAGCAGGACCGTCCTGACCTCCTGGAACTCTTTGGTGGAGCGCATCTCCTTTACCACATCGCTGTCGACCGGGTTGTCGATGGAGATCAGCAGCAAGGCCTTACCACCCTTCTGCTCCCTGCCCAGGCCCATTCTTGCAATGTTGATCCCCCTGCTGCCCAGGAGGCTGCCGACGCGTCCGACTATGCCGGGCACATCCGCATGGATGGACAGAAGGAAGTCCCCATCCAGTGGCATGTCCAGGTCAAAGCCGTCAATGCCTAGCAGCCTCGGTTCCGAACCAGGGAAAGCAGTGCCGCGGACCTCCCGCTCGGCGTCGCCGGAATGCAGGGATACGGATATCATGTTCACATAGCGCTCCGAGCCCTCCGACTTCACCTCCACGATCTGGATGCCTTTCTCCCTGGCGATGGATTCTGCATTGATTATGTTAGGCTGCTCACCTGACAGGTTGGAGAGCACTCCCATGAGGGCAGAGACCGTCAGCATCTTCGTATCCACTCCGGCCAGGTCGCCAGAGTAGGTCACCTGGACCTTGGCCACCGGGGCATCGATGAGCTGTACGGCGAAGGCACCCAGACGCTCCGCCACGGAGATGAAGGGGAGCACCTTGGGATCCATGCCCCTCACCGGAGCGTTGACCGCATTGGTGATCTTCTTGTCCAGCAGGAACATCTTGACCGCCTCGGCCATCTCCACCGACACCTTCTCCTGGGCCTCCTTGGTGGACGCGCCCAGATGAGGGGTGAGGACTGCATTGTCGAGCGTTAGCAGCTTGGAGCCGGTCGGCGGCTCATGCTCGAAGACGTCCAAGGCCGCACCGGCGATCCTTTTCTGTTGCAGCGCCTCATACAGCGCCTCCTCATCGATCAGTTCGCCACGGGCGACGTTCACGATCATGGCATTGGGCTTCATCTTTGCGATGAGGTCTCGGCTGATGAGGTGATGGGTGGCGGGGGTCAGCGCGGCATGGATCGTTATTATATCGGCCTCTTCCACCAGCTGCTCGAGGGGCATCGTGCGCACGCCCAGCTTCACCGCCGCCTCCGGCGGTATGTATGGATCGTAGCCGATGAGCTTCATCTGAAAGCTCTTCGCGCGCTTGGCCACCTCACCGCCGACCCGGCCCAGGCCGATGATGCCCAGGGTCTTGCCGTTCAGCTCGATCCCCGTGAACTTGGAGCGCTTCCACTCGCCCCTCTTCAGGGACGCGTCGGCCCATACGATGTTACGAGCCAGGGTCAGCATCATGGCCATAGTGTGCTCGGCGGCGGAGATGATGTTCGCTGCCGGCGTGTTCATTACGAGTATGCCTCTGCGGGTGGCCGCCTTGACGTCGACGTTGTCCACGCCCACGCCTGCCCTGCCTATGACCTTGAGGTTCTTGCCTGCCTCCACCACGTCCGCGGTGACCTTGGTGCCAGAGCGGATGACCAGTGCGTCGTAGTCACCAATGATGTTCAATAGCTCTTCATGAGGAACGTTTGGCCTTACATCTACCTGGACCTGCCCGCCCTTGCGAAGCATTTCCAGGCCCTCTTCGGATAGAGGGTCTGTCACCAGTAATTTGAACATTACATCGCCTCCATAACTTCATCCATGGCCTCCAGGAGGCCTTTGATCTCATCCACCGTCAGATCGCCCATGTGGCCGATCCGGAAGGTGGTCTCCTTTATGGCGCCATAGCCGTTCGATATCTCGTATCCCTTCTCCTTCAGCCCCTTGTTGAGCTTGGAGAAGTCGATGCCCTTGCGTTCGATGACGGTGATTGTGTCGGAATAGAAGCCAGGCTCGGCGAACAGGCCTAGGTGCTCGCGGGCCCAGGAACGGACGAGATCGCCCATCTCGCGGTGCCTGCGATATCTAGCCTGAACACCCTCTTCTAGGATGCGGTCCAGCTGATAATCGAGCGCGTATAGCAATGAGACCGGGGGAGTGGTCAAGGAATAGTGCTTATCCGCCATCTTCTTCATTTGCAACAGGTCGAAGTAGTATCCGCGAGAAGGCACATCCTTCGCCTTTTCTAGCAATCGGTCGGACAGGCACATTATGGCCAGTCCGGGAGGGAGGGCCAAGGCTTTTTGGGTGCCGAACACGAGCGCGTCGATGTCAAGGTCCTTGATCCTCAGGTCGGTGCCGTACACCGCTGTGACACCATCGACGAAGACGAGAGGTTCATGCTCCTCCTTGGCGGCTTTGGCGATGTCCTTGACAGGGTTGAGGACACCGGTGCTGGACTCGTTGGCGACGACGGTGATGGCTTCCACCGATGCGTCCAAATGGGGTAGGAGATCGTCCGGCCGGAGAGCCTTGCCCCACTTGCCGTTGACCTTGACCACCTGCTTCCCGTTCTCCTCTCCAATGCTCTGCCAGCGGTCACCGAAGGAGCCGTTGGACATTCCGATCATCTTTTCCTTGACGCCGTTGCGAACGCACGCCTCAAGAAGTCCAGACGCCGAGGAGGGCGACATGATGATCTGCATATCCGTATCGAGGGTCTTGTGAAGTTTCTCCACGATACCTTCCTGCAGCTGTTCGTATTCCTTGCTCCGATGAGTGATCATCGGCCGGGTCATGGCGTCGAGGACCTCCTTGCGAACCTCGACCGGACCTACGGTGAACAATGTGCGTTTCACAGACATCCCCCGAGACATTCTCCAGGGCCGCTCAGGCCGGGAAGGAGGGGGACGCCTGAGGGCGTCCTCCGGATACCTTTCCTGATCCGCAAGCGACGTGTTCCATGCCCAGCATGTGGCCTGCCCCGGAACGGAATAAAAAAACCGGTATGACGGGCGTTGTTGCTTCCAGCATGGTATTTCACGGTAACATGGAGTTGCCAATATAAACCTTGCTATGGCGGGTCAAGCCACCGGGCTGGACCCCATTGCATCCAGTCCTATTGCCAGGCGACCCATGGTCCGCTCAGGCCTTCTTCAGGTCTTCCAATATCCTGCGATCTCGGGTCAATGCGTCGGCGAGGCTCTCCAGCGGCATCGACTCGATGCCGAACACCGCCGAACAGGGAAGGGAGGAGAGCATGTCGTCCAACTCTTCGCCTGACGAAACGGAGAATATGAACGCGGCGGCCCTCTGCCCCTCGAAGAAGCCTCCTCTGACAATGCCTTCCTTCTCCATCTTCAAGAGGTCCTCTATGCTGGGTATGATGAGTTTCTCGAGGATGTTCTTGTTCTCATCCGCCGTCTCCCCCATGCCATCTTCAGTGAGCTTCATCAGCACCAGGAATTCCATGATATCGTCACCTATATGCCATGATGGGATAATATCTACTTCTGAACGTTGATGCCAGCTGCCATCCTGACCTCGTCGACTATGCGTCGGTCTCGCTCCAGGGCCGAACTTATGGACTGCAACGGGGCTATCTCGATATCGTAAACGTTCATCATAGGAAGGGATGCCAGGATGCGGTCTAGCTCCATGTCATCCTTCACGTTGAAGATGAACATGCCGCCAGTCTGTCCGATGAAGAAGCCGCCGGTGACCTTTCCCTCACGCTCCATCCGCTCCATCATCTCCAAGGAGGGGATGACCTGGTCCACCAGCATGTAAGCGGCCTCCTCCGAGGATCCCCCATAGGATTCCTCCCTGAGCTTGATTATGACCAGAAATCTCTCGGACACACCGTTCATTTGGAAGCGACGGCCATTTTACCTTTTCCCCTTAGACCGCCGAGACCCCCATGGCAAGGATGATCGAAAATGACCGGAGGGGAATGGAGTCAATCTGGAGGATTGAAGTGCGAGCATGCCACCAGCCCCCTTCCGGATGAAAAGCCACATTAAGGAACTACTATTTAAGATGTTGAGTTAAATGCGTCAGCATTATTGAATCTCAGATGGTCGGGGCCCATAACTGAATGGAAACGACCATATTGAAAACGATAATCGTATGAATTATGCGATAAAATATGGAAAGAAAAGAAAGGGGATGATGGGCGGACCGGTCAAGCCGGCTCGGCATCCTTCGTCTTCGCCAACCTGCTCTCCCCGTCCGCGTACCATACGACGACAAGTGCAAGGATGGAAAGCGGCAGCGCGATTATCAAGGGATCTACCACTTGCCAGGGCATCCCCAGCAGGGCAGGCCGACCGAACAGGAACTGGCTGATCCCCAGAACGCTCGACTCCTTGATATGTACGAACGCGGTCCATCCGAACCACGCCAATGCTCCCACGACCAGGGAGGCCTTGGCAGCTTTGGTGGAGATACGCTTGCTGAACAGTGCATGGACGAAGGCTGGCATGAACGCCGCGGCACATAATCCCATGAACATGGCGGTGGCGCGCATGATGATGCTCTCGTCCATGAGCAGGGCGAATCCGAAGCTCACGATCAACATGAACAGGGTGCCGACCCGGTTCGCCCTCAAGGAGGGCGGACTGAGTTTTTTGGAACCGGTCCTCCATCTCTGGAAGTGTCTCCACAGATCGAAGCCCGCGGTGGTGCCCATCGTATGCAATATGGCGCTCAGGGTGCTCATGGCGGCCGACAGCAGGACCAACATGAAGACCACCACGAACAGTTCCGGCATCGCCTCGTTGATGAACGTGGGTATGATGAGGTCAGAGTTCGCATTGGGCATGGCGGCCAGGGCCGTCTTGCCCTGCGTATTCCAGAAATACAGGTTGGTCAACGGACCCACGGTGTAGGCGACTCCGGTGGTTATGAGGATGAACAGGCCCCCCAGCGGTATGGCCCGGTTCAGCGCCTTGTTGTCATCCGCGGTCATGAACCTTACCACCAGCTGAGGCTGTGCCAGCACACCTAGCCCAACGCCCATGATTATCGTTGTTATCAAGACCAGCCAGAACTCGGAGCCGACCTCCGGCATGGACAGCCATCCGGTGAATCCCTTGCTTACGAGACCATCGATCATCTCCGACGGCATCTCCGACGGCAAAGCGGCAAGATCGTTGAACGCTTGGGTCGGTCCTCCCAGCAAGGAGAATGTCAGCAACAGCAGGATCGCCATGCCCACGATCATGATCACTCCCTGCATGGCGTCCGTGTACATGACGGCCTTGAGGCCGCCGAAGATGACATAGGCCGACGTGAAGATGACGAAGACCGTCAGGGCCAGCGTGTAATCGATACCGAGGGCCGCCTCCATGAAGCGTGAGCCTCCGATCATGACCGCCGCAGCATACATCGGCATGATGAGAAGGATCAATATGGCTGCTGAATATTGCATGAATGAAGAGTTGAACCGCTTGCCCAGCAGGTCCGGGAAGGTGGCGGCCCGGAGCTTCTTCCCCAGCGCCCTGGTCGGTTTGCCGAACACGATGAAGGCGAGAAGTACTCCCACCGCTATGTTGAGGAAGGCCAACCATATCAGGCCGGTGCCGTAGACCGCGGCCGTCCCCCCGAAGCCGACGATGGCAGAGGTGCTGATGAACGTCGCGCCGTAAGATATGCCTATGACCCAGGGGTGGATCTTTCGGCCGGCCAGCATGAAGTCCTCGGAGGCCTTTGTGCGCTTATAGCCGAGATAGCCAAGGAAGAGCACCACGGCCATATATACGACGGTGAACGCCCAGAACACGGCACTTCCCATTAGTCCGGCCATATCAATCAGCCTCGTTCCGCTTGATCCAGCCATATGCGATGCATGCCGCTGCCGAGCCGATCAATAGCACGTATGCGAGTACGATCTGGGGATCTTCTATTCCCAACATACCTATGCTTCCCGTCCGCGGACTCCCGCCGCATCGGCAGAGAGCTCCGTCTGGCGTGCAATGAGGTACGAATATTTTAATTGTGCCGTGCTAGCAAGACACAAGGTAGCAAGTGTCACATCCCTCAGGTGAACTGAGAGATCTCCAAGAGCCTCACTCCCTCCTCTAGCAGCGTCTCCGCCGCCCTGTCGATGTTCTCGACCCTCAGGATCACAACGGCGCACCTCTTTCCCGAGTAGGCGTAAGAATACTCGATGTTGATGCCTGCCTCGGCAAGCGTCCTCACCACCTCGTACAATCCTCCCGGGCGGTCCTCCATCTCGACCGCCAGCACGTCCGTGTAGCGAACGGTGACCCCCATCGAGGACAGTTTCTTGAACGCCTTCTCCGGATGATCGACCAGTGCACGAATGACCCCGTAGCCTGCGCCTTCCGCGATGGAGAACGCGTATATGTTCACGTCCTCCTCCATCATGGCCTTGGCCAGCGCGGCCAGCCGGCCGGGCCTGTTCTCCGAGAATATCGATAGCTGCTTGATCCGGTACTTCTGGTACATCAGATGTCCCTCCTGTCGATGACCCTCTTGGCCTTGCCCTCGAAGCGCTGGAGGGTGTCGGGTTCCACCAGCTCCACCGCGGCCTTGATGTTGAGGATGCCTCGAAGGCGATATGCTATCCTCTCCCTTAGGTCCATCAACTGGACGATGTTGTCCGTGAAAGCTTCCTTCTTGAGCTCCACCCGGACCAGCATGGTGTCCAGCGCCCCCTTGCGATCCACGACGATCTGGAAGTGCTCTCCTACCTCGGGGATGCCCATGAGGGCATGCTCCACCTGTGACGGGAATACGTTTATGCCGCGGATGATGAGCATGTCGTCCACCCTGCCGAAGATGCGCCTGATCTTGGGATGGGTCCTGCCGCAAGCGCATGGTTCATCGACCATCTCGGTGACGTCACCGACACGGTAGCGGATCATGGGGAGAGCCTCCTTCTGAAGCATGGTGAGCACCAGTTCGCCCTTCTCTCCAGGAGCGACGGGCCCTCCCGTTTCCTGGTCAAGGATCTCGGCGTAGGCTATGTCGCCCCATATGTGTATGCCGTCCTGCTCCGAGCATTCGGTGAACATCGGGCCGTACATCTCCGAGCTGCCGTAGCAGTTGATCCCCTTTATACCCAGCCATTCATCGATGCGGTCCCTCATCTTGATGGACCATGGCTCCCCTCCCAGCAGGCCCACCTTCAGCTTGGTGTCCTTCTTTATGCTCACCCCCATCTTCTCGGCCACCTCTCCGAGGTGGAGCATGTATGAGGGGGTGGCGGCCATCGCGGTGACCCCCAGGTCCAGGATCAGCTCGATCTGTCGCTCGGTATTGCCTGTGGAGGCAGGCACCACGGCCGCCCCTATCCTCTCGGCCGCGTAGTGAAACCCCAGACCGCCGGAGAACAACCCATAGGTATTGGAGACCTGGATGACGTCATCGGGACCCAGTCCTATGGAGGTCAGGCCCCTGGCCAGTGATTCCGTCCAGGTGTCGATGTCCTTCCTGGTATAGCAGACCACGGTGGGCTTGCCGGTCGTTCCGGACGACGCGTGGTACCGTATCACTTCCCTCCGAGGTACGGACAGCATTCCTTCCGGATAGTTGTCTCGAAGGTCCTTCTTGTGCACGAAGGGCAACTTTACGATGTCCTGAAGGGAGCGAATGTCATCAGGGTGTACCTTCGCCTCCCTCATGCGGGCATGATAGAATGGAGAGGAAGAATAGAGTCTGGTGACCTGGGACCTGAGAAGCTTGTACTGCAGTTCTTCCAACTCTTCCCGGGAAATTGTTTCCATATGTTCGTCCAGATATGCCATCTCACTTCTCCTTTGAAGGCCGATGGGCGGCATGGAACTTATCATCGAGGCCGCGGCCGCCCCGGCAGGTATGTCAGGTGATAACATGGAGCGATATGAGCTTTGGCACATGTAGAGGCGATTGAGACGGTGAGCGCAGGACGGCTACTATTAATCCAAGGCGAAGCATATCTACCCTCATGGTCAACAAGATAGACCATCTCTATGCGATGCTTGACGATCTAGACGATGACCTTTCGGCGATGCAGGAGGACCTCGAGATGGCGATCGAGCTCCTTGACAAGGGCGAGACCAAGAAGGTCAAGATCATACTCGAGGAGATGAGCGCGTTCCTGGTCGACTTCCTGGAGCCCGAGGAGGTCGAGGAATGCGAATGCATCCCTATAGAAGAGGAGCCTGAGCCCTCTGAAGCCCCCCAGACCAAGGAAGGGGAGGAGGGGTCCGCGGCCAAGAAAGGTCAGGCCAGGACGCCTGCCGAGAAGTGACCGCAAACCTCTTCAGTCGCTCATCTGGATCAGATGTAGCAAACGCCAGATCTGCAGGCGGGTATCACGGATTCCACTATCATGGCCGCCCGCTCCACGTCCTCTTCCGTTATCCCACGATGGGTGACGAAGCAGATGGTGGACGGCCCTAGAACGGAGACCATGAGGCCCTTCTCCCTGGCCTTGGCCACGAACGCTTCAGCGGTCATTCCCGTGGCGGATATATCGGCCACGACCATGTTCGTCTGTACGGAATCCCGGTCGATCACGATCTCTTCGAGCACCTCGAGGTGATCGACAAGTCGGCGAGCGTTTGCGTGATCCTCGGACAGCCGATCCACCATGGTGTTGAGCGCCACTATCCCAGGGGCTGCGATCGCTCCTGCCTTTCTCATGCCTCCTCCCAGGAGTCCGCGTCTCTTTCTGGCGACGTCGATGAAATCGCTATCGCCGACCAATATCGACCCCATGGGGCAGCCCAGTCCCTTGGACAGGGAGAATTGTATCGAATCGACATGGCGCATGTAATCGGACACGGGTACGCCCAACGCCACCGCGGCATTGAATACCCTCGCGCCGTCCATGTGAACCTTCAATCCCAATTCGTGGGCGGCCTGGGCCGCATCGGCGACCTGCGACGGCGTCCAGCAAGTCCCGCCAGCATGATGATGCGTGTTCTCCAGGACCAGCAGGCCCAAGGATGAGGCGTCGCTATCGAGCGCCTTCGCAGCCTGACGGACCTGGTCGCCGGTGAAGGTTCCCTTGCTCCCCTCGATGGGCATTGGCGCCAGGCCGGCTATGGACACCATGCCGTCCACCTCGCAGCGGTATATCTCGGCCTTAGAATCGACGATGACCTTGTCCCCCCTGCGACAATGAGCCATCATGGCCACGAGATTTGCCTGGGTGCCGCTGATCAGCAGCAGGGCATCCTCGGCCCCGAACATCCGGGCCGCGAGTTCCTGAAGCTCACGAACGGTCGGGTCCTCCCCCAGCAGGTCGCCTCCCAGCTCGGCCCGCATCATCGACTCCAGCATCTCCCTTGAGGGCAGTGTTACGGCATCGCTCCTGAGATCAATGACGTTCATGGGATCCCCAGCCACGGTGGTTGGACCACATATATCGATAATAATTATTTCTACGCTCCTTCAGTCCAAGGACGAACGCTGGTGAAAGAGAAAAATACCTCGAGGACCATCCTCGGCCAGTGAAGAAGGATCTTCTTGACATCTTGGCCTGTCCGAACTGTCGCCACCATCCGCTTGAGCTAACGGCGTCGAGGATGGATGGGGACGATGTTGAAGAGGGCACGCTCACCTGCACCAGCTGCGGGGCCATCTATCCCATCGCTGGAAGCATACCGGACATGCTCCCTCCTCAGGATCGTTGAAGCGTTCTCACCTTCGGCGCGATATCCGGCCTCACAGCTTGGCCAGCGCGTCCCTTATGCGGCCCATGCCCTCCACGATGTCCTCTCGAGAGCATGCATAGGAGATGCGGAGATGGCCCTCCCCGGATGGCCCGAACACCGAGCCGGGGGTGACGGCCACGTGCGCCTCCTCAAGCAGATATGCTGCCATGTCCACGGAGGACATGTCGTGGTCGAACGTGGGGAACAGATAGAACGCCCCCTGAGGCCTGGAGCAATTGAGCGTGGGGATCTCATCCAGACATCTCATAACCAGGTCGCGGCGGGCGCGGAACTCCCTGACCATGTCGGCCACGGAGTCCTGGGGACCCCTGAGCGCCTCCACCGTCGCCTCTTGCACGAAGGATACGCAGCAGGTCAGGGAGTGCGTCTGCAGGGTGTTGAGGTACTTGATGATGGAGGTAGGTGCTATGGCCCACCCCAGCCTCCATCCCGTCATGGCGTAGGATTTCGAAACGCCATTGACCGTAATGGTACGGTCGAACATGCCATCCAGGGAAGCGATGGAGATGTGTTCTCCCTCGAAGATTATCTTCTCGTACACCTCATCGCTCATCACCAAAAGGTCATGGTCCTTCGCAAGGTCGGCCACCCCCCGGATGTCCTCCTTGGTCATCACGGCCCCGGTGGGGTTGCAGGGCGTGTTCAGCAGGATCATCCGGGTCTTGGGTCCTATGGCCTCTGCGACCGCCTCGCAGGTGAACCGGAAGTCCGTTCCCGACTTGGAGCCCACATACCGGGGCACGCCTCCGGCCAGTCGGATGCATGCCTCATAGGTTCCCCAGGATGGGTCAGGCAGTATGACCTCATCCCCCTCGTCCACCATGGAGCACATGCCCATGAAGATGGCTTGCTTGGCGGGCGTGATTATGACGTTCGCCGAAGTGCATGGAATGCCATTGTCGGCCATGGCGCGCTCGGCCACCGCCTTGCGCAGTTCGGGTATCCCTGCCGAGGGAGTGTAATGAGTGAAGTGGCGGTCAAGAGAGGCCTTGCAGGCCTCGGTGACATTTTCGGGCGTGGGAAAATCGGGCTCTCCCATCGAGAATGAGATTATGTCATTGACGCCGTCCTGCTTCATCTTGCTAACTATATTCGCGATGCGTACGGTCCCTGACTCGGGCACACTGCTCATGCGCTTGGCGGCCATCGGCACTGGCATGACGAGGGTATGTAATAATTCTTTGTGCATCCGCGTCTCCGTCGAAGGAGTGTGGCACCTGTTCCGCGAGGCATCTTCGGTTCTCACAGTGCAATCCTCATACCTGTACACAGGGCCACCGATCTCTCGCCCAGCCTGTTCCTGAGAATGGAGATCGCTTCCTTCCCGGTGCAATGACCGGTGACCACCTTGGGGCACCCGTGACCGGCCAGCGACCGGATGAGGGCATCCACTCCCTTCACATCCGCGGCCGGTTCACCGGGCGCTCCGCCGGAAAGATGGAATCCTCCCACCACAGCCTTGAGCTCACGTCCGGGGGACCCCTCTCTGGCGGCCAGGACCATGTTGGCTATGCCTGAATGCCCACAACCGGTGATGACCGTCATGCCGTCCTCCTCCACGACCACGCAGAACAGCTCGTGGCAGAAGTCGTCCCGGACAAGCCCGCGGCCCCGCTTGACCATCAGACCGCGGTTCCCGGCCGGGCGTTCCTCGCTCCCCGGGATGCGGGTCAGCAGATGGATGCCTGGGGCCACCTCCGTCGTATCGTCCAGCCAGATGATCCGCTCAGAGTGTGCCTTTAGCGTCCAGGGATCGAGCCCGATGTATCTGGTCTCCAGGGGACCGATGGCGTGGAACGACCCGTCAGCGCCATGGCGCATGTATACCGGGGCCGCATGGTTCAGCTCCAGAAATCGAGACAGACCGCCTCCGTGATCGTAGTGGCCGTGCGATATTATCGCCATGTCCACGGTCGAGAGGTCAACGCCGAGGACCTCGGCGTTATGGGCGAAGCGGGATGACTGACCTAGGTCGAACAGGACCCTCGTCCCGTTCGCCTCGATGTACATGGAAAGGCCATGCTCATGCAGCAGGCGGCCGTCATGGCCGGGTGAGTTTTCGACAAGGACCGTAAGTAGCATGGCGATATCGACCACGCAGCGATGGATGTCGACATATATCTCTGGATGGTCGTTCCACCGCGACCATTATACAGTAAGTTGGAAAAGCCTAAAATACAGTATGGAGTTAACCAGCTCGAGTGAGTTGAAATGCCCTTTGAACTGGATATGACCAAGCTCCGCCACGGGACCGACCTCGTGAAGAGAGGCTTCGCCAAGATGCAGCAAGGCGGCGTCGTCATGGACGTCACCAATGCAGAGCAGGCGATGATAGCAGAAGAGGCGGGAGCGGTGGCTGTCATGGCCTTGGAGAGAGTGCCTGCAGACATCCGCAAGGAAGGCGGAGTGGCCCGCATGTCCGACCCTGCCATGATCGAGGAGATCATCGATGCGGTCAGCATCCCGGTCATGGCAAAATGCCGCATAGGCCACTTTGTGGAGGCACAGGTCCTTCAGTCCCTGGGCGTCGACATGATCGACGAGTCCGAGGTGCTGACCCCGGCCGATCCCTTCTTCCATGTGTCCAAGAAGGAGTTCACGGTCCCCTTCGTCTGCGGAGCGAGGGACCTTGGCGAGGCCCTCAGGCGAATAGATGAGGGTGCCGCGATGATTCGCACCAAGGGCGAGGCAGGCACCGGAGACGTCATTGAAGCGGTTCGCCACCAGAGGACCATAATGGCAAAGGTTCGCGAGCTGAAGGGCAAGGACGAGACGGAGCTCATGGCGATAGCAAGGGAGATAGAGGCACCGTTCTACCTGGTAGAGGAAGTTGCCCGCCTACAACGTCTGCCGGTAGTCAACTTCGCAGCCGGCGGCATCGCCACCCCCGCCGACGCCGCGCTCATGATGCAGCTCGGCTCCGACGGCGTCTTCGTCGGCTCTGGCATCTTCAAGTCGGCCGATCCCGCGCCAAGGGCCAAGGCCATCGTGGAGGCGGTCGCGCATTATGACGATCCCAAGGTCATCGCTGAGGTGTCAAAGGGTCTGGGGGCCGCGATGAGGGGCATCGACGCCGCATCCATCGACCCACAGGGACGCCTGCAGAACCGCGGCTGGTAAAACCACTTCCACGACGATCTTTTTCTAATCTAGGCGACCAGCCGCGCACAGGACCTCGGACACGACCGCAGGTACTGTCATAAGCCAAGGGCCGAGCGATACCTGCAGGTCGGCGAGCTCATACACTGGCCCACGATAGTCTCCGCAGGGGAACGCCCCGACTATCACCGCCAGGTCCTCATGCCCGCCCATGACCTCTGACAATGGCACATCCTGGCCATCAGGGCTCATGGCGATGACCATGGACACATCCAGATCGTTCATCAGGGAGCGGAAGGTCATGTTGCGGGCCTTGTACCCATCCACCTCACCGCCGTCGAGCAGTCGGCCCATGAGCTGAAGGAACTCCACCTGATTGGGAGGTATCCGGGTCGTGGGTTCGATCTCGATGACGATGTCGTTCCTGGTATGAACGTAGGCATGAAGCATGCCCGCCCGGTTCAACCGGGATCCCTGGCAAAGGGACAGGCATTGATGCACTATGTCAGGCCTTCCCCGGCGAGGTCCATCCGGTAGAGAGGGGAGCAGGTCTCGGTGGAAATACGCGTCCAATATCGGGACGTGCGCCCGGGTCCGGACCGTCCGTGGAACAGGCTCCAGCTCCGCCTCGGCTAGCACTAGATTCAGCATCATGACAGGATCTTGTCCAGCTTGCCCATCCTTGCCGCATCCTTTATCTCCCGGGCGATGCGCTGCCCCGTGCTCATGCCCGGCTCGACCAGATCGTAATAGGGAGAGCCGCTGATGAACGGGTTGGTACCGGCAACGATGCGGCATGAGATCTCGAACACCTTGAAGTCCAGCTTGTCGGTGACTATGCTTTCCAGGCAGAACGGGCCGATTAGGCCGCCGAACAGTTCATAGCTCTTCAGGATGACGTTCTCGCCCATCTCCAACACCTTGCTGAGCAGTGACTCGCGGATCACCACGGGTATGTTGCCGGTCACCACCATGGACGGGAACATGCCGTGTTTCTTCAGCTCCTCGGTCGCGCCCAGCTTGTAAAGCTCATCGATGTTGGACTCGTCCCTGCGATCCATCGACATCAGTTCCAGCGAGCCTTCTCCGACCCGATATCCCTGTGTGCGTATGGGGGAGTAGAAATAGTGAAGGTAGTAACGCGTCCCCAGAATGTACTCCTGGATGGTGTATGACTCCTGGCTGAGGTCGATCCCCATCTTGAACTCCATGAAGTCCTTGGCGATGAAGAAGCCTCTGCCACCCTTTGCGCCGTTGTACTTGACCAAGACCGGTTCCTTGATGTCCTTTGCGTCCGGTATGCGCCGAGGCATCTGTATACCGGCGGATTCCAGCCATTCGCGCTGGGTATCGCGGTCCTCCTCCCACTTCAGCACCGCCCTGTTGCCAAAGGTGGGGACCTCCATGTTCTCGAACCTGTCCGGGCCCATGTACTCTACGAAGGACCCATGAGGCACGATGACGACGTTCCGTTCCCGCAACTCGTCAGCGCGGTCATTGAACTCGTCATATGAATCGAAATGCATGAACTCGTCAGGTTTGGCCAGGGGGAAGGCGTCATAGAATCTGGTCTTCTGATTCACGTAAATGCCAAGGGTTTTGAAACCTTCCTTCTTGGCTCCATTGAATATCTGCAGTGAGGAATGAGAACAGAGGGTCGCAATGGTGATGTTCTCCGGATCGTAATCCTTCAGAATCTCGTCGATCCTTTTCTTTGGAACCATAGGATATGATTTTGAAACCCGCTCATAAATCTTTCTCCATTACGCCCGGTCAAGACGTCGGTATCGGATCGTAGAGCTCTATTCCGAACTGATAGGCGACCCAAATGACGATCGCCGCCCGCACCATGCCTGCCAGCAGGTTGGTCAACGCGAAATACTGCAGCTTCATGGTCCCTTCCTTGTTGAACACCGCGAAGATGTATAGCGGGACGGTGTCCACCATGAGCGGTATGCTGAGTATTATGAACAGGCCGAGGTAGCTGGTCTTTGACACGAAGCGCTGCATCAGGTCTACGAACGCCTTGAACCATCCCCACTTGGCGGTTATGCGGTCAAGAGGGTTTTCCAGCTTCCAGCCCAGCATGAAGACCAAGGTCGAGCCGGCAGCTTTGCCGAGCCCTAGCATGAGCGCCTTGAGGGCTATCGGCGTGGACGGGCTTAGGAACAGGCCAGCCTCCACAGGTATTGGCAGGACGACCGTGGCGGCGACAGTATACAGGAAGAAGACGATGCTGTAGGTGATGGGGTCATGAGATATGCCTGTTAAGAAATCCATCAGCCCGGAAAGCACCATGAGACACCCCCATCCGGTAAGGGGGTCATAAAACAAGCGGTCCTGTTCAACAGGGTGAAAGGCTCGGATAAAACGTGAGAGAGGAGGTGGAAGATGATAGTCCAGAATTTTTTTAAATTAGGAATATTTTTAAGTCGGGTAGCCAATTACCTCACCAGGAATTCATATGGGGCCGAGTGAAAGAGCAGGGAAGAACGATTGGTTCGCTGAACTTGACGCCGAGCTGGAGGAGAAGACCCAGAAGATAGTGAAGGATGTCGAGAAGCTCAACACCCAGCGCGGCGAGATCAATCGGACCTTGATCGAGGACTTCGCCAAGATAAATGACAGGTTTCAGAAGATCGACGTTCACCTCATAATGGAGCCAGCAAAGAACGTGTTCTCCCAGCCGACCTCCATGCCGGAGAGATACGCTATGAGGGAGGACTTCGACTACGCTGGCGTCAAGAACATCCAATTGGTCGACCGCACCCAGGAACAAGGCCGCATGGGTGATTCCCTGAAGGTGTGGTATTACAATGACGGGCTGACCATGCGCCTCCGCATCGTGTTCGAGCATTCCGAGGGGGAACGCTACTACAAGCACGCCGGTTGGAAGAGGATGTTCGGCCAATTCATCATCTACGACTCTTCGCTCGACGAGGTGGACATGGATGACCTGCACTCGGCTCTTGGAGAGGTCGTCAAGGCATGGTATGAGAGCCACCTTCGTCGCAATCGCGAGTTGCTGATCGCCGCCCTCACAGAGAAGTTCGAGAAGGGGGAGAGCTTCACCGAGTGAAGGAGCGAAAGACCTTCGGTCAGGCGCCATCGCCGAGGCGAAGTTGGAGGCCACTCCTGGCCTTGAGCCTTGCTCGGTGAGCGCATTCTCGGCGTTTGCGGGCGGTGGCATCGAATGGCCTGGCCCGTGACCATACGATACCGACAGCATCGGTCATCGGACGATAGCAGCGCATGGGACGTCAGATGATCGTGCTGATCGACAGGGAAGTATGGAAAAAGAGCGCCGGATTACTCCGGCAGATCGTTCAATCGAGTGCGGACCTCTTCCAGCTCGGCCTCCAGGGACCTTGCTAACATTTCCAGTCGGGACCTTTCCGCTTCGGACGATGCTCCCGCCGACCGTTCAGTCCTCGGACCGTACAGCCAGTTGGTCCTTCCTCTTAGGCGGCGAGGGCGTCCGCATCCTCGGCCGGTCCCTCTGTGCCTCGAACCCCGATAAGGGCCTCTGTTCACATCGGCTCCCTCGCAGCATCCCAATCCACGGCCCGTTCTGGGACCATCTCCCCTGGGCCCAGTCCTATCATATCTTGGCATTCTCTTTACCTCCTTGGTTTCCATTTCCTCGCGAGATTCCAGAGCAGTGTCCTCCCACCATCCTAATGGCATGACCGTTCACCAGTGCATGAGCGATCTTCCAGCGGGCAGAGGCCAGATCGGTCCAGAAACTTCTCCGGGATATACCCATCCGGGTCGCCGCCTGCTCCTGGGTGAGCTTCTCGAGGTCGATCAGCCTGATCGCCTCCAGCTCGACGTAGGATAGTTCGACGACCTCCGTGGAGGGCGGAGAGCCCCCTGCTGGCTCGTAAAAAGTGACGGCGGGGATGTTCTCTATTCGTCTGGCGCACCGATATCGGCCTCGTCTGCATCTCACAATGTTGCGAACGTGAGTAATAATATATGTAATTTTTGCTCAATTGAGCAATTAAAGCGGACCATCTCCTCCGCCCTCTAGAAGAGGTCCGGCATCTCGGCCGCATGTCGTCGTGATCGGGCCTTGCGGGCGGGAAAGGAAGATATCTTCACTTTCGGACCACCGGGTAATATCCTTTTAATAACAAAGGCGATAGGAGACATAGGAACTCATCAAGCGAGGTTAGGACATGATGAACAAGGAAGAGCTCGCACCCCATGTGAAAGAGATCGCCAGGGTGCTGGAAGGAAGAGTGAAGGAAGAGGACATCGAGCGGGACCTGGATAATTATCTCAACGTATACCGCATGTCCTTGGAAGCGTCGAGACGCCACATCGTCCGCAAGTATGGCGGCGACCCCAATGCTCTGACGAAAGGGGAAAGGAAGACCCTTGCGCAGCTGGGGCTGAACGAGGGTAGCGTCGATATACTGGCGCGTGTGATGTCATCGACCACCAGAGAGATCACCGTATCAGGAACGCCGAAGACCATCCAGAGCGGAGTTCTTGCGGACGATGCAGGGACCACGGTGAAGTTCACGGTATGGGACCTCACCAAGGCGGATCTCCAGCCTAACACCAACTATCTCATCCGCTATGCGTACACCAGGGAATGGAACGGGCAGCCGGAGCTCCATCTGGGAAACAGAGTGGTGGTGGAAGAGAGGCCCGACGACGAGGTCGTAGTCCCTGAGGGCATAAGCATACCGTCCTCTGGAGGGCGCTCCGCTCCACAGACCGTCAAGGTGAGCGGACTGCAGGACAACATGTACAATGTCACCCTGACAGGCCGTATCCTCTCCCTGAAGAACCGCGAGGTCGACACCCCGTCCGGGAAGAAGATGATGTTCAGCGGCATATTGGGAGATGAGACCGGGAGGGTGGAGTTCACCGCCTGGGAGGACTTCAACCTGCGTGAGGGAGAGGTCGTCACGATATCCAACGGTTACGTCAAGGGATGGAAAGGCATCCCTCGCCTGAGCTTCGGTGAGAAGGCCGAGGTCACCAGGCCGAAGATCGACTTCCCGTCCGCGGAGGAACTGTCCAAGGAGGCAGTAAGGACCATCGAGGACATCGAGCGGACCGGAGGGGCCTTCGACGTCAGCGTACATGGGACCATCGTGGACATCAAGAAGGGGACCGGGCTCATCTTCCGCTGCCCAGAGTGCAACCGGGTGGTCCTGAAGGGCGTGTGCCAAGTCCATGGCAAGGTCCAGCAGATCCCGGACCTGAGGGTCAGGGCCATACTAGATGATGGCTTCGCTGCCATGACCGTCGTCATGAGGAAGGAGGTTTCCGAGAACCTCACAGGCATCACCCTCAAGGAGGCGCTGGAAGAGGCAAGGGAGACGATGGACATCGAGACCATCTCCCAACGCTTCGAGGAGCGCTTGCTGGCCAAGCCCGTGATGGTGCGGGGCACGGTGATGTCGGACGACTACGGGCTGTCCATGACGGCCTCCGAGGCAAGGTTCGTCACACTGGACGTGAAAAGCGAGGCTGAAGCCCTCCTTAGGAAGATCGAGGTGATCTGATGAAAGCACGGGAACCAGCCTGGCGGGTTTTCGCGTCCGAGTTCAACGCCTCCACCTTGGAGATCAAGGGGGAGGGGGAGAAGGCGCCCTCATATGTCGTCACCCCGTTGGGTGCGATGGTCAACCGGCTGTTCATCGTCGGCATACTGACCGACATACAGAACCTGGGAACGGAGCAGGAACCTTACTGGCGGGCCACCGTTTCGGACGGCACGGACAGGTTCTACATCTACGCTGGCAAATACGCTACAGAGGCGAGCTCTGCGCTGGCCAAGATCGAGCCCCCCTCGTTCGTTGCGGTGATCGGAAAGAGCCGTACCTATAGCTCCGACGAGGGGAAGTTCTACGTGTCCGTTCGAGCGGAGAAAGTGCTGTCGGTCGACGAGGGGATCAAGGACAATTGGCTGCTCGAGACCATCAGGGCGACCCTTCGCCGCATAGACGCCATGGAGGAGGCATTGCAGATGGAGACGCCTTCCGTACAGAGCCTGGTCAACCTTGGCTTCCCGGCAAGCCTCGCCGATGGCGTGGTGCGCGCTGTGGAGCACTACCAGAATCCGGACGTCAATCGCTTCCGCGGGACGGTGCTGGAGGCCTTGGAACAGCTGCTTCCGGACCGCGCCTTCGACCTCCCCCTGCCGCAGGACCTGCCGAGCCCCGAGGAGATCTATGACTCTGACATAGATGGCGAGGACATCGATGATGGGGAGAAGGAAGAGATCGTCTTGAAGCTCATCGAGAAGCTCGATGTCAACAAGAAAGGCGCCCCCCTGTCCGAGTTGATCAAGGAATCGGCCAAGCTAGGCATCGAAGAGGATGAGTTGGAAGAGATTAACAACTCGCTCCTGGACAAGGGCCTGATCTACGAACCTACCATCGGCCGTATGAAGCGTATCTGAACGCCCCCTCGGGGCCCCTTTCCTTTTTTATTGTAATGTTTCGGTGGCAGCCCGGAGGCCGTCCTCGAACGCCCATTGCTCCCTGAAATGATTGTTGGTGTCATCGATCAGCTTGAGATACCAGTAGATCAGGAACGGGCTGAATATGATCGTGATGATTAGGTACAGTAGAAAGCTTCGGTCCTGAGGAGACCGAGGTACCGGTGGAGGAACGTTCTCGCCATTGGCCGCGAAGGCGAGATAGACGTTGTACGCGAAGGCGTGCCAGCGGTCATCATGATCGAAGGCGAACTGGCTTAGGAAGTATAGTGTGTAGAAGTAAAGCACGATGCCGATTATCGGAATCAATATGGCAAGGGACCAAAGGGTGGAGCGCGGCCTTTCACCGATCCGTGCTCCCTGATCTATGCTCTCCAGCGCGAAGATGTAGGGTTGCACCGCCGCCGCCGTCCCCTTCTCCTGACCTCTGGCCAATATGAGGTCGATCATCGCCCTCCGGAGGGCGGCCTCGCGCGCCAGATGCTTGTTCATGCGGTCGATGAGCTTGTAGTTCATGTAGATGAAGAGGAAGGCAGCGACAGCAAAGCCAAGGAATATGATGAACCCGCCCGTCGAGAGGTCGAAGAACAACAGAAGGATCCCCGCCATGAATCCCACCACCAATGCCAGCAGTGGCACCAGCACCCATAGCGGCGATATTATCTCATCTGATACTCCACGCCCTATGGAAAGCTCCGCGACCCTCCGCCTCGCATCCCCCGATGTCAGCGGCCTGGTCGGCGTCATCAGGTCATAGCCACAATGGCGGCAGAAACGCTCTCCCGGCGACGACGCGGTTCCGCAACGCGGGCACATGGACGATCCGTCGGGCATGCTCACCTCCTAACCACGATGCCTGCGTAACCGACTACCTCCTGCATGGGCATGACATCGCCTGAATTGGCATACTGCAGCAGCTCGGCCTTCGTGCCATCACATGCCATCAACATGGTCATGACCGGCCCATAACCGCACATCGTGACGTTGCGGCTCACGACCTCATCATACACCCCGGTGGCATCCAGGGCCAGCACCTTATCTATGACCGCCTGGTCCTTCTTCCGGGCAACTTCCGGCGGGACATAATGGCTCATGTCGGTGGATGCCAGGATGACGACGTCCCTGTCCGCGACGGCATTCCTTATCTCGGCCGCGGTCTCGGCAGCGGTATGTGGGTCCTGAGCACCCATGGATATGGGTACGATGCTCACATCCTCGTCCAAGTATTGCAGGAAGGGTACCTGGACCTCGATGGAGTGCTCGAAGAGGTGAGCCGAGGGGTCGTCGACCACATAGCGTCCCAAGCGGCGGACGATCTCCTGATCGATCGTCGCCAATCCCAATGGGGTGATGAAGTCCTGGGTGGTCGTCGCGACAGGTGCCCCTGCACCGTGATGGTTCGGCCCTATGATGATGAACGTTTCAGGAAGGCCATCGCGGGCCAGTGCGGCATATACGTGAGCGGCCACGGGTCCAGAGTACATCCACCCGGCATGTGGGACCATCGCTCCCACAATGCTTCGCCTCCCATCACCAACGACCTCCGGTACCTCTCCAGGCCCGAGAGGGGATAGGAAGGCAGCCTCGATCTCGGCGCGCACCTGCATCTCGTTGCCGGGATAGAACTGCCCCGCCACGGCAGGGTGTCTGGCGGTCATGCAGCAGATAATCGAATTGCTGCTTATTTCAATGTTTGCCGCTGACCTGGCCAGCGGAGGTTGCCCTCAGATGGCACACTGAAATGAAGAAGAAAAGTATCGGAAGGGGTTTGAGATCGTTCGATCGAGCCTCACAGACTGGCTTCGAAGTCGTCCATGGTGAGCTTGTAGTCCTCGTCGTTGACCAGTATGCCCCGCTCCTTGAGGATCTCGCGAGTGAGCAACCAGTAGACGCAGGCCAACGCCCGGCGGCCCTTGTTGTTGGTGGGAATGACGAGGTCGATGTTCTTCGTCTCATTGTTGGCGTCGCACAGGGCCACGATCGGAATGCCTATGTTGACCGCTTCAGCGACGGCCTGCTGATCGGCAGCAGGATCGGTGACAAGGAGAACCTCGGGCTCTATGAACTCGGGGAGGGCGGGATTGGTCAACGTGCCTGGGACGAAGCGCCCGGCGAATACCTTTGCCCCCAAGGTCTTGGCGAACATCTTGGCCGGCTTCTGCCCGTACTGTCTGGCCGAGGAGACCAGTATGTTCTCTGGCTTGAACCGGGCCAGGAACTTGGCGGTGGCCCGGATGCGGGCGTCGGTCTGCTTTACATCCATGACGTATAGACCGTCCGACCTTACCTTGAAGATGAATTTTTTCATGTCGGCGCTCTTCTGCTGGGTGCCGATGTGGACACCAGAGGTGAGATATACGTCCTCGGGCACCAAAAGCTCGGTCTTGATTTCATCGCTCATAAAAACCCTCACTCGTCTCTCTTAACCGTGATCGGGAGCACATCCCTATCGAACTCAAGCATGGCGATCTCGACTGGGTCGATCATGTCTTCTGATACGTCAATCAGAACAGGCGCTCCCATGGATATCTGCAATGCACGGGCCCCGATAATGCGCGCCTTCTCGAATCTAGTATATTTCACACTATCACCATGCGGGAATGGCCTGATATTGACAGTTTGCTTATAAACCTTTGGTAAGGCGCCGAATCGACGGCCAGATGTCTCAATCTCATGCATATCTTCTCGTTCTAAGGCATCACCATATCCTAGTTTGTAGGTGTGACTAGGCTTTTAGATGCTACTTGGATGTTAGAAGGTGCTCTTAATCTTTGCCGATGCCCGGGTCGCTCTCACCGTGCATATGGTGCTGCATCACCACAATTCTATATGCCTAGGGCACCGACATATCGAACGTGGCTGACGCTCTTCTGCTATCCGCCCCTCTGGCCGCCGCCATAGTGATCTCCCTAGCGCTGGCCGGATTTGCATGGTGGAAGAGCGCAAGGAAGGTTCGCAAGCTATTCTTCATGATGAACCTGTCCCTGGCGTTCCTATCAGCGTGCTACTGGATGGAACTGGCCTCCCCCACCCTGGAAGGCAAGCTGTTCTGGAACGGCCTGGAATATGTCGTGAACGTCACCATGCCTGTGCTCTTCCTCCTCTACACATACACCTTCCTGGGGAAGAGCATAGTCTGGCGATGGAAGGTCATCCCCTTCCTGCTCATGGTGCCGGTGATAACCCTTGGACTATTATGGACCAATGACGTTCATCATCTGTTCTATCGGCAGGTCGGCCTGTCAGGGGAGCCGTTCACCTCCTTCACGCTCACCTATGGCATCGGATTCGTGATACATTCGGCATATTCGCTGGGGCTCCTGTTCATCAGCGTGTTCTCCCTGGCATCCGCATACCTGCGGTCTTCGAGGATGCATCGCCGCCAGATTATGCCGGTTCTGGCGGCCTCGCTCATTCCCATCGTGGCCCTGGCGATCGGTCTCCCAAGGGCCTTTCCCCTCTCCCTCACCTATTTCTTCGTGATCGGGTTCACGGCCGCCGCGGTGTTGCTGTTCATCGGATCGTTCAAGTACGAGCTTTTCGACGTGGTTCCGCTTGCCCTTGAGGGCATAGTCGAGGCGGTGGACGACGGCATCATCGTTACCGACACTAAGGGACGGCTTCTCTTCGTCAACGACCTCCTCCTCAGACGGATGGGGATGAGCAGGGAGGAGGCCTATGCAAAGCCACTATCGACCATCTCACCCCAACTGACCGAATGCGTGGAGAAGGCCAGGGATGGGGAGACGGTGACGTTGGCCCTGCCAGGGGACGATGCGATATACATGGTCAAGGTCACTCACATCCTAGACAGTGAAGGGCCCCCTACCTCCGAACTTCTCACCTTGCGGGACATCACCGAGGAGAAGAGGAACAGCGAACGGCTGCGTATGGCGAACCTTAAGCTGTCACTGCTGGCATCGGTGACCAGGCATGACATCCTCAACCAATTGACCATCATCCGCGGATACGGTGAGCTGATGGCCCGCGGAAAGGCGGAAGCGGCCTCATGCGAGAGGTATGGGGGGGAGATAGCATCCGCCGGGGCATCGATCGAACGGCAGCTTCGCTTCATCGCAGACTATCAATCCCTGGGGGAAGCGTCCCCCCGATGGCAGTCGGCAGAGAAGGTGGTCCATAGGGCCAGGGAGCTAGGCCTGGGAGGGGATCTCAAGGTCACCATCGATCTGGACGCCATCGAACTGCTGGCCGATCCATTGCTGGAGAGCGTGTTCAGCATCCTGCTGGACAACACGGTGCGACACGGGGTCCGCGCCACGGAAGTGATGATCTGGAATGAAGAAGGGGAGGGAGGGGAGATGGTGATAGTGTATCAGGACAACGGCGTAGGAGTGGCCTGGGAGGACAAGGAACACATCTTCGAGGTGGGGCATGGCAAGGGAGGGGGGTTGGGCCTGCACCTGGCACGCGAGATCCTGGAGGTGTCCGGCATGCACATGCATGAGAACGGGGAGCCAGGGAAGTGCGCCCGGTTCAAGATGATCGTGCCGCCAGACAGATGGCGCAGGTCAGGGATCAGCGACCAAGGCGCTCCTTCAGGTACGGGACCAGGCCGCCTCCCTCTAGGACCTCGAGGAGAAAATCGGGCATAGGGTCGAACCGGATGCAGCTGCCAGTGGAGGCATTGCGCATCATGCCCGCGGACAGGTCGATCTCCGCCACATCTCCCGTCTTGAACATCTCCGTCGCATCCTTGCAGATCACGACCGGCAGCCCCACATTGATGCAGTTGCGGTAGAAGATGCGTGCCACGCTCTTCGCGACGACAGCGCCTACGCCTGCCGCCTTCAGGGCCAGCGGCGCCTGCTCCCTCGATGAGCCGCAACCGAAGTTCTTGCCGGCCACGATGATATCGCCCTCCCTCACCGAGCTGGCAAAGGCCGGGTCGATATCCTCCATGGCATGAGCTGCCAGATTGGCCACGTTGTAATCGTCAAGATACCTCCCCGGGATGATCAGGTCGGTGTTGACATGATCGCCATACTTCCATACTCTACCGGTCAGCATCTCACACCCTCCGGGGGTCCGCGATCTCTCCCTTTATCGCGCTTGCCGCCACGGTGTCCGGGGATGCGAGATAGACCTCGGCCGATGGGGAGCCCATCCGCCCCCGGAAGTTGCGATTGGTCGTGGATATGCATCTCTCCCCGGCCGCGAGAAGGCCTTGGTGGCCTCCCAGGCATGGGCCGCAGCCCGGATTGACGATGACCGCCCCGCTCGTTGCCAGGGATGCCAGCAGGCCGCGCTTGGACGCCTCGATGTATATCTCCCGGGATGCGGGCACCACTATGAAGCGCACATCGCGATGGACCTTTCGGCCGCGCAACAACGCTTCGGCTGCCTCGAGGTCTTCCAGTCTGCCGTTGGTGCAGGAACCGAGAACCGCCTGCTCGATCTTCGTCCCCTCCACCTCGGTCACGTCGCAGACATTGTCCACACTGTGCGGGCAGGCGACCTGCGGCGCCAGCGATGATACGTCGAACTCCACCTCCTCGTCCGGGATGGCGGTCTGGCCGTAATCAGCCTCCAGGCCGCTCCACCCTGGCACCCGCTGCGCCAGCCATCCGTCGGTGGCGGCGTCGGGGAAGCACACGCCGGCCTTTGCGCCCATCTCGATGCTCATGTTGCTCAGCACCATGCGCGACTCTATGGACATGGCGGACACGGCATTGCCCGTGAACTCCACGCACCTGTAGTCCGCCCCATCGGCGCCCTGATCCCCGATTATGTTCAGGATGACATCCTTGGAGCGGACGTGTGGCCTCAGCTTCCCCCGTATGCGAAGCCGAAGCGTCTCCGGCACCCTCATCCATATCTCCCCGGTGGCCCACACCGATGCCATCTCGGTTGCCCCGATGCCGGTGGAGAACGCTCCAAGGGCCCCATAGGTCGTGGTATGGGAATCGGACCCCACGATCAGCATTTCCGGCCGTACATGACCCTTCTCCGGGAGCACCTGATGGCATATGCCCTCGCCCAGATCGTAGAAGTATGGCAGTTCGGACTGGCGGGCGAATCCACGGACCTCTCGATGCGACTCGGCGGTCTTGATGGTGTTTGCGGGAATGCGGTGGTCGAACAGGATCACCACCTTGGATGGGTCCCATATCCTCTCCGCCCCGATCTCGCGGAACGAGCTGAGGACCAGAGCGGAGTTCTCATGCGACATCGCCAGGTCCACCTTGGCCTGCACGATATCCCCGGTCGAGACATTTCGTCCACTGGCTCGAGACAGGACCCTCTGGGCGAAGGTCATGGAGGTCATGCCCCTGACAGTCCCTTGGTGGATAAAGCCCTGTCGCCATTTCGCAGAACGCAACGGGAACGTGACGAGCCTCGAGCGACCCTGCTGCCGGTGTTCAGGACTGTTCTCTCGATCAAAATTCACGATAAGATATTCTTCTTATCGTCGTTAATATTGAATTAATTAGGCATGAATAGTGGTGATAATCGTAACTCTACCTAGATAACGCGCAATATATCTGCAATCGTCGTAGTTGAGCTTCGATAAACCTTTATATCAACCGTTGATTCACTCAATCCGAATAACCAGGAGCGTATGGCATGGAGGATGAAATCCCGCCAAAGTCAGCCGGTAATCTCCAAGACTATGAGGTCGCCTGCAAGGAGTTCACCTGGGCGTCCGTGGACAAGGAGTTCGACTGGTCCAAGGGTTCTGTGTACAACATCGCTTACGAAGCGATAGACCGTCACGCCCTGAACTGGAGGAAGAACAAGATCGCCCTGTACTCGGTAAAGGCCTCCGGCGAGGTGCAGAAGTATACGTTCGGAGAGATGTCCGACATCACCAGCCGGTTCGCCAGCGGCCTGATGAAGTTGGGGGCGAAGAGGGGTGACCGCATATTCGTGTACCTGGATCGGACGTCCGAGCTGTACATGGCAATGCTGGGCATCATCAAGATGGGTGGTATCGCCGGTCCTCTCTTCTCCGCCCTAGGGCCAGAGGCGGTCAAGGACCGGGCCCTGGACTCAGGCACCAACATAATCATCACCTCTCCCTACCTGTATGAGAGGATCCTGCCCATACTGGATGATCTGGCAGATCTCAACAAGATAATCATAGTGGGTGCCGAGGGAGAGCTTGGAGAGAAGTGCGTCAGCTTCGAGGAGGTAGTGGAATCAGGAGATCCCGGATTCCAGGCGGTCAATATGGCGCCCACCGATCCGTATATCATACACTATACTTCAGGATCGACCGGCAAGCCCAAGGGCGTCCTGCTCGGCCACCGCGCCATGATACAGCAATGCATCACCTCCAAATGGGTGCTGGACCTGAGAGAGGAGGATACATACTGGTGCACCGCAGATCCCGGCTGGGTCACCGGCACGTCCTACGGTATCTTCGGCCCATGGTACCTAGGCACATCGCTTGTATCATACGAGGGTCGGTTCGACGCCCGCGTCTGGTACGACATCCTGGAGCGCTTCGGCGTCACGGTATGGTACACGGCCCCGACCGCCCTACGAATGCTCATGCGAGCGGGGGACGATGTGCTGAAGGAGTTCAACCTGGACAAGGTGCGCCACATCTGCTCCGTCGGAGAGCCTCTGAACGCCGAGGTGATACGCTGGGCACTTCGCACGATGGGCAAGCGCATTCACGACACATGGTTCCAGACGGAGACGGGTGCCCATCTCATCTGCAACTACCCATGCATGCCGATCCGCCCTGGCTCCATGGGAAAGCCCATACCGGGAGTCATCGCCGGGGTCGTGGACGAGGAGGGCAACGAGGTCCCGCCCATGACCGAGGGGTATCTGGCCCTGCGCCCTGGCTGGCCATCCATGATGCTTGGCATCTGGCGCAACACCCCGCGTTTCAAGGAGTACTTCCGGGTTCCCGGCTGGTACATCGCGGGCGACATGGCCTACCGCGACGAGGACGGATACTTCTGGTTCCTGGGTCGCGCCGACGACGTCATCAAGACCTCCGGAGAGAGGCTTGGACCGTTCGAGGTGGAGTCGGCTCTCATCGAGCACGCCGCAGTGGCGGAAGCAGGTGTCATCGGCAAGCCGGACGAGCTGAGGGGCGAGATCGTGAAGGCCTTCATAACCCTCCGGCCGGGATACAAGCCCTCCGATGAGCTGAAGGAGGACATCACCAAGTTCGTCAAGACAAGACTGGCCTACTACGCATATCCCAGGGAGATCGAGTTCGTCGAGTCCCTGCCCAAGACCCGCTCGGGCAAGATCATGCGTAGGGTGCTGAAGGCAAGGGAACTTGGCCAGCCTCTTGGTGACCTGTCCACCCTGGAAGACTGAAACGCCTTCTCAACAACCTTTTTCTTTTTTTATCGATGTTCATCGATGCTCAGGATCGAAGAAAAAAGGATCGAAGGGGAATGTGGGGGTTGAACCCCCTTTTGTGATCACTCCGTCGTCTTGCCGTCGAAGTGCTCGTCGTCGGCCTCGGCATCCGCCTTGGTCTTGTGGAGGACCCCGTCCCTGTGCTCAGGCGGGGAATAGATAGTGTATAGCTTGAGATCGGCGGTCTTGGAGGTGTTGATGACGTTGTGGTTGGAACCCCTGGGAACGACCACTGCGCTGCCATCCTTCACCGTGTATGTGGTATCGTCGATGATGACTTTGCCCTCGCCTGCTTCAAAGCGGAAGAACTGGTCAACATCATCATGGACCTCGGCCCCGATCTCCTCTCCCGGCTTCAGGCTCATGAGCACCAACTGGCTGAACTGGCTGGTATAGAGAACCTTGCGGAAGTTCGTGTTGTCGACTGTGTCCTTCTCGATGTCGGTCATAAAACCCTTCTTGGTCATAGTCTCATCTCCGTTCGGCCCGCAGGCCGGTCTACCATGCATATGTATCGACCTACGTAAAAAGACATTGCCAAATCGTTAGTTCAACGCACTGCTTTAGAAAAAGACGGGGCTGGGCCCCTCGGTGTTCACGCTATAGGGATGTTCCTGAACATCTCCATCCAAGATATGAATCCTATCATGCGGCCGTTCTCATCCACCACGGGAAGTCGCCTTACGTTCTTCTTGTTCATCAATGCGAGAGCGTCGGCGATGGTCGTATCAGGAGTGACCGTGGTCACCGGCGAGCTCATGACCTCCGAGACCTTCAGATAGAGGAACTTGTCCTGGCTGGTCAGATAGCGCCGCAGCACATCACGCTCGGTGAATATCCCTACCACCTTATCGTCAGCATCGGTCACGATGACGCTTCCCTGGTCATTCTCGACCATAAGTTCTACGGCACTCTGCACCGAATCGTCGGGGGAAACGATCTCTCGCTTCCTGATCATGTAGTCCTTGACAAGTGCGACCATTTTGCTCAAGATGAATATTGGTTAGAATGTTGATAAAGCTAATTGGTCAAATCGGCCTCGGGCTATAATAATCGAAGAGATGGCCCCGCCCTTCGAAGACCGCCAAAGTTCGGAGCCCTCCTCGACCAAGTTAAATAGGTTGAGACCACGTCGCGGCCCATGGCATCGTCACCGTCTTCCATCGCCCCCGAGATGGGGGAGCGTACAGCGTTCGAGTATATGCGCCCCATAGGGCCTCGCACCCTTTGCGTGGTCACGCCGTCGGAGAGGCGCATATGGGACACCTCTCCAGAGTTCCCGGTGCGTGCCAGGCGAGCATACACAGGGGGATTCTCTCGCAAATGCCAGTCATATGCGGAACGATTCTACCGAGGCCACTGGTGCATCCTTGACCCCTGCAACGGCTTCATGTGGCCTGACGAGGTCATTCGCAGCCCCCACGACCGATGCCTGTACCGTCCGGAGACGCAGCCGTTGACGGCCGATCAGCTTCGTGAACATTCCATACGAAGGAAGTTGGACGACTTCGATGCGATCATAGCCCTGGGAGGAATGCGCTTCATCCTTCTGATGGAGGAAGTGTTCCCAGGAAAGAGGGTGAGGGCCCCCCTTGCCGGCATTGGCGGCATCGGCGAGATGATGAAGGCGCTCGATGACGCCATTGGAACGGGTAGGAGACTATAGTCCCGCTCCAAGACCGATCATTATCTAAGCTCCAAGCCGTTCCCCCCTCGGTGACGGCATGGCGGAAGTGACCGTCTTCGATGGTGCCGGGTGCATAGGCGGCAACAAGGTCCATCTCTCCTTCGCCGACGAACGTGGCAAGAGTAGAGGGGTCTTCTTCGACTTCGGGATGAACTATTCCAAGATGGAGCGTTACTACGAGGAATTTCTCCGCCCGCGCTCCAACCGCGGCATCCATGACCTGCTTGCCATGGGGATCGTCCCTCCGCTCGCATGCTACCGCCACGACCTGATCCCTGAGGACGTGGACCGCTCCATCGCTCGAAGGGTGACGGTGGACGCCTTGCTCATCTCGCACGCCCACATGGATCATGTGGGACACGCAGCCCTCTTGGACACTGGCATCCCGTTCGCCTGCACGCCCATGACGGCAGCCATCCTCAAATCGCTCCGTGACTGCAGCAAGGGCGACGTCCAGTACGACTGCCCCTACTCCTCGATAAGGACGCCTGTCGAGAAGGAGCCAAGGTGCGTATCCTCCTCGCGGAGGTACATGGGCCGGGACCTTCTTCTGACGGACGAATGCTCCAGCGGCCTGCGCGAGCTGTACTCGTCCACTCCTTCCTCCCGCAGCGGGTCGAGCAGAAGCACGTACATTCCCGGAGCGATCGGAGGCCTGGAAGACCTGGACATGGAGGTCCAGTGCTTCCCCGTGGACCATTCGGTGTATGGCGCGGTCGCTTTCTCGGTCAACACCGAGGAAGGCTGGGTGGTCTACTCGGGAGACCTCAGGCTGCACGGCCGAAACGGGGATGAGACCAGAAGGTTCGCGAAGGAAGCCCGTGGACTGGAACCCCGGCTGCTCATCGTGGAGGGGACGAGGGCGTCCAGGGAGGATCGGGACGAGTCTGAAGAGATGGTCGAGGAGAACTGCCTTCGAGCGGTCAGCGAAGAGAGGGGGCTGGTCGTGGCTGACTTCGGTCCGCGCAACGTCGGGGGCTGGAGACGTTCCGACGCATCGCCTCCTCCACCGGCAGGGAGCTTGTGATCCTCCTAAAGGACGCGCATCTGCTGGAATCGATGCGGAAGGCCGACGGCGTTGACCGAATGGAGGGCGTCCGCATATATGACGACCTTCTGGTTCGCGAAGGACGCTACCAAGAGGAGGTGAGGGAGGAGCATTCCCACCGCCTGGTGGGAGCCGACGAGATCGCGGATTCCCCTGGCTCATTCATCCTCAGCTTCTCATTCTGGGACCTGGGCCGCATGCTTGACATACGCACCGAAGGGGAGACGTACATATACTCCTCATCAGAGGCGTTCAACGAGGAACAGCAGATCGATTTCAGGCGTCTGACGAACTGGTTGCACCGCCTGAACATGAAGCCAGTGGGGTATCAGATCACGACCGTCGCGGGTCGGGAGGTCCCGAAGAAAGTGCCAGGATACCATGCGTCGGGACACATCTCCGCTCCCGAGCTGTTGCAACTGGTGCGCGAGGTCCGGCCGAAAGCGGTGATGGCCGTCCACACCCGGTCGCCCGAGTTCTTCACATGCTTGGCCGATGACGGCATCGATGTCATATTGCCAGAAGAGGGGCGGCCTTACAGCTTGTGATCGTCAAGGCCGAACCATTCTGCCTCGGTGCAGATGCGCCGGTAGGCTGGGTCGAGGATTATCATGGCGGCGACGGCCATGCCTGCAACGGCCACCGCGGGATGCGTTCCAGCATAGACGGCGGTCAGCGAGATCGCGGCAGCCGCCCCTCCCAGGGCCGGGCGGAGGCGGTGCGCCCTCACCGCCTTTCGATACCGCTCCATGAGGTCGATATCGGCATCCGGCGGCCCAAGGACGGAGGCGGCGATCGCGGAGGAGAACAACGTGGCCTGGTACATGATCTCCTCTGGCCGCCTGAGCGGACGCACCTTTCTGATGCACTCACGGACGAACCGCGGTGAGCATTCCGCGATCTCTATGCCCTCCACCACCGCCTCCCATGGTGGCGTGAGGTCAGCCACATATTCCTCCCTGGCGTCGTGACGACGGAACCTTCGACCGGGAGAGACGCTCTTGTCCTGGATATAATGCAACGCCCTGCCCAGATTCTTCATGGCCCAGTAATCGTTTCCGATGAGGTACGCCCTGCGAGCCCTCCACAGGTACGCCATGATGGTTCCCGTGGGAGGGTTGTGATGAGGTGCCCGAACGATGCGAAGTCGACGGCCGTTCTCCCGGTAGGCGAGGTCGGGACGCCGGTCCGGCTCCACCGAACCGTTGCACAGCCCCCTCTCAAGTTCCTCCGGCAGGCACATCTCGGCGGAGATCGCCCTGGCTATGGAAACGTGACTCTTCCACTTCATCCCTTCTCGGGCATGACGATGCGTCCATGTATTTCAATGGAGGCGGGAGCGCCCCGAAAGTGCCAGCCTCACAGGCCTTCATCCTAGTCCCTATAGTCCTTCCTTCGAAGATACAGCAAGTCCAGTGCGATTATCGCCACCAGGGCGAATATGGTCAGGACCCCCAATACCATGATGGTCTTCAGAGCATCCGTCTCCGACCTGGCCTCCGCGTCGATGTCGAAGGTCAGCCGGGTCTCCCTCATGACCAGACCCTCCGACGCAGCCTCGACAACGGCCACGAGCCGATAGGTGCCTGGCATGAGGGCGAGTTCGGCCGATGCTGAAGGAACGTTCTCGAACGAGCCATCGGCGATGTACGTATACTTCTCACCCAGCTTGAAGTGCTCGTAATCGTCGGAGATCATGAGGTAGATGTCGACATTGCCTCCATCTGCCTCGACCCGGTAGGACAGCAGCGACTCGCTGTCCAGGGCGATAGGCCATGAATGCGATCCTCCGGAAGGAAGCATCACCTCCCCTGTGTCTGCGGAGGCAGGGGTGAACAGGACGATGGAGATGAGAAGAGCCGTTGCTATTACAGGAAGGATATTCCTAACCGTCCAGTACACCCTATACTATCTTTGGAGCAGCTTAATAATAAAGCTTGTCATCTTCTCCTTGCCAGGCGTACCGCCGCGACTATGCCTAACGCGCCGGCGATGCCTATCACCAGCAGGTTCTTAGCGGTCAGTCCGCCCAACACCTCGTGGTCTATGTGTATCCAGAGGTCCACCTCGTTTCCTGTCGGGGAGCCGTTGGTTATCGTGAGAACGTACTTTCCTTCAGGAAGCATCATCGATCGCTTGACCGAGAAGGTGCCGTGGTCCTCCACGACCACCTCCCCTCCCCGGCTGAGAGCGATGTCGAACGGACCGTTGGACGAGCGCGCCGTGTATGCCAGGTGCATCCTGGCCGCGCTGTCGATCTCATAGGTTATCGAATCCCCAGGGCCGAGATGCCACTCCTCCACCTCGGTGGAAGGTACCGGGATCGTCAAAAGAGAGAAGGCAAGAACGAGGGCAACGAGCATCGATATGTTCATTGTTGCTGGTCGTGGATATCAATAGCGGCATGATCGATTCGGGATCCGTTGTCGGTCCGACGTAATCACCAAATATGTCAGACATGGAGCAGACAAGATTTATATAATTTAATGACGATTCGTCAAACATGTCTCAGGATGGGAAGACATTCAATCTTAGAAATATCGACGGTCAGACCGTCGGCATCGTCACGATCGCGCTTGGCTTCGCTCTGCTGATAGCTTTCTACGTCGTCAGGGAAAGCATCTATCTAATGATTCCAGTCATAATGCTAGAGATAGGCATATATGGCATGGCCCTTGGCGCCTTCTCCTACCTCCGGGGCCCAAGGACCAGCGGTCGCTGGGGCAACGACTCCGTCTACAGCCTGTTCTGGGGAAGCATGATCGCCGTGATCGGCGGGATGTGGATCGCATATGACAGGCTCGCGGACGCATACGCCCTGCCCGCATTCATCGCCGCGTTCCTGATCTACTTCGGCGCCACCATGCTGATACTGAACCGGAACAAGACTGTGAAGTCCAGGGTCTGGTAAGAAAGCCTCTCGCATCGGGCCGCCCCATCTCAGTCACACTCCCTGAGGCAGCTTGGACCGCAAAAGGGGCGGCCTGGCTAAACCCTTTACAGCCGCATGCCGCCGTCGAGGCTCCCTACCCTTTAGCCCTGGCCTCGCCGCTGCGGCAAAACCCGTCGGGATGACCTCATGCTGCTCGCAACTTGACCCGGCCTGCCGAACCTGCCAAATATTTTATTATGCCGACATGACCGTTCTCCTATCATGAAGCGGCTCGGCAGCGACCGCCAAGGCTTCGGCCTGATCCTGGCGGTCGTCGTGGTCCTCGTGATCATCATCGTCCTGGCAGCGTTGCTCATAGTCCCATTCCGAAGCATTCCAGTGAACGAGAGTCGGCAGGCTGCACTGGAGCAGGGTATCGAGTCGCTCGAGCTGAACGTCAATATCGATGTAGGCGAGGTGTCCGTCAGATTCGTGGAGGATGAGGACGTCGCGGTCGCCCTCGAGGTCAGCGGCCACCATCGCACCGGACTCCTAGGATCGAGGGAGCCTGTGAACATCACCTGGGAGGAGCGCACTGAAGGGGATGCGATCATAGTAGATGCCGATGTGGTACTGGGCGACTCCCTCATCCCATTCTTCAGCAGCGACATCGATTGCACGCTGCTGATATCCAGCCAGCTGCGCACAGCACTGAGCGTGTCCGCAGGCATGGGAGGGCTTGAGGTCGTGACCTCGGACGGGGTCGTCCTGACATCCATGGACCTCTCCGTGAGCACTGGAGGGGTGAGGGCGACCATGGTCGACAACGTCACGCTGGAAGGGCCCATGAGCATGCGGGCGACGACGGGCGGGGTCGATCTGAGCTGGACCAACGTGGTCGCTCGTGACAATGCATCGATGACCCTCAGCACCACGACGGGGGGGGTGCGGGCCAAGGTGGAGCAGACGGAGGGGCTTGGAAGCAACCTCACCTTCACGGCCTCGGCGAACACCGGAGGCATCGAGCTTGAAATGAACATCGCCGGAGACACGTCGGCGCATGTGACGTCCACGACCACGCTTGGCGGCGTATCCGTGCAGGAGCGGACCGGATTCAACGGCACCGACACGGACCTGAGGTCGGAGAACTACGCCAGCGAGTCAAACTTCGAGACCTCTCTGAACACTGGCACCGGCGGGGTGAGCCTGCGCCTTCGATATGAGGCGTGAGGCCTCCCTCCGGAACATTTTTCAATCGTGTAATCGTAGATGTCCCGTTCAGGCTGGGGGTGCGGGTTCTGAATGACGCACGATTGCCAATGAGGAAGTTCATCTCGCCCGAGATTATCTTCGGCAGCGGCTCCATCGAACTGGTAGGGCAGCATGCGTCGAACCTCTCCCCCCGGAGGGTGCTTGTCGTAAGCGATGCAGGGGTGCGGGAAGCGGGATGGACCGGGTCTGTGGAGGCGTCGTTGAGGAATAGCGGCTTGGACCTGTCCACTTACGACCGTGCGTCGGCCAACCCATGCGTGGAGGACGTGGTACGGGGAGCGCGACGTTATCTGGACGATGCTTGCGACCTCGTCGTGGCAGTGGGTGGCGGCAGCCCCATCGATTGCGCGAAGGCCATCGGCATCATGGCAGCCAGCGGGATGGATGTCAGGTGGTTCGAGGGGATGGACCGTGTTCGCGTACCAGGCCCGCCTCTCATATGCGTGCTTACCACGGCAGGGTCCTCTGCCGACGTGTCGCCCTTCGCCGTCATCACCGACAGGGAGGGAAGGAAGAAGATGACCATCATCAACCGGCTCCTCGTACCGGACCTGACGGTGATCGATCCGGCGACCACCGTGACCATGGACGCCGACCTCACTACCTATACCGGCATGGATGCGCTGGCGCATGCGTTCGAATCATATATCTCCAATGCGTCATCTCCGCTCACCTACCTCTTCGCGCTGGAGGCCGTCAAGCTCATCGCCGAGAACCTCCCGTCGGCGAGGCAGGACCCGAAGGATATGGGAGCGAGGGAGCAGATGATGCTTGCCTCCACGTATGCCGGCCTTGCATTCTCCAACGCCGGGCTGGGACCGCTCCATGCCATGGCCCACAGCATCGGAGGGTTCCATGATGCCATGTATCAGCAGGCCGCCTGTGCGCTGCTTGAGCATGTGATCGAGTTCAACCATCCCTGTGCCGAGGAGAGATATCTCCGACTGGAAGTGGCAATGTTCGGCTCTGCGAGAGGAAAGGGACCGCTGATCGACCTCCTCGGCGAACTTCGCAGGGATCTGGGGGCCGACGGCGGTCTTGAGAGCATCGGCGTGAGGAGAGGCGACATTCACCGGCTGAGCGAGAACGCTATCCACGACCCATGTCTGGCCACCAACCCGAGGCCTGCAGGTAGGAAGGATGTCGAGGAGCTGTATGAGCGAGCGATGTAGGCGGGACCAGACCATGGCTGACATGAGGGAGGGCATCATAGGCCTGGGGGCTGGCGGTCAGAGGAAGAGCTACTACCCCCAGCTACAAGAACGCATCTCCGAGCTGGAACGTGCCAACCGTGCGCTGGCGGAGAGCGAGATGAGATACAAGGCCCTCGTGGAGAACATCGACGTAGGCATATTCCGCGTATCCCTGGAGGATGGCGTCAGGTTCGTTCAGGCCAATGCGGCCATGGCCAGGATATTGGGGTACAGCAACGTGGAGGAACTGCTATCCCACGACCCCTCGGAGCTCTGCCCCCCTCTCCTGAGGAGGAATAGGATCAGGGCTCAGCTGGAGAGGGATGGCGCCATCAAGAACATGAGAGTGGTGGCGAGCAGGAAGGACGGGAGGCCCGTCAGTCTGCTCGTCACGCTTATCGCCAGCCGCTTCCAGGACAGCCGTATCGAGTGGATCGACGGCCTGGTCGTGGACGTGACCATGCGTGAGAGGTCTCAGAGGCGGATCGAGGAAGACCGCGCCCGCTTGCAGGCCATCTTCGACTCTCTGCCAGTGGGCATCATCCTGATAGACTCCGACGGACTGGTCATAGGAACGAACAGACGATGGCGACAGATCTGGATGATGGACGGTGCCTCCGAGGAGGGAAGGCTGGATAGATACGTCGGCCGCCTGGCGGGATCGAAGGAGCGTTTGAAGAGGGATGAGTGGCCCATAGCCCGCGCCTTCAGGGGAGAAAGCATCATCGATCAAGAGATAGAGATCCAGCGTTTCGACGGTTCTCCAGGCACCCTGCTAGCGTCCGCCGTTCCGATAAGAGATCTCGGCGGAGGGATAATCGGCGCGGTGAGCACGATAATCGACATCACATCACGGAAGAGACTGGAGAGGGACCTGGAAGAAGCCAGGTCCAGGTCGGAGATGTACGTGGACCTGCTGACGCATGACATCAGCAACTACAACGCCGCCGCCATGGGATACCTGCAACTGGCCGAGGACGTTCTTCAGCTGAATGAACAGGACCGAAGGCTTATCATCAAGCCGCTGGAAGAGCTTAGGAACAGCACCGAGCTGCTGGCCAACGTCTGGGACCTGCAGAGGGTTGAGTCGGGCAGGGAGAGGGACAGGCCGATGGAGGTGGAGAAGATCCTCCAGCAGGTCATACGTGACTACCGCGTATTGCCTGGCAAGGATGTCTCGATCGCACTGCATCAGGAATGCCGCTGCCGCGTGATGGCGACAGACCTCCTTGGGGTCGTGTTCTCCAACATCATGAGCAATGCCATCAAACATTCCGGCCATGAAGTGAACGTGGTCGTGAGACTGAGCAGCGTCGTCAGAGGTGGCCAAGAGTGGGCCCGGGTGGAGGTGGAGGACGACGGGCCCGGCGTGCCGGACGAGAAGAAGGCCGCCATCTTCGACCGCTCCCTGATGGGTCTGACCAAGCCCATCAGCCGCGGTCTGGGGCTATATCTCGTCAAGCGGCTGGTCGACGAGTATGGCGGCGTGGTGTGGGTCGAGGACCGGGTAACCGGAGATCATACGCAAGGGGCGAGGTTCGTGGTCGAGCTGCCCGCCCTCTCCGTGGACCAGCAAGACCCATGTGATTGATCGCCCTACCGCGTGGAGCCTTCATCGAGCTCCCTGGGCATCCCACCCGTCATTCCGCCATCAAGTGCGCCTTAATAAAATGGATTAAGGGGTTTGGATCAGGCACCTCTAGGGATGTGCCTGCCATACTGCTTTACCGTCTCGGCCATTGCCCTCAGGTTCTCTGCTGGCGATGCGGCGGCGATAGAACAACCAGGAGAGATTATTCTGAACCCAGCATCGATGCACTTCTGAGTCTCACGCCTTACGTCGTCAACGGTGCCCTCCAGCAGGGGCATGATGGGTCCGACGTTGCCGCATAATGCGACCTTATCTCCCACGAGCTTGTAGGCCTTGTAGGGATCGACCTTCTGTTCAATGCTAATGGCGTTTGCCCCGGTCTGAGCTATGAACGGCAGATGATCGGTGGTATCCCCGCAAATGTGGAGTTCGGTCAGCATGCCGGTGGATCGGATGGCCTTTTGCTCGATCTGATTGTACGGCAGGGCATACTCGACGAACATCTCTGTGGAGAGCATATCTCCCGAAGCGGTTGGATCGGCCACGGCCAAGTAGTCGAGCATGTCTACATTCCCTGGGCTGAGCAGCATCTTGTACGCTTCAGCGTTGAACTCGGCGCAAAACTGGATCACGCGCTTGACCTCGTCCGGATCGGTGGCGATGCCAAACATTAGATTCTCCGTGCCCACCAGGTGGCCGGCCATGGTCAGCGGGCCCCAGCTGGTGATGCCGCTGATGGCCTCGTCCTTGCCAGCAGCCTTGCGGAGCAGTCGATACCTTTCGATCACGTTCTGGATCTTGGGATCCTTCAGGAACGCATCCATATCGGGCGCTTCGAACTCCCCACCCAACGTATAGGGCGAGGATCTGACATAGGGATTGGGAGCATTGTACTCGATCTCGACGCCAAGGAACTCGGTGTGTGACCATATCTGGAATATCTCCCAGTTCTCGAAACCGTAAAGCTCTACGGCCGCTTTTGCCAATGCGACCAGATCCTTTGGACGGTCGAACAAACCAACCGGGTCCGCACCGGCCCTCTGGAATGTATCCGGCGTCAGCACGGTCTTGCCGATCACCGCCGGTCGATCTATCTCATCCATTGCGAAGGCCGCTCTCATCCTTTCTCGATTAGTAACCATAGTATCCCTCAGGGATGAAGCGGGATAGAATTTGTAAGATATTATGATTACTATTGTATTACAAATAGACCACACAACTCATTTTTCAGATATTTACATAAAAAGATTGATAATGTTAATTTGGCTGCCGTTTCTTCATGGTCTCTTCCTCCAAAGAGCTTGTCAGGGCACTCTTTGAGGGCGAGGGGGTGGAGAGGGTACCGGTCTTCCCACCGTTCTCCGGGTTTTTAGCAACCGCATTGCATGGAATTACAAATCAAGAAGCCATAGACAACCCGGCCTTGGCCGCCCATGCCCAGATAGAAATGGGACAGCTGTGTGGTTTCGATGGTATGGAGATGATCGCGGACTTTCTATGCCCTGCCGAGGCATGTGGCTCGAAGGCGCAGGTTCCAGACTATGGCTTGATGCCCACGATCTCACCGGTCATAGAAGAGCTTAGTGATATAGACAGACTTGGAGTGCCCGATCCACGAGAGGACCATCGATTTGTCTCCTCACTTGCCGCGGCCGAGGAGATCGATAAGAGGATCGGTCGTACCCACTATCTCTACGCAACCATGTCAGGACCATTCACCCTCTTGGGAGAACTAAGGGGTCTGGAGAGATTTTTCTTCGACCTCATTATCGAGCCAGGGGCCGTTCGTGAAATGATGCGATATGCCAATGAGGTGCTGAATAGTTACCACGAGGAGATCGACCTCTTGGATCCTGACGCCATAGTGGTGGCCGATCCCACCACGTCAGGCTCATTCCTTAGCGCCGATCTGTTCCGAAAATTCGTGCTGTCCTCCAACGTCGCTCTCGCCCATCGGATCGGGTCAAGGGGGAGGGATGTCATGTGGCATATCTGTGGGGATTCGTTCGATATCTTTCGAGAAATGTCCTCGGTTGAGGCGGACATGCTATCAGTGGATGCTCCGGTCAGCCTATCGGCCGTGTCCGATCTGTTCCCAGACACCATAATCATTGGCAATCTGCCCCCTGAAGGAGCGTTAACTGGCGGGCCTCCAATAGAAGTGGTCAAGCAGTCGGTCAGGTGTATGAACGAGATGATCGACCGAAAATACATACTCGCCGCAGGTTGTGGACTCACACTGGATTGCGAGGTAGAATATATCAGGATGATGCGTTACTCCAGTGAGCAATTTTCCCTGATACGCCGCTGATCATTTCGGTCGACCGGCTGTGAAGAGTTCATACTCCTGGGCTGCTCGTTCTTCCTTGGAAAGATCGTCCAGGTAGCGCCTTATTGCGGTCACGATGAATTCAGAGCGGGACTTGAAATGGTTTTCCTCCACCCAACGGTCGATATTGTCCACCAATGCCTGAGGTACCCTTACATTTACGATGCTTGTACCTCTCTTCCGATGATATGCTGAAACGATCGATACTCGATTGTTTTCATTATCCCCTTTCATGTGGCTCATATATGTTACATATGTAACACGTCTAGTATAATTACCTTATCGCATCACGACATAGGCTTTTGACCGTTCCCCTCGGCAGGACCGATCCTGCATTCCTATGTCGCAGCCCCTTGGATCTGGGCGTGCCATATGCCTGGACGTGTGATCGAAATTGACCGAGCCATAGGGATGTCTCAGGATATCCATACCGATCTGTTGATGCTCGACACAGGACCGGACAGGAAAGGCTCGAACTGTGCCTGTACAAGTAAGGGAACGAGTATCATCAAGGCTGATCCAGGGCGGCGGGTAAATGCCCGCCTCGCTCCGTACTTCCAAACACTTGGATCAAGTGGACAGCCTATATTGGGAGCGGAATTCGCGACATACCTCATCGCCCTAGAGTATCGAGCCTGGCATCCCCGGCCAGCGCATCCGATAAATAGGTCGGCGTCCAGACTATCATTGCAGAGGAATGGGATGGACAGGGAGTCATGGATAGTTCTTGGTGTAGCGGCCGCCATCGTGCTGGGATTCGTGATCGCTGACCTGGTAGGCTTCGAGGTTGGAGATGAGGACGACGGTGCCATCCCGCCAGACGACTCTCCGCCTGAACCGATCGCCGAACCGCCCCCTGAGCCGGAACCGACGCCTGAACCGCCGCCCATGCCTGTAGCCCCCGCTCCCGAGCCTGTACCGGAGCCTGTACCGATGCCAGAACCGGTGCCGGAGCCGTCCCCGGAGCCTTCTCCAATACCGGACGAGCCCGATCGATCTGGCGGAAATGACACCGATGCCGCCCAGGGAGGCATCCCGGAGGAGGAAGTGGACGAAGTGGGCGATGATGAAGTGGCGGAGTGAGGCCGCCGTTCGATCCCCGTGTCGATCGGCAGTCTCGGCAGCATCTATGCCATTACCAAGGCCTCGGTCCCTCCGCAGGCTGAGATTCCAGAAGATAAATACCGGGGGATGGAGAAGAATGAGGACATGGCGATGGAGATGCGACGGGGAATTGCGCTCTCAAGGGTCGAGGGGGCCGTGAGGCTGCTCTGGGACGAGTGCCTGATGGCCCGCGGAGATGCGGTGAGGGGACTGGACCGACCATCGACGTTCGCGCCGGACCCTGTTCCGGAGCCCGGTCCGGACGAGCCCCCGCCACCGGAGCCTCTGCCCGATCCGGACCCCGACGAGCCCAATACTTGATCGGTGCCGCACCTCGGCGAATCCAGTATGCTTCAGCCACCGCTTCTCGGAGCTCGATATGAGCGGCGACAAGGCTAGTTCGCGGACGTACGACCGGTCCTGCCGCAGGACAATGTGAGAGCATGGGCATGTTAGTTATCCATTTGGATAACGAGCAGGCAAACGTATCGTCCGACAATAGGGTTCGGAGGGATATGTCTGAACTGTCCAAGATGCAATGCACCTGTACAGGAAGGCGCCTCGTTCTGCGCTTCCTGCGGCGCGTCCCTGGGCCCGCCGCCGGACCATACGTCCCCGCCTGGAAGGAAGCGATCGGGGGGAAAGGTCCTGGTGGCCGCGCTCGCAGTGCTCATCGTCGCGTTCGTCGCGGTAGCTGCGATCGGGTCGGTGCTCCAGAACAATGGCGTCGACAGCGGTACGAACGCCCCGTCCGGAGATGACGATAGCGGCGTTCCCAAGGGAGCGACGTCCGACAGGATCGACGATATCGTTCTGAGCGGCAGCGGTGATGCCGTCACCGAACGGTTCGAGCTCAAGTCCAGCGTGGCGATCTTCCACATGACGTATGAAGGTGATAGCAACTTCATCGTCTGGCTCCTCACATCCGCCGGCGAGCGCGTGGACCTGCTGTCGAACGAGATAGGTTCGTACTCCGGCAGTACCCTGATCGGGGTGTCCGGAAGCGTCATCGGCGCCTCTGAAGGAGAACACTATCTGGAGATCAAGTCCAGCGGCCCCTGGGAGGTCCTGGTGGAACAGCCAATAGTGTCCTCGGCAACTCCAGTCCCTTTGACCTTGACGGGAAGGGGCGATGACGTGCCAGAGCCGTTCCAGATATCCGATGGTCCGGTCAGGTTCGACATTAGCCATCAGGGCTCGTCCAACTTCATCGTGTCCCTCTACGATTCAGAGGGTCACTATATCGACATGCTTGCCAACGAGATAGGGTCATACAGCGGCAGCGCGACCGTCAGCACGGGAGGAGGCATCTTCGCCACCACGCCCGGTGTCCATTACCTCGACGTGAAGGCCGATGGCGATTGGAGCATAGAGATCAGCAAGATGTAGGCCGCCGGTCCGAAGCTCTCCCGCGGGGAGCATCCAGCACGGCGTGAGGCGAACGGCGATAGCATGGCCTCCACCTAAGGCATGGGTTCATGACCGGTCTCAAGGGGAATATGCCACATTGCACCCTGGATAAAGGGCCATGACCTCGTTACGATGCTTCCCAATGGCCATCGATATATACCACTGGAACAGACGTCCCATTCATAGGGAGGGGGATGCTTGGATCGAGATGCGGCCATCATCTTCGGCGTGGCGATCGTCGTCGGCGCCCTCTTCGGGGCGATCTACGTAGTCGGACTGCAGCAGTCGTCGCCAGAGCTCCCCGGCACCGTGAACGAGCCGCCCCCGACCGATGTCCCTCCAAGCATCATCGAGAGCATCAGGGACGATCCGCCGTCGCCGCGCTTCAGCGAGGAGGCGCTCGCCCCAGATCGTCCGGACGTTCCGGAGAACGAGGTCCTCCAACCGCCGGAGCCAGGGGCCGATGACATCCTTGAACCGCCGGTCGTGGACCCCGAGTCCTGCATCGGCATGGAGTTCGTGTCGCCGCCATCCAACGTGACGGCCGGCGAGGCGTTCACGCTGGTCTTCCACGAATGGGCGAGCACACCGGATTATCAGGGCGATGTTCTCAACTTCATCTTCATCTCCCCTGCCGACAGCGAGGACGTGATCGTCCGGGTTCCCCTGCAGTATGGGCAGCCGCCGTTCAGGAACATTGATGTGGAAATGACCGACGGCGACGGATACGTCTTCGGACCCATACTCGACCTGAGCAGGGACGGGGAGTCCCTTCTAGGCTACACGTGGACCCCGAGGCAGAGCGAGGAATGGTGGCTGCCCATCGACATGAGCATCCTGGAGCCAGGGGAGTACGTCATAAGCATGGCGGCATATGATGTCAGGACATGCGTGAAGGTGGCCGAGGACATCAGCATCGATCTCGAGGTCGCAGATGGCATCTCCGCAGGGAATGAGCGGTACTTCACGAACGTCTCCACGAACGGCCTGGACATGGGGATGGTCACCAACACTACGTATCGTTTCGACATCACCGCCGATGCCACCCCGAGATATCTGCAGCTTCTGAAGGACAGCCTGAGAAAGGAGCCCGGCGGCACATCATGCCATATCGACGAGAGCGATGCGGCATTCTCATGGCGTCTTGACCTGTTCGACACGGATGCATCCGACCTTCGCTATTCGCACTACACCCGCACCTACTTCGTAGGCGACCCTGCAAACGAGATGTATCCTGGGACGAAGACGCCCGAACCCATCGATGGCGGAGTGAGGCTGGATCTCGGCTCGGCGCCGATGGCGCACGCCTACAGCGCATATGGCATGGGGCAGCAGTACTGGGACTGCAACACCACGTTCAGCGACGCCGCGATGTGGAACGCCACCATGGAGTGCGCCATATTCTTCACAGTAGCTGGCACGTACGAAGGCGAGCTGTACCTGGTCGGACCGGAGAGGAAGGATGCGAGCGAGAGGCTGCCGGTGAGGATCACGGTGACGGGCGGGGAATCCAGAGAAGATGGCCCCCCAGATCGGTATGAGGTTCCAGATGGGGCGCCGAACGAGACACCATCCGGTCCGACGGCGCCGATGGCACCGAACGATACGTCCGCACCGCCTGAGGAGCCAGAACCGGAGCGGCCGCAGGAGACACCGCCGGCGCCCAGCCCCCCTCCGGTGATGCCGGAAGATGACGGTTCTGATGGATCCGAGGAGACGTTGCCTGATGAACATGATGAGGAGGAGACGTTGCCTCCACCGTCCGACAATGTCACCGGTTAGATCCAATGATGCATCATGTAAGGAGCGCCGGAATGGCGATCAAGGATGCAACTCTAGTGATCAAGTGCTCGCTGGCCATACGCATCATTCATAGCTAGTGCTCGGTATGTACTTCAGGTAGACCACGTACCCGCCGTACTTGGGATTGTACTCCGCCGGCATGTCGGCCGGTCCACCGTACGGAGAGACGAGGCTTAGACCGCAAAGCGTGATCCGGTTGTCGATGCAGACCACGTTGCCCCTGTCGTGCGGTCGGATCGTGAGGATCGAATGGTCTCCGCTCAGGTGCACGAAGTAGTTGCGGTGGCGGAAGTCCTCACTGTAAAGCTCGTCGGCGCTGACCCGCCTGATGCGCGGGTTCAATTCCATGCTGAACGGGGAGGCGGGAGCCGGGGGTGCATTGTCCTCCGATGGCGTGAGGCGTACGCTCTCCCTCAGTTCCGTCAGCTCCTTCTCCAACGCGGAGATGACCATCTTGTGCCTTGTGTTGTTGGCATCGATCTCGGCCTTCAGTTCCTCGATCTTGGCCAGCGCCTCCTCCTCGCGCTTCTTCGATTCAAGGAGCCGGGCGTTCAAGGTCTCCTCGAGCTTGTTCCGATACATCTCCTCGAAACGAGGCTCCAGTATGCTCTGGTTCTCCTTCCAGATGATGTCCGCGAGAACATCGACCTGGTCCGACCGAAGGTCGAAGAAGAACTTGGCGTCTATCCTGAGCACGCCTATGGCGAAGAATGTGGTTCCCTTCTCCAGCACCTCGCACACCCACGTCTCGCCTGCATCGATGTGTTGGCCGCCATCCTTGTGCCGGAAGACGACGCCTCCCCCGGGCAACTTGGCCATCACGTCGCCGCCCTCCGTCGTGAAGAACGTGAGCACGTGGACCTTCTTCAGACGCTCCATGTCCGTGTCGGTGATGCCATACTCTTCCTGCACCCTCCTCTGGAAATCGAGGAAGTCCATCCTTTCACTCATCGTTCACACCCCCCAGTCCGCAGCTCATCTGGAGCAGGGGCATCCTGTCCAGCTCGTGGAAGCGGTCGGCCGAACGCTTCATCTCCTCGCCCACCGAGTTGGCGAAGGCCGCCACCTCCACTCTCTTCCCGGACGCCTGGACGTGCTGAATCGCGGGAATGAAGTCCCTGTCGCCGCTGATGAGTATCGCCACGTCGTAGCTGTTCCTGAAGGCATGGGACACCATCTCGCATGCGAGGGCGACATCTACCTCCTTCTGCTCGGATCGCTTCTCGTCGTACGCTTCACGTGCCACGATCCGGAAGCCCATGTAACGGAGCTTGTCCATGCAGCCTCTTGAAGCGGTCCTCCATGCCCCAGGGCTTCCGGGTGTCGAATGCGTACATCCCGACCAGATGTCTCGTCCCGGCTAGCTGCACGGCCATGGTATAGAAGTCCAGATCGAGCTTCAGCGTTCCTATGGCCTCGACGCTCCTCAGTATGTTCTGAAGGTCCATGAACAACATGACGCGGTCATTACTGTTCTCCGATAGAAGCGGCATGAACTCCCCTCGCGGGATAGTTGAGTATAGATAGATAAAAGCTAGGCAATAATATTTTAAGCGATGTTTGGCAGCGGGCTATTATTCGACTTGGGCCGATGAGAACTTGTGCTCTTCGATGTTCCTGAGCTTGTCCACCACGAGCAACGTGCCAGTGTCGAT
>ERZ773359.144-NODE-144-length-93228-cov-12.278943_pt1 | contig 93228 bp, 93 predicted proteins | sample MGYA00374955_ERZ773359 | MGnify/ENA primary metagenome ERZ773359 (study PRJEB29098, sample SAMN04486028) | biogas fermenter metagenome | study: EMG produced TPA metagenomics assembly of the Biogas fermentation microbial communities from Germany - Plant 4 DNA1... | reverse complement strand
CAAAAATGGGCACTGTTTCTCTTTGAAACAATGCCCTTTCTTTGACAGTCTGGGGGCAGGAGCATAGGCTCCTGCCCTTATTGTCTACTTCGCATCTGTGTCGAGCTGATGGCGTATTTCACATTTCTCGATGAAGTTTGCCTAAGTTCCAAAGGTAAACGATCCAGCTCAGTACATAGGCGCCTACGAACATCAGAATAATCTTGGTCTCGGCGCCGAGCAAAGTAGCTAGGATGAACACTGGTAGAGGCAGATAGACTCCAAAGTCAAAGGCTTTAGCTTTAGCCATCAAATTGATCAGATTGTTCCGTTCGTCATTGGCCTCAATATCAATTGTGCGATTCAGCTGTGGGTTATTCCGTACAATCCGCTCTGTAATAGCCTTAGATGCAGCAAAGCCAGCTGTTCCAGAACCCAAACCAATGAGAACACCAGAGAGTACCTTTCCCTCAGGCCCTGCAAAGACAAAGAATCCGAGTGCGGTAGCAGCAATGCCGAGTAGGAACAGGAGCACAAAGCTAGGATAATAAGATTTACTTTTCATCACTATCATCCTCCTCATAGATAAAAACCTCTTCGATAGGAAGTTGAAACAGCCTGGCGATCTTAAATGCTAAACTCAAAGATGGATTATACCTGCCGTTTTCGATAGATCCGATGGTCTGACGCGAGACACTCAGGATATCTGCCAGCTGTTCCTGAGTCATTCCCCTTGCTTTTCTAATTTCGGCAAGTCTGTTGTCCACAGAGGTCACCTCCACTGATGTAAAGTTTCCTTTCCATCAGTATACACCTCCCACAGACAAATGTCAAGGAAACTTTCCATCAAACGAGAGGGTGCAAAAAGAAAAGCCGCCAGGCTGTTCACCTAGCGGCTGTTGCTAAATGTGGTCTATACTAGACCACACCTCACACTGATCATAATCTATCATCCCCCTTCCCACGTATTTGATGCTGGATCCTGCATCAGCTTCATTGTAGCACTGCTGATGCACTTCGGAAGGCAGAATTCATCTAATAATCAATCTTTCCGATACTTCCTTACGATCTTGCGTATACTGTCATAGCCAAGATGATAATCTTCCATCAACGTCGCAATTGATGCTCCCTGTCTGTAGCGCTCAGCAATTTCTAAGTTGCGCAGCTTGATCTGCTGCCGCGTTCCATTCTTGGCGCCCCACTGAGCTCGATCTCCTCTACGGGGGACATAAAGCGCTGCCCCCTGTACATACTGCTGTATCTCAACCAGCAGCTCAGCAGGAAGCACTTCCTCGGCATTGAAATACATCAGGTCAACTCCCTTGCTTAAGCTGGGCGTCGGCCTGGTAGGTAGAAGTTAGATAATTCCTCCTTGGATGGGCCAACGCCAAATGATATCAATGCGTTTTGTTGTCGTGAGCAGAAAAACCGTCACGTTAGCCACCTCCTTTGACAAGAACTTTTGCCAATAGTTTACATTAAGACGGTTATTTGCACAAGGGAAAACTCACTTAAATAGGAAAATTCCTAATTGAAGGGAGTGATTTACATGTTGTTATTGATTATTGCTGCTGCTGTTGTATTGTATGTGATTTCCACATATAACGGTCTTGTTACTCTCCGGGAGCGTGTTAGGAATGCCTGGGCTCAGGTCGATGTTCAGCTGAAGCGTCGGTATGACCTGATTCCCAATTTAGTGAATACCGTTAAGGCTTACGCCAGTCATGAGAAGGATACACTCGCGCGGATAACCGAAGCACGCAGTAGGGCAATGGGTGCGTCGAGCACGAGTGAACAGATTCAAGCAGAGAATGAACTTACGAACACTCTGCGAACGTTGTTTGCTGTGGCTGAGAACTATCCAGATCTCAAGGCCGATGCGAACTTCAGAGAACTCCAGCAAGAGCTGAGCGATACTGAGAGCAAGATAGCTTTTGCCCGTCAGTTTTTCAATGATACCGTCCAGAAATACAATACCCGCATCGCTGTTTTCCCAGCTAACATCATAGCTAGGAGTTTCGGTTTTGGTCCAGAAGCCTTTTTCACCCTGGACGATAACGCTGTGCAGCGCGAGAATGTCCGGGTCAGCTTTGACGATCACAGCTGAGACTTAAGGGGGCTTTCTAAATGACAAGGCGGCTTATGGTCCGCGCAGCGGTGCTGATCCTGGTTCTGGCTAGCTTAGTTGGCTTATCGTCGGTGGCCCTAGGCCGCAATTATGATTTTCCACACCTGTTGATCGAAGCGCGCATCCTTGAAGATGGTACAGTTCAGATCCGTGAAACTCGCACTGTGGCCTTTGAAGGCCGCTATACTGGACTGTTTCAATGGATTAGGCTAAATCAAGGGTTGGAGATTACCGACATCCACGTTGGGGAACCAGCGAATCCCTATCAATACAACCCATCCCATGATATTGGGCCAAGCTGCACCTATTTTGCGGAGCGGCGGGGCAATCAGATGTACATTGACTGGAGTTTTGAGGCCGCCGATGAAGTGCGGACTTTCGTTGTGTCTTACACTGTTCACAATGCTGTTTTGGCCCATGATGATGTAGCAGAGTTCTATTACCAGTTTGTTGGGTCCGAATGGGAAAAGGGTGTGAAAGAGGCAGAAGTAGTTCTGTATCTGCCGCCCGGTGCTGCCAAGGATCAGATTAGAGCTTGGGGGCATGGACCGCTTCACGGTGTCGTGGAGATAGTAGATAATCAAACTGTCCGCTGGATCGTTGATGACCTACCTGCCGAGACGATGCTCGAAGGACGTGTAGCTTTTCCACTCAGTCTGGTCCCGCGCGCTGCGCGCCGTACTGGCGAAGAGGCGCTGCCTAAGATATTAGAAGAAGAAACGGCTTGGGCAGAAGAAGCCAACAGAAAGCGCCAAGCGGCACGTCGCGACATCGCATTGGCCACTGCAATCGGTTTGTTCGCCATTGTCGCTCCGGTTGCTTTGTGGTCACGCTACGGGCGTGCTCACAAAGCCGATTTTGATGGCGACTACTACCGAGAACTGCCTGCAGACTATACCCCGGCAGAATTAGGCGTTCTTTGGAACAGCGGCAGCGTTACAACGAAAGACTTCACCGCAACAATCCTCGATCTTGCGCGCCGCAGGGTGATCAGTATTATCGAAGAAATCCGGGACAACAAAGGGATGTTCAAGAAGCGGACTGAGGTTGATTACGTCTTTACCAAGCTTGAGTACGAAGGAGTTCTCAAGCTGCATGAGCAGAGTCTGCTCGACTTCTTGTTTGATCAAGCTGCAGGTGGTGCTGGGCAGATTAAGCTTTCAGAGATAGAACAGTTTGCCCGTAAAAAGAAACGCACATTCGCGGAGTTTTGGAGAGGGTGGCAGGAAGAAGTAAAACTTACCGCCGAGGATCTCAATTTCTTCGAGAAACCAAATCGTGTTCGTGGTGGCGCCGTCCTGGTGGGTATCGGCTCAATGATATTGGCTATGATCGCCTTTGTGATCGGTTGGTTGTTTTCCGGGGTGGCCTTGATTCTTGCCAGTATAACTCTGACCATCACAGGTGCTGCTCTGCAGCGGCGATCGGTACGGGGCCAGAACGATTATGTGCGCTGGAAGGCCTTCCGCAGGTTCCTCCTGCATTTCTCCGAATTAGATCGGCATGAGGTGCCGTCGCTGATTATCTGGGAGCATTATCTGGTTTATGCAGTCACCTTAGGCGTGGCGCAGCAGGTGATTAAGCAGTTGGAGATCGTATTCCCGAATCTCGAAGATCAGAACTACCGGTTTGGCTACGGATGGTACTATTATCATCTCGGTTCAGCAAACAGCCTCAATCAAGGCTTAAGCAGCTTAACAACGAAGATCGAGCAGAGCTTTACACAATCGATTCAGGCCGCTGTCGGACAGACATCGTCTGGTTCTGGTATGGGAGGAAGCTTCTCAGGAGGCGGTGGCGGCGGTTTCGGCGGTGGCGGTGGGGGAGCTCGTTAGCAAAAGGGGAGGTAATTCCCCTTTTACCCATTATATGGACAGGAATTCCTGTAGCCGTGGCGAAGAAGTTTAATAGCTTTTGCTTAAGATGGCCAGTGAGGTTAGGAGGAGTTCGGTCCAGATGATGGATGGGAACAAAACACGCCAAGAGCAGCAGCAGACTTCCACGTCCCTAAACTGGCAAGAGATCGAGGACGTACTCCGTGACTATAAGCTTATGGTTGATGGAGCTAGTGACGGGTTATGGATTTACAATGTTAGTTCTGATCGCTATAACGTGTCTAAGAAAGACCGCGAGCGTTTTGATTTCGATCCTAACCTAGAAAGCTACTCCCTTGCCGCGTGGCAGGAGCTGCTGCATCCAGACGATGAGCCGCAGGCTTTGGCGACGTTTGTGGCTTTCATGGAAGGGACCAGCAACGTCTACGAAAATACATATCGCCTGCGCACGCGGGACGGCTCCTACCGTTGGGTGAAAAGCCACGCGATTGCAGATCGAGCTGCTGACGGCACGATAATCAGCATTGCCGGGAGCCACAGCGACATTACCAGTGAGATCGAGCAGGAGCGGTTGCTGTATAGGTTGGCTTACTACGATGATCTGACAGAGCTGCCTAACCGCACAAAACTGCGGCATGACTTTGACTCTCTCAAACGTGATGGCATGGCTTTCCTCTTCATGGATGTGGACGATCTGAGCTATGTCAACAGTGTCATGGGTTATGACGCTGGGGATAGGATCATCAGAGAGATAGCGGGGCGTTTCAGAGCTCGCTACGGCGCGGCACACTATGTGGCGAAACTGGATTCTGACCAGTTTACAATGCTGCTGTTTGATGTCGACGACATCGAAAAGGAATTGACAGGACTGCTCGAAGAGATTCGATCCATACCCTTTTTAGACGATTCGGCTCTTCATGTGACGCTGAGCGTTGGGGTTTCGTTCTATGGCCAGCATGGAACCAACTATGATGATCTTCTCCGCCGGGCTAATACGGCGCTGTACTACGCCAAGGCCAACGGTAAGGATCAGTACCAGATATACCAGCCGGCTATGGAAACTTACGCTTATCTGTACATAGATGGTGTCAAGCAGATAAGAAGAGCTCTCGAAGAAACTCAGTTTGAGATGCACTACCAGCCTATTATCAGTGCCGCGACCGGTAACGTTGCGGGCCGGGAGGCTCTTCTCAGATGGAATCATCCACAAAGGGGACTGGTTTCGCCAGCGGAGTTTATCCCATTGGTAGAGCAGTCCAAGCAGATGCTTGACCTGGAGCGCTGGATCTTTGAAGCTGTTTACAAGCAGTATGCTGTTTGGTCTTTGAAGGAGCGCAGCGGCTGGTTCATGTCTATTAATCTTTCAGCCCGCGGCCTAATCACAAATGATATTGTCGGTTACTTGGATTATCTTACAGAGGAATACGAGGTTGAGCCTAGTTATGTGGAGCTGGAGATCACAGAGACTGCTCTCCTAATCAACGCTGGACAGACGCTAGAGGCCCTCAACCAACTGCATGAAAAAGGATTTCGTATCGCACTTGATGACTTTGGTACTGGATACTCATCCCTCCATTATCTGCGGACTCTGCCCATTGATATGGTTAAACTAGATCGGAGTTTCGTGAAGTCTGTAGAGTTCGTCGAGAAGGATAGGGTCTTGGTAAGTTCCATAATCGATCTGGCCCACCGCATGGGATTGACGGTGGTAGCCGAAGGAGTAGAAACGCCCTCGCAGGACGGACTTCTGCGAGAGCTCGGATGCGATCTTATGCAGGGGTATTATTACGGACGGCCCCATCCGGCTTATCTCTAAGTGCGAAAACAAGTAGAAGCGGACCGCTTTGGATCCGCTTCTTTTTAGTGCTCTGTTCCGGAAGGTTTGGCGTCGGACCGGCTCTGGAGAACATGCTTCCAGGCGTGCATCGCCAACGTGATTCCGATGACTCCGTAGGCAACAAAGACACGGAAGTACTCACCTATTTGGGCGTCCCCAAAGAGCTGACGCCCAGCAGCCGGTGCTACAATAAACAGAGTGTGGAAAAGAATGGTCCCCAAAACAGCATGTTTGATCGAAGCCTTCGCTACTGTAGCTCCGCCAATCAAAAGGGCAGCCGCCGAATACAAGCCTACCTGCTCATGGCTTCCGTAGGTGCTGAATGTTCCTAAGTTCTGAAGGAAAATGATGTGACCCCAAGCCGCCATTACCATGGAGAGAATGATGGCCTTAATCCGCACCCGGTTTACGTCGATACCTGCAACAGCGGCCACGTGGCGGTTCTGACCGACACTGCGCATGTCCTGGCCCAACTTGGTCTTACTGAAAAAGTGAAGGCCAACGCAGGCGGCGCCGATCACTAGCCAAGTTAGGAGAGGAACCCTGATCCAGTTGATCTGACTGTTGGACCTAATCTGCACAATACTCCAAGCGGCAATCACGACGATCCCAACCATAGAAGCGACCATGCGCGGAATGCTCCAGCGTTTTCGTTTTTCTGCTCGCAGTTGATAAGCAAGCAGTACTAAAGCAAGAAGTACTGACAATCCCAACGCAGTCCACGGAAGGGTAGGACGGAGCAGCAGGTCGTTCCCCCAATATTGACCGGGCCAATCTAAGCCGTACTTGAGGCCGCCAGTGAGGTCAATGGTGGTGCGGACACCCACACCGCTTCCCATGATAAGTCTAGGATTGCTCATGGGAATCAGCGAACCCACCAGCTGCAAAAAGATGAGCTCGTAGACCCCTTGAGCGAAGTAGCCTAGTATCAGGCCAGCGATCATCTCTTGACCTTTGGTGCGGTTGAAGAGCGTTCCCGTCAAGAATCCCAACAGGGCGGCGAGGGGGGTAACTAAAGCCACGGCGAGCACAATACCAGGAAGCCCCCCAATGCCCCAGTGGGTAACGAAAATGACCACCGCTTGTGCCGCCATGGCACCCAAGACGATGGAGAAGTTAAGGCCCATTCCAGCCATGACTGGGATAATCAGGGCTAATACCAAGAATGCATTTCGCGAGATCCTGGCGGTAATGTCCATGAAGAACAAAAATGGGGTCATGCCGGAAACTTTGTAGCCCAAGACACTCAGGATCACGAACATAATTGTGACCATATTGCTTACTAAGAACTGTTTGATGCTCTCTATGCTTCTTGGGACGAAAGATTCACGCAGGACAGTGGTTTTACTCTGCACTCTATTCACCTCCTGCTTGAGTCAGGGCGTACAGGATAACACCGTTTTGGATAATCTTACGGCTGATTTCACCCATACTGGACCAATCCGCTGTAAATGCATTTGCCACCGGAACCGCTACTACCTGTATGCCTAGGAACAAGATCGTTCCCACAACCACATGAGTGATGTTGGCTTTGCTGACTGAGGCTCCTCCGATTAGGATAGCAGCAACCGCCACAAACGGCATGAACATCGGTCCCTCATACAACTGGAGAAATCCGTAGCTCTGTGAGTAAATCAAGATGCCGACGGCACCTAGAACCGTCGAAAGCACAGTACCGATAATGCGCTGGCGGTCGACTGAGATTCCTGCTGCTTGTGCAAACCTGGGATTGCTGCCAGCTGCAGCCATAGCCATCCCCGTTTGACTCCGCATGAAGAACCAGACGAGCAGCGCACACAAGGCTCCACTGAGCAATAGGCCAGTTGGTATGACCACTTCACCAATTCTGATGGCTAAGAAGTTATTGAGGAGCTGAGCCAATCCGCGGTTTCCCAAAGCGACCTGCACCCGCACTCCACGTCCAATCGGCCAGGCCATTTCCGGATTAGTGAAGGGAAGGAAAACCCAGGCCAACTTCATTATGGATACGATAGAAAACCCCACGTAAGTTGCAATCATCATCTCTGAACCTTTTACCCGGTTAAGCAGCCATCCATAGCCTACTCCCACCAATAAGGCAAAGGGAAGAGAGAATAGAATAGCCATCAAAAAAAGGATCCCAGGCGAAAACTGTACGATTTCGTCAAGGCGATACGCAAGCTCTAAGGCGGTTAGGCCGCCCAAGAGGCCGCAGATAATTCCCAGCGATACGCCAAAATTAGGACCGATACCTGAGACGATAGCAGGCAGCATGGCCAGCACCAAGACGGACCACATCCCGATACGGCTGAGGCTGGATGTTATCAGTTCCGCCAGGTTTAGGCGTAGTGCTACCGCGGTGATACACAGAAAAACAAAGAATGCTGCAATAATCAGCCGAGCTAAGTCTATTCTTTTCAGAAAGCTGTTAAACGCCATGGTCACGCCCCCTTCTCGATAGGCTGTCCTGCCATCAGCAGCCCGAAGTTGACATCTGAATCATCGGGCCTGAGGATGCCCGCCACTTGCCCGTCAGTGATGATCGCTATGCGGGAGCAGATACTTCTTAGTTCCGCCAACTCACTGGACGTAACAACAATGGTCATCCCAAGTTCTTCGTTGAGCTCGCGCAGCAGATCTAACACTACTTGCTTAGCACCCACGTCGATGCCTCTTGTTGGTTCAGAGACCAAGAGGATCTTCGGATTCATAGTCAGTGCACGAGCTATGCAGACTTTCTGCTGGTTCCCGCCGCTCAGTTGGCGTACCTTTTGGGTCGGCCCCGTACAGCGGACACCAAGCTGTTTGATATACTTGAGGGCGTTTTCGCGGATCGCCCTGCGGTCTGTCTGCGAAAACGGACCCCAGGTCTTGAGGAATTTACCGTGCCCAAACATGGCACCGCTGGCGATGTTTAGTTCTATAGAAGCGTCGAGCAGCAGGCCAACGCCCCGGCGATCCTCCGACACAAAAGCTAGACCGGCAGCAATCGCTGCCTGCGAGTTGTTTAGCTCGAGTGGTTCCCCGTTGATCTTAACTTCACCGGAAGCCGGGAAAAGCCCCATAATGCCGTTTGCAATTCCAATCTTTCCTTGCCCGGCTAGGCCGCCTATGCCAAGGATTTCTCCTTGATAAACGGTGAGGTCCACGCTGCGGACCTGTTCGCCTGGCATGTCTACCTTGAAGTCTTTCACCTCAAGGATGGGCTTTCCGCGCTGTACCTGTCTCTTGCTGTTGGTATTAAACTGCATGCTGCGCCCAACCATCAACTCGGCCAGCTCAAGAACGTTTGTTTCATTTTTCTTGCGTGTGGCAACGACGCGGCCGTCCCGCAGTACGGTAATGTTGTGGCAGACTTCCATAATTTCACTAAGTCTATGGGTAATAAACAGCACCGCAATTCCTTCTGCGGCGATTTCTTGAATCGCTTTTAATAGATGAGCAGCCTCAGATTCACCCAGGACTGCCGTGGGTTCGTCAAAGACTAGAATGCGCAAGTTCTCTTTATCAAGCTCGCGGGCGATCTCTGTAAACTGCATGTAGCCTACAGGCAGCCCTGCAATTGGGGCAAACTCATCGATCCCCACGTTAAGGCGTCCTAGAGCCCGGCGAGCATCTCTGTACATTCGCTCGTAGTCTAGAGATTGCAGTCCACTGCCGAAGAGCCGGCTCACAAGATTAGGTTTGAGCACCTCTCTGTTTAGCTTAATATTCTCTGCCACTGAGTAGCTGGGGAGCAGCATAAACTCTTGATGAACCATGCCGATGCCGTGCTCCATAGCTTGAAGAGGGCTTTTGATATCGACAGGTTTTCCGGCGATCTCCAGCGAACCCTCGTAGCCTCCAGTGCTGTGAATCACATCCATACCGAACAGGATGTTCATCAAGGTGGATTTTCCTGCACCATTCTCACCGACTATCCCGTGGATCTCGCCTGGCATGATTTCTAGATTAACGTCATGCAGCACTTGAGTGCCGTGGAAGCTCTTGCTGATTCCTCGCATGCGCAAGATTGGTGCCGCGCCCATTTCAACCACCTGCCTTCCTGTTGATAATCTGCAGGGCCGCCCGGAGGCAGCCCTGCTTCACACTTCTTGCACTACAACTGCACGGCTTATTGGAAGATCACATGGTCAGACAGGTAGAGATAGTAGTTGTCGGTGCCGTCCAGCTCTGTCAGGGTGATCGACTGTCCAGCAATGTCCTCCATGATCCGGATCAGAGCGGCTTTGTCGTTCTTCGATGTGATGTTGCCGTTAATCCATTCGATCGCATAGTAGGTACCTGCCTGCATAAACATCATGTTAACCGGTACTGGCCAGGTGGCTACCCTTCCGGCTGCTCCTTTCTCAATGACCTTCTCATTGATTGCAGCGAGAATCCAGTCTAAGTCACCTTTATGCTCTTCTGGCACTTCAATGCCGAGCGCGGAGGGAAGGGCATGGTACGGGCTGGGGCAGCACTGTACCGGGAAGATTCCGCCATGCTCAATTGCTTGGGCAATAAGTGGCTCCATCATGGCGCAGTTGGTCCCGAAGACCGCAGTATTGGGGCCATACTGAGCGATCTTGCGCGGTACATCTTCGCTGATGAACATCTGTGTACCAGTCACACCCGCATCACTAGTTGGGTCGGGTGCATCTTCGTCAACAAAGAGTATACCTAGCTCTTCTGCTCTTGCTTTCATCTCCGCACGTCTTTGAGCTAAGAGCTCAATTGACATGTGCCGGGGGAAAGAATAATGGACGATTACTTCGGCGCCCATTGCGTATGCATGCTCAGCAATTTGCGCACCACGGCCTACATCGTCGGTGTTAAGTACGATATCGCCCTTTGTCGCGATAATGTTGGGATCTTCTTGGGGTGCCCCTAAGACGATCAGCATATCCGGCCGGAACTGACGTACCATATCCACTGCCGCCGCAGCACCAGGGACAGCCTGCACCATGACGATGGCCTTAACATCTGGATCCGAGGCCATTTCCAGCATGTTGCTGATGGTTGTCTCCTGTTCCTGCATGAAACGGTCAGGATAAGTAGCGATCACGATGTGATCAGGGCCGAACTCTGCCTGGAGTTGCTCTGCCATGCGGTACTCTTCTTCATTCTGTGTTACCGTTCCGGTCAGGATTCCTACTTTCCAGTTGGCAGAGGCAGCACCAATTCCGAACAACATGATCAACACTACAGCCAGAACCAGTGACTTCTTCAATTATCTCTCCTCCTCATAAACTCCCAGGCGCCAGGGTGGTAATTATTTCGGTACTATTCCGCGGAAAACGTGTAATTCCTCCTTAGAAATGATCAATTTCGTAAGACGAGAGATATTTCTAAGAGCAATTCGCATTCAAAAATGGTTCTACCAGTTTGGTAGGTATTTTTAGGAAAGGGAAGAAGTAAAGAGGAAGTGGTGCTGAGAAAACAGGAGGAGTGACGATAATGAAGCTGAACTACAAACGGACATTTTTTATCGGGTTAGCGTTTTTGTCAATTTCGGCATTCTGGCAGATTTACGACAGCCTTATTCCACTGATCCTCAAGCATACGTTCGGGATAGGCGATACTTTGGCCGGTGGCATAATGGCTCTTGACAACGTATTGGCCCTCTTTATGCTGCCCCTGTTTGGTACTTTGTCTGATAAGGTACGGACAAGTATCGGCCGTCGCATGCCTTTCATTATCGGAGGAACAGCTGCAGCGGTGGTTTTCATGGTTTTGATTCCGGTAAGTGACAATCTTGTCAATCTTCCGATGTTTATTTCGGTGCTTTTCTTGACCTTGGTTGCCATGAGTACATATCGTTCGCCTGCGGTTGCCCTCATGCCTGACGTGACTCCCAAACCCTTGCGCTCCAAGGCCAATGGTGTCATTAACTTAATGGGCGCCGTGGGAGGCATCATCTCGCTCTTGCTCATGTCAGCTCTGATTCCGGATACGGGCAAGCCCAATTATCTGCCGATCTTTGCGATTGTCGCTGGGTTAATGGTGACTGCAGTTGTAATACTGGTGCTGACCATAAAAGAAAACAAATTGAGAGAAGAAATTGAGAAGCTTCAAGGGCACGAAGACGACGAATCAGAACGCTTATCTGAACATCAGCCGCTTCCTTACGCTGTCCAGCGCAGCCTGCTCTTTATTCTGCTTTCAATTTTCTTCTGGTTTATGGCTTATAATGCGGTGACCACGGCTTTTTCTAAGTATGCTCAAGAAGTATTGGGAATGGCCGGCGGTGGCTTTGCCAACAGCATGCTCCTCGCTACAGCAGCTGCAGTTGTTACATTTATCCCGTCGGGGCTGATTGCAACCAGAATCGGACGTAAACGCACTATCTTGATCGGTATCGTGTTTTTGTTTGCTTCTTTTACTGTTGCCTCTTGGTTTATGTCATACAGTCCGTTTATCAATGTGCTCCTGGTAACTATCGGCATGGGATGGGCTTTGATCAACGTGAATTCTTATCCTATGGTTGTCGAGATGGCTAAGGGTTCCGATGTGGGCAAGTTTACTGGGTACTACTATACTTTTTCCATGGCAGGGCAGATCATCACTCCGGTCCTTTCGGGAGCTCTTCTTGAGTACGTGGGCTATCGGACGCTGTTTCCTTACGCTGCGTTCTTTTCGGCTGTAGCGTTTATTACGATGAGTTTGGTTCAGCACGGAGACAGCCGTCCTACAGCGCCTCATGATAAATTAGAGCTGCTTGATATCGAAGACTAAAGGGAAGGTGAAGACATGCAGTACACGCATATTAACGACGAAGTGAAGCTGTCGCGCATCGTTCTGGGATGCATGCGCATCGCAAACCTTGGTCCTACAGCTGTTCGAGATTTAATCGAGACAGCATTAGACGCAGGTATTAACTTCTTCGACCACGCCGATATTTACGGTGGAGGACGTTCAGAAGAGGTTTTTGCCGAAGCATTGGCTCAAGAGAAAGGATTGCGGGAAAAGCTATTCATACAGACCAAGTGTGGGATTCGCCCTGGGTTTTATGATTTTTCGAAAGAGCACATTCTCCAGTCTGTCGATGGCAGCCTAAAGAGGCTGAAGACAGATTATGTCGACGTACTTCTTCTACATCGGCCTGATACACTGATGGAACCAGAAGAAGTCGCTGAGGCTTTTACTGCGCTCGAAAAAGCTGGAAAGGTGCGGTTCTTTGGCGTCAGCAACCATAATCCCATGCAGATCGAGCTGCTGCAGCAGGCGCTTCCGCAGAAGATAATGTTCAATCAGCTGCAGTTTGGGCCAGCTCATACTGGGATGATCGACGCAGGAATTAACGTGAACATGCTCACTGATGGCGCCATTGTGCGGGATGGGGGAGTACTCGAGTACAGCCGGTTGAAAAAAATCACCATCCAGGCTTGGTCTCCTCTGCAGTTTGGGTTTTTCGAAGGCGTGTTCTTGGATCACCCGAGCTTTGCCAAACTTAACACCGTCCTCGAGCGCATTGCCGACGAGCACGGTGTCCCCAAATCTGCAGTGGCAATAGCGTGGATACTCCGGCATCCTGCTCAAATGCAGGTTGTTGTGGGAACCACCAAGTCTGGCCGGTTAAAAGAACTCTGCCGGGCCACAGAAGTGGAATTATCACGGAAAGAGTGGTATGAAATCTATCAAGCTGGTGGCCGGGAGCTTCCTTAGGCCCAAACTGTGAACATAATCACTACCAGGGAATCGGAGGAATATGGAGAACACACCATAACGGATCCAAGGATCCGATTCTGTCATAGAAAGGAAGGGAGCAAGTGAGTAATTTTCTTGTCCCGACTCATAGATTGAGCAACATACGCAGCACGATTGCTGTCATGAGCGGTAAAGGTGGTGTGGGAAAATCATCGGTCACCTCCATGCTTGCAGTGGAGCTCAAACGGCGTGGGCTTGAGGTCGGAGTTTTAGATGCGGATATTACTGGCCCATCGATACCAAAGGTTTTTGGTAGATCGGACAGACAAGCCTACGGGACCGAAGACGGTATCCTGCCCATGGAATCTGATATGGGCATCAAGCTGATGTCGATCAACTTTCTCCTGCCTGAAGACGATTCACCGGTAGTGTGGCGGGCGCCGCTGATCAACTCGGCTTTGCGTCAGTTTTGGACTGATGTTATCTGGGGTGATCTGGATGTGCTTCTGCTGGACCTGCCTCCTGGTACAGGAGATGTGCCGCTGACCGTTTTCCAATCCTTTGGTTTGAGCGGGGTGATTATGGTAACAACTCCCCAGGATTTGGTTTCTTTGATTGTGAAAAAAGCCTACCATATGGCCGAAGCTATGAATATACCGATTCTGGGATTGGTTGAGAACATGAGCTATGCAGTCTGCCCTGACTGCGGCAAGGAGATCAATATCTTTGGTGAGGGGAAAACCGAGGCTCTAGCTCAAGAAATGGGCGTAGAGTTCTTGGGGCGCCTGCCGATCGATCCATCTGTGGCCACACTCTGTGACCAGGGCCGGATCGAAGACATTCCCCAGGGGTTCCTTGGTGCGTGGGTGGACTTGATACCTGAACGCGTAGGTCTTGCGAGAGGATAGGGAATGGAATATCACGGTCGAGAGAGAATTGCATTTTGGGCGGGAGCGGTGGGTATTGCGAGCAACTTGCTCTTGTTCGCCGCTAAACTAGGGGCCGGGCTGTGGGCTAACAGCATTTCGATCATTTCTGATGCGTTCAACAACCTCACTGATTTGGGATCAGCAGTTGTGGCGGTGCTCGGCGTTAAGCTGAGCAGCCGCCCTCCCGATAAAGAGCACCCTCATGGGCACGGCCGCTATGAATATGTGGCGGCTCTCATTGTATCTTTCATCATCTTCACTGTCGGTTTAGAACTGCTCCACAGCTCGGTGCAGAAAGTGCTGCAACCTGAGCCCGTGGGGTTTTCTACCACAGTCGGCGTGGTACTCATCCTATCGATTGCGGTTAAATTGGGTCTGTTCGTTTACAACAGATCGGTAGCGCACCGCATAGGTTCGAGCCTAAACCGAGCAGTAGCCTTCGACAGTCTCAGTGATGCTTTGGCGACGACAGCTGTCTTATTGGGCGCGCTCATGCAGAGAGCCTTCGAGCTGACCCTTGATGGCTATTTCGGAATGGCACTCTCACTCCTTATTATGTACACTGGATTCAGCACTGCTAAGGAGTCAGTCAACCTGTTGGTTGGAATCTCAGCTGACCCCGAGTTGGTCAAACAGATTGAGACCCTGCTGTTGTCGGTTAGGGGTGTGAAAGGTGCCCATGAGCTGCGTGTGCATGATTACGGGCCTGGCCGTACTTTCGCTTCGGTTCACGCCGAAGTAGATCCTGAGGCCAGTTTCGTTGACACGCATGCGGAGATTGACAAAATCGAAGAGCGCATTGCTGAAGAACTGGGTGTGAAAATCGTAATACACATGGAACCGGTCCTGCCAGAGGAGAAGGAACGGGATGGGGGAGGACAGCTATGATATTATCTGGCCTAGAAATACTACGTCATTTGGGAAACGATATTACTATTGAGCCCTTTGACCGGAATCAGCTAAACCCAAACAGCTATAATCTTAGGCTCCACAATGAACTGCTGGTGTACGACACTCCCGTGCTGGACATGAAGGTGCCGAATCCTGTCAAGAAGATCACCATCCCACCCGAGGGTCTCCAGCTCGAGCCGAATCGCCTCTACTTGGGCCGCACTAAGGAATACACCAAGACGACGAAATTCGTGCCCATGCTGGAGGGAAGGTCATCTATCGGCCGCTTGGGCCTCGTGATTCACGTGACTGCTGGATTTGGCGATGTAGGATTTGCCGGTTACTGGACTCTGGAGATGTTCTGCATTCAGCCGATTATTATCTATCCTGACGTTGAGATCTGTCAGATCTACTACCACACAATTCAGGGTGACTATGAGCCCTATTCTAGCGGCAAGTATCAAAACAACAGCGGGATCCAGCCCAGCCTGCTCTATCGTGATTTCGAAAAACTTCGCAGTGAGGACGGTAAGTAGTGCACTTTCCACAAGAATTTCTTGACAAGATGCGAGTCCTACTGGGGGATCAGTTTCCTCAGTTTCGGTACAGCTTAGAGGAAGAGAGTGAGCGCGGTCTGCGCGTCAATTCGCTTCGGATCTCCGTACAAGACTTTCTCAACCTGTCTCCGTGGCCTTTGGAGCCAATTCCTTGGTCACGGCTTGGCTTCTACTATAGAGAAGACGATCGGCCAGGCAGGCACCCTTACCATGACGCTGGCCTGTACTATATTCAAGAACCCAGTGCCATGGCCGCAGCCGAAGTCCTGGCGCCTAAACCAGGAGAACGGATATTAGATTTGGCGGCCGCTCCAGGCGGCAAGTCCACTCACATCGCGGCGCTCATGGACGGGAAAGGCTTGCTAGTGGCCAATGAGATCCATCCCGGCAGGGCTCAGATATTAGCTCAGAATGTCGAGCGTCTCGGCATCAAAAACATCGTTGTTCTTAACGAGACTCCGGAGCGGATCGCTGCTTATTTTGGTCCTATCTTTGACCGTGTTCTTGTGGATGCGCCTTGCTCGGGCGAAGGCATGTTCCGGAAAAACCCTCTGGCTTGCTCAGAATGGAGTTTGGCCCATGTCGCCAGCTGTGCTGTGCGTCAGAGCCTTATTCTTGATCAAGTTCCTTACCTGTTGAGGCCAGGAGGTTATCTAGTTTATTCTACATGTACTTTTTCTCCTGAAGAAAATGAGGAAGTGATCGCCTCTTTTCTGGCTCGCTACAGTGATTTCGTGTTAGAAGAAATCACACCGCAATGGGGTTTCTCGCCTGGAAGCCTTCAGGGGACTGTGCGGCTCTGGCCGCACAAGCTGCGGGGAGAAGGCCATTTCATTGCCTTGTTGCGCCGCCAGGAAGATGCGCCTGTGCAAGCAGTGAAGGCAAAGCGGTCCGCAGGCAGAAAAAGCGAAACGCCCGAGCTGGGCGAATACCAAGAGTTCGCCAGCCAAGCGTTGAAAAAGCAGTTTGAGGGCGAGTTCCGGCGCTTTGGAGATAACCTATATCTTGTACCAGCAGAAGCACCTGATCTGCAGGGGCTGAAAGTCGTAAGAGCGGGCCTCCATCTCGGAACCTTTAAGAAACGGCGGTTTGAACCAGCCCACGCTCTCTCCCATACTCTAAAGGCAGGAGACGTGCATTATACAGCCAATTTTCCCGGCGATTCTGAAGAACTCGAACGATACCTGCGGGGAGAAACTCTGAGCGTTGAAGGGCCTGATGGCTGGTACTTGGTGGCCGTTGATGGTTATGGCTTGGGCTGGGGTAAGCTGGTCAAGGGTGTCTTAAAAAACCATCTGCCCAAGGGGCTTCGTCAACCGTAATTAGACATAAAGAACGAAAACGCTGCTCGAACCGAACGGCCGGCAGCGTTCTCTCATTTAGGCACGGTTGTCCAGTAGAGCCTGGAGGGAAATCGGGAATTTCTCCATGGTCAGCTGATGTACCGCTTGGGCGTAATCACGAATTTCCTTCTGGGCATGCTCGTCCAATCTGAGCTTCAAGAAATGGGCAACTGCCTGCAGGCTGGCGGTCCATACCCAGCGGACATACATGCCGTAGGCAGGTAGGAACAGCCTAGCTTGCTCTGCGCAGACGCCGGCTTCCATAGCTTCTTCGTAGAGGGCGATGCTGGCTTCGACGTGCGCAGCCAGTTTTTCAGTGTAGATTCTACCGATATCTTCTGGGAGATTCTCGCCGCTGCCCTGCTTGCGGTTTGCAGGAGCTGAACGCCACTCATCCGCTTCGGGTACCATAAAAACGGGTTCCTCAGTAATATAACGGCGGCTCGACTCATTCCAGGCAGTCAGCCGATCAAAGGGTTCACCATGCTCGCTTCCGATAATATGTTTCCACCACTGCCGCGCTACCATCAAGGGCGCATACACCTCAAATTTCAACACCGAATGACGGAACGGTGAAGTATGTTCGTTTTCAGCTAAGTATTTGATCAGCCGCTCTTCCTTAGGGCCGAGTTCCGATGCTTCTTTATCGAAGCTTACTTTCGCATCATTTACAGGTGATAGATCTGTCCCCATCCAATCCTTCAACAAGACGTATCCCTTACCGCCCACGTCGATTTTCAGTTTCTCCATACCCATGTGCTCCTTTCACCCATGTTACTCATAGCTTATCATTTTTTGCCCTAAGGTGAAAGGGCATTCGTCTCTATCCCTTGATGGCACCAGCCGATACGCCCTTGGTAATCTGGTTTCTAAAGACGAGATAGAAGATGACCATGGGCAGCATACCAATCACTAGAGCCGCAAACTGACGGCCGTAATCCGATGACAGGGCAGAGGAAAATCGCAAAATACCCACAGGCAGGGTGCGCAGGCTCTCAGATGACACCAAGATGTTGATTAACATAAATTCGTTCCACACGCCAGCAATATTGAGTATGGCCAATGTGACAGCGACGGGCCTGGTCATCGGCCAGATAATGGCTTGGAGGATCTTTAGGTAGCTGGCTCCGTCAATGCGGGCCGACTCTACGACAGAGTCAGGGATTCCTTTAATAAACTCTGTACAGAGGTATACGGCCATTGGCATTCCCATTCCGATATAGGGGATCAAGACTCCTGTGCGGGTGTTGTACAGCCCAACCGCGTTGACTAGGAGGAACAGCGGTACCATGATCGATTGGATGGTTAGGAGAATCCCAATTACAAAACTGCCGTGGAGAATGGGAGTGGCTTTAGACCGAATTTTGGCGAAAGCAAATCCAGCCGAGACAGCTAGAAAGATAATAGCTAATGTGGATGCAATGGTGAAGAATAAGCTGTTGAGAAACAGAGTCCCGAACTTGCCTAGTTTCCAGGCACTTGTGTAGTTGAAAAAGGTCGGGTTCTGCGGCCAGCCGATGCGATTGAGTTGGAATTCTGTTGTTGTCTTGAAGGAGCTCAAGATCAGCCAGATCAGCGGCGCGATGGTCAAAAGGGTAAAGAGAATCATCATTGCGTACACAAAAAACCTCAGAAGCGGATGAAAATCACTTCGGACACGCATCATTCTCGACCTCCAAACCGGCTCTCTGTTAGGCGGACGATCCAAATCAGTATGAGGCTCAAGACTACCATAAATACCGAGATAGCATTAGCCCTCGGGTAGTTGGGAGCGCCCCTGAATGCATTGTCGTACATGTAGAGCGATAGCACTGAGGTTCGCCGCGCTGGATTGCCTGCCGTCATGGCAAAGACCAGATCGAAACTCTTAAGCGAACCGGAAATGGCCAGAATAGCGGTTGTCAAGATGACACCCGAGAGGCAGGGAAGAATGATGCGAGTCAGTACCTGCCATTCGCTGGCTCCATCGATACGAGCAGCTTCAATCAGTGCTGGATCGATTTTCTGGAGGTTAGCAAGAAAGATAATTAGGTACGTCCCAGTATACATCCACAGGATCACAAATAAGACCGGAAGGATAGCCTTCTTAGGATCGTAAAAGAGCTCATTCTCCCAATTGGGTATAAACTTCTGCATCAGTTCAGTAAAGGGCCCATATGGCGAGAAAAACGACTGCCAGAGGATGCCAATCACGATTGTAGAAATCACCGAGGGCAGATAGATCATGGTCTGGAAAAAGTCACGCTGTTTGACCAAGCGGCGGTGAATGACGTAAGCAAAGAGAAATCCTAACGGAATTTGGCCAAAAAGTGAGATCAGCATGATGTAAATGTTGTTTTTCAATGAGATCCAGAAATACTGGTCTTTGAACATTCGGGCGTAGTGTGTGAAACCGACAAAGTCAAGTTTTGCCCCAAATAAGGGCCCGCCATTGTAATTAGTCAGGCTGAGGACAAGTGAAAAAATCGTGGGGAACGCCACCACAGCCCAATAAATGAGCACGCCAGGCAGAACCAGAAGCCAGTAGGCGCGTTTTTCTTCGGCTCCAAGCATCTTGCGTTTCATGTCAGCCCTCCTAGAGAGGCGAGGCGCAGCAAGCCGCGCCTCGCATTTTCTAAATCATTTCTTACTGGGCAGCAAACCACTGATCAAAGGCATCTTGTACTCTTTGGGCGACCTCAGCTGGTGTTGCCAAGCCAAGCCCGATCTCCTGCAGGCCAACGTTGAGCGGGCCATAGACATCGCCTGCGAGGACGTTGTCAAGTACATAGGTTCCTACGTCTACCTTACCGTAGAACGCTAAGCGTTCTTGTACGAGGGGTTCGAGGTTGTCGCTGGTTACATCAACACGGCTGGGTGTTGTACCGCCGGTTTCAAGGCGTAGGGTCTGAGCTTCTTTGCCGTTGAGCCACTTGATCAGTTCCCAAGCAGCCTTTTCTTTTGCAGAACCAGCAGGGATGTTAGCGTTCATGCCATAGCCGACGCCAGCTACAGTAGACGTGGAGTTCGAGTTGATCTCACCAGGGATAGCTGGGAAGACAGTGATGATGAAGTTGGGCTGTTGATCAACAGGGATCAGAGCTTCGCCGGTATCTGGGTCAGTCAAGAAGTTACCAGTCTTCCAGTCACCGTCGATCAAGAACGGAGCGCGTCCTGATGCGAACAGGCCGTTAACTTCGCCGTAAGTGGTGTTCATAATCTTGCGGTGGAGGACGCCGTCATCATAGAGCTGTTTGTAGAACTCTAGTGCCCTCATGAATTCCGGATCGGTGAACTTAGCCTTGCCAGCAATGATTTCGTCCATTTTCTCGTCGCCTACCAAGCGGCCGACTATCATGCTGAACAAGCACGATTGGATTACCCAGTCATCTTGAGCGCCCATCAATACTACGTCTAGTCCTGCATTCTTCAGAACAGGAACCATCGCGACCAGCTCTTCGTAGGTTTTCGGTACTTCTAAGCCTAGTGAATCAAGGAGCCCCTTGTTGACATACATGACATGGCTGGCTGTGAGCGTGGTAGGAATCATGGCAAGGTAGCCGCCTGCCTGAGGCATAAGGGCAGCTTCGGAGAATTCGTGGCGGACTTCGTCGATGAATGGTGTTAAGTCCTTAACTAATCTCTTAGTGTGGAGAGTGGTGGAACGCCCGCCTGGCCACATGAAGATAACATCCGGCAGGGTACCAGCTGCGGCATAGGCTTCTGTCTTGTGATGGAATGGTTCGTTGAACAAGTCTTCGCGAATGATTGTGATGTGAGGATTTCGCCGCTCGAACTCTTCCCAGATCTCAGTGATTTCTCGCGATGCGTTTGGTGCGGTTAGGTCGAAGTAATTAAGAACAGTCAGCGTGATTTTCTCCTCAGCATAGATTGCTGGTGCAAACAAGCTCAACACCAATAGGGCACTTAGGACAAACAACAAGGTTCTTTTCACTTTGGTCCCTCCTAAAGTTTACTGTTCTTGTAAGACATTCAACCCCAAAAACCTCGACAAAACGATTATCTTCGTCTGTCACCCCCTCTTTCGGTTACGAGCTTAGGGCTGAGCCACGAATGAATCACGATCCCTGCTGCTCCGAAAAGATCGTTGTCATCGCTGAGGCTCGATCCGATAATACTCATCCTTCTATCCAGCCCGCTTCGTTTGAGAATTGCTTGATATTGAGCCTGAATCGGCTCGATTACCAGTTCATTCATCTGGCCCCAGACACCGCCAATTACCAACTTGTCGAGATCGAGCAGTATCCCCCATGCACATACGGCCTGGCCAATGGCATGTGCCGTTTCCTTTACTAGAAAACTGGCCTCTGGGTCGTTGACCTGCAGGAGCGCCATGAAATCAGAAACAGAGATGCTGCGGCCTGTGTTTTGGCTATACTGGCGTACTACATCAGCCATGTATACGTATGCCTCCAGGCATCCCCGTTGGCCGCACCGGCACTGGCGCCCACCAGGAATCACTGGCACGTGGCCGATCTCACCGGCGAGCCACTGCGGGCCGCTGACCAGATTGCGGGACACTACAAGGCCCACACCCGCACCCGTATCTGTTTTCAGATAGAGAAAACTGTCGGCATCTTGGCATTGACCGAACCAAAGCTCGGCAAGGGCAGCAGCATTGGCATCGTTCGCCACGTAAATGGGAAGATCAAGCCTTTCGCTGAGTATTTGTGCGACGGGTACATTCTCCCAGCCAAGGTTGACTGACTTGACCATTACACCTGTCGTGCTGTCAACCACGCCTGAAATTGCAACTCCTACGCCGAGGATGTGGTCTTCGTTAACTTTTCCTTGTGCAAGTATGCTTTCGATTTCACGGCAGACTTCGGGAAGTAAAGTTTCTGGAGTAAAGCTGGTAGGTGTCATGCTGCGCTTAAGCAGTAGTTCGCCCCGAAGATCCAACAGGGCAACTGCTGTTCGGTCTCTGATGAGCTGCACACTTACTATGTAGAGTTTGCTGTAGTCAAGATGAAGGTAAACTGGCTTGCGACCGCCTGTGGATTTGGCTTGGGTTCCTTCGTAGACGATACCTTGCTGCATCAGTTCGTTGATGATGCGGGTAATGGTAGCTGGACTAATATGGGTTAGACGAGTTAACTGTGTACGTGAGCAGCGCCCATGTCTATAAAGGGTCTGCAGAACGATTGAGGCGTTTAGAGAGCGAATGAGCCGGGTACTGCTGAAACCTTTTTGTGACATGCGGCCACCAACTTTTTTGCATAGTGAAAATATCTAACACTATAGTAATACAGTGGATTGAGAAATGCAACATGAATTTTAAATAATAGCGCGATTGACGAAGTGGATCCGCAATAAAGGAAAGGAAATGTATGTGTTTGCTAGAATTCAAATAACAAGACGCTGAACTTGGTGGTGATATTTTGATCTGTATCGACGGAAGCAATCTTACCGTTCTTGAGGCCGTGGAGGCTGTTCGCTGTGGTAAGACTGTTGTCCTAGACGAAGCACAGCTTGCGAAGGTTGAAGCAAGCAGGCAGGCCGTTCAGGCCGTAATTGAAGGCAATCAGGCTGTTTACGGCATTAATACAGGGTTCGGCAAGCTGGCTGATGTCTCTATTTCTCCAGAAGGCATGGAGGAGCTACAGCGTAACTTGATCTTGAGCCACTGCAGCGGAGTGGGCGAATTAGCACCGCTGGAGATCAGCCGGGCTATGCTGCTTCTGCGGGCTAATGCCCTGGTGAAGGGTTATTCTGGCGTGAGGCCCGACTTGATTAAGCTGCTCGTCGATATGTTGAATAGAGGAGTTACTCCTGCTGTCCCCCTGCAGGGTTCAGTAGGAGCGAGCGGTGATCTGGTGCCGCTGGCACATATGTCAGCTGTGCTGATCGGTGAAGGTGAGGCTTGGTATGAGGGGGAGCTGCTTCCAGGAGCTGAAGCTCTGCGGCGGGCTGGACTTGCTCCGATCACGCTCCAGGCTAAAGAGGGCCTTGCCTTGATTAATGGTACCCAGTTTATGACAGCCTTTGGTGTCTTGGGGCTATATGACGCTGAGAACATCGCCAAGACCGCTGATATTGCCGGTGCTCTTACAATGGAAGCTTTGGGCGCCCTACCAGATGCCTTATCAGAATCTGTTCACGCGCTGAGGCCGCATGAGGGCCAAGTTGCGAGTGCCGCTAATCTGCGCAAGCTCACGAAGGGCAGTAACTTGATTTATAACAGTCGAAAGGCTAGAGTCCAGGATGCTTACTCTATTAGGTGCATGCCGCAGGTACACGGTGCGTCGCGGGATGCGCTGTCATATGTCGAGCGCGTTATCCGGACCGAGATTAACTCTGTTACAGATAACCCCATTGTGTTTGCTGAGGGAGGCCAGATAGTTTCTGCTGGGCATTTCCACGGTCAGCCTGTGGCTCTTGCCCTCGATTTTATGGGAATCGCTCTGGCAGAATTCGCGAGTATATCTGAGCGGCGCATTGAGCGGTTGGTCAACCCTGCGTTAAGCGGCCTTCCGCCGTTTCTGGTCGCCAACAGCGGCCTTAACTCTGGTTACATGATCAGTCAGTATACAGCCGCCGCTTTGGTTTCGGAAAACAAGGTATTAGCACATCCCGCATCAGTAGATTCGATCCCCACATCTGCCAATCAAGAAGACCATGTTAGTATGGGCGCTGCTGCGGCGCGCAAAATGCGGGCGATTCTGGAGAACACCCGCAATGTGCTGGCTATTGAGCTTCTGTGTGCCTGTCAAGGCTTAGAGTTCAGGTCTAGGAACGACGTGAGCCCGGCCGCGGCTAGAGTATACCAGTTAATCCGTCAGGCTGTGCCTCCTCTCGATCAAGACAGGCTCTTAGCACCTGAAATCTCACTAGTACGGGAAATGATTGAATCGGGCCGCATCGTTGAGGCTGTCGAAGCGGTGACCGGCCCACTAAATTAGTGGAGGGGGAATTGACCGTGATTAGGGCTCCTCGAGGAAACCAGTTAAGCTGTAAGGGGTGGCATCAAGAAGCTGCTCTACGCATGCTTATGAATAATCTTGATCCCGAGGTGGCAGAAAAGCCTGATGAACTTGTGGTTTACGGGGGCAGCGGTAAGGCAGCTCGTAATTGGGAGTGCTTCCATGCGCTTGTGGCTGCGCTGCGCGAGCTGGAGAACGATGAGACGCTCCTGGTTCAGTCGGGTAAACCGGTGGGGATCTTTAGAACTACGCCGCAGTCACCGCGGGTCCTGATTGCTAACTCCAACTTGGTTCCAGCATGGGCAACCTGGGAGAAGTTCTGGGAACTCGAGCGGCTTGGCTTGATGATGTACGGGCAGATGACTGCTGGCAGTTGGATCTATATCGGTACCCAGGGTATTCTGCAGGGTACCTATGAAACCTTGGCTGAGTTGGCCGCGCAGGATTTTGATGGTACCCTAAGAGGGAGGCTGGTTCTAACGGCTGGCCTCGGAGGCATGGGCGGAGCGCAACCTTTGGCAGTTACGATGAATGAAGGTGTGGCCATTGTGGTTGAGGTGGACCCTGAGCGCATTGAGCGGCGCCTTGAGACACGCTACTGCGATGCAGCTGTAGATAGTATCGATGAAGCTATCAGACTTGCTCGTAATGCTCAGCAAAAGGGAGAACCGCTGTCAATTGCGCTGCTGGGAAATGCAGCTGAGGTGTATCCCGAGTTCGTTCGCCGGGGTGTGATCCCGGATGTAGTCACCGACCAGACTTCTGCCCACGATCCCCTGAATGGGTATATCCCCAAGGGCCTTACGCTAGAGCAAGCAGCGGCACTTCGAAGCGAAGATCCGGAACGCTACATTTTGGCCGCCAAAGAATCAATGGCTGTTCATGTGCAGGCCATGCTTGACCTGCAGAAGGCAGGTGCGGTTGTCTTTGATTACGGCAATAACATCCGTCAGCAGGCCAAGGAAATGGGCGTGGAAAATGCCTTCGACTTTCCCGGATTTGTACCTGCGTATATCAGGCCACTTTTCTGTGAAGGTAAGGGGCCATTCCGCTGGGCGGCTTTGTCGGGCGATCCAGCTGATATTCATGCCATCGATGAACGCATCTGCAGGGAATTTGCTGAGGATAAGCGCCTTGTGCGTTGGATAAGAATGGCTCAAGAAAAAGTGGCCTTTCAAGGTTTACCATCGCGTATCTGCTGGTTGGGCTATGGTGATCGAGCCAAGCTAGGCCTGATCATCAATGATATGGTGCGGACAGGCGAACTGAAAGCGCCGATAGTTATCGGCCGGGACCACCTAGATGCGGGTTCGGTGGCTTCACCTAATCGTGAAACCGAGGGAATGCGCGACGGCAGCGATGCAGTCGCCGATTGGCCTCTTTTGAACGCTCTTGTTAATGCATGTGCAGGGGCCAGCTGGGTATCGATTCATCATGGCGGGGGCGTGGGGATTGGTTATTCCATACACGCTGGGATGGTCGTAGTGGCGGATGGTACGAGTGAATCAGCTGAGCGCCTAGAAAGAGTTTTGACAACAGATCCAGGCACAGGGGTTATGCGCCATGCTGATGCCGGTTATGAGATTGCCATCCGCACAGCTCGCGAAAAGGGGATCAAGATCCCCATGTTGACGAAGGAGGACGAAGTATGAGCCAGTTAGTACAGTGTGTGCCGAATATCAGCGAAGGCCGGCGGCCTGAAGTCGTAGAAGCAGTGATAGATCAAGTTCGTCAAACTCCTGGCGTGCATCTCTTGGATTATTCTTCTGATCGCGATCACAACCGCTCGGTGATCACTTTTGTAGGTAATCTAGCGAGCGTTATGGAGGCTTGCGTTGCGCTTTCTCGTGAAGCAGTTAAGCACATTGACATGAACCAGCACAGCGGAGAGCACCCGCGGATTGGGGCAGTGGACGTAATTCCGTTAATTCCGATTCAAAACATTACGCTGCAGGAGTGCGCCCAAGCCGCAGTAGAGCTGGGGCAGAGGTTGTGGGAAGAAGTCAAACTTCCGGTGTATCTCTATGGCGCAGCTGCGCGGAAACCCGAGCGGGAAAACATCAGTAATATCCGCCGCGGTGAGTATGAAGGGTTGCGCATGACCGTGGTCCAAGCGGAACGGCTGCCCGATATAGGAGGCCCATACCTTCATCCGACCGCTGGCGCGACTATCGTGGGAGCACGTCTGGCCCTGATCGCGTTCAATGTCAACTTGGGTACGTCAGATAAATCAATCGCCGATGCTATTGCTAAGTCTCTCAGATCCAGCAGCGGCTCTTTCCAGCACGTTAAGGCCATGGGAGTAGCTCTAGAGAAGCGTGGCCAGGTACAGGTGTCTATGAATCTGGAGAACTATAAACGAACTCCGATCCACCGTGTATTAGAAGCGATTCGCCGTGAAGCAGCTCGCTATGGTGTTCCGGTAGTCGGAAGTGAGATCATCGGCTTAGTTCCGCAAGAAGCGCTTCTAGATGCGGCCCAGTGGTATCTACAGTTGGAAGGGTTCAGCCCCAAGCAAGTGCTGGAAAACCGCCTGCGCGAATTGTAGGAGGTGGACGATGCCTAAGCCTCAACCAGAACTGCTGATCAGAGGAGCGCAGATCGTATCGCCTCTTGGCTCGAGCCCGATCTGCGGAGAAGAGATGCGGCACTTACGGGTTATCAACGAGGGGTGGATCGCCTGCTCCGATGGTAAGATTCTAGGATTGGGTCCCATGGACGAGCTTGTCAATCACGTAACAGTGGACGGCTGTACAGAGATCATCGATGCGGCTGGTAAGGTGGTGCTGCCTGGCCTCGTCGACCCTCATACCCACCTCGTCTTTGGCGGAAGCCGCGAGGATGAGTTCTATCTTCGTGCTCAAGGTACCGATTACATGGAGATTATGACTCGCGGGGGAGGTATTCTCAGTACGGTCCGGGCCACTCGCGCAGCGTCGCTCGAAGAGTTGGTGGAGACAGGGCTGCAGCGCCTGGACTGGATGCTCAGCCAAGGTGTAACTACCGTCGAATGCAAGAGCGGCTATGGGCTCGATCTGGAGACAGAGATCAAGCAGCTGCGCGCTGTGCAGATCTTGAATGAGCGGCACCCGATCGAGTTGGTTGCTACCTTTATGGGTGCTCATGCGTTCCCACCCGAGTATGCTGGCAGGGAAGATGAGTTTGTTGAGGTGATCATCGAGGAAATGCTTCCTGCTGTAGCCGAACAGGGCCTGGCTGAGTACTGCGACGTCTTCTGTGAATCAGGCGTGTTTTCTGTCGAACAGACGCGACGGATTATGGAGAGAGCAAGGGAACTAGGCTTCAAGCTGCGCCTGCATGCTGACGAAATGACCTCTTTGGGCGGAGCGGAGCTGGCGGGAGAACTGCAGGCTTCCTCTGCAGACCATCTTCTTCAGATCACTGAGGATGGGATGACAGCTTTGCGCGAAGGGCAAGTGATGCCCGTACTTCTGCCCGCGACCGCTTTTACACTCAAGAAGCCTTATGCTCCTGCCCGGAGGATGTTGGAGAGAGGCTTACCCATTGCTCTAGCCACCGATTTTAACCCGGGTTCATCGCCAGTGCCGAGTATGCTGCTCACGATTTCGTTATCCTGTCTGTACATGGGCCTAACGCCCGAAGAGGCACTGAACGCAGCAACGCTTAACGCAGCGGTAAGTATAGACCGTGCCGAGCAATTAGGCAGCCTGGCTGTAGGTAAACAAGCCGACCTTGTTATCTTCGAAGTGGATCATTACAGCAAGATACCGTATTTTATTGGTGCAGATCTGGTTGAGACAGTGATCAAACGCGGCAGCATCGTGTACCACAAACCGCGGTTTAGAGGAGGATATGAATGCTGATAGACTTAACTCTGCGGGAGTTCCTTGATGAGCTGGCCTCTGATAGTGCTGTTCCGGGGGGAGGAAGCGCTTCAGCCCTAGCAGGTGCTGCAGCGGGAGCGTTGGTTCAGATGGTTGCCCGTATCACCACGCGTAAGTCACCTGACGCTCGTCTGATCGAAGTGCAGGAACAGGCTGCAGTCTTAACCGAGAGATTGAGCGAACTTATTCAGCGAGATTCTGATGCTTTTAGTGAGGTTGTGACTGCGTTTAAACTGCCAAAAACCACCCCCGAGGAAAAGGAACAGCGTTCTCAGGCCGTGCAGGCAGCTTATCGGAATGCGGCCGCGGTCCCATTGGAGGTTATGCAGACAGCCCTTGACCTGCTGCAGCTGGCGCGCGACGTGGCAGAACACGGGAACCCAAATGCTCTGTCTGACGCCTGCGTAGCAGCGCAGCTCAGCTGGGCCGCAGTTCAGGGCGCGGCATATAATGTAGAAATCAATCTGCCGTACATCAATGATGAAGAGTTTGTCAGCATGGCGAAGGATAAGATGAAAGAACTGTTGTACGCTGCCGATCAAGGCAAGGTTGGCGTGGAACAGTGCTTGTGCCGCAGAAAGCAGCCCCGTTGACATCACAAGAAGGGCTGTGGTATCATTCAGGTAAATATGAATCGAACACGAGCTGTGACGGATTTAGTAGTTGACCATGGTTACAATTTCAGAGAGCAGGCTGGGTGGTGCGAAGCCTGCAGCACATGGTTTGGCGAATTACACTCCTGAGCTCCAGCAGGAAACTGCTGCGGGTTGCCATCCGATATCATGGCAAGAGGCGCTTCGGCGCGAATTAAGGTGGTACCACGGGTTCTCTCGTCCTTAAACTGGCGAGAGAACCTTTTTTTAGTAGTGTGGAGGTGTTTGCCGTGAGTAACGTATTTGATATTCTGCAAGAACGTGGTTTCATTGAACAGAGCACTTATCCCGAAGAGCTGCGGGAACTCTTGGGGAAAGAATCAGTTACCTTTTACACCGGGTTTGATGCAACAGCCAGCAGTTTGACCTTGGGCCATCTCATTCCCATTATGGCCATGAAGCACATGCAGATGGCTGGACACAAGCCGATCGTGCTCCTGGGCGGAGCAACCACCATGGTCGGCGACCCATCTGGTAAGACCGAGATGCGCCGCATGATGACACAGGAGGAGATTCAGGCCAATGCTGATGCCTTTAAGGCACAGTTTTCTCGGTTTCTCGATCTGGACAGCGGCGATGTCCAGGTTGTGAACAATCTTGAGTGGTTCAGAGATATGAGTTTCCTCGAATTTGTGCGCAACATCGGGCGGCATTTCTCTGTCAACCGCATGCTGGCGGCCGAGTGCTACAAATCGCGTCTGGACACCGGCCTAACTTTCCTCGAATTCAGTTATATGCTGATGCAGTCTTATGACTTCCTTGAGCTCTATCGCCGCTACAACTGCCGTCTGCAGATGGGAGGCAACGACCAGTGGTCCAACATCTTGGGCGGATATGAGCTAGTACGCCGTGAAGAAGGCGCTTCAGTCTATGCGTTGACTGTCAAGCTGCTCACCACCAGCACAGGGAAGAAAATGGGTAAGACCGAAGCAGGGACTGTGTGGCTTGATCCGGAGCGCACATCGCCTTACGATTTCTACCAGTACCTGCGCAACGTGGATGACCAGGACGTTGAGAACTGCTTGGCGCTGTTGACATTCCTGCCCATGGACGAAGTCCGGCGGTTAGGAAGCCTAAAGGATGCGGAGATCAATAAGGCCAAAGAAATCTTAGCCTACGAAGTGACTAAGCTTGTCCACGGCGAAGAGGAAGCGAACAAAGCCCAGGCTGCGGCGAGGGCGCTGTTTGGCGGTGCTGGTTCGAGCGAACACATGCCTTCTACAGCGTTTCCTGAGTCTCGGTTTGCCGAAGGTGTTGATATCTTGACGGTTCTTACAGAGGCTGGCCTTGTGTCATCTCGCAGCGAGGGGCGCCGCCTAATTCAGCAGGGAGGAGTACACCTTGCTGATGAACGGGTTGAAGATATGGAACGGGTTGTCACCTTGGCTGACTTCACTGATGGCGAGCTTATTTTACGCAAAGGGAAGAAAACGTACCACAAGATTGTGATTCAATAACCTTCGTCTTAGTCACCGGAGAGCATTCTCCGGTGATTTTTTCTTGACAGCAGAGCTATTTAGGGCGAAAATAGTTCTGTTATCTAATTATTTGAACACTGAACTAATCGAGGTGAATTTATGGAACGCCCATCAGAACTTGCCCTTGATCTTATTGAGGCTTTAGAGAGCTTGCGGCGAAGTAGCTGGCCGCACGACTTAGATTCTGCGATGCCAGTTACGCCGAGCGAAATGCATCTTTTGCTCTATCTTTACCACCGCTGCGATCCAGCGAAGGCGGGAATGCAGCCGTCGGAGCTTGGCGATCTTCTCCAGATTGCCCGCCCAACAGTGTCTTCCTTAGTGAACTCCCTTGAGGAAAAGGGCTTTGTGGAACGCCGTAACAGCACCAGTGACCGGCGTGCTGTGTTAGTGTGTCTGACCAAAGAAGGTATTGAGCTGATTGCCCAGGCACATGCTGAGATGGAAAAGCATATCGGCCGGTTGGTAGAGTTTCTCGGCGTTGAGGACACACAAGAGTTGATCCGCTTAATCCGCCGAGTCCAACAATTTCGTGAGACGGAGAGAAGGACATGTGGAAACTAGCCCGATTTGTTAGACCTTACAGATTATATGTTGCACTCGTCATCGGATCTGTGTTCGCACAAGCGCTAGCAGAACTGATGCTTCCTAACCTGATGTCTCAGATAGTCGATCAAGGGATTGCCCTGGGAAATCTACCGCTAATCTGGCGGGTTGGCGGGTTGATGCTCGCTGTGGCGTTAGTGAGCACTGTCTTGGCGGTGGCCAGTAGTTATATCGAGTCTAGAGTTTCATCGGCGATTGGCCGGGATTTGCGCCGCGCAGTCTTTGCCAAAGCTGAGTCTTTCTCACTCCAAGAGTTCAACTCACTAGGCACATCTTCGCTGATCACTCGCACCACTAATGATGTTCAGCAAATTCAAAGCGTCTTCTTGACCTTTACTCGCATGGTGGTTAGGGCGCCGCTTATGGCGATCGGTGGAGTTATTATGGTTGTGGGCAAGAGCCCGCGCCTTGCGGGCATGCTTTTGGCGTTACTGCCGCTTCTTGCTGTCATTATCTTCGTGGTAGCGCGAAGTGTCATGCCGCAGTTTCGCAAGATTCAGCAGAAGATCGATCAGCTTAACCGCGTGGTCAGGGAACAGCTCATGGGTGTGCGGGTGATCCGTGCCTTTAATCGGGTTGGATTTGAACAAGAACGATTTGAGGCTGCCAACCGCGATCTCTCCCAGACCACTTTGAGAGTAACCCGAATCATGGCAGTCTTGATGCCACTTATGAGTCTAATCCTCAATCTGACTACTGTGGGAATCATGTGGTTCGGAAGCCGCCGCATCGACCTGGGGGAGATGGCCGTCGGTGATATGATGGCGTTCATTCAATATGCAATGCACATCATGATGTCGCTTGTCATGCTCTCAATGATTTTCGTGATGCTGCCCCGTGCAGCCGCTTCTGCAGATCGCATCAACGAAGTACTCGATATGGAACCTCAGATTACTGATCCAGCTAACCCGGCTGTACCGGACAAGCGTACTGGTGTGGTGACCTTTACCGATGTAACGTTTGCTTATCCTGGGGCTGAGGCACCTGTATTACAGAATATCAGCTTTACTGCCCGGCCAGGTGAGGTCACAGCCATCATTGGTGGTACTGGATCCGGTAAGAGTACCCTGCTGAACTTGGTTCCTCGGTTTTATGATGTTAATGAAGGCAGCATAACTATTGATGGGGTTGATGTGCGTAATATGCCCCAGAATGTGCTGCGGCAGAAAATAGGGTATGTGCCTCAGAAGGCTCAGCTCTTCTCTGGCACAATCGAGTCTAACATCCGTATGGGTAAGCTTGACGCGGATCTTAGCGAGATCCGAACCGCAGCAGAAGCCGCTCAAGCGCTCGAGTTCATTCTCGAGAAGGATGAAGGCTTCGAATCACCAATCAGCCAGGGTGGCACGAACGTTTCTGGCGGCCAGAAGCAGCGTCTGTCTATTGCTCGCGCCCTAGTTCGTCAACCCGATATCTATCTCCTAGATGACTGTTTTTCCGCTCTAGACTATCGGACTGACGCAAAGCTCAGGGCAGCTTTTCGCCGCATAGCCAAAGATAAAACGGTGATCTTGGTAGCCCAGCGCGTCAGCACCATTCTCGACGCAGATCAGATATTGGTGCTGGATAGCGGGCGGATTGTCAGCCGCGGCACACATACTGAACTGCTGCGCAACTGCCCGGTTTATCAGGAGATCGTAGCGTCACAGCTTAGACAGGAGGAACTAGCATGAGACATGGCGGGCCAAGGGGCGGCTTCGGGAAATTTGAGCGTGCCAAAGACTTTCGTGGGACAGCGCGGCGTTTATTGCAGTATCTCAGGCCGCATCGTCTGAGTCTAGCCTTTGTGATAGCGGCGGCTCTGCTGAGCACTGTGTTTAATATCTTCTCACCGCGCATTCTAGGACGTGCGACGACTCTGCTGTTTGAAGGGGCCATGTCTAAAATGCAGAATGTGCCGGGAGCAGCGATTGACTTCGCAGCCATCGGCAGAACACTCGTTACTCTGGCTTTTCTATACGTCGCCAGCGCGTTGTTCACTTATGTACAGCAATACATCATGGCGGGGGTTGCCCAGCGCACAGTTTACGACCTGCGCCAAGCGATCAACCACAAACTAGCTAAACTGCCGCTGCGTCATTATGACTCGAATCCCCACGGTGATCTGCTCAGCCGAGTGACGAATGATGTGGATATGGTTAGTCAAACACTGCAGCAGGGGCTCACACAGTTGGTGACCTCGGCGGTGACATTGATTGGTGTCATCATTATGATGCTGCGCATCAGTCCACTACTTACACTGATTACCATGCTCATGCTGCCGTTGAGTGCAGTCATCAGCGCAGTCGTAGTGTCGCGCTCGCAGGGTTACTTTGCTGGCCAACAGCGCTGGCTGGGAGAGTTGAATGGTCATGTGGAAGAAATGTACACAGGGCACACTGTGGTTAAGGCATACGGTTTAGAAGAAAAGGCGCTCGCTGAATTTGACCAAAAGAACGCGGAATTATACGAACACGGTTGGCGAGCCCAGTTCATCTCGGGAATCATGATGCCTCTCATTGGTTTTGTGGGAAATCTAGGTTATGTGGCGATCAGTGTGATCGGAGGCATCTTTGCACTGCGGGGTCAGATCAAGGTGGGCGATATTCAGGCCTTCATGCAGTATTCGCGGCAGTTCACAATGCCGATCACGCAAGCTGCAAACATTCTTAATATGATGCAGGCTTCAATCGCAGCCGCTGAAAGGGTCTTTGAGCTCCTTGATGCTGAAGAAGAGCCAGAAGATGCGGTGGACAGCGTCAAATTGAATGATCCAGAGGGGCGCGTGGAACTGAAAAACGTCAACTTCGGATATAATCCTGGAAATCCCGTTCTGAGGAATGTAAATCTCACAGTCGAGCCAGGTCAAACGATAGCGATTGTGGGCCCAACTGGAGCGGGCAAGACAACTCTAGTAAACCTGCTGATGCGGTTCTATGATGTGGACAGCGGGGAGATTACCATTGATGGAGTCAACATCGCCAAAATGAAGAGGGCCGACCTTCGGGCAGCGTTTGGCATGGTGCTCCAAGATACTTGGCTGTTCCATGGTACGATTCGAGAAAACATCGCGTATGGCAAGCCTGGGGCAACCGAGGAGGAAATCGTGGCTGCAGCGAAGGCTGCCCACGCCGACCACTTCATCCGCACTCTGCCCGATGGATATGATACAATTCTGAGTGAGGATGCAGCTAACATTTCACAGGGGCAGCGCCAGCTGCTCACAATTGCGCGGGCAGTATTGGCCGATCCAACGATTTTGATTCTGGATGAGGCCACCAGTTCGGTAGATACGCGTACAGAACTGCTGATCCAGCAGGCTATGGCACGGCTGATGAAGGGGCGTACTAGTTTTGTGATCGCTCACCGTCTGTCTACCATTCAGGGCGCAGACTGCATTCTGGTGGTGCGAGACGGCGAGATCGTAGAACAGGGTACCCACGAAGAGCTCCTCGAAGCTGGTGGTTTCTATGCTGAGCTCTACTACAGTCAGTTTGCTGGCGAAACCCGTTCTCGCGTAGGATGAGTTTTTCTGCCGCCGGAAATGAATTCCACGACTTTGGCGAAGACCAGTTCGTTATAGGGTGGCATTACGGGGATGTTGTGTGTGCCTTCATCCATCCAGAAACATTCTTTCTTGCGGGATGATATCTTGTTGAAAATAACCTCCGCGCTTTCTGGCCTAACTGTCTTATCGTCCCTTGTCTGGATGATAAGTGCCGGTGCGGTGATGTGGGGCAGTACGGCTTTGGTCTGAATCGTCAAGGTGTGCAGCTCAGCCACTGCGGCGATGGGAAACCGCGGATAGTGCAGCAGGTATTTCTGGACTTCGGGCGGATGGTTTCCCTTCTCCGCTTCGCGGTAGGGCACAAAATACTTCACAAAACGCGCCAGTCGAATAAGACGGTTGGCAGGAACCAGGGCGGCCGCAATGGTAACAACTCCTTTTACTCGATTGCGGGCAGCCATCTGCAGCGCCAAGAGGCCCCCCATAGAGTGGCCGATTACAATAACGCTGCTGCACTGGCGCTTAAGATAATTCAGCCCCTGTTGGGCTCCTTCAATCCAGTCACGGCATTTCACGCCCAATAGGTCCTCGGGCGTTGTGCCGTGACCAGGCAGAAGGGGTGCATAAACCGTATAACCGGCTTCATGCAGTGCCTCACCTAGAGGGCGCACCTCCGCCGGCGTACTGGTAAAACCGTGCAGTAAAAGACAGCCAGTTCTGTCACCCGGAAGTAAGAACGGTGCCTTCAGATTGGTCATTGCAATCAATCCTTCATCGCGTTAGTAACATAATACTAACATTTGTCACACAAAGATGCAACTAATATTTATTCCTCGGGAATATCGGGAGGAAGTTTCAGATATGAAAGAACGTGTTGTTATTGGAATGTCGGGTGGAGTGGATTCATCCGTCGCTGCACTACTGTTGAAGAATGCAGGTTATGATGTGATCGGTGTTTTTATGAAGAACTGGGACGATACCGACGACATGGGGGTCTGCACTGCAGAACTTGACTATGACGATGTGCGGCGAGTGTGCGACCAGATCGGCATTCCGTATTATACCGTTAATTTTGAGAAGGAATATTGGGACAAGGTATTCGTCTATTTCCTCGAAGAGTATAAGCAGGGCCGCACTCCCAATCCTGATGTCATGTGTAACAAGGAGATTAAGTTTAAGGCTTTTCTCGAGAAGGCCATGCAGCTTGAGGCTGACTATCTTGCCACAGGGCATTACGCCCAGATAGGCAGAGAGAACGGTGAATTTACGCTCCTGCGCGGCGCTGATCAGGGTAAGGATCAGACTTATTTCTTGTACACCCTTGGTCAGCAGCAGCTCTCCAAGACTTTGTTCCCTATCGGGCACCTTACGAAGCGTGAAGTCCGAGCGATTGCTCAGGAGGCAGGGCTGGCTACCGCAAACAAAAAGGACAGCACCGGAATCTGTTTTATTGGTGAGAAAGACTTTAAGGAGTTTCTCAGCCAGTATCTCCCGGCTCAGCCCGGTGAGATTCGCTCCATCGATGGAGAATTGAAAGGGTATCACGACGGCCTGATGTATCATACTCTAGGTCAGCGCAAAGGATTGGGTATCGGTGGGCCAGGTGAACCGTGGTTTGTGGTGGGTAAGGACTTAAGCTCTAATACCTTAATAGTGGCGCAGGGTAGTGATCACCCAGCTCTCTACTCAGATGGGCTCGAAGCAAGTGATGTCAGCTGGGTGGCGGGCGAACCACCTGCAGAGCGGTTCACCTGTACCGCCAAGTTCCGCTATCGCCAACCCGATCAGGAAGTGACCGTAATACTGACTGAGGCCGGCTGCCGCGTTGAGTTTAGCAAACCTCAGAGAGCCATCACACCAGGCCAGGCTGTTGTGTTTTATGATGGTGAAAAATGCCTTGGAGGTGGCACCATCGACAAGGTAATCCGGGAGTGAGAAGTATGCATGTGGGATGCCTAGTGGTAGATTTTCATATTCCATCAGCGACCTCACTAAAGGAGAAACGCCGCATAGTGAAGAGCAACATCCAGAGAGCACAGCAGCGCTTCAATGCTTCTATCGTTGAGCTTTCTGACTATCAGGAGCTCTGGCGCCGTGCTGCAGTAGCTGCGGCCGTATGTGGTGATGATACCGTACAGATAGAAGGCCAGCTTCGCGCCCTGCTGAGTTTTTTCGAATCAGATCCCCGCTGGGAGGCGATCCACGTCGATTTCAGTTGGCGATAAAGGATTTTGCGCAAAAATTTAGAACTTATACGCTGGAGCAAGAGACCAAGACCACAGTAAGGAGGCTGACCGGTGAGAGAAGCATTTGCTGCCAGATTGGAAAGTATCCTCGGACGCGATTCGACGATGAAGAACTTGACGGCCCCGCGCCTTGTGGAACAGGCAGTGCTCAGAGGTGAAGGCCAGTTATCGGCTACAGGTGCGCTGTCTGTAGAAACGGGCAAGTATACAGGCCGTTCACCGAAGGATAAGTTCATTGTTAAAGATGAGCTGACATCAGGGACAGTCGAATGGGGCAGCGTGAATGTACCCATGTCAGAAGAGGTGTTTTACCAGCTATTTGAACGGGTACTTGCTTACTTGGAAGAACGCGACCGCCTTTTTGTGTTTCAGGGATTTGTCGGATCTGATCCAGCCTATAGGATGCCTGTGCAGGTCGTGAACGAATTTGCATGGCAGAACCTTTTCGCCCGGCAGTTATTTATACGTCCTTCGCAAGACGAACTCAAAGGCCATAGGCCAGAGTTTACTGTTATTGCTGTTCCAGGCCTGAAGGTAGATCCAAGAGAGGCTGGTACCAATTCTGAGGCATTTATTGTAGTATCCTTTACTGAGAAAGTAGTTCTGATTGGCGGGACTGGATATGCCGGCGAGATGAAAAAGTCGATCTTCTCGGTAATGAACTATCTTCTGCCGCAAAAGGGTGTACTGTCAATGCACTGTTCGGCCAATATGGGCCCGAATGGTGATACTGCCCTCTTCTTTGGCCTTTCGGGTACTGGGAAGACGACACTCTCCACAGATCCTGGACGCCTGTTGATAGGCGATGACGAGCACGGCTGGTCTGATAATGGGATCTTCAATCTGGAAGGGGGATGCTATGCGAAGTGCATCAACCTCTCCCAAGAAAATGAGCCGCAGATTTGGGATGCTATCCGCTTCGGAGCGGTTATGGAGAACGTCGTGATTGACCCCGAGACGCGGATACCTGATTACAATGATGGTTCCCGAACAGAGAACACCAGAGTTGCTTATCCGTTGGAGCATATTTCTGGCCGAGAGCTGAGCAGCAGAGGCGGCCATCCCAAAGCGATTGTCTTCCTGACTGCAGACGCTTTTGGAGTTCTTCCACCTGTCAGCATTCTTAACGATCAGCAGATTATGTATCATTTCTTGTCCGGCTATACCAGCAAACTTGCAGGGACTGAAAGAGGTATTCAGGAGCCTGAAGCCACGTTTTCTGCGTGCTTTGGTGAGCCATTCCTTCCGCTGCATCCGGAAACGTATGCAGCGATGTTAAAGGATCTGGTTAACCGCCACGGGGCTACGGTTTATCTTGTCAATACGGGTTGGTCTGGGGGGCCGTATGGTGTTGGCAAACGCATTTCCTTGCCGTATACGCGAGCTATTATCAAGGCCGTCCTCGATGGCTCGTTAGCCGATGTAGATTGCTTCATTGATCCTGTGTTTGGCCTACGGGTACCCACATCATGCCCAGGTGTGCCGCCTGAGATCCTCGATCCTCGTAATACCTGGGAAGATAAGAACGCATATGACCAAAAAGCGCGTGAACTTGCGGCAGCTTTTCACAAGAACTTCGACCGTTACAGCAGCGTAAGTGACGAAGTCAAGGCGGGAGGGCCTCCAGTTCAGAGTTAAGGAAGGGCTCCATGTTTAAGATTATTGTAGACGCAGATGCGTGCCCCCGCAGTTGCCTTGGGATCTTAAAGAAGCACCGAGCTTCTTGGGGGTATCATCTTCTTACTATTTCGTCTGTCGACCATCAGATTGAAAGCTGCCACCACATTATGGTGGAAAAGGGTAAGGATAGTACCGATCTTGCTGTCATAAACAGTACAAACCGCGGTGATATCGTAGTTACGCAGGATTGGGGGCTAGCGGCTCTTGTTCTTGGCAAGGGCGCCTACGCTATTTCACCTGCGGGACGTGTATTCAATGAAGCCACTATCGTTTTTCTACTGGAAGAACGGTCTTTGAAGGCGAAATTCCGGCGAGCAGGAGGGCGCACTCGTGGCCCTTCTGCTCGAACTGCAAAAGACGATCGACGTTTCGAAGCGAACTTCCTCGCCCTGTTGGCCGAGGCACGGAATAGTAGAGATTAGGAGATTTGCAGCTATGAGACTAGACCCATGCATTTTAGTTATCTTTGGTGCCACAGGTGATCTAACTCACCGCAAGCTATATCCAGCGTTGTACAATCTCTGGCTAGACAAGCTTTTGCCAGAGAGGTTTGCCGTTGTTTCGATCGGAAGGCGCGAAAAGAATGACGACGAGGTCAGGCAAGATATCGTCCGGTCCATTCAGCAGTTCTCGCGGACGGCTAAGCCTTCTGGAGATAGACTCGATCAATTCTTGGCCATGTTCAGTTACTACCAGCTGGATTTTAACGATACGGCAGGATACGGGCCCCTGAAGGAGTACCTTGAGGAAAAGGATCAAATTCACGGTACCCTGGGCAACCGAGTGTATTTCTTAGCGGTTGCGCCTGAGTACTTCAGCCCAATCGCCAAAGAACTGCATGACCAAGGGATGGCTGAGCAGAGGGGCAGCTGGCAGCGGGTCGTGATTGAAAAGCCCTTCGGGCAGAACCTACCCACTGCTATTCAGCTGAACAATGATGTGCGCGCTACATTCGGAGAAGAGAATATCTATCGAATCGATCACTATCTGGGTAAAGAAATGGCTCAGAACATAATGATCATCCGCTTTGCCAATACACTCTTCGAACCACTGTGGAATAACAGATATATAGATCACATTCAGCTGAGCTTGACCGAGACCGTGGGCGTTGAGGGTAGAGGGCCGTACTATGAGCAGGCCGGTGCACTGCGCGATATGGTGCAGAACCATATGCTGCAGCTTCTTTCGTTGATCGCAATGGAGCCGCCTGTCACGTTGGACACTGAGTCGATTCGCGATGAGAAGGTTAAGGTGCTCCGTTCGCTGAAGGTGAAGCGTGAAGACGTGGTGCGCGGGCAGTATGGCCGCAGTGAATCAGGTGAGATCAGGGCCTATCGCGAAGAAGACCGCGTTTCACCTGAGTCGCAAGTGGAGACGTTCGTTGCTCTCAAGGCTACTATCGATAACTTCAGGTGGGCTGGTGTTCCGTTCTATCTGCGTACTGGTAAGCGCCTGCCGCGCAAGTATTCGGAGATCGTGATCCAGTTTAAGAAGCTCCCCGGAGTTCTCTATTTCAAAGATAACGACTTAGATCCGAATATCTTAGTAATTCGGGTTCACCCCGATGAAGGCGTGTATCTGCAGTTTAATGCTAAGCAGCTCGGGACCAGCAGCCTGATTGTCCCTGTATCAATGGATTTCTGCCATAACTGTGCCGATGGCCTGAACTCGCCCGAAGCCTATGAACGCCTGCTCTATGATGTGATGCGGGGAGATTCTACCCTATTTACTCGCTGGGACGAGGTCGAGCATTCCTGGCGCTTTGTGGACCAGATCGCCGAATGGTGGCAGGAGCAGCCCGAGATCCCGATCTATCCAAGCGGTTCGTGGGGGCCGAAGGAGAGTGATGAACTCCTCGAAAAGGATGGCCGACGCTGGCTGTATTTTGTGAGAAATGAGGGAACGAGATGAGAATATGGGATATTTCAATGCCGATTCATCCAGAAATGCCTGTCTGGAAGGGAAGAGACGCTAAGCGCCCCCGCCTGATTATCACCCGTGACTATGATGAAGAAGGCCAGGGTGGGCGGGAAACCCGTCTAGACATGGATGCCCATACGGGTACCCATATTGACGCACCCCTGCATTTTATCTATGGCGGAAAAACGCTTGATCAGATTCCCATTGAACAGCTGATTCGGAAAGTCAAGGTAATTGACCTTTCCCACATTGAAGATGTAATACTACCAGAGCACTTCGCGGATCACGGGATTTCTCGAGGCGATTTTGTTCTGCTGAAAACACTGAACTCGATCGAACCCATCTTAGAGACAGACTTCGTCTACATTTCAGGCCCCGCTGCTCAAGCTTTAGTGGATCTTGGTGTAGTTGGGGTGGGGATCGATGGACTAGGTGTGGAGCGCGATCAACCAGAACATGATACCCATATGGCACTATTATCCGCAGGGGTAATTGTGATCGAAGGTTTGAGATTGGGACATGTACCCGCCGGTGAATACTTAATGATTGCAGCTCCACTAAAGGTTCTCGGTGTTGAGGCAGCGCCAGCGAGGGTAATCCTGACAGATTTGAAGGATCCCGATGTTGACTACTAAAGACCGAGAGGAAGATTTTATGTCTGGGCACAGATTTGCAGTGCTTGTGGACGGAGAGAATATATCGCCGCGTTATTTGAGTGCGGTCATGGCTGAGGTTAACCGGTCAGGAGAGATTATTGTCTGTCGTGTTTATGGCGATTGGACAGACAACCATATGAGCGGATGGAAGGAGCTGCTCCGCAGTTTTCCTATTAGGCCTATTCAGCAGTTCCGCTACGGGCAAAACGCCACTGATGGAGCTCTCATCATGGATGCCATTGAGCTGGTGTCGACCAACCGTACGCCGGTTAATGCCTTTTGCATAGTTTCAAGCGATAGTGATTATTACAGCTTAGCTCTGCGCCTTCGAGAGCATGGTATGTATGTAATGGGTATCGGCAGGCAGGGAACTAAGAGTATCTTGGTACGTTCGTGCAATCGCTTTGTTTATCTGGAGAACCTCTCTGTAAGCAGCAGTGCCACAGGTACTACTCGAGCTAAACCTGATTCACCAGGTGATGTTCCGGTAGAAGAGATCGTCATGGCTGGCTATGAAGCCTCCGACGAAGATGGCGATGGATGGTTGCTGTTGGCCCACCTCGGCCAGGGAATTCGGCGGGAGTATCCAGATTTTGATCCTAGGAGCTACAACTATACTAGTCTCTTAGACATTCTACGTTCTTATCCGGATTTGTTCGAGATTCGCAGTAATGACAAGACGCCGCCGGTGTATTGGATGCGTCCGATCTGCAGCAATCGTGAGCAGAGGAGAAAAACAGGTGTTATCAAGCGGTTTGTGTCCAACTATGGATTTATTCGTGCTGACGATGGCGATTATTTTTTTACGAGGGCCAATCTCTCAGCAGAACAGCGGCGAGTACAGCTCAAGCCTGGTATGAAGGTGAGTTTCGTAGAGATTAAAGCGCCCGATCCTCTAGGGGAAACAACAGCTGATCGCAACGGACGGGCTCGCGATGTAGAAGTTATCAGTTAAAAAGGGGGTTCAATTAGTGCAGCGACAGCAGCCTAAGTCAGCACTCCGAGAATGGATAGAGGTTTTTCTTAAGGCAGGTATACTTGCATTCTTAATCATTACGTTTATCGCACAAAGCTATATCGTCGATGGAATCAGTATGCTTCCCACTTTGGAGGACGGTCAGCGCCTCATTGTTGAGAAGGTATCCTATCGTTTTAGGGACCCGCTGCCCGGTGAGATAGTTGTCCTGAACGTACCCAATGCTCAGTATATCAAGCGTGTTATTGCCGTGGGCGGAGATATTATCGAAGCACGGGGTGGACAAGTATTTGTCAATGGAGTTCGCATTGATGAGCCGTATGTTTCAGCGGCCACCTATCCAAATTTCGGGCCGCTTGTGGTTCCTGAAGGCCACCTTTGGGTGATGGGAGACAATCGTCCGTACAGTAACGACAGCCGGGGAACTGTAGGATTCTTGGAAGAATCTGCAGTAGTAGGCCGGGCCGTATTCCGCTATTGGCCTCTTACCAAGGTGGGCTTGCTGGATTGAGTCTGCTGCTTGAGGAGAATTTGTAGTGATCTATACCTTAACGATGAACCCGGCTGTTGACCGGACGGTAACCGTCTCGCGGTTTGAGGCCTGGGCTACTAATAGAGTGCAGGATGTAACCATTGAGGGAAGAGGAAAAGGTATCAATGTTTCTTTGGCCCTCAAGGAGTTTGGCCTCGAGTCGCTGGCTTTTGCTCCTATTGGAGGTGCTGAAGGCGAAATAATCCGAGAGGCCCTGCAGCAGGCTGGGATCGAGCACAATTTGTACCAGCTGCAGAGTGGTTCAACTCGCGTGAATATCAAGATATACGACAAAGAGACCCAGATTACTACTGAAGTAAATGAACCTGGCCCGCATCTTTCGGCCGATGATTGCAAGGCCATCAGCGATATGGTACTGGATGCCCTGCGGCCGGGCGATATTCTGGTCTGCGCAGGCAGTCTGCCTCCTGGTGTTCCAGACGACTTCTATGCGTATGTCATCCGGTTGGCAAAGCAAAAGGATGTATTCTGTGTCTTGGATGCATCAGGAGAGCCTTTTCGCAGAGGCTTGGCAGCAGGCCCTCATATGGCCAAACCAAATCGGAGCGAAGCTGAAGCGTGGTTTGGACAGAGCCTGAGTACGAAAACAGCACTAATGGATTGTCTGGATGACTTCATCAATCTGGGCTTGTCTTTGGCAATTATCTCTTTAGGAAAGGATGGCGCCGTTTTTCGGCGAGCCGGGGAAGGGATAGTGTGGGCTGCTGCAGCATCGTGTGATGCCCGCAGTACGGTAGGCTGCGGCGATGTGATGTTGGCTGCTAGTATTTCTGCCGTGGTCCAAGGAAAGCCTCTGGTGGATTTGGCCCGCTTCGCGACCGGAGCTGCCACCGCTGCGGCGGAACAACCTGGTACGGCTGTTCCGGATTCTGACGCAGTAGAGGCGCTGTTGGATCGCGTTAACGTGGAGATACGGCAAGAGGAGTGAACTGATGGAGTGCATTTTGCTGTGTGATGCCTCACAGCCCGAATCAGCGGCGGACTTGTGCCGCAGATATGGACTGGGAGTAGAGTTGCAGGCGTTTGCCAACCCTGACTATGAACAGAGTGTACCCGATGCCGTTCTTCGACACAATGAAGTGTACAAGGACATCTCTCCGCGGGCTCTTCATGGCCCGTTTGCTGACCTTAGTATGGGCAGTTCAGATCGATTGATTCGGCAGGTGACGTACGAACGTTTTGTCTACGCGCATGACCGCGCTGTGCAGGTGGGAGCTGAACACATCGTGCTTCACCACGGATATGTGCCAGGCACTAATACCCCAGGTGGGTGGCTGCGGCGAAGTGTGGAGCTGTGGGAACAGTTTTTTGATGAGGTAGAGGTACAGGCTCAGATCTACCTTGAGAATCTGCTCGAGGATGATCCTCAACTACTCCTCGATGTCGTCAGCACCGTGGGCCGTGACTCTTTGGGGATCTGCCTTGATATCGGACATGCGCACTGCCATTCTAGGCTGCCAGTGTTGGAGTGGATCATGCGTGCAGGTGACCTGATAGGCTATGTTCATCTCCACGATAATCACGGGAGAAACGATGATCATCTAGGCTTAGGGTCTGGCTCTCTACCTTTGGATGAAGTCTGCAGTGCCCTTGAGCAGTACTGCCCAGATGCTATCTGGGCGCTGGAAGTAGGGCCGGACAACGCAGCAGATTCGGTTTTTTGGCTGGACAATCGGGGATATCTGAGGGCAATGCGCAAGAGTTGGAGATAAAAAAGCCGAGACTTTCACATCTCGGCTTTTGTGATTTTATCCTAAGAGCAGAAGGCTGAGGGCCATGACTGCCATTCCCGCAATCAAACCGTAAATCCCCACGTGGTGATGCTGCTTTTCTGCCGTGGGCAGCAGTTCATCTAGAGAAATATATACCATAATGCCTGCAACAACGGCGAATACGATACCGAACATGGCATCACTGATAATACTCCGCAGCAAGAAATATCCTACTAAGGCTCCCACAGGTTCAGACAAGCCGGACAGGAAAGAGTAGCGGAATGCTTTACGCCTGCTTCCCGTCGCAAAGTAGATCGGAACAGAAACGGCAATTCCTTCTGGAATGTTGTGAATGGCAATCGCGACTGCAATGCTGATTCCCAACGTCGGATCCTGCAGCGCTCCCACGAAGGTAGCTAAGCCTTCTGGAAAGTTATGAATAGCGATAGCCAGCGCTGAAAAGAGCCCCATCCGCATCAGCGACGCTTCTTCTTGAGCCTTCGCCACCTCTGATGTTGTGGCTATTTCATCAACATCTCGCATCTCGTGGGGGTTTTCCGCTTCCGGGACAAACCTGTCAATGAGAGCGATCAAGGCAATCCCTGCAAAAAAGCCGATCGTAGTGACCCAGTATCCCTTCGTTGCTCCGTAAACTAGTTCCAGTGAGGCGCGCGCCTTTGGAAAGATTTCGATCATAGAGACATAGATCATCACGCCGGCAGAAAAGCCTAGAGCAGCAGACAAAAAAGTCTTGTTAGTCTGCTTGGTGTAAAAGGCCAGTGCACTACCGATACCTGTAGACAGACCCGCGATAATCGTCAAGCCAAAAGCAAAAATCACCGCATTAATATCCATCTAATCCCTCCTTTTGAACCACACTAACTGTTTAAATTCTAGCAGATCGCACCGCAGCACACAAGGTAAGTCTTGCTGTCCACTGTGCATCATGATACAATAGAGCCAGTTTACTAAATTAGTAGACTAGTAGTCTACTGGTGAAAGGGTGCCATTGATGAAGATTCCTACAAATCTGAAGCATAAACCAGTGATGGTGGTTGAGAATTACGAAAACGTCGATGGGAGACAGGCCTATTCATCGGACGCCAAGGGCCTATCACTCGGACTTGCTCAGTGGAATGAGCGGGGTAGAGTAGATGTTTCTGCAAAAGTATGGCGGCACACCGGTGAAAAGTGGTCGCGTCAGTCGGAAGAACTTCCGCTGCATCGCGTGCTTGACTTAGCAATTCTGGTCAGCCGCGCTCTATATTATTTTCAAGACGCCTACCGCTATGAGAAGCTCTATGATGAGCAGAATCCAGTAGTGGATCGTGTCGGGCTGCAGGGCGATGCCATGACTATTGAGATATGTACCGAAAACGAGAAGATTGTAGAAGACCTCCAGCTTTTCCAGGAAGCTCTCAGTAAAGATGGCGAACTAATTGGCGAGCGTTTGCGGGTTTTGGCTCGTATTCTGAAAGAGATGGGATATTAAGCTGCCATAGAGGGATCACAAGGCGTGGCAGATAATTCTACGGAAGAAGACATTACAAGCCTACACATGGCTTGCGAAGAGGAGTCTGAGGCGTGGACCCATATTCATATACCGATTCACGTACAGGTATAACCTACGAGATTGGGGCCATTTCTGAACTCGATGCGGTTGCAATTGCCGATTGGGAGTACGAACCGCCCTACACCATGTACAATCTGGGCGGTTCCCCTCTGGCCATACTCGAATTCCTGACTGGCCCATATTACAGTGTCAAGTGTGAAGGGGTATTAGTGGGCTTCTTCTGCTTCGGCAGCGCAGCCCGGGTCAAGCATCAAAATAGCGAGTATCTTTACCGTGATTCCACTTATCTGGACGTCGGCCTTGGCCTTCATCCAAAACTGTGCGGTCAAGGATATGGCTTAGGCTTCTTAGAGGGAGGCCTTCGTTTCGCTCAGGACCGCATGGGGGCGGCTCGGTTTCGCTTGACGGCGGTGTCAGACAATTTCCGCGCCATTAAAGTATATCTGCGGGCTGGGTTCAAGGTGCTGGGAAGCTTCGAACGCCCTGGCCGTACTCACAGCATGGAGTTTGTGGTTATGGTTTATGATCCGCGTCGAAAAGACGCCGTGCAGCCGCCAGCAGCGCGGTTCGATTGTTCTGAGAAGGATCGTCGATAACCAGCTCCAAGAGTTGCTCTAACAGTTGGCCGATTATCCGGCACGGCCCAATTCCTAGTTCAGTCATGAGATCGTGCCCATTTACGGCCAAATCATGGACGGTGAGAGCTGTCTCGGCATCGAGAACCTCCTGCACGCGGTTGCGCAGCTCTGTTAAGTACCGCACAGCCTGCACGGGATCAATATACATCGCTGAGATGTCTGCGTGGCGAAGCGCGATCAGGTCGAAAATGTGTTCTTGACCCACTTTAGCGATCATGTGCCGCACAGCTTTGTCGGTCATATGAGGCCCCATAGGGTACATGTGAAACCGGATGAGGTGCGTCACTTTTTTTATCAAGTCATTGCTGAAACGCAGTCGCTGCAAGATTGCTTCTGCCATCTCGGCGCCTAGTTTGTCATGATTGTTAAAGTTGAGTCCGTCATTCTCCATTTTTGCCTTGGGCTTGCCGATATCATGGAGTAGAGCCGCCCAGCGAAGATGCAGCTGTGGAGGAATACGCTGTGCGGCGAGAACTGAATGACCAAGCACATCGTAGATATGCTGCTCGCCTTGGCTAACTCCAGCGCAGGCTGCCAGTTCTGGAATAACCTCATCCAGTAAACCACTGCTGTAAAACAGTTCAAAGGCCGGAACAAGATGACCTCCCAAAGACATTTTTGCTAGTTCCTGCCCAATGCGCTCCGCGCTGATGGCGTTGATGAGTTCGGGCTTGATTGCCTGAACTGTTTTTCCGGCAGGTTTGAAGCCCAAGACGGCTTGGAACCGAATCAGCCTCAGCATGCGCAGCGGGTCTTCGGAGAATCGCTCTTTGGGATCACCGACGCAGACCAGACGGCGCAGTCTGAGGTGCAGACGCCCCTTGAAGGGATCGGCAAACTGCTTGGTTATAGGGTTGTATGCCATGGCGTTCACTGTGAAGTCGCGCCTTTTTAGATCCAGTTTGATGTCTTTTGTGAATGCGACCGTGTCGGGCCGGCGTCGATCGCTATACCGGCCTTCCTGCCGCATGGTTGTTACCTCTACAGGTTGGCCATTGTACAGTACGGTGATGGTGCCAAACTCTCTTCCAGTAGGAATCGTCTCGGGGAAGAGCGCCTCTACCTCCTCAGGGAGAGCGTCTGTGGTGATATCCCAATCATGTGGTGTCACGCCCAACAACGCATCGCGTAATGCGCCGCCAACTACAAAGGCTTGAAATCCTGCTTCTGACAGAGTGCGGCAGATCTCAATAATTGTGTGAGGAAGTTTGACCCGCAATGAGCTCACTCCTTTGCTATCACCTGATTCTCCCTTACTTGGGTTTTTCCTACATGCCGCAGGATTCTCGGCAGCTTTCGGGAATATTAGAGGATAATCGAAACAACACTCCGTTGGCTTTGCAAGGAGGAACAATAGATGTCAGTTAAAGTAACACTGAAAGATGGCTCAGTGATTGAATTTGCCCGCGGGACTACTGTTGGTGAAGTTGCCAGGGCAATCAGCCGAAGGCTTGAAAAGGATGCCTTGGTTGGAGAAGTCGATGGCAAGCTGCGGGATCTGAGCTATCCTCTGAACGAAGATGCATCCGTACACATTTTAACTTTCGAGGACCCAGCAGGCCGTGATGCTTTTCGTCATACAACTTCTCACATCTTGGCCCAGGCCGTGCTCCGTCTTTTCCCTGATGCCAAGTTAGGGATTGGGCCTTCGATCGAGACAGGGTTTTACTATGATTTTGATGTAGCCCAACCCTTTACTCCTGAGGACTTGGAGAGAATCGAGGCTGAGATGGCCAAGATCGTAGCAGAGGATTATTCAATCGAGTCTTTTACACTTCCGCGGGCTGAAGCAATTGCCTTGATGGAAGAACGGGGCGAACCGTATAAAGTTGAACTGATCAACGATCTCCCCGATGACGCAGTCATTTCGTTCTACAAGCAAGGCGAATTTGTCGACTTATGTACAGGGCCCCATCTTCCCTCTACGGGTAAAGTGAAGGCTTTCAAGCTGCTCCAAGCAGCAGGGGCCTACTGGCGTGGAAGCGAGAAAAACAAGATGCTCCAGCGTATCTATGGGACATCATTCCCAAAAAAGAGCCAGCTTGATGAATACCTTGCAGCGCTGGAAGAAGCAAAGAAGCGCGATCACAATAAACTTGGCCGTGAGCTGGAACTTTTCACAACCGTTGATACTATCGGGCAGGGGCTGCCTCTCTTGATGCCAAAAGGGGCAAAGGTTCTGCAGCTGCTTCAGCGCTTTGTCGAAGATGAAGAAGAGCGGCGTGGCTACCTGATCACCAAGACTCCGCTTATGGCTAAGAAGGATCTATATGAGATTTCTGGTCATTGGGATCATTACCGCGACGGGATGTTCATCATTGGTGACGACGATCAGGAAGAAGAGGTCTTCGCTCTCAGGCCAATGACCTGTCCTTTCCAATTTATGATTTACAAATCTAAGCTGCGCAGCTATCGTGAGCTTCCCCTGAGGTACGCCGAGACATCAACTCTGTTCAGAAATGAATCCTCGGGTGAAATGCACGGGTTAATTAGGGTAAGACAGTTCACGATCTCCGAGGGTCATATCATCTGTACGCCGGAACAGCTCGAAGAAGAGTTTCGCGGTGTGATAGATCTGATTGACTATATGCTGAATACTCTAGGGCTTCGTGAAGACATCTGGTTTAGATTCTCCAAGTGGGACCCCAATAACAAAGAAAAATATATCGACAACCCCGAAGCTTGGGAACACGCGCAAGCCAGCATGAAAGCGATCTTAGATCGGTTGGGCCTTGAGTATGAAGAAGCTGAGGGTGAGGCTGCATTCTACGGGCCCAAGCTCGATATTCAGGCTCGCAACGTGCACGGCAAGGAAGATACCATCATTACGGTTCAAATTGACTTTGCTCTGCCTGAGCGTTTCGATATGTCTTACGTTGACCGCGACGGGGCCAAGAAACGTCCGCTGATCATTCACCGTACTTCTATAGGTTGCTACGAGCGGACTCTGGCAATGCTGATCGAGAAGTATGCTGGCGCTCTGCCAACTTGGCTGGCACCGACCCAGGTGAAGATACTTCCCATCAGTGATAACCATCTTCAGTACGCAGATGAGCTGGCAGCGAAGCTGCGAGCCCATGGTATTAGAGTGGAAACTGACAAGCGCAGTGAGAAGATCGGATACAAGATACGGGAAGGCCGCTTAGAGAGGGTTCCGTATCTCTTGATCATAGGTGACAAAGAAGTGGAGTCACAGAGTGTGAGTGTGCGCTGCCGCAGGGAAGGCGATCTCGGCTCGATGCCGTTTAGTGAGTTTGTTCATAAGCTCATCCACGAAGTGGAAGCAAAGGCGCGTTAGGCATGATTGAACTACAGTTTGGGCCGCTGCATAAGGCTAGGTTTGTCAGGCGCCCGAATCGTTTTCTCCTGAACTGTGTTCTAGAAGGCGAGGAGGACGAAGTAGAGGTCCATCTTGCTGATCCTGGCCGCCTGAAAGAACTGCTTCTCCCTGGGAATTTAGTGTGGCTGCGGCGCAACGACAACCCACGGCGCCGCACTCAATGGTCCGCGGTTCTGACTCGGGATCCCGAGACTGAGCAGCTTGTGTCGCTTCAGTCAACTCTGGCCAATACTCTGATAGAAAAAGCGCTGCGTACGGGTGACCTCGAAGAGCTGCAGCCATGGCAATTTGTCCGCAGCGAGTATCAGTATGGTTCTTCCCGCTGGGATTTTCTTCTGAGGGATCCCAGTGGGAAGCAGCTCCTTTTGGAAGTCAAGAGCGTGACGCTGGTCAAAGACAAGAGGGCCTTGTTTCCTGATGCGGTTACAGCACGTGGGCGCCGTCATGTGCTGGAATTAGCTGAGCTTCAGCAGGCGAGTGAGTTTGAAACTGCCGTGATGTTTGTTGTCCAGCGATCTGATGCGCAGGCTTTTGGCCCAGATTGGGACGTAGATCCTGCTTTTTCTGAAGCACTGGTTCAGGCCAGTGAGGCGGGCGTGCGAGTTTTTGCTCGGTCATGCCGCATTACCCCGGATAAAATCCTTCTCGCTCAATCTCTTCCTGTCCGACTGCATGAGGAGTGATTGTATGACACCGGATGTGTTTCGCCAGACAGAAATTGCTGTCATCTGGGATTTCGACAAGACTCTCATCCCTGGGTACATGCAGGAACCACTGTTCAGGTACTACCGAGTTGATCCTGATCAGTTTTGGCGCGAAGTACGCTTCCTTCCGCAGTACCTCAAGGAGCAGGGTGCAGAGCTTGTTTCAGAAGACAGCATCTATCTCAACCATATTCTGACCTATGTGCGAGCAGGCGTCTTTTCAGGCCTGAATAACGCTTTACTTAGGCAGTTAGGTATGGAGCTGAGGTTTTTCCCGGGGCTGCCGGAGTTCTTTTCAGCAGTCAAGGAACGCATCCACTGCAATCCTCGTTATCAGAAACATGAAATTAGAGTTGAGCACTATGTGGTCAGTACAGGCCTGCGGCAGATGATCTTGGGGAGTTCAATTGCCAAGTATGTCGATGGAGTTTGGGGATGTGAATTCGTTGAACACCTACCTGGGCCCGGTTTTCTAAGTAAAACCCCGACCGTTGTGGAGAACGAAAAGCGGGTCATCCGAGATATTGCTTATGTACTGGACAACACGACCAAAACGCGGGCTATTTTCGAGATTAACAAAGGTGTCAATAAGTTTCCTGAAATAGATGTGAACAGCAACATACCCAAAGATGATCGCCGCATTCCGTTTGAGAACATGATATACATCGCCGATGGCCCGAGTGATGTACCGGTGTTTTCGCTGATTAACCAAAATGGCGGCAGAACCTTTGCCGTCTATCAAAGAGGCTCCGATGAAGGGTTTAGACAGGCGGTAGAGCTGCAGCGGCAGGGTAGAGTCCAAGCCTTCGGCGAGGCGAACTATGAGCCCGAGACTCTCACCTACATGTGGATTATGCATGCGGTGGAGGATATTGCGGGCAATATAGTGAAAAGAAGAGAAGCTGCACTGCAGACAAAAGTGGGCAAGCCACCTCGTCATCTCGAGGATTAGGGGGTTAAAGTATGCACGCTGTTCTCGCAAAATGGGGTCTTCTTAGTGATCAAGCCGAGCTGCATCAGATTGCGCCTCGGGTATGGCGTGTAGAAGCTGGTTCCAAGGTTTACCTGCTGAAGCATCGCAGTGATCATTCGTCCGTCTGGGCAGAGTTTAAACTGCTGAACTACCTTAGTGAGCAAGGGCTGCCCGTTTTTCCACCTCTTCTCAGCGACGAAGAGGCTCCATGGGCTCGCTGGGAAGGCCGCATTTATGTCTTGTATCCCTATATCGCTGGAGTTTCTGGAGAAGGGGTTTGCCCAACTGACTTAGCAAGAGCTAGAAGTCTAGGGAGGTTTCTAGCACGGCTGCACAGCGCTTTAGCCCAGTATCCATATGCTGAAGAGTTTCCTGACAAGAATGTCTTCCAAGAGGTTGCCACCTGGGCTTGGCCCACGGTAAGGCGAGGTTTCCGTAACGAGTTAGCCGGCCGCCTGGAAGACATTGCCAAGAAGCTCTCCCAATTTGCTACCCTATATGAGAGCCTACCGCGGCAGTTGATTCACAGGGACGCTCATCCGGCTAATGTTGTCTTTGAAGGCGATGAAGTGGTGGGTATGGTGGATTTTGATATGGTTCGTACAGGAGTGCGGATCTTTGATGTCTGCTATTGTGCGACCGCGGTATTGTCCGGAAGCTTCACGCAGGGCCCTGCTCGAGAACACTGGGATCTTTTCGTTCAGGAGCTTCTCCGTGGTTATGTAGAAGTCCAACCTCTTACTAGGTCAGAAGGCTATGCCTTTATGTATGTGACATTCTTAATCCAGGCCCTGTTTGCTGCCTACTTCTTGGATATGGGTCAGGACGCCCTTGCTGAGCAGAATGTAGCAATGTTGAAATGGCTTTGTGATCGTCAAACAGTTATGGAACCTTTGATAGATAGAGTTATCAAAAGCAAGGAGGATGTGCAATGAGTAGAGCTGACATTGGCCTTATAGGTCTGGCTGTAATGGGCGAAAACCTCGCTCTAAACATGGCTGGAAAAGGCTTTACAGTGGCTGTTTATAACCGAACGACAGACAAAATAGATAGGCTTCTCCAGGGACGGGGACAAGGCCTGCCACTTGTGGGAGCCTATTCTTTAGAGGAGCTAGCCGCTTCTCTGAAAAAACCTCGAAAAGTAATGCTGATGGTTAAGGCTGGTCAGCCTGTAGATAACATCCTCCAGCAGCTGATAGAAGTATTAGAACCCGGTGATATCGTGATTGATGGAGGAAACTCGTACTACCGTGATACCGTCCGCCGCGTTGAACTGGCAAGGAGTCACGGCCTTCGCTTTGTGGGAGCGGGGGTTTCTGGAGGTGAAGAAGGGGCATTAAACGGGCCCAGCATTATGCCGGGCGGCAGCGATGAAGCGTGGCCAGAGATTGCTCCGATCTTCCAGTCTATCGCTGCTCATGTCGGTGGCGAACCCTGCTGCCAATGGATTGGGCCAGACGGAGCCGGGCATTTTGTCAAGACCGTCCATAATGGTATCGAATATGCTGATATGCAGCTGATTGGCGAAGCCTATTTCTTGATGAAGAATGTTCTCGGCCTGACGAATCAGGAGATGAAGAGCGTCTTTGAAGAGTGGAATGCCGGGGAGTTAGAGAGCTATTTGATTGAGATTACCGGTGAGATTCTCGGTAAGATCGATGAAGACACAGGCGAACCGCTGCTTGAGTTAATTAAGGATGCGGCGGGGCAGAAGGGTACCGGAAAGTGGACCAGTCAGGAAGCTCTTGATTTAGGCGTTCCCGCACCTACGGTTGTGGAGGCAGTGATGGCACGCATCGTATCAGGTGCTGAGGAACAGCGGAAAATTGCACAGGAGCTGTTCCAGACAACAATGACAGTTAAGGACGTTGACCGCGAAGAGTTCATTGCGGCCATCCGCAGTGCTTTGTTCGCTTCTAAGATCTGTGCCTATGCCCAGGGATTTGATATCATGCGCCAAGCTTCTATCGAGTATGGTTGGAATCTGAAGCTGGGCGATTTGGCCATGATTTGGCGGGACGGGTGCATCATCCGCGCCCAGTTCCTACACCACATCAAGGAAGCCTATGATAATAACCCCGGTCTTGTAAATCTACTGTTTGCTCCCTACTTCAAAGAGGCAGTAGAGCGGGGAGAAAAACAGTGGCGGACTGTTGTCAGCACAGCCGTAGAGCTGGGCCTGCCTTTACCGGCTTTTTCGTCAGCCCTTGCCTATTTTGACAGTCTCCGTACCGGCCAGCTTTGGACCAATCTTGTGCAAGCACAGCGTGATTACTTCGGCGCTCATACTTACCAGCGTATCGATCGGCCGGGCGCTTTCCATACAGAATGGCAGTCTCCCGGGGAGCAAGCAAAAAGCGTTCCTGTAGAGTGGTAGAGAAGGTTTTTCATGCCGATTCAAGAACTAACAACTGATTAGCTTTGAGGAGTTGATGCAGTGATGGATAGACCAGCGAATACAGAAGCTTCTAACTTCATTCGCAATATTATCGATGAGGATCTGGCATCTGGTAAGCATACTGGAATTGTGACGCGCTTTCCTCCAGAGCCCAATGGGTATCTGCACATCGGCCATGCCAAATCGATCTGCCTGAACTTCGGTTTGGCCCGGGACTATGGCGGGCGCTGTCATCTTCGTTTCGACGATACAAACCCGACCCGGGACTACGAGAAGTACATGGAGAGCATCATGGAAGATGTGAAGTGGTTGGGGTTTGACTGGGGCGAGCATCTATACTATGCCTCGGATTATTTCGATCAGCTCTATGAGTTCGCGATTAAGCTGATTAAGAAAGGCAAGGCCTATGTCTGCAGTCTCAGCCCTGAGGAGATTAGGGAATACCGCGGAACTCTAACCGAACCAGGCCGCGAAAGCCCATACCGCAATCGCTCGATTGAGGAAAACTTGGAGCTATTTGAACGTATGCGCAAGGGGGAATTTGCTGATGGCGAGCATGTTCTGCGGGCCAAAATTGACATGGCTTCGCCTAACGTGGTAATGCGCGACCCAACTTTGTACCGGATTCGCCATCTCAGTCATCCACGCACGGGCGACAAGTGGTGCATCTATCCGATGTATGACTTTACCCACTGCCTGTCAGATGCGCTTGAAGGAATTACCCATTCCATTTGCACTTTAGAGTTTGAAAACAACCGTCCGCTTTACGAGTGGATTCTAGAAGAGGTATTCGATGGGCCCCATCCGCAGCAGATAGAGTTTGCCCGGCTGAACCTCAGCTACACCGTAATGAGCAAGCGCAAACTACTTCGCCTGGTCGAAGAGGGCGTTGTTAGAGGGTGGGATGACCCACGTATGCCTACCATTGCTGGCCTCCGCCGGCGTGGTTACACTCCCGAGGCTATTCGCGATTTCTGCGATCGCATCGGAGTTGCGAAGGCTAATAGTATGGTGGACTATGCGCTTCTCGAACACTGCGTGCGAGAGGATCTCAACGCTAGAGCCGAGCGTACGATGGCAGTTCTCAAGCCTTTGAAGGTTGTGATCACTAATTACCCTGAAGGGCAAGTCGAATATGTAGAAGCAGCAAACCATCCACAAGATCCTTCCATGGGTACTCGGGAGATTCCCTTTACTCGGGAGATCTACATTGAGCAGGATGACTTCATGGAAGATCCTCCGAAGAAGTTCTACCGGTTGGCACCAGGCCGGGAAGTACGCCTGCGGTTTGCCTACTTAATTACCTGCACTGATGTGATCAAGGATGAAGAAGGCAATATCGTAGAGGTGCATTGTACCTACGACCCAGAAACCAAGGGTGGTTCTGCACCAGATGGCCGTAAGGTCAAAGGCACCATTCACTGGGTATCTGCTGAGCATTCGATCCCAGCTGAGGTGCGTCTGTATGACCATCTTTTTACAGAAGAAAACCCAGATGAGGGCGACTTCATGGAGTATATCAATCCTAAATCCCTCGAAGTTATCACTGATGCTCGGGTCGAGCCCCGCATGAAGTCAGTGAAGCCGCTCGAACGCTTTCAGTTTGAGCGTGTAGGTTATTTCTGTGTCGATCCAGATACAACCGAAGACCGGCTGGTATTTAACCGGACTGTTGCTCTCCGGGACAGCTGGGCTAAGATCCAGAATAAGCTCTAAAAAAAGGGGACCATGTGGTCCCCTTTTTGTTATTTTTCCTGCATGATGCCCATGATCGCCTCTACAAGCGAAACTGCTTCTAAAGTGTCTACTTCCTTCTCGAGGATTTCCTCGGGCGTCAGCTCTGCCTGCCAGTATACTCGGTTCGAACCTGTGTTGGAGCTGATTACTGCGCCTTCTAAAGACAAACCTGCAAATACACCGCGGCTGATTGAATAGCTGTAGATTGAAGCTTCTAGATCAATATCGGTAGCGGCTTCGGCTGAACGGCCCACAGGGCCAGCTGCCACTGACATGCTGCCGCCTAGTGTAACGGTACCATCTCTCAGGTTCGTAAGTCCCCGTTCGTTGGTTATTACGAGGACTAAGCTAGTCGATTGAATCCCTACTTGAAACCCATACGACAGTCCCTTAATGTCAATGAAGTAAGGTCCATACCATGAGTTGGTTACCGGGTCTCTCCTCAGGAGCAGACCTTCGCCATATCTGCCGCCCAGCCCTAATCCGACTCGGATGACTTCTGGGAAAATGGCAACTCCGTGGGCGTTATTCAAAAGATATTTAAGGGGCGCATTATCTGGCTGCTCGGCAATCTCCCTCAGTACTACAGCGGCATCATTCACCAGGGAATGAGGCGACTTGGCATGGACACCGGTTGTAAGAGCGAGTAAAACAGCCATTGTGAGGCCTACTACTTTCATTTGAAACCCTCCTTGTGAATATACATGGGATATGTTTCGCATGAGGAGGAGTGTTTATGCCCCGTCCGTTTTTCCTAGTGATAACTAGGCGCTATCTATGGGCGGCTCTGGTTTTGCTGGGCTGCTTGATCGTCCTGGCGATATACAGCTCGTTTCCTCTTGCTGTCTACACCCTTAACGCATTACCCACAAAAATAATTTACGATGTGATGCTCGATCCGGGCCATGGCGGAATCGACCCTGGTGGTATCGGACGCGATGACATTTACGAAAAGGAGTTCACCCTTGATATAGCCCTCAGAATGCGGGACATCTTGGAGCAGGCCGGGCTGAGGGTAGGGACGACCCGCGATACGGACCGAGATGTCAGCCACCTAGCCAAAGAAGGTACCCGCCACCGGCGCGATCTCTTGGGAAGGTTCTCATTAATGAACCAAGCCCAAGTAGGGATGAGCATTCACACCAATGCTACTCGGTCTAAAGACGAGAGGGGAGCAATTGTATTCTACATGCAGAACTCGTATATCGATAAAATTTACGCCCAAATTGCATTTGACGAACTCGAACGTGTGCAGGAAATGAATCACTCTGCGCCAGTTCCCCGCAACAACCTCTTTCTCCTAAAAGCTAAGCCACCGGTAATACTTGTAGAGATTGGATTCATCACTAACGAGGAAGACCTCCAGAAGCTCCTCGACGAAGGGTTCCGTCAAAACGTGGCCGAGGCTCTCAGCACGGCCATCTTGAAGTTTGTCATGCAGCAGCCCATCGAACAGAGCGAAATCTAAAGGGCTGCCACTATGCCAGCTGCTACCGCATTCAGCTCGGGAATAACCTGCGCTAGATACGCGTTGAAATCATCGGGGGCTGTATCATCTGCCTGGTCAGACATGGCCCGTAGAATTACAAAAGGTATCTGATTCTGAAACGCCGCATGGGCAATAGCGCTGCCTTCCATCTCTACACACATTGCTTCAGGAAAATCATGCAGAATTCTCTGCTTTTGCTCGCTGCCGGCCACAAACATGTCGCCGGAAACAACCAGGCCCGTGTGCACTCGCTGCGGACCCATTACCGCCTGCCCGTGTTCGGCGGCGATCCTGACCAGCTCTGCGTCAGCAGTAAATGTGCTGGTCTCCATCCGCGGAATAACTCCTTTTTTATAACCAAAAAAGATCGCATCAAAGTCGTGGTGTAGGGCTGCATTCGAGATGACTAAGTCGCCTATTCTTATTTCAGAACTGAGGGCACCGGCGACTCCACTGTTGATGATAGCTTTGATCGGATAGTGGTCGATCAGGTACTGGGTACAGAGAGCTGCATTGACTTTGCCAATGCCACAGCGGGCCACAAGGACAGGTTTCCCACTGAGTTTTCCTGAATAGAGAGGAAAGCCCATCCGCCCAGGTGTGAGTTCTTGTACTTCTTCCATTTTTTCTACTAAGCCAGCTATTTCTTCATCCATTGCACCGATAATAGCTGTATAGTGCATGTTATCACCTCATTTGCTTTTATTATAACCCAATGGTTGCCAGCGGGGGAAGGTAAATCCAGAAAGATTGTCGTAATCTATGGCGTAGCCTAAACGCGAGGTAACACAGAAAGGAGTTAAGATAGTGAATAGATTAGTTCTTGACCACACCTATGTCCAAGGCTTCGTGCAAGCGCAGGAACTAGCCAACTTGGCACCTGAGGTAAAGCTGGCCCACGAACGGCTTCACCAAGGTACGGGGGCAGGTAGTGATTTTCTGGGATGGATAGATCTTCCCGTGAACTATGATCGCGAAGAGTTCGCGCGCATCAAGGATGCCGCTGCAAGGATCCAAGAGGACTCCGAGGTATTTGTAGTAATCGGCATCGGCGGTTCCTACTTGGGAGCCCGGGCCGTCATCGAAGCGTTAGGTCATTCCTTCTACAATCTGCTCGATCACGGGAAACGCAAGACTCCACAGATCCTTTATGCCGGAACCAATATCAGCGGCAGGTACCTACATGATCTGCTGGACCTGATTGGCGATCGTGACTTCTCAGTGAATGTAATCTCTAAGTCAGGAACCACCACCGAGCCAGCTATCGCGTTTCGTGTGTTTCGCGAACTTCTCGAGAAGCGCTACGGTAGAGAAGGTGCTAAGAAGCGGATCTACGCCACTACAGATAAGGCAAAGGGCGCTCTGCTGACCCTGGCAAAAGAAGAAGGGTATGAGAGGTTTGTGATCCCCGATGATGTGGGTGGCCGTTATTCGGTTTTGACTGCGGTCGGGCTGCTGCCAATTGCTGTGGCAGGTATCGATATTGATGAGTTGATGAAAGGGGCAGCGGCTGCCCGGGAGTGGTACTCGACGCCAGATCTTGAGTCAAATGATGCATACCGCTATGCCGCTCTGCGCAACGCTCTGCACCGCAAAGGAAAAATGATTGAGATTCTGGTGAACTACGAACCATCTCTCCAGTATTTCTCAGAATGGTGGAAACAGCTCTTTGGCGAGAGCGAAGGCAAGGATCAAAAAGGTATCTTTCCAGCCAGCGTCAACTTCAGTGCCGATCTGCACTCTATGGGACAATTTATCCAAGATGGAATGCGCAACCTGTTCGAAACAGTAGTGTGGGTTGAACGTTCTCCTCTGGATGTGACAATCCAGCCTGATTCAGACAATCTTGATGGGCTAAATTACTTGGCAGGTTCAGGGCTGAACCAAGTGAACTACCAAGCATTTCAAGGGACTCTGTTAGCCCACAACGATGGCGGCGTGCCCAACTTAGTTGTACGGATACCGGAGCTCACTCCATTTTACTTTGGTGCGTTACTCTACTTCTTCGAAAAAGCCTGTGGTGTGAGCGGTTACCTGTCTGGGGTCAATCCTTTTGATCAGCCAGGCGTGGAGGCCTATAAGCGAAATATGTTCGCACTCCTGGGCAAACCAGGTTTTGAGGCTATGCAGGCTGAGCTCTTGAAGCGTTTAGGGAGGGACAATGGCTGATGAAGAAGCCACAGCTCTACCCTCTCACCTTTGAACCTATATACAAGGAAAAAATCTGGGGTGGCCGTAAGTTGGCCGAGCTCTTTGACCGCGATCTTCCTGAAGGCCAGATAGGCGAAAGCTGGGACGTGGCAGCGCACCCCAACGGTATGAGCGTTGTAGACCAGGGTGAACTTAAGGGGCGAACTCTGCAAGAGTTGATTGAAATGTACGGGAGTGAGTTGGGAGTTAGTGAGGAGAAGTTCCCGCTGCTCCTCAAGTTTATCGATGCAGCCGATGATCTCTCAGTGCAGGTGCATCCCGATGACGATTATGCCGCCGCTCATGAAGGTGATGAGTTAGGCAAGACGGAAATGTGGTATATCGTGCACAGCGAGCCGGGGGGCAGGATCATCTGGGGCACCAAAGAAGGCGTTACCCGCGACGATTTTGCCCGAGCTCTGCAGACAGGCGGTCAGGCTGTGCTGGACTGCCTAAATCAGGTTGAAGTTAAAGCGGGAGATATCTTCCCAATTTCGGCAGGGCTCATTCATGCGTTGGGAAAAGGAGTCGTTGTTGCCGAGATACAGCAGAACTCCGATACAACATATCGTGTCTACGATTGGGATAGAGTGGACGAGACCGGTAAAGGCAGAGAACTGCACATCGATAAAGCACTCGATGTGACTGACTTCTCGCCAGAAGCTCGTTCCTTTGATTATCAGTATGAGCGCTGTGCGAAGTACTTCCAGTTGAGAGTGTTGGAGGCACCAGTTAAGCAGGCCTTAGACCTTTCGGGGCGTTTCCACCTACTGACGCCCGTAACGGCATCTGCTGTCGTGCATTGGGACGGAGGCGAATTGGCGCTCCGTAAGGCACAGGCGTGCTTGATTCCGGCCTGCCTTGGAGAGTATGCTGTATCCAGCTCAGGAGTGGCCCTCCTCAACTATCTTCCTTAGAAAGATGGGATAGCCTTTGGATTGGCGTTGGCTCATAATGCTGATCCCAGCAGCTGTCTATACAGCCCAGCTCCTCTGCCAGCCCCTCAGTGGTGGGCTGGTGGTGGGGCTTGGGCTTTTACTGCTGCTGGTCTTGGCCGGACTGGTGCATAATTCAACGCGTGGGCATCGAACGGATCCGTGTAGTCTGGCCACTGTACTGTGGTCGGCTGTGTCTGCAGCAGGCGGTGCCCTGGCGACGTACATACTAGGCAACTATACCTTCTTGGGTTCTGCCGCAGCTTCCGGACTAGTTGGCTTGGCCGCCGCCCAACTTCTGTGTAAGTATGACCTTGATCTGCCTGCGTATGCGGGTGTATTCGTGGGGATGAGTTCAGTAGTTGTGGTGCCTAGCTTGGTTATGGTAGGCATCGCTGGCTTCATGACTGGGCTCTTGTATCGTCTTGTGGACGGTGTTTTTGATGGAGTAGGTGGCCGTTTAGGAACCATGGCCGCTGTATCCGTCCTCATAACACTGCTGCTTACGGGCAGGGGGTGGGGTTAGTGCTGGTTGCGAGTATGATCAGCGGGGTTACAGCGGGCCTTGCTGGATTTGCGGCGCGCAAAGTCTTGAATTTCACCAGCGTACAGGCGTCTGCCGCCATCGCGCTTATAGCCGGGCTTGTGCTGCCGCGTTTGTTTAATGATGGGTCTTTTTTAGCGGCGGTTTGTACCTGCGTTTCTTACGCAGTTATGTCCTCAGAAGAAGTTATTCACACGCCGCTGCAAATGGCTGCAGTTAGCTGCCTATGTACAGGCATTGCGGTCTTTGGCCGCGACGCCCTTGTGGGCGTGGGCGGCCGCTTGGGCAGCATGGCGGCCATGGCCGTACTTGCTTTCTTGGGGCTGCGGTTTTTTATTCGAAGGAGCTGGCATTCGTCAAAAAAATGAGGCAAACCACCAGTTCTAAGGAGGAAACAAGGTGGTCTTGCAGAAATAGTGGTTGAAACTGTAATTTTTTGTTTATGTGCAAACGTTTGAATTAAGGGTAGGAGGGATGGGTCCGAAACAAAAAGGTTTTGCTTGTTAAGAAAACAAAATATATATCTGGAGGTGTCTGTATTGATGAAACGTCTGTCAGGATTGGTCGTTGTGTTAACTGTTTTGCTGGCTGCTTCCTCGGCTCTTGCTTCGGTTCCTGGAGAACTTCTGATTTGGGTTGATTCAGAACGTTTCCCAGTAATGCAAGAAGTAGGTGCGCAGTTCGAAGAGGAATACGGCATTCCTGTACGCGTGCAGGAGATGCCCTTTGGTGACATTCGCGACAACTTAGGCGTTGTAGCTCCCACAGGTGAAGGGCCTGATATTATCATCGGTGCGCATGACTGGCTGGGACAGCTGGTCACAGACGGATTGTTGATGGAAATCGACATTGCCGATGAATCTCTGTTCCTCGAATCAGCTTTGGATGCTTTTACTTGGGAAGGCAAACGATATGCGATTCCTTACGCTATTGAAGCCATCGGATTGTTCTACAACAAGGCTCTAGTCGGCGAGACTCCTCCGGACAGCTTTGAAGAGCTGATTACCATTGGTGAGAAGCTTAAGGAACAAGGCAAGTACGCACTGGTTATGCCTCAACCAGACCCATATCATACTTATCCTTTCTTCAGCGCTCTAGGCGGTTATGTTTTCGCTGAGGATGAAGACGGCGTTCTGGATCCCCTCAATGTGGGCTTGGCCAATGAGGGTGCTGTCAAAGGCTTCAAACTTTTTGAAAGACTCCTTGATGAAGGTATCATGGCTCGGGCGACAGCATATGACACCATGATGAGCTTGTTCCAAAACGGCGATGCCGCATTTATGATCACCGGCCCTTGGGCATTTGGTGATGTGCGGTCTGCTGGTGTGGATTACGGCTTCACGAGAGTACCTTCTATCGAAGGCCAATATGGAAGGCCATTTGTGGGCGCTCAGGGTTTCATGCTCAGTGCCTTCACTGAAAACGAGGTTCTGGCAAACATCTTCCTGAATGAGTTCATTGCCACGAAGGATACGATGCTCGCCATTTATGAACAGGATCCTCGTCCGACTGCGTTCTTGCCAGCAGCAGAGATTATCAACGAAGATCCTGATATGCGTGGCGTAACGGAAGCAGCAGAATATGGTGTGCCCATGCCTGCGATTCCAGCTATGAATGCGGTTTGGACAGCTTGGAGTGACGCTCTTGAGCTCGTAATCAACGGGCAGTCCACTCCAGAAGAAGCCATTAAAGATGCAGTAGAGCAAATTGTTGCCACAATTAAGGAAAGCATGTAAACTGTAGCTAAGTACAGCTGCCATAGGCCAATCGGGCCTATGGCAGCTTCTAGAGCAAGAAATGGAAGTGATTGCCAATGCGGGGTCTTTCAGTTAAGCGCTTGTTTTACGGACTCGGTTTAGCTATCTTAAACGTGGCGGTTATTTGGTGTGCCATTTACTTGTGGGGTGTGCAGAGCTATGGTCTTTTGGCTCTGCTTTTATTAGGCGCACTAGCGCTGAACGCGTTGTTCATTTTTCCTGGTGGCTATCCCTACCGCTATCTGGCGCCAGCCGCGGTGTTTATGATCCTGCTCGTGATATATCCCATTGTTTATACTGTCTATGTAGCTCTCACTAACTACGGAACGGGCAACATTCTCACTAAGGAGCAGGTCATTCAGCAGTTCGAAAACCGCTATGTCTTAGATCCAGATGCTGGCAACTATACATTCCGTGTCTACGAGAATGCCCATTCAGACCGCATTTTCTTGTTTACCGCTCCTGATGGGCGGTTGCTGCTCGGGCGATCTGGAGAGTTGGAAGACGTGACTGGCCGCGATGAGGCGGATGTGATTCCCCCAGGTTATAGTGAGCTCGAAAGAAGGGACGTCATCCGTCTCAGTACCGAGCTTTCGGCCTTAACCTTTGAGTATGAAGAAGAGTATCAACTGCGCATGCGTAGTGCCAGTGCTTTTGCGCTCTATATTAAGCAGTACTCATATGACGCTGGTAGAGATGAACTGGTTGATTTGATCTCTGGTGTTGTATATAAACCGGTAAACGGAGCCTTTGAAGCTCCCGATGGAACGCGCCTTACACCGGGGTTCCGTATCGTTGTCGGATTGCGAAACTTTCAGAGGCTGTTTGGCAATCCTCAGATTACTGGGCCCTTCGTAAGAGTATTCTTGTGGACTATAACCTGGGCTCTATTGAGCGTAGGTACGACATTTGCTGTTGGCCTTTTTTTAGCACTGCTTCTTAACGATCCGCACTTGAGGTTCCGCCGGCTTTATAGGTCACTACTGATACTGCCCTACGCGGTACCTGCCTTTATTTCCGCATTGATCTGGCAGGGGCTGTATCATACAGAGTTTGGAGTAATAAATCGGGCCTTGGAGTTTCTCTTTGATACCCGCGTACCGTGGCTTCAGGATCCGTTTTATGCTAAGGTAGCACTGGTAATTCTCAACTTATGGCTTGGTTTCCCATACATGATGATCGTTTGTTTAGGAGCACTGCAGAGCATCAACAGTGAAATGTACGAAGCGGCTTTGGTTGACGGCGCCACTACTTGGCAGCAGTTTCGCTATGTCACACTGCCGCTCTTGATGGTAAGTGTGGCACCGCTGTTGGTATCGTCGTTTTCCTTTAACTTCAACAACTTCTCGGTGATCTATCTCCTTACTAGGGGACGGCCGCCCATTCCTGGCGCGCAAACTCCAGCCGGGCATACTGATATTCTGATTTCTTATACGTATCGCCTCGCCTTCGAAAGTGGCCGCGGTGTTGATTACGGATTAGCCTCAGCGGTTACGCTGATCATTTTCCTGATCACCGGCACCATCACGTTTATCAATTTCCGGTTTACCGGTGCGTTAGAGGATGTGAGAGAGAATGTATAGGAGGCACACGTTTCTATCAGGGCTTTGGCGCCACTTAGTGCTGCTTTTGTTTGTGGCCTTTGCGCTTTTTCCACTTTTGTGGGTGCTGTCTGCATCCTTTAACCCTGCCAATACGTTGGTTGGGCAGAAGTTGATTCCCACATCACCAAGTCTGGATAATTACCGCGAACTCTTCACCAGTAAGCAGCATCCTGTAGCGCTTTGGATCCGAAACTCGGTCGTGATTTCGATCATCACTTCTGCTTTAGTCGTATCCATGACTGCGCTTGCCGCATACGCCTTTTCGCGGTTTCGTTTCAAGGGGCGCCGGACCGGCTTGTTCTTCTCGCTGCTGGTGCAGGTTTTCCCACAGATGCTGGCTGCGGTAGCAATCTACCTCTTGGTACTGAACATTGGTAAGCTGGTTCCTGCTCTAGGAATTAACACCCATGCGGGGCTGATCATGGTGTATCTTGGTGGGGCCATGGGTGTCAATGCATGGCTGATGAAGGGGTATTTCGACACGATCCCCAACAGTCTAGAAGAGTCTGCCATGATGGATGGTGCCACTCCGTTTCAGGCTTTTTGGATGATCATTTTGCCACTGGCTCGGCCGATTCTGGCGGTGATTTTCCTCCTGCAGTTTATCGGTACCTATTCGGAGTTCATTTTAGCCAGCATTTTAATCACTTCTAGTGAGAAATACACGTTGGCAGTGGGCCTGCAGATGTTTATCCAAGACCAGTATGCCAGCCGCTGGGGCGTATTTTCCGCTGCCTCGGTATTGGGGGCCCTGCCAATTGTCGTGTTATTCTTACTCCTGCAGAAGTACCTTGTCTCTGGTCTAACAGCTGGTGCAGTTAAAGGTTGATGTCTGCTCTTAAGGCCGCGTTCACGCCCTCAGCGGCCTTTTTTTATTTACCAGGCAAAGGCCCAGTGATATAGTAGTATTGCAGGAGGTGTTAAGATGCGTAGTTTTCTAGCCGCCGTCAGCGTGGTGGTTATATTAATGTGGGCTGTATCGGGCCTGGCGTGGGCTGGTTCGCTTCAGGCAGTTGCCTCGTTTGCCATTATCGCTGATTTTGCTAAGGCAGTCGGTGGCGAGCGGGTGGATGTTGTCTCATTAGTTCCGGCTTCCGCTGATCCCCATTCTTGGGAGCCCACAGTTAGAGAGGCTCGTTCCTTAGCAGGTGCAGATGTTCTGTTTATCAACGGGGAGGGCTACGAAGAATGGCTGGCTGATTTAGCTGCTAGCAGCGCACGGCCCAACCTACCAATTATTGAGTTGTCTGAAGGTCTTGCGGCCATGTCGGGTCCCAGCCACAGTGTGCACCATGACCATGATGATCCTCATTTTTGGCTCAGTGTCCCGAATGCCATTCACTATGTAGAAAAAATCTGTCAGGCCTTCGCGGAGCTTGATCCTGCGGGGGCAGAGTATTACCAGGAACGGGCAGAGAAGTACATTAACGAGCTGTGGGAACTGGACAGCTGGCTTCAGGAGCAGCTCGCTGTAATCCCTAAAGAGAATCGTGTTATTGTGACTTATCATAACGCCTTTGCGTATTTTGCTGAACGCTATGGCTTTTCCGCCGTAGAATTCTTGGTGAGCAATCCGGAACGGGAGCCAACAGCACAGGAAATGGCTGCTTTGATCCGGGCACTTGCGAAGATGAAGAGGCCTGTAATCTTCTCCGAACCCCAGTTCAACATCGGTGAGCGATATGTCAAGAGTGTAGCAGCGGAAGTCGGTGCGGATGTTCGGGTGCTTTACAGCGCTACACTGACGGAAGCCATTCCCACGTATGTTGATCTGATGCGGTACAACGGTCAGGTCTTGGTGGAGGCGTTGCGGTGATGACCAGTTCAGCTGTCTCTGTACAAGACGTCACGGGCGGCTACCATGGGGACCCCGTGATACATGATGTTTCATGGGAAGTTCCTCACGGATCGCTGGCAGCCATCATTGGGCCGAATGGGGGAGGTAAGTCCACTCTCTTGAAGTCCCTAGTCGGCCTGGTCAAACCTTCGCAGGGCAGGGTGTTTCTGTTTGGGCAGGAACCTGAGCAGGGGAGAAAGCGGGTCGCATATTTGCCGCAGGCAGAAGAGGTGGACTGGCAGTTTCCTATTTCGGTATGGGATGTTGTCCTTCAGGGGCGTTGGCTGCGGAAAGGACTGTGGGGTAGGCTTACGCGTGAGGATCTCGATAAAGCGGAATCTGCCTTGACTCACTTTGATATCAACCATCTAGCCAAAACTCAAATTGGCTCCTTGAGTGGAGGGCAGCGGCAGCGCGTTTTTCTTGCCAGAGCGGTGGCACAAGAAGCTGACCTTATACTGCTCGACGAACCGAATACAGGCTTAGATGCTCGTGCTCAGCATGAGTTGGCAGATACATTAACAAGATTGAAGGAAGAGGGGCGGACAATCATCGTAGCTACACACGATTTGGACTGCCTGACTGAGTGTTTTGATCAAGTCTTGGCGTTGAAGAGCACGGTGGTAGCGCACGGGTCCCCTCGAGACGTACTAACAGCAGAGATCCTGACCGCCTTGTTTGCGCGGCACTTTCCTTCTCTGCGGGAGACCGGGGAGGTGGTCATCCATGAACCTTGATGTACTGGTTGAGCCTTTTAAGTTCTCTTTTATGATCAGGGCCTTCATCGGCACAGGTTTGATTGCTGTCATTGCCGCAGTCGTCGGAACGTTTGTGGTACTGAAAGGTCTGGCATTTATGGGTGACGCCATAGCTCATACCGCTTTTACCGGCAGTGCCATAGCTTTGCTGCTGGGCTTGAACTTGTACGCTGGAGCGATGGCCCTTGCCTTGGTAACAGCCTTAGGGGTAGTATTCTTAACCCGGGTAAGCCCAGTAAAGAATGACACAGCCTTGGCCATACTTTTTACGGGTGTTTTTGCAGTTGGCATCATTGTGCTGTCGGCCATGCCGGGATTTGCTGGCGACCTAAACAGCCTGCTGCTCGGTTCGGTTATGGCCATTCAAACTGAAGAGATTTATCTAATCGCAGCCGCAGCCCTCGCAATTGCCTTTTTGATGTGGGTCTTTTTTCCGAGATTCGTGCTTGTATCCTTTGACCCAGTAGGAGCCGAGGCCGCGGGTTTTCCTGTGACCCTGGTTCAAAGCATTCTGCTGGTGGGCGTGGCTGCAGCAATTGTTATCTCGATTCAGGCGGTGGGTGTAGTCCTGGTGGTTGCACTCCTCATCACCCCAGCTGCAACAGGATCGCTTGTGACAAGACGCGTCCTACCACTAATGATGGTAGCTGCTTGCGTGGGGCTGTTCTCTGCCGCGGCTGGCCTGTACATATCGTATTATCTGGCAGCTCCACCTGGTGCAACGATAGTGGTTGTAGCTACGTCCGTGTTTGCATTTACATTGATTCTCACAAGGCTTAGATCATGGCTGAGAAGGAGGCAAGGTGATTGAATAAGCGCATTGTGGTTGTAACAGGAGGTAAGCGGGGGATTGGGGCAGCAGTTGTAGACGCTTTCCTTGCTCAAGGTTCTTTGGTGATTGCCTTGGATCGGGATTTCTCTCCAGGATTGGTTCGCAGTGAGGCCTCGCAAGACTTATATACATATCGGGGAGACGTCTCCCAGCCTATAGAAGTACAGGCCTTCACTGAGGTGCTGCAGGAGTTTGGCCGCGTCGACGTTCTTGTAAACAACGCGGGAATCGGTATCTTCAAGCCGCTGGAAGACCTGGAGATAGATGAATGGAATTACGTGCTTAATACTAATTTAAGGGGCCCCTTCTTGATGACGAAGTTTCTGCTGCCGCTGCTGCGGAAGGGCCAAAACCCCAGCATCATCAACATCGCTTCAACGCGGGCTTTTCAGTCCGAGCCCAATACCGAATCTTACTCTGCCTCAAAAGGTGGCGTAGTGGCGCTGACGCATTCGCTGGCAGTTTCACTTAGTCGATACGGAATTAGGGTGAACTGCATAAGCCCAGGATGGATCGAAACAAATCCTGATGCGGAGCTCACCAATGAGGATCACAAACAGCATCTGGTAGGCCGGGTCGGGGTTCCTTCTGATATCGCCCATGCATGCGTGTATCTGGCGTCTCCAGAGGCGGGCTTTATTACTGGTACGAACCTCACTATCGATGGTGGTATGACGGTGAAGATGATCTATGTCTGACAGCAAGCGCAATCGTTTGGTGACTAGGGTTTTGCCTCATGAAGACGGCCTGATGGTGAAAGAAATCATCTATGGACGGCTTAACCTCAGCCGAGGAATGCTGCGCCGCATGAAACAAGGGGGCGGCGTTTATCTAAATGGTGTTAGGGATTTTATTACACGGCGTGTCCGGACAGGAGATACCATAGAAGTGGTCTTCTTTGACGAGCCTACAGCTCTAGAACCGGAACGGATTCCGCTGGATATCGTCTATGAGGACGACTTCTTAATTGCAGTGAATAAGCCAGCCGGGATCCCAGTCCATCCTACAGGCAGGTACAAGGATGGTACGCTGGCCAATGGGCTCGCATATCATTTTGAGAAGCAGGGGTTGGAGACCAAGGTGCGCTTAGTGCATCGACTGGATAAAGACACCTCTGGCCTAATTCTTGCCGCCAAAGAACCTTACTCGCTGGAAAGATTGATTAAGCAGCGAGCTAAGGGAATTCTTCAAAGAGAGTATCTGGCTGTTGCAGAAGGGAAAGTCTCTGACGATGCAGGTACAATCACATTCCCGATTGGCCGAGTCGGTGATGGGATTCATAGGGGAGCCACGGATGATGGCCGGCCCGCTCGGACTGAGTTTCAGGTTTTGCGTCGTGGAGGTAACTGGACCCTTCTGCGATTGGCATTAGGAACCGGCCGCACTCACCAAATCCGGGTTCACATGAAAGCGATAGGCCATCCCCTTGTGGGAGATCCACTGTATGGGCGCCCCGTTCAAGGCCTCGGCCGCCAAGCGCTGCATGCATGGCGTCTGCGTTTCGCTCACCCGAGAACAGGGGCCGAGGTAACACTCCGAGTTAAGCTACCCGATGATATCCGCATCCTTTTAAAGCAGGAAAATTTGTTATATGTGTAAAATATTACCGACAGGAGATGGAGCTAGTTGGCGTTACGAGTGGACATGGGAATGGTGAAAGATGGTGCACAAAAAGGGCTCAAGTCTACGATTGAGCTGGCAAAGATTGTCGTTCCCACTACGATCGTTGTGACAATCCTTCGCGCCAGCGGTTTGCTTGACATTGTTTCTGGGCTCTGTGCTTCCTTTATGAGTCTCTTTGGTCTATCGGGTGACGCAGCTCTTGTTCTAATCAGTGGGTACTTGGTTAACCTTTATGCCGCGACGGGGGTTATCGTGGCTCTACAGCTGCCTCTGCGGGAAACCACTATCCTTGCCGTTATGCTTGGTTTTGCCCATTCGCTCTTGATCGAGATTATGATCAGTAAGCGAGCCGGCAGTCGTATCTCTGTCATTCTGCCACTGCGCGTTGGCGCATCGCTCCTGGCAGGAATGATCTTGGGAGGGCTGCTGTGATGATGCTGCTGTGGGAAGGGTTGATTCAAGGCCTTCTGGGTGTTTGGACAATTGCTCGGGTGGTTATTCCTCTAATGATAGTCCTGGAGATTGCTCAGGCTAATGGCCTTTTGCAGAGACTCAATCGTGTCCTGGCCAAGTTGTTTCGCTGGATAGGCCTTAGTGAGGAAGGGGCATTTCCCGTTGTTGTCGCCATATTTTTTGGACTGACGTTTGGCTCCGGTGTGATAATATCCTATCTTGAAGAAGGCAAGGTTACGGAGCAAGAAACACGCATCATTGGGGTCTTCATCGCACTCTGTCACGCACTAGTGGAGGATACAGCCATCTTTATGGCTGTAGGTGTCCCCATTGTGTTCTTGCTTGTACCGCGCTTGGCAGCCGCATATGTATGCTGTTGGGGGCTCAGCCGTGTACTGCAGTGGCGGGTGCAGAACTCCCCTGCAGTAAACCAGAACACCTAGGAGGCGGATTATGAAGAATCTGACAATGATCTTGGTAGTAGTACTGCTTTTGGTGTCGGGACAGGCAGATGCTCTAGGATTGCGAGCGGATCTTGCTTATTTCAGCGCAGTCGATTCTCCTTACCACTCTGGGGAGTTGACTGGCGTGGGGGGCGGAGTGACGCTGCTCGATCTCGGAGTCGCTGAACTGCTCCTCGAAGGACGCCTTGTAGGTGACCCCACACATCTAAAGCAACTTGTCAGTCTTTATCTCAAGAGGGCTGCTGATGATGAACTTCAAAGCGGGGCATTTTTGATGGGTGATGCTGCGTTCAATGTTAACACTGAATGGCCGCTGACTCCCGACCTCCGCATCGCAGCCAAAGCGGGTATTGGCGATATAGCCTATTTCGGAGGACTAGCTGGAGAAAAGGCCAATTACAGCCTCTACCGCGGTGTTCGGGTTGGCGCAGGACTGCGGCGAAAGATCGCACCTACCGCATCGCTGATCGCTTCGGTTGAATTTGGGCCACACTTGGTGCAAGTATTTGGTAGGCCCGAATCCTCTTCAGCGAGCTGGACCGCGGTTGAGCTGGGGGTGCAGTTTAATATTCCCCTTGGGTTTGTCAAAGGCGGGCTGCGGGTGAACTCACTGCGTGAGCCTCGTGATAGTCAGAGGTTTTCAGGAGTGTTTTTGAGTGGTGGCCTCGGGTTCTAGATAATACCAATCAGGGAGGTAAGGCTTATGCTCGGTATCAACGGCAGCGGTCAGGAAAAGAAGAGTATGCTTGCAGTTTCCCTGGAAGTTCTGCACAAGGCGGCTGATCGCCTAGGGCTCGACCAATCCATGCGGAACATTTTGTCAAAACCGCAGCGGATCCTAAGCGTGGCTGTTCCGGTTCGGATGGATGACGGTAGTATCCAGGTTTTTGATGGTTATCGTGTGCAGCATAGTTTAGCTCGCGGGCCAGCCAAAGGCGGGATTCGCTACCATCCTGAAGTCACTATGGACGAAGTGATCGCCCTGGCCATGAGTATGACTTGGAAGTGCGCTGTCGTTAACATTCCCTATGGCGGCGCCAAGGGAGGCGTGGTCGTTGACCCAACTAAGTTGTCCATCGGTGAGTTGGAACGGCTGACTCGGCGCTTTACAAGCGAAATCAGCATTATATTAGGGCCGGAGAAAGACATTCCCGCGCCAGATGTGAATACCAATGCACAGGTCATGGCCTGGCTGATGGATACATACAGCATGCATAAAGGTTATTCGATTCCGTCTGTCGTGACCGGCAAACCGATTGAGATTGGTGGTTCGTTAGGCAGGCTCGATGCTACCAGCCGCGGCCTGGTCTATACCATACTGGAACTGGTCAAGAAAACCGGCATGAAGCTGGAGGGAGCAAGGGTCGCAGTACAGGGTTACGGAAATGTTGGTTCTCATGCGGCAGTTTTCCTTCAAGAACTGGGCTGCAGGATTGTGGCTGTCAGCGACGTTTACGGTGGCTTGTGCAATGACAACGGGCTCGACTGCAAAGCCATTAAGCAGGTAGCGGCTGAGACTGGTACTATTATGGAGTATAAGGGTGCGGCGGAGGAAATCCCCCGCGAGGAAGTGTTGGAAGTACCAGTAGATATTCTTGTTCCAGCCGCTTTGGGCAACCAGATTCATGGTGGAAACGCTCACCGCATCGAAGCGAAAGTTATTGCCGAAGGGGCAAACGGCCCGACAACGACCGAAGCGGACCGTATTCTCCAAGATAAGGGCACAATTATCATACCCGACATCCTGGCCAATGCTGGCGGCGTGACTGTGTCGTACTTCGAATGGGTACAGGGGATTCAGAGTTTGAGCTGGAGTGAAAGCCAAGTAGCCGCTGAGCTCGAGCGCCGTATGGTTTCAAGCTTCAACGATGTTTACGAAAGAGCGCAGCGTGAAGATGTAGACATGCGTACTGCAGCGTACTTAATTGCTGTGGAAAGAGTGGCACAAGCAATCAAACTGAGGGGGATTTACCCGTAAAGAACACGCAGGACCGCTGGTTATCCAGCGGTCCTTTTTTGCGGTCTAGTTAATGGGATAAGCGTGAAAAGAGGCGACCCGCCACCCAGTTGGTTCTGCAGCCAGTTCTAAATCGATGGCAACATCCGTTCGGGGCGAGTGTCTTACAAGGATCGTTGCCCGAAACTCTCTTGGATTAGTGACAATCACCTGCCAAGGTTCTTCTTTGTTGAGTCCCTGAAACAAACTGACTGCTATCGCGCGCTGCGCTGGATCAGGCAAACCCAGCAATTCTTCAATGACCTCACGGTCCACGGCAGCTGCCTCTTGAAGTTCTCTGACGTAACCCTTTATAGAATCAATCAAGCCCTGCGGTGCAGCAGGTTGATGCGGATGCATTGTAAATCTCTGCAGTTCCCACCCATCTGCTATCTTAATCCAAACCATGAAAGCATCGTAGAGTGGTTGCCCGCCGCTGATCATTATCGTGGTTAGGGTTCCGTCTCTCTCGGTAATCTCCAGGTTCGTAATCTGGCTCTCTAGCGGAAGCACTGCAGAGGGGATGTTCTTTAAGTAATCAACGAGTCCTTGTTTCCTTAGTTCTGCGCCTATATGGGCGGTAAGGAAATCCACGTTCCGGGCAGAGACTGCTTCATCCCACCGTACTATCAAGTTGCTTAGCTCCCCAGCCGGCCCATCGCTTCTGACTGCAAGCGAGATGGGTGGTGCAGGGGGTTCTGCGCTTGGAATCGGTTCGGCAGCTGGGGGCTCTGGTATTGATTCGGCCTGTGCTGGTTCTACCTGCATTGGTTCTATTTGTGCCAGCTCTGTTTGGGCTGGTTCCGGGGATGGGGCTTCTTCATCGGGGAACGGTGGCGGTTCTGCAGGCGCAATTGGTTCCTTAACGATTTGAACCTTGTTGATATCCAAATCGGACTGCGTCGATAAGACCAAGACTGGGTACGAATCTTGTGGCTGATAAAGGTGCCAATCATCAGGATGCTGGATGAAGAATTGCGAGACTTCCACCGGTATGGAGAACTCAGGGAACCAAAGGCTGTCGCGGCCTAGAGTAAGGGGATCATTTTGCAAGGCGAGAAAACCTTCGTAGGCAAGATGAAGTTCCCTTGCTGAACCGTACTCTCTTAAACGGACTGTGACTACAGTTCCCAAAAAACCTCGGTCTATACTGTAATCCTCAATACCCTCGGTCCACAAGACTGTCACCTGAGCACCAGGGAACAGCCTCAGTGAAAACTGAGGGCCGGCCGGGTTTATCGTGACCTGCCCATCGACTCGTAGAAACCCGCTGTCTGGCATAATAAAAGCTTGGATTTGGGCATGGGCTAGGGTCGAGGCGCAGAGGAATGCAGCGCAGGCAACTAAAACCCCAAGCAACCGGTTATGCATTTTGATTCCTCCTTATACCGAACGCTGCCCGTCCTTTGCATTGAGAGCTAGACGCATCAGACGGTGCGGTATGCCAGCATCGTCGAAAATATCGCCTTCAGCCGCAAAACCCAGGCGTTCATAGAACCCAATAGCACGAAGCTGGGCACCTAGAACCGCTTCATGAAAGCCTTCACTTTCAGCCCACCGAATCATATGCTCGACCAGCTTGAATCCGATGTGCTGACCACGGTATTCGGGCAGAACTGCAATTCGTCCTAGTTTGGCTTGATGGCCCAAGGATACCACACGGCCCGTTCCAACCATTTGGCCGTTGACAAAGGCTCCGAAGTGCTGGGCAATAGCGTCGTATTGATCCCTTTCTTCTTCGATGGGAACTTGCTGCTCTTCGACAAATACCCGAATACGAATTGCCATTGCTTGATCAAATTCCGACGTAGTAATTGGACGGCAGATGATTTCCAACCTAGTTTTCCCTCGCTTTACAGGACTTAATCTATCTCGATCTTAGCTTATTTCGAGAATGATGTCCACACAGTTAGATTGTATTTCCTTGATCGAATTGGTATAATAAACCGTGTGCACAAAAATGTGTACAACAGCTCAAGGGGGTACATCATGCATCCATATATTGAATATGTGAATCCACATCTAGGTAAGCGTTTGGTGCAGATTGGCCTTGATAAGCGGTTCGTCCGTGGAAACGGCAGTCGGCTGTTCGATGCCGATGGGGTAGAGTATCTAGACTGTATCGCTGCCTATGGCGCTCTCCCCTTTGGATACAATCCGCCCCTGATTTGGGAAGCAGTCAATGCTGTACAGGCTAGTTCAGAGCCTAGTTTTATCCAACCATCCATGTTGGAAGCTGCTGGAAGGCTGGCGGAGGCTTTAATTAACGCGGCACCTGCGGGGATGGCTTACGTGACATTCGTAAACAGCGGTGCTGAGGCAGTCGAGGCGGCTGTGAAACTCTGCCGCGCCAAAACGGGTAAACTAGGAATTCTGTCTACAAAGAACAGTTTTCACGGCAAGACCTTGGGTGCATTATCCGCTACTGGGAACCCATCCTATCAGGATGCCTTTGGTGCACCACTGCCCGGGTTCGCTCACATTCCATATGGTGATGTGCAGGCTCTCGAAAGCTATCTTGCGGAGCATGCCCACGAGACGGCAGCGTTCATCATTGAGCCTATCCAAGGTGAAGGCGGCATTGTCGAGCCTCCCGAAGGCTATCTTAGGGCTGTACAAGAGATCTGCAGCTCCTATGGAGTATTGACTATTTTCGACGAGATTCAGACCGGCCTCGGCCGCACGGGTTATTTGTTTGCCTGTGAACGCGAAGGCGTTACTCCCGATGTGATGGTGCTTGCAAAAGCCTTGGGCGGTGGTTTGGTGCCTGTGGGAGCGGTCTTGTGTAAAGCGGAAGTATACACCGAGGATTTCGGTCATAAACATTCGTCAACTTTCGCCGGAAACACCTTAGCCTGCCGCATCGGGCTGAGAGTGATGGAGATTCTTACAGAGAATGATCAGGCACTTGTGAAAGAAATCCGGAGAAAAGGCGAGCGTCTCAAGGGGCTTCTCCTTGAAGTCGCTGAGCGGTACCCACAGATCATCAGAGGAATTCGTGGCCAGGGCCTCATGCTGGGTGTAGACTTCGGACATGACAAGGATGTCTATCCCGACAGTCTGCTTGGCATCTTGGCGGAGCAAGAGTTCCTCACACCTCTTATTGCTTCATACCTGCTTAATACAGAGAAAGTGAGGGTGGCGCCTACTCTGAATGGGGCTAGTGTCATCAGGATCGAACCACCTTTGATCATCACCGATGACGAGATTGATCGGATAGCTAGTGCCGTAGAGAACGTTGCTAAGATGCTTGCGCAGCGCAATACTGCCAATTTCTTGGGGCATCTCATCGGCTATACTCCCGAGGAGCCTGCGGAGCCTGTAAGCGAGCCGGCTTCGCCAGCAGCCGAACCGATAGCGCAGGAAGACGATGGCCGTTTTGCCTTCTTGGTTCATCCAGTAGATTTGGCGAATTACAGTGATTTCGATGCTAGCCTGGCTGTGTTTTCCGAGGAACAGCTGGCAGACTTAAGCTCCCGCTGGAATGATCTAGTGGAACCCTTCGTGGTCGGTACCACTCGCATCGAAAGCAATACAGGAGAAACAGCCTATGGAGATTTTATCTGCCTGCCGCGAACGGCTGATGAGTTCTTAGCGATGGATCGGGATCAGGCGATTGCCGAAATTAGACAGGCGATCGAGCTCGCCAAAGAACGTGGCGCTCGCCTGGTTGGGCTGGGAGCCTATACTTCAGTGGTCACGATGGGAGGACGCTCTCTCGTGCCCTATGTCGATGTCGCCTTGACGACAGGCAACAGCTATACAGTGGTATCAGGGATCGAAGCAGTAACTACGGCCGCTCAGAGCCTTGATGTGACACTGGAAACAAGTACTGCCGCCGTGTTGGGCGCAAGCGGTGCTATTGGCAAGGCGCTCTCGACTCTCCTTGCCGAAAGTGTACAGGAGCTGATTCTCATCGGCAATCCGCGGAATGCGGGTAAGAGCGAGTTCCGTATGCGCAAGGTCGTCGTGCAAATCTTACAGCATCTCCGTCAATTGGCCGACAAGGGGCACGAGTTCGCAGCGGGTACCATCGGTGACTACGTCCGGAAACGCCAGGATCTACCGTCGGCAGATGCTGACTTGAGTGAATGGCTGGATTACGTCGAAACTCTTCTTATGGAGGATGCTCCGTTCGTAATTACGACAGACGCAGCGGCACATCTACCTAAAGCAGATCTGATTGTAGCAGCAACCAGCAGTCCCGAAGCGCTGATAACTCCCGCTATGCTGAAGTGGGGGGCCGTGATCTGCGATCTATCTCGCCCGGCCAATGTCAGCCGGGAAGTCCTGCACGAAAGGCCTGATGTGCTGGTCATAGATGGCGGTGTTGTCGAAGTACCCAATCGCCCAGATCTGGGATGGAACTTCGGCTTTGAGCAGGGCCAAGCATACGCCTGCATGTCAGAGACGATGATGCTGGCCTTGGAGAAACGCTATGAAAACGCAAGTCTGGGTGCAGACTTGAACATCGAGCACATCCAATACCTGCGAGGACTGGCTGATAAGCACGGCTTTGCTCTGGCTGGCCTGCGCAGCTTCGATAGACCCTTAACATCCGAAGAACTTGAACGGGTGCGGAGACTACGGGCCAAAGGTGCAGATACTGAAGACAAAATAGCACAAAATGCATAAACAATAACTCCTCCACATACGATTAGATGAGCATTTGTGTGGGGGGATCGGCCTTGATGGGACAATGGCGCGTTGCAGTGGCAGGCGGCACCGGGAGAACGGGAAGAGAAATCGTTCGATACCTAAACGCCGAAGAAGGCATTGAGGTGGTTGGGGTAGTGGCTCGATCCCTTGCAGGCCAGTCCATGTCAGTGGTATTACCTGGACTAAAGCGCCATATTCCCATATATGGAGATCTTGCGGAGCTCTTAAGGATTGATCCCCCCCACGTCTTGGTCGATTTCACCACACCGCAGGCGGCTAAGCGTCACTTCTTCATGTGTATAGAACGGGGGATTAATCCCATTATTGGAACCACAGGGTTTACAGATGCGGATATAGCAGAGTTTGCTGAGGCCTGCGCGGCATTCAAGATTGGGGCCGCGGTTATCCCTAATTTCTCCATTGGCGCACTGGCTCTCAGGCTTGCCGCACAAGTCGTAGCTGGTATGCTGGACGATGTGGCCGTGTTGGAAACTTACCCTCATTCGAAAAGAGATCTGCCTTCAGGTACTTCCCAGCGTTTGGCCGCGCTACTGGCCACAGGCGGGCCTGACAACCCCAAAGCGGTACCGATTCACAGCGTCAGGCTGGACGGTGTGCTGCCCCAGCAGGAAGTGCGGTTTGGTGGGCAGGGTGAGATGGTTGCCATTTCTCACCTGGTCAGTGACCGGGCCTGTTTCGGCAGGGGAGTGGCGATGGCCGTTAAGAAGATAGCAAAATTCCCCACCCTGATTCAGGACCTAGATTTCTTTATATAACCGGGAAAGTCCCCGGTTTTTTGCTTTACAGGGAAAGGCAGGAACTTAGTGTAACTGCGGAGAAGTAGCACTCTCGACTCGGTTTCCAGTATCGGGTTATATAGAGGAGGACTAGAAGTTGAAGCTTGCATTGCATGGTGGCGAACCCGTTCGGACACGCCCCTGGGTTTCGAAATTTATCGGCGGTGAAGAGCTGGGCCAGGAGGAGCGCGAGAGGGTACTGCGCGTCCTGGAAAAGAAGCGCATTTTCAGGTATCTCCCTGAAGGGTTGGACGAATCAGAAACGGCTCAACTGGAGAAGGAATATGCTCGCTTCGTGGGTACTCGCTATGCTTTGGCAGTCAATTCTGGCACATCGGCTCTAATCTGTGCGCTGGTTGCAGCTGGAATTGGCCCAGGAGATGAGGTTCTGATACCCGCTTATACGTGGGTGGCTACGGCAGGGGCCGTCGTGTCGATCGGAGCTGTACCAGTACTCTGCGAAATAGACGAATCCTTGACCATTGATCCAGAAGATATGGAAAAGAGAATCACGCCTTATACCAAGGCTGTTATTGTGGTGCACATGCGCGGCATGTCTTGTGACATGGACCGCATCATGGCAGTGGCACGGGCACACGATTTAAGGGTAATTGAGGATGTTGCACAGGCCAATGGAGGAAGCTATAAGGGTAGACGCCTCGGCAGTTTCGGTGACGTAGGCTGCTTTAGCCTGCAGCAATCGAAGGTGATTACTACTGGCGAAGGCGGTATGGTTGTCACTGATTCGGAGGAGATATGGCAGCGGGCGGTGATATATCACGACGGTGCCATGTATCAATTCCGCTTCACCGAACGCAAGGTACCGGCCTTTGCTGGTCAGAATTACCGCCTAACCGAGCTGCAGGCAGCCCTGTCTTTGGGGCAGATTGAAAAAATGCCTGAGCTGATTAAGGCAACGCGGGCTGTAAAAAGAAGAGCTCTTGAGGTACTTGCAGGCCAGACTGGCATTTACTTTGCTCCGGCGTTCGGCAGTGAGCGGGATCTTGGTATCAGCTTGGTTTTCTACACTGAGACAGCTGAGCAGGCCGAATTCTTGGAAAAGGCTATTTCGGCTGAGGGCATCCCAGCACAGCGTATTTACAATCCGGAGCTGAACGATCAACATGTCTATGTCAACTGGGAGTTCTTAATGAACAAACGCGATCCTTGGGGTGGAAGTTTCCCGTGGGATCAGCCTTTCTACAAGGGAAGTGTTGATTACAACGCCGACTCTTGTCCAAGGACTCTCGATATCTTGAGCAGGGCAGTCCAGATTCGCCTCAATCATTTGATCACTGACGAAGACCTAGCTGACCTGAAGCAAGCAGTTGCCAAGACGGTTTCGGCAATGCCCACATCTTAAGGCAGGATGTGGGGTTTGTCACAGGCGCTTTTTGCCTGTTTTGATTGTTGTAGGAAGGGGTATAGAAATGCTGTTTGACTCGCTTTATTATCCGTATCCTTCTCGGCGGATGGTGACCTATTCTAATCGCGGCATGGTGGCAACTTCGCAGGCTCTGGCAGCCCAAGCAGGATTGGAGATTCTGAAAAAAGGTGGGAATGCAGTTGATGCTGCCATCGCCACTGCAGCAGCTCTGACGGTGGTGGAACCCACTTCAAATGGTCTGGGTAGTGATGCATTCGCGATAGTATACAGCGGTGGGCAACTTCACGGCTTAAACTCCAGCGGGCCTGCCCCGTCAAGCCTAACCGCCGACAAAGTACGCGCTAAGGGCCATGACGAGATGCCCGCCTTGGGGTGGTTCCCGGTTACCGTACCCGGTGCAGTAGGCGCCTGGGCGGCCCTTTGGCGGAAGTTTGGCTCGCTCTCTTTCGCTGAACTACTAGAACCAGCCATCTCATATGCAGATGAGGGTTACCCTGTCTCGCCAGTGCTTGCTGAGGGATGGGAAGCATCTTACCGCCGCTATTCTAAGGAAAGCGATCAGCTCTTTGCCGAGTGGTTTAGAGTATTTGCGCCTCACGGAAGAGCACCGCGGTGCGGCGAAGTATGGCGTTCGCCTGACCATGCTCGAACGCTAAGGCTGATCGCCGAGTCAGAGGGCGAGGCCTTTTATCGTGGAGAACTAGCTGAAATAATCAGCCGCTACGCAGAAGAAACAGGCGGCTTCATTCGCAGCGCCGATCTGGCTCGTTTTGAACCACAGTGGGTCGAGCCGCTGTCGGTACGCTATCACGGTTATGATGTCTGGGAACTGCCTCCAAACGGCCAGGGGCTCGTGGCTCTCATCGCTCTAGGCATCTTGGATGCTTGGGAGTTCGAGAGCAAGGAGGATGTGGACACATACCACAAGCAGATCGAAGCGTTGAAACAGGCCATGACTGTGGCTGGTGAAGTGATTACTGACCCTGACCATATGCGCCTTGATCCAAAGGTTCTGCTCAGTCCGGATTATCTGGCTGCGCTCCGCAGCCGAATTGGTGAAACCGCAGGTGAACCCGTCGCCATTGTACCCGAAGATCATGGCACAGTATACTTGGCCGCAGCTGACCAGTATGGCAACATGATTTCATTCATCCAGAGCAACTACATGGGCTTCGGTTCGGGCATCGTAGTACCAGACACAGGAATTGCGCTCCAGAACCGCGGGAAAGGCTTTTCGCTTGATCCGGAAAGAGTTAACTATCTTGAACCGGGTAAGCGGAGTTACCATACAATTATTCCAGGTTTCTTGACTAGAGACGGCAAGGCTATCGGGCCCTTTGGCGTGATGGGCGGATACATGCAGCCTCAGGGGCACCTCCAGGTGATGATGAATACGATCGATTTTGGCCTCAATCCTCAGGCCGCTCTTGATGCACCGCGCTGGCAGTGGATGAGGGACAACAGCGTGGAGCTTGAACAGAGTGTGCCTGAACACATCAAGGCAGCTCTTGTACGCCGAGGGCACAAAGTGACTATTCCTGTAAGCAGTGTTGGGTTCGGGCGAGGCCAGATCATCTGGCGAGATGATCAAGGTGTTTTGGCAGGTGGAACAGAACCTCGCGCCGATGGGGCCGTGGCTGCTTGGTAGAGGAGAGGGTTAGCAATGCGGTTCTGGAAGTATCACGGGATCGGCAATGATTTTATCCTGGTAGAAGACTTTGAAGGCAGATTGCTGGGCGAAGCCCCCCGCATCGCCACTCAAGCCTGCCACCGGAACTTCGGTATCGGCGGTGATGGCTTAGTGCTGATAACTCAGAACGACGGTATGTATACTATGCGCATCTTCAACTCCGATGGCTCCGAAGCCGAGATGTGCGGCAATGCCATCCGCTGCGTTGCCCATCACCTCATTGATAAAGGGTACGCAGTCGGTGAGACGGTCATCATAAACACCATCAGTGGTGCAAAAAAGGTGTATCGAGAGCGCGACCAGTATGCTGTCGACATGGGCGAGCCACGATTTACTGCTGCAGAACAGCTTCCAGATGGAATCCAAGAAGTAGAGGCCTTAGGAGGCCAGTGGAAGATTCACCCTGTCTCGATGGGCAATCCCCACGGAGTAGTATTTGTAGATGAGCTCGCGGCTCTTCCCTTTGAGCACTTAGGGCCCCTGCTGGAGCGGCATCCTATTTGGCCAGCGATGGCCAATATTGAGTTTGTCCAGGTTGAAAACAGCAGCTCTCTAAGGGTTAAGGTTTGGGAGCGGGGAGTAGGGCCGACGCTCGCGTGTGGTACAGGTGCCTGCGCTGCGGCGGTCTGGTCGGCTCGCTTGGGCACAACCGGGCGCCGCGTTGCTGTCCATCTTCCGGGTGGGAGTCTAGAAATCCGCTGGGAAGATGATAATCACGTTTGGATGATTGGCCCTGCTGTTGAGGTCTTTACTGGTTCATATCATGGGAAATGAGTTCGCATGGAGCACCAGCGAAAGGGATTTTGCCGAATCCAAAGAACTTTAGGATCATGTGGCTGTAAGTAGTTAGCACACAGTGCAAAATTGATAAGCAAAAGGTGGAAGAGAAAGATGTATGTACTAGCCCACAGAGGATACTCAGGTAAAGCACCCGAAAACACAATGGCCGCCTTTGAACTAGCATTAGAGGCTGGAGCAGACGGCCTGGAGCTCGATGTACACATTACTAAAGATGGGGAAGTTGTAGTCATTCACGACGATACCATCGACCGTACCACAAATGGAAGTGGTAGAGTTGAGGACTATACTTATGCCGAGCTAGCTGAATTTGATGCTGGCAGCTGGTTTGGTGCTGAGTTCAAAGGAGAACGCCTGCCTACCCTGTCTCAGGTATGCGAGCTCATCAAGGGCACCGATAAGATTTTCAACGTAGAACTCAAGGCTGGTGCCAATTTCCAGGCGTTGACAGAAAAGGTATCGGAGATTATCAAGGCTTACGACCTTGTACCCAATACCATTATTTCCTCCTTCAACCACTATGCGCTCGCATATTCTAAGCAGGTGAACCCCAATCTGCGTACAGCTATTCTATACACCGCAGCTCTGTATGCACCTTGGGAGTATGTGAAGATGATCGGTGCTGACGCACTGCATCCGAAACACGTGACAGTGGTGCCATTTATTGTGGAAGAAGCGCACAAGCACGGGTTGATGGTCAATCCATATACTGTTGATGAGCCACATGACATTGAGCGTATGCTCAAAGCTGGAGTAGACAGTGTGATCACAAACCAAGTGACACGCGTTAAAGAGTTCATTAAGTAAGAATAGGCTGCCAAACGGCAGCCTATTTGCTTTAGATCTACATTAAGTCTTTCAGGTCGCTTGTGGCTACTGCTTTAACTAAGTCCACGCACGCCTCTACGTCTCTGATATCAACCATCTCTGAAGCGGTGTGTACGTAGCGGCAGGGGATAGAAATAGTGCCAGCCAAGATACCATCTCTTGTTAAATGGATAGCACCCGCATCTGTTCCACCTCTTTCAAGGACCTCGAACTGATGGGGGATGTTGTTATCTTCGGCGAGCTTCGTGAGAAAGGCTTTAACCTTCGGATTAGTGATCATCGAAGAGTCTTTGACCTTGATAGCAGCTCCTTTACCAAGTGAGACCTCCATGCGCGGGCCTTCGGGTACGTCACCAGTGAGGGTCACGTCTAAAGCAATACCAAGGTCCGGATTGATGGTGTAGGCGGACGTACGCGCCCCCCTCAGTCCAACCTCTTCTTGGGTGGAGAATACGAAGTACAGAGTATTGGGTGTATCCTGAAGCTGTTTAATTGCCTCCACCAGGATCGCACAACCGATGCGGTCATCCATACTCTTCGCCACTAGGCGGTTTCCGAGATCGGTGAATTCACGATGGATGATGCCAAACTCCCCAACCTTGACCTTGGCTTCGGCTTCTTCTTGTGATTCGGCGCCGATGTCAACATAGAGCTTATCGAGATTGAGATCCTTTAGATCGCCTTTTTCCTTGTAAATCACACCGATAGTACCATTGGAAAAGCGGACTCTGTTGCCAATCAACGTTTCTGGAGCTAATCCACCCACATTAGAGAACCGCAAGAAACCTTTTTCATCGATGTGGGTCACGATGATTCCAATCTCATCGGCATGCGCAGAAAACATGATGCGTTTGCCTTCAGGCGCTGTACCTCGTTTTACGGCAATGAGGTTGCCCATAACATCCGTGGAGATTTCGTCGACATGATCCTTAATCATATCAGCAATGACTTCGCGAACCTGGTCTTCATATCCTGATGGGCCAAAGGCCTCGGTTAGGGTGCGAATGATCTCTTTCATTAGTTGCCCTCCCTTTCTTGGAGATCTTGGAGATATACACTAGTCAACCGGAATGCGGCTTCGTAGTCCTTCTTACTCATTACAGAAGCGGCAGAATGGATGTAGCGGCAGGGAACGGCAATGACAGCAGCCTTGGTTCCGCCCGCTGTTAGCTGAATCTGGCCCGCGTCTGTTCCACCAGTGTTAGTGCGGCGGATCTGATAAGGGATGTTGTGTTCTTCTGCTAGTTCAATCAGCCTCCGCACAAGAGGTGGGTGGGTGATGACTGTTCGATCCATGATGGTGATCGCAGGCCCTTTGCCCACTGATGTGGCGTGCTTGTGTGGATCAGAACCAGGGACGTCCGAAGCGGTAGTCCCTTCAAGGACAATGGCTACATCCGGCTGGATTTGATAGGCCGCCACACCGGCACCTCTTAAGCCAACCTCTTCCTGAACCGTAAATACGCCGTAAACAGGAATGTCATAATTCTGCTTTAAGAGCTCGATGAGTAGAGCGCATCCGACCCTATCGTCCAGCGCCTTTGCTTTGATCTTATCTTGACCGAACTCTTCGAACTTAGTGGCGAAATAAGCGCAATCCCCTAGATTGACGACTTTTTCCGCTTCTTCTTGGCTCTTGGCACCGATATCAATTGCGAGTTCGTCGATGCTTAGAGGGCGCTGCCTTTCTTCTGGCCTCTGCAGGTGAATGGGCTTGCTGCCGATGACGCCAGGAACCTTCTTTTCTCCCACCAAGACGGTCTTGGCCACCAACACTCTCGGATCGATGCCGCCAATTGGCCTGAACCGGAGTAGACCGTTCTTCTCAATTCCAAGAATCATTAAAGCAACTTCATCCATGTGAGCTGCCAACATCACCTTCGGCCCCGGGGCGGAAGGGTTCTTAACCGCAATTAAGTTGCCTAAAGCGTCTGTACGGATTTCATCTACGTAGCCTTCGATTTCAGAGCGGATCAGAGCACGAACTTCTCCCTCTTGACCTGGAGCACCGCAAGCTTCAGTCAGTTTTCTTAAAAGCACTTCAATCCCTCCACAAATTCGTTGTCCAATCCGGCAATGAAGAAGGCCATCAGACGCCCAGTGAGCTTGACGTCGTTGTAATCAAGTGTTTCGATGGGCGTGTGCATGTACCGTAGTGGGATAGACAGGAGAATTGTTGGAATTCCTGCCTGAGTAACCTGAATCGCGTAAGCATCGGTCCCTCCTGGATAGGGAGATGGGTCAAGGGAATATGGGATTTTCCATTCCTTGGCCACTTCTACCATACGCTTATGTAGGGTAGGGTGCACATGGGGGCCGAGGCCGATTGCGGGCCCGCCTCCCAGCTTTATGGTTTGGAATTCCTGCAGGCCGGGCTGGTCTCCGAAGCCCACGTCAATTGCAATCCCCACATCAGGCACGATTCCGTAGGTGCTTGTAATCGCCCCGCGCAGGCCAACTTCCTCTTGAACCGTGGCGACGGCATATACTTCAGCAGAGAAATTGAGGTCATCGAGTGCCTTGAGGCATTCAAGCATGGCTGCCACACCGGCTCGGTCGTCAAATGCCTTACCGGCCATGAATGAGCCTTGGAGATTCCAGCTGGTTTGGTTGATCGTCGCTAGATCACCAACTGCCACTTTGCCTTCCACTTCTTCGGCACTGTCAAATCCGATATCAATAAATAGGTCCTCCAGTTTCACTGCCTGCCGCTGCTCATCAGGACTCTGCACATGCGGCGGTTTAGCCCCGATCACTCCACGGTAAGTCTCTTTGCCATGGACTGTCACTTCCTGGCCCAATAGGACTCGTTGATCGAAGCCTCCAATTGTGCTGAAACGGAGGAATCCTTCCTTTTCAACCTTAGTAATAATTAAACCGATTTCGTCCATATGAGCTGCCAACATGACCCGGGGTACCTTTTGGTCAGATTGAGCCTTGCCTTTCTTAAGCATAATGAGATTCCCCAGCGTATCGCGGCGAAACTCATCAACCCAGGGGCATGCTTCCTGAATCTGGTCTGCAATCTGGTCTTCATACCCTGAAACTCCAGAATTGGATGCGATATCCTGGAACAACTGCTTGATGTCCATCAGCGTCCCTCCTTGTGCGTAATTTGTACTATTATTTCTTTTGAACAAAGGAAAACCCTCCCACCAACACGAAATAGAGAGGATATTGTCAGTAGCGTTTCGCTGTGCGGTTCATGATATTCAGCATGGTGCGAGTGAGCTGTTCACACTCGTGAATGCTTGATATGAGGTCGGCATGTTTCTTAGGATGAAGATCCTGCACGCTTTCCTCGAGGATGTTCTGAAAGTCATCAAGATGCCTGAGAATGCGCCATATGATATCTTGAGGCTCCACAGCTTCCACACCTTTCCACTATATGAGTTGGTCCGATTATACCATATTTAAGGGGGTATTTGCTTGCTGTCGGAAAAGTTAATCGCGGAGGTTCTGCATGCTGCTCTATCCACAGGCGGTGACTTCGCAGAGATCTTTGCAGAGGATACTTACAATACATCTATCAACATGATCAACGGCATAGTAGAAGACGGCATCCAAGGAAGAGATCACGGAGTCGGTATTCGGATCTTCCAAGGCGTCCGCAGTGTCTATGCCTATACAAATGATCTAACTCCTGCTAACCTGATCCGGGTAGCCAAAGAAGCTGCGGCCGCACTGCCAGGGGCCAGCTCGGTTCAGACTCTGGTTCTTAACCGGTGTGCTGTTGATAACATGCATCTTATCAAGATTCGGCCTAGTGATGTACCACAGGCTCGCAAAGTGGAAGTAATGCGGGAGGCTCATACTGGTGCGCAAGGATATGATCAGCAGATCAGCCAAGTAACTGTGCGCTATCTCGATACTGAGCAGAATATTTTGATTGCCAACTCAGAGGGCCTACTCACGGGAGATAGAAGAGTACGCACTCGCTTGGCAGTTCAGGCCATCGCCACAAAAGGGAATGAAAAGCAGTCTGGGTTCTATGGCCCAGGCCGTCACATGGGATTTGAGATGTTTGACCTGATAAATCCGCGTGAAGCAGGGGCGCGGGCAGCGAAGATCGCTGTTACTATGATCAATGCTGACTATGCTCCGAGCGGGCGTTACCCGGTTGTGATTCACAATGAGTTTGGTGGCGTTATTTTCCACGAGGCCTGCGGCCACGGTCTCGAAGCGACCAGTGTGGCAAAGGGTACATCAGTTTTTGCCGGACGCATTGGAGAGAAGGTGGCCAGTGACGTCGTTACCGCTGTAGACGACGGCAGCATTCCCAATGCATGGGGTTCGCAAAACATTGACGATGAAGGAACACCTACAAGACGCAATGTCTTGATTGAAAACGGAATCCTTAAGGGCTATATGGTTGATAAACTCAATGGCCGCCGAATGGGAATGGAACCAACTGGCAATAGCAGGCGCCAGTCGTATAAATTCGCCCCGACATCGCGCATGACCAATACTTTCATTGAGGCAGGCGAGTCTACGGTAGAAGAGATCATCAAGAACACCGAGAAGGGCCTCTTTGCCAAGAGCATGGGCGGCGGTTCCGTCAATCCCGCCACCGGAGAGTTCAACTTTGCGGTCATGGAGGGCTATCTGATTGAGAATGGAGAGATTGTCAAACCTGTACGGGGAGCAACGTTGATCGGAAAAGGCCATGAAATCTTGATGAAGATCGATATGGTGGCCAATAACTTAGCTCGCGGTCAGGGGATGTGCGGTTCTATCAGCGGCTCAATTCCTGCTGACGTAGGTCAACCCACCATTCGCGTTTCTGAGATCACGGTTGGTGGCCGGGAGGGAGGCAACTAGATGGATATCCGGAAGTTTAAGGAGCTTGTTTTTGCTGCAGGCAGATCCGCAGGTCTAGAAGAGATGGAGATCTATGCTGCACGCACTAAAGAGTTGGAAGTGCGTGTCTACAAATCAGAAGTTGATAACTACAACTTAAGCGACGAAGGCGGTGTAGGGCTGCGTGCCCGTTACGCCGGGAAAATCGGATATGCATATACTGAGGCTCTTGATGATCAGTCAGTAGAGTACTTGGTCAATGCTGTCAAAGCCAACGCACAGGTAATCGATAGTGAAGATGAAATTGAGTTCTTCGCTGGTTCACTGAGCTATCCCGAGGTGGAGACGTACTATCCTGAACTTGATCAGGTTCCCGCTGAAGAGTACATTAATGCGGCCCTCGAGTTTGAGCGCACCGCTCAATCTGCGGACAGCAGAGTCGACTCGGTGAACTGGGCACTGACTGGATACTTCAGTTCTGACGTGTTTATTGCGAACACAGAGGGTTTAGAGCAGAGCTTCAGGCAGAACCTTGCTTATGGGTTTGTGTCAGCTGTTATTAGGGAAAACGGTCAGGTCAAGACGGGCAGCAAGTCGAAGTCGATCTACGATTGGGCACAGTTCGACCCTGCGGCCATGGCTCGTGAGGCTGTTGAAGAGGGTCTTTCGCTGCTTAACGCTGAGACTGTTCCATCTGGCAATTACCGCATCATCCTGCGCCGGGATGCAGCTCGGTCAATTCTTGCGACTTTCTCAGGAGTGTTTTCAGCTGAAGCGGTCCAAAAAGGGCTTTCTCTCTTGGGTGACAAACTAGGTGCTCAGATTGCAGCCGAGACAGTCTCTTTGGTCGACAACCCCTTCGTGCCTCATGCAGGTGGTTCTCGTCCTTTTGATGGGGAAGGAGTGGCTGTTCAAAAGACCGATGTGATTGCCAAGGGGCAGCTGAACAGTTTCCTGCATAATTTGAAAACTGCCAAGAAACAAGGTGTCCAGTCAACTGGAAATGCCAGCCGGCCATCTTTCAAATCAACGGTCGGGATTGCACCGACTAACTTCTATATAGAGCCGGGCGAAGATTCGTATAACGCACTCTTAACCCAACTAGGTGATGGGTTAGTGATTATCGATGTGCAGGGGCTGCATTCGGGGGCTAACCCTGTTTCTGGAGATTTTTCACTAGGCGCCTATGGATACAGGGTTGAGAATGGTAAGGTGGTTGGAGCAGTAGACCAGATCACGATTTCAGGCAACTTTTTCACGCTTTTGAGGGACGTGGAGAAGGTCGGATCTGATCTTGAGTTCGGCCTTCCCGGCGGTGCTGGCAATGTAGGAAGCCCATCCCTTCTGATTCGTGGACTGTCGGTGGCTGGAAGGAGGGGGAAGTAATGCGGTTTTCAACCCGAACGGTAACTAATCTCAGCCTATTGACAGCAGTATCAATAGTTCTGACACGGGTTTTCAGTGTAGTGCTGCCCTTAGGAGGCGCCTTGGCTTTGAGGCTGGGTTTTGGGGAAATCCCCATAATGCTGGCTGGGGTACTGTTTGGCCCCATTCCAGGCGCAGTCACTGGGGCAGCGGCCGACCTGGTCGGCTTCTTGATCAATCCTCACGGTGGGCCTTACTTCCCGGGATTTACCATCACCGCAGCGCTGACAGGGTTGATTGCTGGAGTGATGGCCAAGCGTATGCGCGGCTATGATTGGCTGCCGATGGGATTGATGGTTCTTGTCAATGACGTAGTTACCAATGTAACACTCAATACAGTCTGGTTGATTATCATGTATGAACTAGATGTGCGAGTAATCCTACCCGCTAGACTGCTGGCCAGGCTGGTAACTATCCCGATCTACACGGTGGTACTGGTACTAATTGCTCGAGTCTATACGAAAATAGTGAAGTAAACAGAGAAGCGGCAGGGGTTACTTCCTGCCGCTTTTGCGAGTTTTAGTATTTGAAGAACCTATGATTGCCGATGACTGTAGTTACCGGATGTGAACGCACCCAGCGGTCACGTGTTTTTGCTGGGTTAAAGAACCCTGTTGCGCCGTAGGTAGGATCGGCCCCGGCGAGAGCCTCAAACGCTGCTTCGTAGGTTGCCGGCGTAGCGGCAAGATTGATGCGCCCATCCGCTACTGGGGAGTACTGGTAGCGTCCGCTGAGTCGTTGGTAAACCACTTCGCTTATGGTATTTGGATACCGAGGGCTTCGGACGCGGTTGAGGACAGTCGCAGCTACCGCAACCTGCCCCTGGTGCGACTCGCCTTCTGCTTCGGCTCTAGTAATGCGGGCCAGCAGATCGATCTCCTCGGGGCTGAAGCGCGACCCTAGTGTGATGTAGAGCTTGTCAGTGTTTTGGCCTGCTTCGAGAGCAAAGGTCTTGGGTTCTCGGTAGGCGCCAGTAATCGTGAGGGAATACTGCCCAGGTGGCAGTTCTAGCCGAAAATGCCCCTGTTCGATGGGGAACTCCTTGCCATCAACAAAGACCGTTCCGTGGTTTAGAGGCACGTTCGATTCCGCACAGTCAACATAGCCTTCAATCGAAAGCGTTCCGGCGGCTAACACTCCTGCTGCAGCGCCTAAGGACACAAAGGTTATGATCAAGGCTGCAAGAAACGCTCCGCGATAGGAATTCTTTTGCATATCTGCTCCTTTTTCCTGTGTTTTTCGTCTTATCTGCAAGAACATGCCTTGAGTTTAACACCGATGCCAGACAGGTGTCAAAGGCTTTTCGGCGGTATCTTCTGGCAGACGTATTGCCTTTTAGCTTTTATTATGATATTATTTTTGCAAGATCAAGACCTGGAGTGATGTCGTCGATGGACGTTGAACCGCCTGATTGGTGGATACGACTGAAATTGAAACTGTTTAAGAGCTGGCCAATGGAACCTCGCAAGAAGAGTAAACGGCTGATGCAGCTGGGTGATGAGTTCCATGAACTGGGAAGTGAGGAAATAGCACAGTTGTGCTACCGATGGTCCTGGGAAATCGCTGAAGAAGCTCGCGCTGTTCACCTGCGAAAGCAGTTGGAGAGGCGTTATCAACCTTAGTCGCTGACTAAGGTTTTTTTAGAACCAAATACGTGTTTTTTTTCACAATTATACTTGATATAATTTGTGAATCGAGGTACAATCTAATTGGGGTTGTTGCCTACGATACAAGCACAGGAGGCTAGTACAAATGGGACAAACGGAGATCTCAGCACGGCGGTTTCACTTGCTGTCCGATCCGATCCGTCTGAAGATCATCTTGCTTCTGCGTGATGGGGAGATGTGTGTCGGTGCGTTAGCCGAAGCTCTGGGACTCAACCAGCCGAAAGTGTCATACCATTTGAAATTAATGCATAATGAGAACCTGCTAAAACGGCGTACAGAAGGGACATGGAGTTACTACTCACTCACAACGGACGTGCGGGACTGGGTAAGGCGCGAAGTAGATACTCTACTTTCTGCTGCCCCAAATGGCGGCGAGAACCAGCTGAAAAGCCAGGTCTCATAGTCCCCGGATAATACACTTGAGCCCTTATTTGTGATTATCATAAATAAGGGTCTTTTTTGTGCTATAATACTCTTTACGGTGTTGGATTTGACTTGAGTGACTGGGAGGAGAAATCTATGTCCAAGCTGACGCGGACTGCACTGTTGGTAGCTGTGACTGCAATTGTTACGATGGCAGTCAATATTCCTCTGCCACATGTTCACGGATATATAAACATGGGAGATGCCGTTATTCTGGCAGCAGGATTACTCTTTGGGCCAGTTACAGGCGCGGTGGTGGGAGGACTGGGTTCGTTCTTGGCTGATATTCTGCTGGGTTATGCCTATTGGGCACCTTGGACTCTGATTATCAAGGGGCTGGAAGGTTTCGTGGCCGGCCGTTTGGCTGGCAAACCTGCCCTCGGTGTTTCACTAGGTTCCGGCACGATGGTCTTGGGATATTTTGCAGCTGGATCAATCATCTACGGTGTGGGGCCGGCTCTTGCTCAGCTGCCCTTCGATGCACTTCAAGGAGTAGTTGGTTCTGCAGCAGCCATGGCCATAGCTGTGGCTTTACGAAGGCACGTTGAGAGCTAAGTGCGGCGGACATACACAAATCCTCTTTCATCCACATACAATAATAAGCTGAATCATGTGGGTATGGATGGGAGGTGGATGAATGGCCGCACTGGTGGTACTGCTTACTCACTGGCTGTTTCACGGCTTAGGTGTTTTGGCATCGTACATTACTAACAGCAGCGTTTTTCCCCAGCCCCTCTCAGCCGAAGAGGAGGCAGAGCTTCTGGAACGGAAGATGCAGGGTGACGAAGAGGCGCGCAATATTCTGATTGAACGCAATCTGCGCCTTGTAGCTCACATTGTGAAGAAGTTTGATAACACAGGCGAAGACACAGAAGATTTGATTTCAATAGGTACGATTGGATTGATCAAAGCCATCAATACCTTTGACCCGGGGAAAAAGACGCGACTTGCTACTTACGCCGCCCGATGCATTGAAAATGATATTTCAATGACATAGGGCGGCGTTTTGCTGTTATGGGTTACTTGGCAACCGGTTGCATAAATCAGTAAAAGAAGCATCGTTTAGGCTGGGAATTACCAGATGGGCTTCGTGCAAAATCTCGGGATCACCAACGCCCACAGTATACATACCAGCCCTGCGCCCGGCCTCAATTCCAGCAAATGCATCTTCGAAGACCACACACTTGCTGGGCGCAATGTCTAGGACCTCAGCTGCTCGGGCGAACACCTCAGGATCGGGTTTGGCTTTGCTGACTACCGTACCGTCAATGATACAGTCAAACAGTTCGGTTAGGCCAAGGCGATCCAAGATCAAACGAGCATTTTTGCTGGCTGAACCGAGAGCGATCTTAACTCCTGCTGCCTTTGCTTCTCTTAGGAAAGCTAGGGCACCTGGGAGGATCTCCGACTCATCCATTTGCGTGATGTACTCCACATACCATTGATTCTTCCGGGCCGCTAGCTTTTCTTTTTCCTCAGGGCTCTTCTCGATACCCCCTACTTCCAATAGGATCTCTAGAGAGCGCATGCGGCTGACTCCCTTAAGGCGCTCGTTATGTTCCTCGCTAAAAAAGAAACCCAATTCAGCAGCCAGGCGCTTCCACGCTTTGTAGTGGTATTTGGCGGTGTCGACAATGACTCCATCGAGATCAAAAATGGCTAATTCAATCATAGGCAGACTCCTTTCTATGCGCTTATTATAACATGCCTTTTAGATTTCGGGCATAGGTTGGCAGTAAAACAGGTGAAGGGAGGCTGCCAAAACTGATTGGGATTTATGTGCGGGTTAGTACCGAAGATCAAGCGCGCCACGGGTACAGCATACCAGCTCAGATCCGAGAGTGCCAAGAATTGGCTGGAGATCGTCCCACAATGGTATTCGCCGATGAGGGCCTTTCGGGTGACAGTTTGGATCGCCCGGCCTTAACCGAACTGCGGGAACGTGTTCGGGAAGGTGAGATCACGGAGGTGATTTGTCTTGATCCAGATCGGCTGTCGCGCAGACTTCTCAATCAACTGCTGATTACTGATGAGTTCGAAAGGCACGGCGTCGAATTGCGATTTGTGCATGGTGACTACAGCAAGACACCTGAAGGAACGCTGTTTTACGCAATGCGCGGAGCCATTTCTGAGTTTGAAAAGGCCAAAATTACTGAACGCATGTGCCGGGGCCGGAGAGAAAAGGCTAAACAAGGAAAGATTTTACGTGACTTCCAGATTTATGGCTATGATTACGACAAAGAGCGCGCAGCACTAATTATCAATGAGAAGGAAGCACTAGTAGTTCGTCAAATCTTCGCATGGTTTCTCCAACCACCGGCTGGGGTTAAGGGGCTGGCGGGTATTGCTAGGCTCTTGTCTAAGCGGGGGATCCCGACAAAACGTGGTTCCACCAAATGGCACCGCCAGGTCGTTCGGCAAATCCTGACTAATCCAACTTATATAGGGAAGTTTTATCACAATAAATGGGCTTCTACACCGCAGGGTATACGTCTTCGCCCCCGATCGGAGTGGATTTTGGTGCCGTGTCCAGCAATTGTGGATAAAGCCCAGTTTGATGCGGTTCAGAGGAAAATGGGACAGACGGATTTCCATATGTGTCAGTGAAATAGAAATTCTAATGCAGTTGAGAGCGACTAAGCGTTCCCGACATGACGTTCTGCTGTACGATTCGATAGGTTCTGATCGGGAGGGCAACGAAATCAGTCTGATCGACATTCTCAGCACCGACGAGGATGATGTGTTGGATCGGGTGCAGATGAAGGTCGATCAGGCCCAGCTGCAGGAGAAGTTCAGCCGCCTATCGAAACGCGAACGTCTGGTTTTGGAGCTGCGCTACGGATTGGGAGATAACGAGAGGCAGACGCAGAGGCAGATCAGCCGCCTGTTGGGGATTTCCCGTTCTTACGTATCACGGATTGAAAAAAGAGCTCTCAGTAAACTGCAGGGAGAGATGTGCTGAAGAGAGCCGTTTGAGTAAGGCCTTCCATTAAATGGGGAGGCCTTCTTTTCTGTACTATGGGAACATGTTATAATGGGACAAGAT